>Ga0306922_10006328_pt1 | contig 11360 bp, 7 predicted proteins | sample sta12Cox44000082_FD_203758 | JGI IMG/M metagenome (GOLD analysis project Ga0306922, IMG submission 203758) | Lab enrichment of tropical soil microbial communities from Luquillo Experimental Forest, Puerto Rico - statoxic.12C.oxic.44.000.082 (v2)... | ecosystem: Environmental > Terrestrial > Soil...
CGCCCAGGTATGTCGCCGTGCCGGGCGAGCCAAGCCTCCTCTGCAGTAAAGCAGATGACGGGGGCCAGCCAGCGGGCGAGGCAGTCGAAGCAGCGGTCGAGCACCGTGCGCACCGCCCGCCGCCTGACGTCGTCGGGCGCATCGCAATAGAGCCGGTCTTTGCGGATGTCGAAATAGAAGGAAGACAGGTCTGCCGCGCAGAAATTATAGAGCGCCGTGAATATGCCGCGGAAATCGAACTCCTCGACCGAGCGCCGCACCAATTGGTCGAGCTCGGCCAGGCGATGCAATACCCAGCGATCGAGTTCCGGCATTCTTTCGAACCCGACCGCTTCGGCGGACGAGAACCCGTCGAGCGCGCCCAACAGGTATCGCAGTGTGTTGCGCAAGCGTCGGTAGACGTCGTTGTGGTGCTTGAGGATTTCCGGGCCGATGCGGACATCCTCGGTGTAGTCGGAACCGACCACCCATAGGCGCAGGATGTCGGCGCCGCTGTGCTGCATGACTTCCTGAGGCTCGATGCCGTTGCCGAGAGATTTTGACATCTTGCGCCCCTCTTCGTCGAGGACGAAGCCATGGGTCAGAACCGCATCGTAAGGGGCGCGGCCACGGGTCCCGCAGGCCTCGACTAACGAAGACTGAAACCAACCACGATGCTGGTCCGAGCCCTCGAGATAAAGATCGGCCGGCCACCCAAGCTCGGGCCGTTGCTCAAGCACAAAAGCGTGCGTCGAGCCCGAATCGAACCAAACTTCGACGATGTCGGTGACCTTCTCCCACTCCGCGGGGTCGTGAGCATTGCCGAGGAACTGCACCGGGTCTGCGCTGAACCAGACATCGGCCCCATCGCGCTCGACCGCGGCGGCGACGCGCTCGACGACGGCAGGATCACGTAGCGGCTCGCCGGTCTCGCGGTGGGTGAACACCGCGATCGGCACGCCCCAGGCGCGCTGGCGCGAGACGCACCAGTCGGGCTTGCTCTCGACCATTGCCTCGATCCGGTTTTTACCTTGCGGCGGGACCCAGCGGGTCTCGGCGATTGCCGCCAAGGCCTTTTGTCGCAGACCGTTGGTCTCCATGCTGATGAACCATTGCGGCGTGTTGCGAAAGATCAACGGTGCCTTCGACCGCCACGAATGCGGATAGGAATGCATCAGCGTGCCGCGGGCCAAAAGTCCGCCGGCGGCGTCGATCGCGGCGATGACCGCCTCGTTGGCCTCCCCCGGCTTGCCGTCCTGGCGATAGACCGAACGGCCAGCAAAGAGCGGCACCTCAGGCAGATAGACTCCGTCCGGGCCGATCGTGTCCGGCACCGGCAGACCGTTCGCCCGGCCGAGCTCGAAATCGTCGGCGCCGTGTCCCGGGGCGATGTGAACGAGGCCGGTGCCCTGATCGCTTTCGACAAAGCCGGCCGCCAGCAGCGGCACTTCGAAATCGTAGCCCCAGCCACGCAGCGGATGGCTCGCAATCGTCCCCTCGAGCGCCTCGCCGGGCAATCGGTCGACGACCGAATACGCTTCGATCCCGGCGCGTTTCGCCACCTCCTCGACCAGCGCCTCGGCGACGAGCAGGGTCTCGCCGGGCCGGGCACGCCGCCCCTCTGCCGCCTGCTCGACGCGGATCACCAGATAGTCGAGCCGCCTGCTGAATGCGATCGAGCGGTTGCCTGGCAAGGTCCACGGCGTCGTCGTCCAGATCAGCGCTGCGGCGCTCGCAAGCGCCGGCCGCTCGGCCCGCACGACTGGAAATCGCACCCAGACGGTAGTCGATCGGTGGTCGTAGTACTCGACCTCGGCCTCGGCGAGTGCCGTCTGCTCGACGACCGACCAGAGAACCGGCTTCGATCCCTTATAGAGCCCGCCATTGACGAGAAACTTCCCGAGTTCGCGGACGATCTGCGCCTCGGCCGAATAGGCCATCGTCGTATAGGGATTCTGCCAGTCGCCGATCACCCCGAGCCGCTCGAAATCGCGCTTCTGCACCTCGATCCACTGGGCCGCGAACTCGCGGCATTCGCGCCGGAACTGGTCGATCGGCACGCTGTCCTTGGATTGGCCCTTGGCCCGGTATTGTTCTTCGACGATCCACTCGATCGGCAAACCGTGGCAGTCCCAGCCCGGAACATAGGGCGCGTCCTTGCCGAGCATCTGTTGCGAGCGATTGACCACATCCTTCAGGATCTTGTTGAGCACATGGCCGAGATGGAGGTCGGCATTGGCGTAGGGCGGGCCGTCGTGCAGGACGAATTTTTCCCGCCCCCGCGAGGCTTCGCGCAGCCGGTGATAGAGATCCATCTCCTGCCAGCGCGCCAAAATAGGCGGCTCGCGTTTCGGCAATTCGCCGCGCATCGGGAAGTCGGTCTTGGGCAGGAAGACGGTCGGACGATAATCCGTGGGCATTTGCACAGCACTTTTCCGAACGGGCCGCGAAAATAAGTATGGACGCCCCATGCGTCAACGAAGCGACCGCTCGCACTTAATGCACGAGATCCAGGCTTGGTCGCAAATTCACCCTACTTGGTGTATGATTTCGGACGGGAGGCCATAGCCATGTCGACCGAAATAGCAATCACCGGGACTCTAAAGCGTGTCGCGGTAGCACTATTTGCTGCAACGCTTCTTGCGACGGTCCCAGTCTCATCCGCTCCAGCGGCGACCGCTAAAGCCGGGAGACCGGTGGCATCGACCAAAAGCGAGGCCACACCGGAGAAGATCCAACAACTGATGGCCTTGTTGGCCGACCCGAAGGTGCGCGATTGGCTTGAACAAGAGAGCAAGGCCGAGGCAGCATCTGAACAGGCCGTCACGGAGGAGTCCGTTTCGCAAGCCCTCGATGGCCGTCTCGCGGCAATGCGCGAGCATATCGTTGCTCTCGGCGCTGCTGTCCCCGATCTGCCGAACCAGTTCGAGCGGGGTCACGACCTAGTCACCAACGATCTCGGCGAACGCGGTAGGACCAAGGCCATGCTGCTGTTGGTGGTTTTTGTCGGTTTGGGCGTCAGCGTCGAATGGCTGTTTCGCAAGGCCACGCAACGGGCCCGCAGCCACCTCGATACGCTCCCTTCGGAAACGGTGAGAGAGCGCCTGCACATCGTCGCACTGCGTTTTGCGTTTGCGGTCGGTCTGGTGGTGGCGTTCGCTCTTGGCAGCATCGGCCCCTTTCTCGCGTTCGATTGGCCGCCGTTGCTGCGCGAGGGGTTATTCGGCCTCCTTGTCGCTTTTCTCGTTGTGCGGATCGCGAGCGTTGTCGGTCATTTCCTGCTGGCGCCGCAGCACGAGCGGTTTCGCATCATTCCGATGGATACGCCGGCCGCGCGTTTCTGGCACCGTCGACTGGTTTGGTTCGTCGGCTGGTTCGCCTTCGGTTGGGTGATAGTCGGTTTTGGGGTTCATCTCGGCTACACACTGGAAGCGCGCGAACTGGTCGCCTATGCCCTCGGCCTCGTTCTGGTCGCGATTGCGCTAAACGCCGTTTGGCGCAGGCCCGCCCCGGTTCACGAAGTCGGCGAGGAGTCGTCGGCGGTAACGCGCCGTTTCGGGCGGGGCACGGCCAACACGGCGCTGTCGGTCGGCATCGTGCTGTTGTGGGTGTTCTGGGTAATTCATGCGATGGCGAGCTTCTGGCTCGTCCTGGTCGTGATGGCTCTGCCGCTTGCGATAAGCCTCGCCCGTCGCGCGGTCGACAACCTCCTTCGTCCCCCCGGTTCACCGCAGGCCGTTGACGGCCCGCCGAGCGTGCTCGCCGTGTGCATCGAGCGCGGTATCCGGGCGGTCCTGATCATCGGTGCGGTTGCGGTATTGGCGTGGGGCTGGGGCATCGACCTAGCTCACTACCGCGACCAGGAGACATGGATCGGCCGCATCGCAGACGGCGTCCTCAGCGCCGTCGTTATCGTGCTGATTGCCGACTTTCTCTGGCAGGCCATGAAGACCGCGATCGACCGCAAGCTAGCCGAGGCCGCCGATGTTGGTCTGCCGAACTCCGATGAAGCGCGGCGACACGCACGCCTGCGCACACTGTTGCCGATTTTTCGCAATGTCCTGTTCGTGGTCGTCATCGCGGTCGGCGCCATGATGGCGCTATCGGCGTTGGGGGTTCAGATCGGTCCGCTGGTTGCCGGTGCGGGCATCATCGGTATCGCGATCGGATTCGGCGCGCAAACCTTCGCCCGCGACGTGATCGCCGGCATGTTCTATCTGATGGACGATGCCTTCCGGGTTGGCGAATACATCCAGGCCGGCCGCTACAAGGGCACCGTTGAAGGCTTCAGCATTCGCTCGGTCAGGCTGCGCCATCACCGCGGCCCGGTCTTCACGGTGCCGTTCAACCTGTTGGGTGCGGTCGAGAACATGAGCCGAGACTGGGTCATCGACAAGATCGCGATTGGCATCACCTATGACAGCGACCTCAACCTCGCCAAAAAGCTCATCAAGCAGGTCGGAGTCGATCTCGCCAAAGATCCCGAACTCGGGCCGCTGATCCTCGAGCCGCTCAAAATGCAAGGGGTTGACGAGCTCGGCGATTACTCAGTCACGATCCGAGCGAAGATGATGACCTTGCCGGGTGAGCAATTCGTGATCCGGCGACAGGCATATGCGATGATCAAAAAGGCCTTTGACGAGAACGGCATCAAATTCGCGTTCCCGACTGTGCAGGTCGCCGGCGAAGGCGAACCTTCGCGAGCAGCGATTGCACGGGAGGCTCTCGAGCTGACCCGCCCGGCAGCGGCAGCGGCGGAGTAGCCTCGGCTTTATTCCAATGCCGGTGCCGCCGCGAGGATAATACGCGCGCGAGCGGCGTCTTCGGCGATCTGCGCTTTCAGCGCGTCGAGCCCGGCGAATTTGCGTTCCGGCCGGATGAAATCGACGAGGGCGACCCGCAGATGGCGCCCGTAGAGGTCCACATCGGTGTCGAACAGGTGCGCCTCGAGCCGGGGCACCAGACCGCCTACGGTGGGGCGCAGCCCGAGATTGGCGACGCCGTCTACAATGTGACCGGCGAGCGGATCGTCGGGACCGTCACCGCAGACGCGCACGGCGTAGACCCCGAAGGCCGGCTGAAGGTAGTCGTCGAGACCGAGATTGGCGGTTGGAAAGCCGATCGTCCGCCCGCGCCGGTCACCGGTGGCAACGCGGCCGTCGATTTCCCAGAACCGCCCGAGCAACGCTGCCGCCTCGCGCGGCTTCCCTGCCTTTAAGAGCTCGCGGATATGGGTCGCGGAATAGACCGTCGCGTCCGAGCCGCGAATCGGCTCGAGTACCGTGACGCCGAAACCATGCCGCTCACCCTCGGCGCGCAGCAGATCCGGCGTACCGCGACGGCGGTTGCCGAAGGTACAGTCCCAGCCGACGACAACGCGGCTCGCGCCGATTGCCTCTACGATCACCTCCGCGACGAAGTCCTCCGCAGTTTTTTCAGAAAAATGTCGATCGAAGTGCTGGACGAATAGCAAATCGACGCCAAGTCGCGCCAACTCGCGCTCTTTGACGCGGAAGGGTGTCAGCCGAAACGGCTCGGTTCCGGGGAGGAAGACGCTTCGTGGATGCGGCTCGAAAGTCAGCACCGCGGCCGGCCGGCCCTCTCCCCGCGCGACGTCGCGCACCTGGCCGATCAATTCAGCATGCCCGCGATGCAGGCCGTCGAAATTGCCCATCGCTAGGATCGAACCACGCGGGTGGTTTGAGCCAGGGCCGGGATGTCGGATGACGCGGATCACAGGAAGGGAGCATTTCATCGTCGGGCAAGTGCCGCGAAAATAGCCCGAGCGGCCGCCCGAGGATAGCGGGTCGCGCAACACGGCGTCGGCTGCCATCCGGTCTCGCCAACCGCCAAGCGCAGCCCCCCAGCCTCCCGGCGTGCCCGCTCGGTCACCACGGGGGGTGCGACCGAGCGAGCGACCGTTGGCGTTTAGCCGGTTCGCACGAACTTGTCGACGCTGCGTTCCTGGGTCAGCCCGGCGTAGATGTCGCCGTGTGAGTCGACGCCCACGCCGTGGACATGGCGGCTCTCCAGGCGGGCGAGCACATTTCCTTGTCCATCGCGCACGCAGACATAGGCCGGCTTGCCGTCGTCTTCCTGCTCGGCGATGTAGAAATTGCCGTCCTTGCCACGGCTGATGTCATTGGGGCCCCCCATCCCGGTCCACTGACCGAGGAAGTCGCCGTCGGGCGAGAAGATCTGGATGCGCTTGTTCGATCGATCAGCCACATAAAGCTTGCCGTCGTCGTCGAAGGCGATGCTGTGCGGCAGGTGAAATTGGCCCTCGCCTTTGCCCGGCGCGCCCCACGATTTGACAAGCCGGCCGTCGCGCGTGAAGCGGTGCACGCGTGCGTTGCGGTAGCCGTCGGTTACGTAAAGGTCGCCGTTGGGGTGGGCCATCATCTCAGTCGGGTGATTGAACGGACCTGCAGCGCGCTCGACCAGCCAGTTGGCGACATGGCCAGTGTCGGAATGGACGCCGCGCTGGCCGAGCTGCAACTGGGGCTTGCCGTCCAAGGTGAACGACTTCGCCACCGAGTCGGAGCGGTCGGTGGTGTAGACGACGTCGCCGACGATTTTCAGCCCGTGGGGGTCGGTGACCTCACCGCTCCCCCAGGCGCCGAGATACTTGCCCTCGCGGTCGAAGACCACGACCGGAGGGTCCCGGCGCTGGAACACGTAGATGCGGTCCTGCGCATCCGCCGCCACTCGGCTAACCAGCCCGAACGGCTCTCCGTCGGGCGATTTAAGGAAATCGCGTATTACCTCGTAAGTGTATTTGCCCGTACCGCCTTGTGCCATTGCTGTCTTCCTCCCGGGGAATTGAGTTACGAAAGTCCCTTCCGCCGCTTACAGCGTCACCATACCCTGCCCCACCCTTCCATTACCCGCACGCGGCGGAGCCTCCGGACGCGGGCCTTCAGCCGACGGATTTAGCCCGTGGGCGCCCGTTAAAGCAGGCGTTCCGGGGGGAGCAAGGGAGCCCGTTGTTGCCGACATCGACATCGTGCTTGAGCAAGTAAACAGGATGTTGTCTTAGAACCCCTCCACATACCACGGTATGCCGCGCACCGCCCCTCAATATGTGGCAAAAAAGCTGGCCGATATCGCGGGCTGGTCGCAACCCGCGCGGGAAGACGGATAAGGGAGACCGAAAAAGATGGCGCATGATCAAAGGCTAATCAAACACGAGGATACTATTGAGGATTTGAAGCCGGCCATCCCCGACTGGATCAAAAATCTGAAGCGGCCGGCGACACCGTGCGTCGTTCCTGCCTTCGGGCCGCTCGAAGGAATTCGTGTGGTCGGCACCGGCCAGCTGATCGCGCAGCCCTATATCGGTACGAAGCTGGCGGAGTTCGGCGCTGAGGTGATCCATATCGAGCGCCCCGGCGGCGATGTGTTCCGCTTTACGGCGCCGCGATTGACCCGGGGACCGCGGCCGCACGGCTGCGACGAGGCCGAGGTCACCAAGAACAAATTGTCGATGGGCCTCGATCTCAAGCACGCTCGGGGGATCGAGCTGTTGATGGCGCTGTGGAAGATTTCAGATGTTTGGATGGAATCGTCCGCACCCGGGACGCTCGAACGCAACGGGATCACCAACGAGCTGGCGTTGGCAGTCAACCCAAGCCTCGTCATCGTGCGGGTCAGCACCTACGGGCAATATGGCAAGGAGGACTATCTCGGCCGCCCAGGCTACGACGCGATCGCACAGGCCTATGGCGGCATGATGAACCTGACCGGCGACCCGGCCGGGCCGCCGCAGCGGGCCAAGACCTACACCGGCGATTACATCACCGCGCTGACCGGATGGGCGGCGACGATGATGGCGCTGTGGGAGGTGAAGAAGAGCGGGCGCGGCCAGGTGATCGACCTCGCGCAATACGAAGCGGTGGCGCAGACCAATGGCAATACCCTGCCGCTCTTCACCGGCGAAGGTGCGGTTTACGGACATACCGGAAACCGTCCGCCGGGGTTCCAGCCCTATGACACGTTCAGATGCAGCGACGGGTGGGTTTATATCGGTGCGCTTGGCGGGCCGATTTATGACCGGGTGCCTAAATTCCTTGGCCTCGACCCGGTCGAATACAGCTATGACGCCTGCTCGAAAGACGCGGCGGCGGTCGATTCCGAGAAGGGCCGAGAGCTCGACCGACGACTGCGCGAGTATTGTGCAGCGCACACCGCGCTCGAGGTCGAAACTGAATTGAATGCGGCGAAGATCGGCTGCGCCCGGGTATTCAACACGCGCGACCAATACGAAGACGCGCATTATGCCGCGCGTGAGATGACCGTGCCGGTGCTGGACCGGCAGTCGGGCGTGCCGATCCGCGTCTACGGCGTGGTGCCGAAGATGTCATTGACCCCGGGCCGGATCTGGCGCGGCGCGCCGTCGATCGGGGATGATACCACCGACATTCTGGCGAACATGCTGGGCCTCTCCGAGGGGGCCATCGACAAATTATACACCGACGGAGTCGTGCACCGCACCGAACCCTTCACCGAACCGCAGGTTGCTGCCGTCAACCCCTAGGCGTTCCCGCACCGTCGCTTAGGGTGGTTGTTTGCCACTCGCCCACGATCCGCGACGCGGCGAATGCTGCGCCGGTTAGTGAGCGCCGCCGGGCGTTGTGGATCGCTGTCCGCCATCCCCACAAGTGCCACCGCGATATCGCGGTGCAGACTGAGATAGCTCTGCCCGGGTGAGGCGAAACAACGGATAATTTGGGGACAGGACACAGGGTCTTCGGCTTGGCAGGGGCCGGCCGACGGAGGAGGCAGACATGGAAGGCGACAAGATCAGCCGCGTTGCGGCGATCGGTACCGGCACGATCGGCGCCAGCTGGACCGCGGTGTTCTTGGCTCGCGGGCTGACCGTGGCGGCGAGCGATCCGGCGCCCGGCGCGGAGACCTTTCTGCGTGAATTTGTCGGCGCGGCTTGGCCGACCCTCGCGCGACTGTCACCACTACCTGCCGACCCGCCTTGGGCGGCGCTGACCTTCCACACCGAGCCCGAAGCAGCCCTCACGGGGGCCGAGTTCGTCCAGGAAAGTGCTCCCGAGCGCGAGGAGTTGAAACGGGCCTTGTTAGCCCGGTTGGACGCTGTGCTCGATCCGGAGATCGTCATCGCGTCGAGTTCGTCGGGGCTGTTGATGAGCCGATTGCAGGATGATTGCCGGCATCCCGAACGCTGCGTCATCGGCCACCCCTTCAATCCCCCGCATCTGGTGCCGTTGGTCGAAGTGGTTGGTGGCGAGAAGACAGCTTCCGGAGCTATCGAACGGGCGCTCGCCTTCTACACCGCGATCGGCAAGCAGCCGATACACATCCGGCGCGAGGTGCCGGGACATGTCGCCAACCGCCTGCAAGCGGCGTTGTGGTGAGAAGCGCTGCACCTGGTGGCCGAGGGGATAGCAAGCGTCGCCGATGTCGATACGGCGATCAGCGCCGGGCCGGGGCTGCGCTGGGCTTTGATGGGGCCGCATCTGACCTTTCACCTTGCCGGCGGGGTCGGCGGTATCGATCATTTCCTCGACCAATTCGCGGCGCCGATGGCTAACTGGTGGGAAAGCTTGGGCAATCCGACGTTAACTTCCGAGCTGAAACAGCGCCTCGCCGCGGGCATTACCGCCGAAACGGCCGGACGCGGTGTTGCGGATTTGACGGCTTGGCGCGACGGCTTCCTCGTCGATCTGCTCGCGCTGAGGTCAGGACAGAAATAGTCAACTACAGCCGAACCGTAGGCTAGATGGCGGGCTTGCTCCGAAACTAGTCGTTCTCGCCACGCCGAGCGGAGGCCCAGGTTCGACCCGAACCCCGATCGCGACGTAAATTCGTTTGACAGGCCGGGGTCTTGCCGAACAATGCAGCTGTCAGAACCATGGCCCAAGCGGCCGCTCCCGGGAGCCGTAGATGACCCGTTACCGAGAGATCAGCCCAGTCGAGATGACCCCGGCGCAGAAGGAAGTGCATGACGAGATCGTCGCGGGCAGGCGCGGCCGCTTTGGCGGTCCGTTCCAGATCCTGATCCGCGCACCGGAGGTATGCCGCCATCTGCAGCGGCTCGGCGAGTATCTGCGGTGGGGCAGTTCGCTACCTCCGGCCTTGTCAGAGCTCGCGATCTGCCTGACCGCGCGTCATCTGGGTGTGAATCTCGAATGGCATGCGCATGCTCCACTCGCGGTCGAGGCCGGAGTCCCAGCAGCCGCGATCGAGGCCATCCGCACCGGCGCCACGCCCAGCTTCACGGCTAACGACCAGGTCCTCGTCCATCGCGTTGTTACCGAGCTTATCGATACCAAGCGGCTTTCTGACACGACATTTGCCGATGCGATCTCCCGGTTTGGCGAGCAAGGGGTCGTCGAACTTGGCACGATCATCGGCTACTACACGGCGATCGGAAACGCGCTGAACGCGTTTCAGGTGCCGCTGCCGCCGGGCGCCCCGCAACCCTTCCCGGAATAGGAACGGGCAACACGGCGCGGGTCCCAACGGACGGCCTGTCAGCTTAACGAGGCGCCAGGCTGAAACCCCGCACGGCAAGGTGCTTAAGGCGGCCACTATCGGCCGAAGAAGGTGGCGCTATAAGCATCTGCACACGCGGGAGGGCAGCGGCCAATGGCTCAATCGCGCCGAAAATAGGCAACCGAGAAGCTTGCCCACTCGGACAGAAATGCCCATGCCGATCACTGCCAATGGATCGCCAAGTTACACCCCCGTTAGGTATGCGACTGCTCAGAAAGAGGGGTTCTGATCGACATCGGGCCAGCGGCCCGCGGCGATGACGGTAGCCGATCTGTCTGCGGCGGGGCGCAATCAGGTCCCGCTCGGGATCGCCTACATGGTCGGCTCGACCGCGATGTTCGCCGGCGGCAATGCGGTCGTGAAATGGCAACTTGCTACATATCCGCTGGGCGAAGTTGGGCGCACCCTGTTCGCATTTCTGACCGTCGCGGCGATCGTACTGCCGCGCACCGGGTGGGGCGTGTTGCGGACCCGACGCTACCGCGAGCATCTGCAGCGCGGCCTGTCGCAGTTCGGCTCGATGCTGTGCTGGCTCCTCGCGATCAGCGTTCTGTCGCTCGGCTCGGCGACGGCGATTGGCTTCGCGGCGCCATTGTTTACGACCCTGCTGTCCATCGTGATCCTAAAGGAGAAGGTCGGCATCCACCGCTGGTCGGCGCTGATCGTCGGGTTTGTCGGCGTCCTGATCATCACTCATCCCAGCGCCGGCACGCTGACTTACGGCGCGCTATTCGCGCTCGGCAGCGCGGTCTTTATTTCGACCGTGGCGATTGCGATCCGCCGCATGAGCATGACCGAGTCGGCCGAGACGCTGACGCTTTACCAGATGAGCATTATGACCTTGTGCACCGCCG
>Ga0306922_10006331_pt1 | contig 11359 bp, 10 predicted proteins | sample sta12Cox44000082_FD_203758 | JGI IMG/M metagenome (GOLD analysis project Ga0306922, IMG submission 203758) | Lab enrichment of tropical soil microbial communities from Luquillo Experimental Forest, Puerto Rico - statoxic.12C.oxic.44.000.082 (v2)... | ecosystem: Environmental > Terrestrial >...
TTCGGGGTCGGCGGAAGAGCTTGCGAAGCAAGTGAAAACGCTGTTGGGACGGTGGAAGCTTCGCAGCGAACGCGGATCGAGAAAGAAGAACCGAAGGTCATAACAACAACATTGCCAATCCATGGAATTCGTTGCAAACAGAATTTGTCTATTCACAGCCTGCCGCCGGCAGCGACGGCATGGAACCCAGGATTCCTAGCCGGCTTGCAAAAGGAGAACCCGAATTATGGCCGAAGCTAAAAGTCGACGCGAACCCAATCCCGTCCGGACCCGCACGCGGGCCAAGAACGACCTGCCGCCGGTGGATTCGGCGGACGAGGAAATCCAGGAGATCCGGGACATGCAACGGGAGGAAGCCGGCGAAGCGGGTTTTACCGCAGGGAAAGACAATGAATTCGTCGGCTATGACGACGAGGTGAACAATCGCTACGAAGAAATCAAGCGTGGCGGCACACACATCAGCGAACTCCAGCACATGACCATGCCCACGCTGCTCAAAACCGCCAAGGAGGAGGGGCTGAGCGATTACACCGGGCTCAAAAAACAGGACCTGATATTCAAGATCCTCAAGGAGCGAGTGAAGCAAAACGGTTTGATGTTCGGCGAAGGAACCCTAGAGATTCTACCCGATGGATTCGGGTTCCTGCGCAGCCCCGATTACAACTACCTGCCGTGCCCCGATGATATTTACATTTCGCCCAGCCAGATCCGGCGTTTCGGCCTGCACACGGGTTCGGTTGTTGCCGGACAGATCCGGCCACCCAAGGAAAACGAACGGTACTTCGCGCTTTTGCGCGTCGAAGCGATCAACTACAACGATCCGGAAATTCTGACGCAGAAAGTCGTCTTTGATGATTTGACGCCGTTGCATCCCGACAAACGGCTGCGGCTGGAGACGGAGCCCCAGGAAATCAACATGCGGGTGATGGACCTGGTGACTCCGATCGGCAAGGGGCAGCGAGGATTGATCGTGGCGCCGCCGCGGACGGGCAAGACGATTCTCTTGCAAAAAATCGCGAACAGCATCATCCGCAACCATCCGGAATGCTATGTCATCGTCCTGCTCATCGACGAGCGACCCGAGGAAGTCACCGAGATGGAGCGGACGGTGAAAGGCCCTCATGTGGAAGTGGTCAGTTCCACATTCGATGAACCGGCGAGCCGGCACGTGCAGGTCAGCGAAATGGTGATCGAAAAAGCGAAACGGATGGTGGAATACAGCACCGATGTGGTGATCCTGCTGGACTCGATTACCCGGCTGGCGCGGGCTTACAACACAGAAATCCCGCATTCGGGCAAGATCCTGTCCGGCGGCGTGGATGCCAATGCGTTGCACAAGCCGAAACGGTTTTTCGGGGCGGCCCGCAACATTGAAGAAGGCGGGAGTTTAACGATTTTAGCGACCGCGCTCATCGATACCGGCAGCCGGATGGACGAAGTGATCTTCGAAGAGTTCAAGGGCACGGGTAACATGGAATTGCACCTGGACCGGCGGCTCGTCGACAAGCGGGTCTGGCCCGCGATCGACGTGAACCGTTCCGGAACCCGCAAAGAAGACCTATTAATGGATCCGGAAGAATTGCGGCGTATGTATATTCTCCGCAAGGTCTTGAGCGACATGAATCCCGTGGAAGCGATGGAATTGCTGGTCAATCGCATGGGCCGGACCAAGTCGAATGCGGAATTCCTCATGAGCATGAACCTTTCGTAGCCGTAATGACCACCATTTATGAAGGCAGCCTGGTTGCGCCATCGGGTCGATTTGCGTTGGTAGCGGCGCGCTTCAACCGAGTCATCGTGGACAAGCTGGTAGCCGGCGCCGTGGACGGGCTCAACAGGCACGGGGTCAGCGAGGATGAGATCGACACAGTTTGGGTGCCGGGATCGTTGGAAATTCCCCTCGTGGCGCAGCGGCTGGCCGGCAGCCGGCAATACTCGGCGGTGATCTGCCTTGGGGCAATAATCCGGGGCGCGACCGATCATTACGATCACGTGGCGCGCGGAGCGGCGCAGGGCGTGGCGCAGGCAGGCTTGACCACGGGTGTGCCGGTCATCTTCGGCATCTTGACGTGCGAGACCATGGAGCAAGCGGTCGATCGGGCCGGCGGCAAATCCGGGAACAAGGGATTTGATGCAGCACAGACGGCGGTAGAAATGGTGGACCTGCTTCGACAGTTGCCGAAAATCAAAAACGCAAAATAACTATCAACCCATGAACATCCTGGTCAGCGGGTCAACAGGTCTGGTCGGGGCGGAGCTGGTTCCGGCACTGGCCGGGCAGGGGCACGTCGTTACCCGGCTAATCCGATCCGGGGATGCCCCGGGCAAGACGATCCGATGGGACCCCGAAGGAGGCCAACTGGATACCGCGGCCCTGGAAGGATTCGACGCGGTCATCCACCTGGCCGGGGAGAGTATCGCCAGCGGGCGCTGGAATACGGCAAAGAAGGCCAGGATTCGCGAAAGCCGCGTGCAAGGCACCCGGTTACTTGCTGAACGTTTGGCCGCTACGTCGCGCACCCCTCGCGTTTTAATCTGCGCATCGGCCATTGGTTACTACGGCTCGCGCGGGGACGAAATCATGACGGAAGCCAGCAGCACCGGTTCGGGATTTCTGGCGGAGGTGTGCCGGGACTGGGAAGCGGCGCCGGCACCCGCATCGGCCAAAGGGATTCGCGTGGTCAACTGCCGGTTCGGCGTGATCCTGAGCGCCAGAGGCGGGGCGCTGGCGAAGATGTTACTGCCCTTTCGCTTGGGCACGGGCGGCAAGATAGGAAGCGGCGGACAATACATGAGCTGGATCGCCGTGGATGATGCCGTGGGCGCCATCGAGCACGGGCTGGCTCGCGACAAGGTGCAAGGACCGATCAACTGCGTGGCTCCGAACCCGGTCACTAATTTGCAATTCACCAAAACCCTGGGGCGGGTCTTAAGCCGGCCAACTATCATTCCGATGCCGGCATTTGCGGCCCGGCTGGTCTTCGGGGAGATGGCGGATGAACTGTTGTTATCAAGCACACGAGTACAGCCGAGCAAGCTGCTGGAGACGGGGTACAACTTTCGCTGGCCGGAGCTCGAAGGGGCGCTCCGCCATTTGCTGGGTTAGTGGTCCGTCAAGGGTTGAAGGCGCACTATATCACCGTGCGCGATCTTGCAGCGACGAAGAAGAGAAAGATTAGGATGAGGATTAAGGTTATGAAGAGGATTAAGAGCAGTAGAAAGAGCAAGAGTAGGATCGTCCGCTAGAAGAACAATCCAGTCCTGATCTTAATCTGCATTTTGCTCGTAATCATCTTCCGAATCTTACTGTTCCTCCTGCTTTTACTCCTCTTCCTTGCAGTCGAATTGCGCACGCTAAGTTAGAGTCACAGATAACTCAGCCATTTCGATCGTGATCGCTCTTTGAGCCGGGCGAACCACCGGCAAAAGGGGAAGAGGAAGAGCACGACTGCGAGCCAAATCAAATAGACCACTGGAAGCGGAAAGCCGTAGTCCGAGGGGAGGTTGTTCCGGGGAAGCGTCCAGGGTGCCTCGGCCCGGTAGGGCGAATAACCGAAGCGGGCATAATCGATGGCGACAGCCAAGCCGTGGATCAGGGGAATGTGGAGAATGTAATAAAAGAACGGCACCCGTCCATAGATCACGAAAAACCGGCCCAACAGCCCGATCGGTCGTTCACACCAGGCGAGCGCGATGATCGCGGGGCCAAGGGTCATGAGTAAAAACAAAAGCGACGGCGGATATTTCTGACAATTGATGAACGAAAGCACCGTGAGGACCGGCGTGGACTGACGCGACCAGGGGCCGAGCCAGCCTTTATTAAGCTGGGGCGGATCCCCGTAAAGATTGCCGTAGCGCAAGGCGATGAAGAGCAACGTAACGGCAACTCCCAAGCCGAACAGCTGCCGGCGGCGCGTGGCCGAATCGAGGAAGTAGAGGGCGCCGAAACCGTAACCTGCCGACAATACGCCCAGCCAGGGCAAGAGACAGTAGGCTGTGCCGAACCGGAGTTCGGGAACGTGGAGCGATGCGAAGTCGAGCGGGCCGAAGACCCGGAACTGTCCGGGCTCATGCAAGATCACCCAGAGTCCGTGAGGCAGATGCAAATCCGGGGCGTGCTTGCCATCAAGCAGGTTGTGGAAGGCAATGAGCGCCACGCCAAGGACGGTAATGGTCGAAGTCGGCAGAAAGATGAGGAGGGAAAAGAGGACCATCGACCAGCCGATGGCCCATAAAACGCCGCCGCCGAATTCCCGGCCATAATGGAGATTGAAATTCCAGCTTAGCCGGACAAGGGTTATTTCCACTAGAACCAGCCATAAGCCGCGAGTGAGGAGAAACCAGGAGAGTGCCCGGCGGGACCGATGGCGGCCGTGCAAAAAGATGCCGGTGCCGGCGAGAAAGACAAAGGTGGGGGCGCAGAAGTGTGTGACCCAGCGTGTCAGAAAAAGTGCGGGGCTAGCCTGGGTCAAGTTGGATGGGTCGATCGGCGGGTTGGTGAAAAAATCGCGGGAGAAGTAATCGCGGACATGGTCGAGGGCCATGAGGACCATGGCGAGTCCGCGGACGAGGTCGATGGAGTCGATGCGGGCGGGGCTGGGAGAAAGGATCAAACCACCGCTGGGAGGCGAGGCAACTGCTGGCTCAACGATGGACGGTCGCATGGTCGGTTACCGGTGGGGAAGTGGGTTGGCGAAAGATATGGGAACATTTTAAGAAGGCCGGCAGGAGTTACCAAGTTTTTCTCCGGCCTGGAGAGCCGATTCTCCGCGCCGGCCGCAGCGAATCAAAATGGCCAAGAGCTCGGCGGTACGTAAATTCGGGGCACCGAGTTTCAGCAGCCGCTCCCGCGGACGGTCGGCGGCGGGAGTTTCGGTCATGATGGGCGCGAACGAGGGGGAAGGAGTCTCTGGTGGGCTTGATTCAGCCATAACACAAACGTTTTCAAATTCCATAAATCAGATTGAGACAAAACCATTTTAGCGACTGAACTATGATCTGGTTCAATTTCTTCGCAAATAATTTGGTCGCGCGGTTTAAGAACTGGAATTTTTGTTCGGAAAATGACACAAATGGGTCGCGAAGAGCCAACCGGAGAATGGGGGGTGTCCGAGTGGTTGGGAAACGAACTGTCGCAAGCTAATGGGAATTGGCAAGTTGCGAAGTGACATTCGTTTCCGGGAGCTCTCATGGGTGGGGCTGTTCAACAACAGGCATTAGAAGTTGGGCGCTACGTGTGCCTTCGTGGGGAAAGGCAGGACTTCAATGGACACCGAGGTGTCAACAAGACGCCCGAAAAATGGGAACTTTTGTGGACATTGGTCATTGGGCATTAGTACGGGAACGTGATTGATGGGGAATCGGTAGAAGGATTTGCCGAGGGAAAATAGGATGCGGTGCCGTATCTCACGATGGTGTGAGATACGGGACCAAACTGCGCGTTAAGTTGTTGCGCCCGAATGGTTTGCGTGGAGGACCGCGGGTGTGCACTTGCGTGAGATACGGGTTAGTCATTCGTCATTGGTCATCCGTGGCATAAATACTATTGCGCCCGCATCGGTCCTTGGTCACTCGGCCTTTGTCGCTGTCCGCATTTTGCGGATCATGAGGCGGAAGAAGGAGAACCAGCCGGCGAGGCGGGTGGTCCAGTGCGGGCTATGAGCGGCCTTGAGATAGGCTTCAAAAAGCGGGCCGTCGGCGGGGTCGGGGCCATCGAGGTGCCAGTTCAGGTTGCCGTGGCGCACGGAAATGACTTTGACGGTCGTCAGTTCGAGCAGGCCTTCGGCTCCGCGGGTGACGCCGAAACCGCTATGTCCTCTGCCGCCGAAGGGCAAGCGCGGATCGGCGGTGGGGGCGATCACGTCATTGATGGTAATGGATCCGGAACGGACATGCTGAGCCAAATCCAGTGCCCGGGCGGAGTCGCCAAAGATGGAGGCGCCCAGCCCATAGGGACACTGCGCGGCCAACCGGAGGGCGTCCTCCACATCGGCCACCTCGACGACCGACATGACCGGAGCGAAAGTATCTTCGCGCATAATGGCCAACTCCGGACTTGTGTTCGCGAGGACGGTCGGGGAGAGGCCCTGGTTGTCCGGCAGAATCCGGCCTGCCACGAGTTCCGCGCCGTGATTTAATGCGTCCCGCACGCGGACAGCAGCGATCTTTGCGGCCGGCGTCGTCATGATTTGGTTCTGCAGTTCCGCGCCGAGGGCGGTGAGACGTTGCTTCAATTCGGGCGCCCGCGAGCGATCGACGAAAACGCGCCGCGGGGCAATGCAGGTTTCGCTTTGATTCAAGCGCAAACCAAAGCCGAGGGCGCGGGTCACGAGGTCGAGATCCGCCTCGGGCCGGACAAAAACGGCATCGCAGCCCGAAAGTTCCACGGCCGCGGGAATCAGCCGAGGAGCGAGTTGCGACAGGACGTTGGCGCCGGTTTTGGCAGATCCGGTGAGGAGGACCTTGTCGACGCCGGTGGCAATGGCCTGTTGGGCGGCCTTGGGGGTTTCGGGCAGCACGCGGACCAGGCGGGGGTCGAGGCCGGCATCCACCAGCAACTGGGCGAAAATGCGCATACTTTCACCACCGCCGGCTCCGGGTTTCACGATCACGGCGTTGCCGGCAACCAAGCCTTGCAGCGCCTGCGAGGCGGTCAGGAAGAGGGGATAATTCGCCGGGCCGATGATGAGCACGACGCCAAACGGCTCCCGGCGAATTTCCGAACGTACGCCGTAGAGCCAAACGGGACGGAACCGCCAGCCGAGGCGAACCGGTTTGAGGACCGCGGGCGCGATTCTCTCGACGAATTTGCAGGCATCGGCGAGGGGCATCACTTCCGCGCCGAGCGATTCGGCGAGGGAACGGCGCTGGGGATGAATGGGCGCGGCAAGTTCGCGTGCGTGCGCGGGAAGCGAATGGCGAAACCGCCGGATGATCGCAATGCGCTCCGAAAGAGGCCGGACCCACCACGCGCGCTGAGCCTGGCGGGCAAGTGCGATTTCGGCGGGCACATCCACACTGTCTACGTCGGGAATTGTCGGAGGGAGGCCGCCATTGTTTTGCGAGAAATCCGATGCTTCGCGCGTTGCCGTTTGAGTGCTCATGAAAATACCCTCATTGCAAGGCGCAGCCTGAACGGCGGCCAGTGGGCCGACCGGTCCGGGACGCGCGTTCCGCAGTAAATGGCCATGAAATGATGGTAGCAGTTGAGCAGCGGAAATGAAAGTGCCAGCCCACAAGCGAGGCCACGTGCGGCTACGGGCCGCCAGACCGAAGTTGCAACGTTGGCGGCCACGCGACGCGGAATGGGATTATAATCGTTTGCTATAGCGGCGGGTTCGCCTGCCAAAGACGGGTATGATCGGCCCGGGTGGTTCGGGCTCGGCGGCGGCTTGCGTCTTGAAAGCTTTAGGAGTATAAGCCTGGAAGCCGTGGAGGCGGTCTTCTTCAAGTTGCTTGTTGATAAACGCCTCGATGGCCGTCAGTTGTGGTCCTTGTTCCGGAGTGACGAAAGCGATGGCGATGCCGTCGGCACCCATCCGCCCGGTGCGGCCGATGCGGTGCACATAGTTTTCCGGATCTTCTGGCAAATCGTAATTGATGATGTGCGAAATATTGGTGACGTCGATGCCCCGGCCCACGACGTCCGTCGCGACCAGATAGACAATTTTGGCATTGCGAAACGCCTGCATAATGCGCTCGCGAATTGATTGCGGCAAGTCGCCATGCATGACGGCAACCCCCTTGCGGTGTTTGCGGAGCATCTTGAAAACATCGTCAGCCCAGCGCTTCCGTTCGCAGAAAATGATGCACTGCCGCGGCTTCTCGCGCTCAGTCACGCGAAGCAAAAGTTCGAATTTGCATTTTTCATCAACGGTAATGAACGATTGGCGGATGTTTTCAACGGTCACTTTTTCGGGAGAAAGATTGATATTTACCGGATTGATCATGTATCGGTGGGCGAGCCGCAGGACCGGCGGAGGTAGGGTTGCGGAAAGAAGCAGGGTTTGCCGTTGCTTCGGGCACTGGCGAAGGATTTTTTCGATATCCGGACGGAAACCGATGTCCAGCATGCGGTCCGCCTCGTCAAGCACGACGTAGCGCACACGATTGAGAACCAGTGTGCCGCGGGACAGGTGGTCGATAACGCGGCCGGGAGTGCCGACCGCAATGTGGAAGCCCTTTTTCATTTCCAGCAGTTGCTGACGGAACCGCTGGCCGCCATAGATGGGAATGGCGCGGCAATGGCGGCTCGGCACCAGTTTCTGAGCCTCCTGGCAGACCTGAAGCACCAGTTCGCGTGTGGGCGCGAGGACCAAGGCCTGCGGTCCAGGTTCATTGTTGTCCCGCCAGCCGTTCAAAAAGGGGAGAAAAAACGCGGCGGTCTTGCCGGTCCCGGTTTGCGCCTGGCCAATGACATCACGGCCGGTTGACGCGTGAGGGATCAAAGCAGCCTGAATGGGAGTGGGTTGGAAATACTGAGCCCGGTGCAATGCCGCGAGTAACGAGGGTGAGAGTGAAAGTGCGTGAAAACCACTAGGGGAATCCACCATCATGGCAGTCGCCAAACAAAACCTCCTAAGTAATCTTTACCAGATACCTCAAATAACGTAAATTCCAGTAACTACTTAATTCTAAATGGTTTTCGGCATTCTGTCCAGGTGCAAGTGCCGCCGTCGCCGTTGGCTCCGTGTTAAACGATGGCGGCTTGGGATATATCGGAAATGCACCGGATGCTGTAGAAATGATGATTAGCCCATCAGTTTCTTGAGGGTTTCCACGTGGCGCGGAATCGCGGTTTTTGGATCTTCCGCCGCTTCGTATTCGAGCGCGACGTAGCCGCGATAATTCGCCGAGCGCAGGATGCCGATGAGCCGTGAGAGGTCCGCAACTTCTTTTTTCATGCCGGTGCGCTGGATTTCGGTTTTGATCTGCACGACCACGGCATATGGCGCGAGCCGGGTCAAATCGGCATAGGGGTCGGCACTGTGGAAATTGCCGGTGTCCCAGTTGACGCCAAACCAATCGTGCTTGACTCCCTGCACTAGCTGCAAAGTTTGGTCGATGGTGGCAGTAATGCCGCCGTGATTCTCCAGGGCCAGGAAGATGCCGAATTGGCCGGCGTAGTCGCATGATTCCTGAATCGCCTCGATGCAGCGCTTGCGGGCGCTTTCTTCCGTGTCAGCTTTTTCGAGGTTGCCCGCGAAGATCCGAATTGTTTTGCCGCCTAATCGAGAGGTGTATTCGACCCATTTTTTGACCCTGGCAATTTCTTCCTTTAGCCGCATCGGATCAGACCGGCAGAAATTGTTGCCGATGGCAGTACCGCTGACGTCGAGGCCCAAGCGAGTACAGCGGCCCTTGAGGCGGGCAAGGTAATCCGCCGAGGTATCGGGAAAATAATATTGCGTGAATTCCACGGCATCGAGATCCATTGCTGCCGCCAGGTCGATGAAATCATCGAAAGTCATGGGCGGTTTTGGTTTGAGATTCAAGGCCAGATATTGGCGGTAGCTGTAGCCGGCGATGCTAAGCCGGATGCGGGATTTGCCGGCTCGGCGAATCGGTTCGATTGCCCAGGTAGTGACGGAACCAAGGGTCAAGGAAGTTCCGGTTAACAGACCGGATTGCAAAAATCGGCGGCGGGTCGGGGTCATTGCTGGAATTCTCCCAGGCGAAAGCAGGGAAGCGTTAATAACGCGGATGTAGAAAGTATATCCGGGCTGCGGGCGGGAGCAATAAATCGCCCGGAAATCACGGTACATTGCCTACACTTTTGGCACCGGTGACAGGAAGCTCGCGCATCAAAGAGTGCACGTGTTCACTCGCTGCCATCGCAATCGGCGGGTATTTAGTCGGAACGGCGCTCCGTCTCGTTAAGAGCGGCTCCGTACGGGATCCCCAGTCCGGCATGAAAATTGCGAATGTTTGGATTTGCTTCTTTTCACGGTCTGGTTGTGTTCTGATGCCGAATTTTTAGCGAATAAATGAGCCTATTCTCACTTCTGATTGTCAGGAATAAGATATTGCCAATGTCCCTATTATTTTGTCCCAGTTAGCAAGCCAAGATAACAAGAAGCGGGTTGCATAGTTGACAAAATGACGATGCTGGAGGTTGGCAATAATGGAAGCAAACGCGGCCGCGAGTCCCGTGCTGAAAATTGGTGAAACTGCGGGTTTGGTGTGGCAGGTTCTGGAGTCCAAGGGGCCGATGAATCTCAATGCCCTGATCAAAAATCTTGACGTTTCGAGGGACTTGCTGATGCAAGCCATCGGCTGGCTGGCGCGCGAAGATAAATTGGCAATCACCGAATCCAAACGCAAAAAGCTAATTGCGTTGAAGTAGCGCGGGTTGCATGTATGCAAGTATTTCCATGAAAAACCAACCCGGTTCAACTCACGAAAGTTCCCTGCTTTTAACTCTGGAAGAGATCAGCCAGCTCGTCTCCCATAGCCATGATCCCCATGAGACGCTGCAAAATATCGTGAATTTGATCCAAGGAAGATTTCATACGGACGTTTGTTCCGTCTATCTTCTGGAACCGGACCGAGGGGAATTGGTTTTGGGCGCCACCGTGGGCCTCAAAGCGGAGAGTGTCGGCCGGGTCCGCATGCGATTGGAAGAAGGACTAACCGGTCTGGTCGCGGAGCAGATGGCTCCTGTCACCGTAAGCGACGCGTTTCAACATCCGCGTTTCAAATATTTCCCGGAAGCAGGAGAAGATCGCTATCATTCGTTTTTGGGAGTGCCGCTGGTGGAGGGGGGCGCCCTTCAAGGGGTGCTGGTTGTCCAAACTGTGGAGAAGCGGGATTTTTCTCCCAACGAGATCCGGATGCTAGTGACGGTCGGTTCGCAGTTAGCGTCGCTCGTAAGCGGAGCCAGACTATTGGAAAAAGTGGTGGCCGCCGCCCACCAGGAGACTCCTTGGAGACCGTACGAGAAAGCTCCGGCAATGCTTCAAGGGACGGTCCTCAGCCCGGGAGTGGGTTGGGGGCCGGCATGCTTGATTAACGGTTTCGATGCGGTACTGCCGGCGGAGGAATTCCGGCCCGGCACTTTCGCCGAGGAAAGCCAGCGGCTCAGCCGGGCCATGGAATCGGCGCGGGTCGAGATCGCGCACCTGAGCCAACATATTTCGTCCCTCTTCGGAGAAGATCACGGTGGCATACTCCAGGCCCAGCTCATGGTCCTGCAAGATCGCATCATCGAACAGGACTTGACCGAGTGCCTGCAAGGGGGTTGCGCTGCTGAAACCGCGTTGGTGCAAACGCTTAAGAAATACGTGGCTGCGTTTCAAAAGTTAACCACGCCATTTTTTCAGGAGCGCGTCTTTGACGTAAAAGATGTCTTCCGGCGAAT
>Ga0306922_10006335_pt1 | contig 11355 bp, 10 predicted proteins | sample sta12Cox44000082_FD_203758 | JGI IMG/M metagenome (GOLD analysis project Ga0306922, IMG submission 203758) | Lab enrichment of tropical soil microbial communities from Luquillo Experimental Forest, Puerto Rico - statoxic.12C.oxic.44.000.082 (v2)... | ecosystem: Environmental > Terrestrial >...
ATTATCGATCTGCTGAAGCTCCTCGACCGTGAAGTTGCTGGCGTAAACCTTTGCCACGTCGTCGAGCATCGTGTTGTAGAAAGGCATGAAGGCGTCGACGATCGTCGTCGTCATCGCGTCGTAATCGCGCTCGATTTCCGGCCTGTCCTGCACCAGCGCCGGTTTCAGGCCGAGCAAAATCGCCGGCAACAGCGCCCGGTACTGATCCGCGAGCTTCATTGTGGCGACCAGTTTTCGCGCCGCGTCCATGGCTTGAGGCGTGGGTGTCGTTTGTGCCGATGCGCCGCAGATCAAACCGAGCAGAATGCCAGTAACCATCAACAAGCGTCGCATGTGGCTCCTCCCATAAACATCAGGTCCGCCCCACAACCGTTCTCGATGGACCGAACGAACGGCTGCACGCTTCAAGCCTTTGCGCCCTCGACCGCCGTGCCGGATTTCTGCTCGACGTCCACGACATCGACGAACAGGTCGGGGACCTGGTTTGCGCGGTCGAGAACCCAGGCGACGGCAATCATGATCAGGATGCCGAGGAGGCTGACGCCAATCTGCCAAAACGCACCTCCTGGATATTGCGCCAGAATCCAGTGCGCGGAGAACGAAAGAAACACGCCGAGGCAGAAAAGTGGCAGCGAGTGACGGCCGCACATGAGGACCGGACGCGCCGCGATCCACGAAAGCGGCTTCCAGTCACGCCCGACAAAATACGTGACTATGGTCGCGAGCGCCAGGAAGTGAGTGAAGCGCAACATGTCGAGGTCGGTCTTGTCGATGGGATAGATCACCTTGATCATCCACTTCGGCACCATCGCGTCGAGGGCGGGAATATGCCAGGTCATCACGATCAGGAATGCGAATAAAAGCCATATGACCGCAATCGTCATCCCGGTTTTGGACCAGATATATTTCCCGATCTTGGCAATCTCGCCGATCCCGCACCAGATCGCAAAGTTGAACATCAGCTGCCAGCAGAACGGATTGAAGTACCAGACAGTGCCCGGTGGGTAGGATGCAATGTTCCAGTCGAATACGCGCGACAGAATGTAGAGCACGACCGAGCCGAGCAGCGTCAGGTTCGGGCGACGCAACATGCACCACACGACGAAGGGCGACGCCGCCACCAGGGTTATGTAGAGTGGCAGCACGTCAAGATCGACGGGCTTGTAGCGCATCGTGAGCGCCTGTCCGATCAATATGTCCGGGTGCTGCAGAAAATTGTGAACGTTGAATTCGTCTTCGTACATCGGGTTGTCGAATCGCCTGACGGTCCGCGCGATCTGGGCCGTGAAGAGCAGGAACAACATGATGTGAGCGACGTACATTTCAAGCGAGCGCTTCCACAGGCGCTTGAGCGCCGCGAGGAAAAGACCGGCGCGAACGATCGGGCCGTAGATGAAGCCGACGAGATAGCCCGAAATGAAGACGAAGAACTCGGCGGCATCGCTGAAGCCGAAGTTGCGCAACGTCAGCCAGGAAACGATATCCTGCGGGATGTGATCGAGGAAAATCATCCACAATCCCATGCCGCGATACAAGTCGAGCCGGAGGTCGCGTTCAACCTTAGTCAACGGACCCGCCCTACCCTCATTCGCCATGGCGCCCTCCATTTCCCGTGTCTCGCCGACGTTTTTCGCCAGTGCGCGACCAATCTATATGCAATTTACCGGCTTCTCTAAAGCCTTTATGACAGGCAAGCGGCCCGCCGACGGGTCGTCGCTCCGTTTCAGCATCAATGTGGCAGAAACCGCGACGCATTGTCAAAATCAGCCGGCGTTGCCACGGCAAGAGGTGGCGTCTCGGGCACAATCCGGATTGTCGGCGGCACTTCCGACCCGCCCAAGGCAAGGAGGAGGCGAATCCACCGACCGTCGAACTAGCGATCAATCTGCCGATAGGAACATGACCGCCGACATCGATTGCGGCTTTCAGAATGCCGCCACACTGCTATAAGGGCGGGTGCATGCTCCGCTTCTCACCGAGCCTCGCAACACTTCCGAGATAGACCGGACGATGTCGACAGCCGACCGATTTGCCAGATCGCCTCTTGTCGACGCGACAGGACCCGCCGCGCAGCAGGCCGCGCCGGCGAAAACAAGCGGTTTTTCCCTTCCCGCCAGCCGCCAACGGGAGTTACGGCTTGATTTGTTCCGCGGCTTGGCGTTGTGGCTCATCTTCATCGACCACGTGTCCCCCGATGTCCTGACCTGGTTCACGATTCGCAATTACGGCTTTAGCGACGCCGCCGAGATCTTCATCTTCATCTCGGGTTACACGGCGGCATGGGTCTATGGACGGGCGATGGTGGAGTCCGGATTCGTGATTGGAGCCGCGCGTATCTTTTGGCGCGTCTGGCAAATCTACTCTGCGCACATCCTGCTGTTTGTAATCATCGTTGCCGAAGTTACCTACGCGACGGCGGTCGCGGGGAAGCCTGTCTACATCGAAGAGATGCGGATGATGGATTTCTTCCTGCAACCCGGCGACGCGACGATTCAGGCCCTGCTCCTGAGATTCCGTCCCCTGAACATGGACGTCCTTCCAATCTACATCGTGATGATGCTTTTCCTCCCCCTCGTCTTGCGGCTGGCACGATGGCAGCCCGATGTGCCTCTGGCCATCTCGATCGTGATTTATCTGCTGACCCTGAGATACGACCTGCACTTGTCCTCTTATCCAGACGGTTTCTGGTCATTCAATCCGTTTGCATGGCAACTGTTGTTCAATTTCGGCGCCTGGTGCGCCACCGGCGGCGTCAAGCGCATATCGTGGATCCTGTCCTCGCGGGCCGTGATATGGACTTCGATCGCTTACCTGCTGGCTGCGTTCTACGTAACGCTGACCTGGTATTTCCCCCAGCTTGATGTCATCCCATCGGCACTGGAGCGATGGATCTATCCGATCGACAAGACCGACCTGGATGTGCTGAGGTTCGCGCACTTTCTGGCGCTCGCCGTGATTGCCTGGCGATTCGTTCCAGCCGGCTGGTCCGGATTGGAATGGCGTATTATGAGGCCGGTCATAATCTGCGGGCAGAATTCGCTGCAGATATTCTGCCTCGGCGTCGCGCTGGCGTTTGCAGGCTATGCCTTCCTGACCGAGACCAACGCCGGATTCGTTCTGAACCTCGTGGTGGGTTTTGCCGGCATCCTCTTGATGTCGGCCATGGCATGGCTGTTGAACTGGTACAAGCGCATCCAGAGCAAGGGCGGGCGTGGCGCCGCGCCTGCGGCCGCGGGCTGAACGGGGTCACGGTTCTCAGGGCGGCGCTGCCGCCAGCGTGGGGCTCATCAATGCCCGCCGATCCTTGACATAGGCGATGGGAACGCCGAGCCGCTCCACGGTGCCTACGATCTTGCCGTCCAGATCCTGATCGCAGTTCATCTGGGTCGGCGCGATGAAAAACTCGGACTGCCTCCACTCGGGCTTGAAATCCCAATGCAGCTGCGGAAGCGTGACCGCCCTCTCGAACTCGAGCCGCTCGCCACAGACCGCCACCGAATACACTCGTTCCGGCCAGTCGCTATCCGATGGCGCCGTGGTTCGAACATAGGCTTCGAGCTGGCCGATCGCCTCCGGCATGGCGTCGAACCAATAGTCGAGATCGTAGCGGCGTGAGGCACCCTGAAGACCGCCGACCAGCGAGTTGTAGTAGAGGTACTCGTAAGGGTGCAGCCGAACCAGTGTGACTGCATCCGAAAGAAAAAACGCGGTCAAGGCCGCCAGCCCCGCCGAGGCGAGCGCGCGGCCCCGATTGTCGAGAACAGCGATCATCCGGTCGAGTCCGACGCCGGCGAGCGCAGCTATGGGTGGAATCACAAACAGAAAATGGCGCAAGCCGGTGAATGCGGGGCCGCGCAGAATCACATGGCAGGCGACCGGGAAAATTACAGTCAGGGACAACAAGGCAACGTCCCTTCGCTCCAGCTGTTGCGTGCCGGTCGGACGACGTCGCAACAGCGGTAAGGTCATGGCAAGGCCCGCACCCGCCAATGTCAAAAGCGGCAAGCGCACCAGAATGTATGCGGGAATGTACAGCCGGGGTACGTCGGCCATTTGGTAGATTTTGCCTGCAAAAGCGGTTCGAATACCGTAGTGAAACTCGGAGAACGCAAGCAGGCCGCGGACCGGATTTAACGGCGACAGTGCCGCCCATGGCCACGCCAAGATCATCATGAAATAGGCGATTGCGAACGCAGGTAGCATCTTGACTGCGGAACTCGCCATCACGCGCAGGCGCTCGTGGCGAAGACTCGGTTCGGGTGCGTACAGAAGGATCGCAAAGGCGACATAAACCACCAATAGCACTCCCAGTATCCGTATGCCCAGCGCGGCTCCGGCCAACAGACCAAAGGCGACGAGGTCGATGCGGCGAGGCAACGGCAGGTGGCGCGCAATGCGAAGCAGGAAGAAGGTTGCGCCCATCATCGCCGCGGCAAAAGGGATGTCCTTGGTATGGTTGAACATCGAACCGTACCAAACGCCACACAGGGACAGGCTGATTGCGGCCAGCAGAGCCGCACGCGGTCCCGCCACAAGCCGCGCCGCAGCAGCCGCGGCGGCTACTCCGCCGATACCTGTCACGGCACAGAGGATATGACGCAAATCGTAAACGTCGACCGGGAGGAGGTGGCTGAGGGCTATGGCAATGACATCGAACAGGCCGCCATAGAGATAAAGATTCTGAAAGCCGAAGACGTCCTGATGGCGGAACCCACTCGCATAATAGTCGACAATCAGCTTGCCGTAGTGATGCTGCACGCCTTCGTCGTTGGAGATGGCATAGTCGCCGAACGTGCACAGTGCGACCACAACGAGGGCCGCGAGCAGAAGCGCGGTAGCGAGGTCAAACTTGTCGAAAGGTCCGATGAGGCGACGAAGGCCGCTATCGATCTGCGCAATGCCCGAGGGCCCGGGAGTGCATTTATGCCGCGATTGCCTCATGCGAACGTCAGTTCCAAACTGGTCCCCTGAACCTAACATTCGCAGGCGTGGCTCCCCAAGTGGGCGTGACCACAGCACTCCGCCTTTCGTCAATTTTTCAGGCCGCGAGGGATCAAGTCTCCGCTACCTCCGATTGCGCGGCTGCAAATGGCCGATGCACCTTCCCTCTGAAAACTGGGTTGCGGGAACTCGGCTGCTCGGCCTCGCAGTCGTGCTGCCTTTCCACATAATCTTCATATATTTAGAGGAGCGTCCTCATCTGGATTGCAAGGTTCCGCCGCAAAAGGCGGAAACTGTTGCCTTCTGATCGCTCTCCAAAGGCCTTTAGAAGCACTTAAAATGAGCTTGTGATGGTCAGACGGAGGGAATCAGCGCGGCGGCAGTCTGATCCTTCGGCATTGGGGTCGACCGAGTTTTTTCCGCGGTCACAACATTGTTTCGGTGCCGTATCTGTTGCCTCGGCACATCGAACGGCCACCTTTCTCGCCAGGGGGCGGGGCGAGCGGTCTGGGACGCCGCTTTCACCGTCACATCCGGACCAGCGCGACCACCCGAGCCCTCACCGGGCTCCGATAGATTTTGGGCGCGCCAGACATGAAACAGAAGGACTTGAGAGCTCATATTATCCGCGAATGGGACCATTGGCTGCAGAACCAGGCCATTGCCCCCGGCAAAGCGACCGGTCGAGACTCCCTCAAATTCTATTTCGATCTACAGGACAGGCGGTCAACGCTTTTGGACTTCCAATCCAGGGGGCGGGACAAATGGCAAATCGTCCACGCCTGGCTTCTAAGCGAGCATCGCGTCGTGGATTAGTGTGGTTTTGGTTCGGAAGTTCTCTTGACCGACTCGCAGCAAAAATGAAGAGAACTTCGGAACCACCACACTAGCCAGCCCTTCAGGCGGGAAGGACGCCATGCGGATCACCCTTGTCGGCTCGCGCCATTTCGGGGTGGCGACGCTGAACCTGCTAAGGGGGCACGGGGTCGATGTCGTAAGGGTCGTCGTCGCCGACAGCGACGACCGTCTGGCCGCCACCGCTCGCGACGCCGGTATCGAGGTTGTCGTACAGGCTAACCCCAAGCTGGTGGCAGCCAGCGAAATCGCCGATCACACCGATCTCATCGTCACCGCCCACAGCCACGCGCGCGTCAGCAAACAAGCGCTCGCTGCGGCAAAGCTCGGCGGCATCGGCTATCACCCTTCGCTGTTGCCCCGCCATCGCGGCCTCGCCGCCGTCGAATGGACCATCAAGGAGGGTGATCCAATCGCCGGAGGCAGCGTCTATCATCTTGCCGAACGTATGGACGCCGGCGCGATCGCTGCCCAGGACTGGTGCTTCGTCAGAAAGGGTGAGACGGCCCGAGAACTGTGGGAACGCGCGCTGGCGCCGCTCGGCCTGCGGCTACTCGGCGAGGTTATCGATTACGCCAAGATCCATGGAACCGTGCCGGCAAAGCCGCAGGACGAGCAGTTCGCGACCAAGGCGCCCGCCCTGGCGCCGAATTGAGCGATCCGCCTCCCAATCGACCCAAAAGCTCTCCGAAAATTGCTATTATACCTTTGTGAATACGTTGTAATTTACCTTACTGCGGCGCAGCAAATTTTGGCCACATTTGCCGCAAATAAGCCCTGCGACATCACAACATCAGGAACTGATTCATGCGTTTTGACCGCATCGGCACGGTATTTTTTGCGCTCATTCTGACCGGGGCCGCATCTGCGCCCTGCTTCGCCCAGCAGCCGTATGACGGCATCTGGAACGTCACCATCATGACACATAGCGGCAGCTGCGAGCCCAGCGCTACCTCGACGGTGACGGTCACGGAGGGTAAGATTTCGGGGGCCGGCGCCAGTGTGTCCGGCAGCATCGGGCGCGAAGGTCTGGTACGCGTCTCGATCAACGGTGCCTATGCGAACGGACAACTCAACGGCAATGCCGGATCGGGAAAGTGGAATGGGGCATCAGCAGGCATACCTTGCAGCGGACGCTGGCAGGCAACGCGGCGGTAAGGCGAACAAGGCCTTCGATGGTCTAGCCAATATTATCGGGCGGCTGCTGGTGGCAGCCGCTTTTTTATTTGTCGCCTGTCTGGCGACGTCGAGCGGCTACGCCCAGAGTGGACCCTTTGCGGGCATGGCCGGCAACTGGGCTGGCGGCGGGGCGATTACGCTCGACGATGGATCGAAGGAGCGCATTCGCTGCCGTGCCAGCTATTCGGTCGCAGGCATCAACATGACCATGACGCTGACCTGCGCAAGCGACTCCTACCGCTTCGTCCTCCAGGCCAACGTGGTCGATCAAGGCGGCGCGGTCTCGGGCACCTGGAGCGAGTCCACCCGCAACGCCAGCGGCACCATTCAAGGACGCGGCGGCGGCGGCAATTTTGAGGTGACCGCGAGTTCTGGTGGATTCAACGCCAGCATTTCGCTCCGGACCGCTGGAAACCGCCAATCGATCGCGATGCGGGCCGACAGCCAGTTTCGCGGTGCATCGATCGCGCTGTCGCGCTGAAGCGCGCCAGCGCGTTAAGGCGATGGCACGAAGGCGGTCACTTCGATTTCGACCTTTGCCCGCGCGTCAACCAGCCCACCGATATAGAGCAGCGTCGAGGGTGGGAAGTTTTTCCCCAGCGTTTCCCTCCAGGCCGCACCAATGCCGGGGCCGGCCGCTTCATATTCGCTCTTGCTGGTCAGGTACCAGGTCAGGCGAACGATATGTTCGGGGCCCGCCCCCGCATCCGACAGTAGACGAATGATCCGCTTAAGCGCGGTTCCGACTTGCGCCGCGAGGTCGGGCGCATAGTCGCCCTTCCCGTCACCGCCGGTCTGTCCCGCCAGAACGATCCAGCGGCCGGGACCATCGAAGGCCACGCCGTGCGAGAAGCCTCGCGGTTTCGACCATTCAGCCGGTTGCAGGATGCGCATGATTGGTGTCCTCCTGGTAGGGAAGATTTTCAATAGCACTGTCGGGTCTCGCCTTCCCACCGCGAATTGCGATCCGCAACGCGGCATCGGCAGATTTGAACGTTGCAAAACGTAACGAGGTCGCCCCACGATCAAGACTTGGGTAACCAAGACCTCAGGCAATCAAGACTTGAACGACGCTGCACAGGCAAGATCGGCTCTTTTTATCGCAAGGCAGGCGAGTTTTTTGTAAACTGGCAATAAGCCTTCCGGCCTGAAGCGAATCTCTGGGGGATTCAAGATGCGCTACCACACCCTCGTTCTCTCCATGATCTGCATGCTCTTGTCAGCCAATTCGGCGATGGCCGACAAGCGTATCGCCTTCGTGGTCGGCAATGGCGCTTACAAGAACGTAGCACAGCTTCCGAATCCGCCTGTTGATGCCAAGGCGATGGCGGGAGTGCTGCGCAATGTCGGCTTCGAGGTGGTTGAAGGCGTCAATCTTACCCGCGACAAGATGACCGAAAAACTGCTCGATTTCGGCAAGCGCGCGCAAGGCGCCGACATAGCCGTGTTCTATTATGCCGGCCACGGCATCGCCATCGACGGCGCCAACTACCTGCTGCCGATCGACGCGGACGTCAAATCCGAGATGGACGTCAAGCTGGGCGCTGCGATCAATGTCGATATTACGCTCGACCAGACCATGGGAGATGCGAAGGTCAAGCTGGTGTTTCTGGATGCCTGCCGCGACAATCCTTTCGCGGCCAGGATCAAGGCCACCGCGACACGGAGCGTGTCGGTTCAGCAGGGCCTCGCCGAGATGAAGTCCGGTGAAGGCACATTGATAGCGTTCGCGACCGGTCCCGGCCAGACCGCACTCGACGGGCAGGAAGGCACCAATAGCCCGTTCACCCGCGCCCTGATCGCCCACATCACCGAACCCGGCGTCGAGATCCAGCAGGCGATGACGGAGGTCCGCGCTCAGGTCAACGAGGAGACAAGCAAAGGTCAGTTGCCTTGGGGCCACACCAACTTGACCGGCTCGGTTTACCTGAATCCGGCTCAAGCACCGGCGGCCGGCGCCGCAGCGCCCGCTGCCGCCGGCGCGGCTATGCCGGCAACCTCAGTCACCGCCTCCGGAAACGGCGGAGAGGTGGAGGTCGAGTTCTGGCGTTCGGTTAAGGATTCCAACAAGCCGGAAGAGCTCAATGCTTATCTGACCAATTACCCCAACGGCCAGTTCAAGTCGCTCGCACTGGCGCGGATCGCCGGGCTGGAGAACGGCCCCTCGACAACGACGCGCAATTTGACCGCCGGCATTGATCCTGCGACCTTCACCGAGGAAGCCAGCCAGGTCACCGAGGATCAGATTGGGCTGGACAAGGGACAGCGGCGCGACGTGCAGCGACGCCTGACGGGCCTCGGCTTCGACACCAAGGTGTCCGGAACGTTCAACGACGAGACGCGAACGGTGCTCAAGCGCTGGCAGGCGGCGCGCGGCTATCCCGTGAGCGGCTATCTCAACAGGCTCCAGCACAAGGCGTTGTTGGGCGAGATCGTCTCGGCGACATCGAGCGCGAGCGGCGGAGACGATTCCGATTCTCCGCACCGCGCCGCTCGCCACAGCAGCAGCGGTGGAAGCGGCGGCGGCGGACACCGCAATGGCGACCCCGGAGGCTTCATGGGTGGCATGATCGGCGGCATGATGGGCGGTATGTTCCGCCACTGATTGTAGCGGTTGAATTCCAGCATTCGCTGCCGATCCGGTTTACATCGCGCCAATTTCGGATCCGCGTGCGAGTGTCTTCCGCCAGCTCGGACGCTGTTGCCGTTTAAGCCGCGCGGGTCTCCTCAATATCCTGAGTCGGACAGCGGAAAAACACAACAATTGCTTAGGAGCACCGCAATTTAACCGATAATGGAGCGCGCATTATGATCAGCTGTCAATCTAGGCTGGTTAAGAGGCGTTTATGGTTTCCAGCGAGGGCGCGGAAGTCCGGATAAGGTGTTACAGCCATATTGCGGAATGCGAGGTCAAAGTGGCCGTTCACGGAAGGGAAATGTGCATGACCTGCCGTGATTACAACCAAGCACTCAAGTGGGCTCGGCTGGAATGCAGATCATATGGAGTGACCGGCATTACGGTAGAGCGCGTCAGCACGGCCGAAGAAGGCGGGCAAACGATTGAACACTTGCCAGGAGAAATTCCTATAATTTTCTCCCACTAGCCGTGCTTGAGGCTGATCGTTGCCGCCGCAATAAGCGCCCGCCACCGCATCTGATCTCCAGAAAACCCAATGCGCCTCGTGCGTCCGGCCTGCTGCTTGCGTGGACTTGGCGCTATTTGCCGATAGCCTTCCACAGCGCTTCATTGATCCGCTCCTGCCAGCCCGGCCCGGTCGCCCGAAAAAATTCGAGCACATCCTGGTCAATCCGCAACGTCACCTGCTCCTTGACGCCGGGGACCGCCGCCTTCCTGGGCGGCGCTTCCGCGACTTTCGTGGTGACCTTCTTGAACGCGGCTTCCGCTTCCGTACGCGCGTCGCCCAGCGTGCGCGGCCGTCTTGGTTGATCGGGCATGTCTTAAATTCCTTCGAACAAGGCGGTTGAGAGATAGCGTTCCGCGAATGACGGCACGATGGCCAGGATGGTCTTGCCTGTGTTTTCCGGCCGCTTGCCGATTTCCAGGGCGGCGGCAATGGCAGCGCCTGAGGAGATGCCGCCTGCAATGCCCTCGTTCAGCGCCAGCGCGCGCGAGGTTTCGATTGCGGTTGCGCTGTTGATCCGGATGATTTCGTCGATCACCGAGCGGTCCAGAATGTCGGGAATGAAGCCCGCGCCGATGCCCTGGATCTTGTGCGGGGTGTGCTGTCCTCCCGAGAGAACCGGGCTTTCCTCGGGTTCGACCGCAACCACGCGCAGCGCAGGCTTGCGAGGTTTGAGCACCTGGCCGACGCCGGTAATGGTACCGCCGGTGCCGACACCGGCGACGAAAATGTCGATGTCGCCGCCGGTATCGTTCCAGATCTCCTCGGCGGTCGTGCGACGATGAATTTCGGGGTTGGCCAGGTTCTTGAATTGCTGTGGCATCACCGAATTGGGCGTTGTGCGCAAAAGCTCCTCGGCGGTCGCAATCGCGCCCTTCATACCCTGAGAAGCCGGCGTCAGGATGATCTCGGCGCCGAGAAACGCCAGCATCTTGCGTCGTTCGATCGACATCGATTCCGGCATCACAAGCTTGAGCCGATAGCCGCGCGAGGCGGCCACGAAGGCAAGAGCAATGCCGGTATTTCCCGACGTCGGTTCGATCAGGACGGTATCGGCGTTGATCAATCCGGCCTTCTCCATCGCGGTGACCATGGACGCGCCGATGCGGTCTTTGACGCTCACAGCCGGATTGAAATACTCAAGTTTGGCTAAAATCTTCGCCCGCGCGCCGTGCGCCTGCGGCAATCTGCGCAGGCGCACAATCGGTGTGTCGCCAATGGCCTCGACAATGCTGTC
>Ga0306922_10006337_pt1 | contig 11354 bp, 10 predicted proteins | sample sta12Cox44000082_FD_203758 | JGI IMG/M metagenome (GOLD analysis project Ga0306922, IMG submission 203758) | Lab enrichment of tropical soil microbial communities from Luquillo Experimental Forest, Puerto Rico - statoxic.12C.oxic.44.000.082 (v2)... | ecosystem: Environmental > Terrestrial >...
GAGAATTTCTCGCAACGCCTCAGGCTCAGTTGTCCGAGCGATCGCATACTGCGAGCAGCGAATGCCCGCTATATCGGGTCTCTGGTAGCGGATCAGCTCTCCTTGCTTGGGGCCGAGAATACGAAGTTTGAGCCGCGCGCCATCGCAGCGGAAGAAGATATCTTCCTGCTCAATCGTCTCCGCAGCTCGGTCGCTTAACCGAGCCGCGATGGCCTCGGCAGCCATCCGCTGGTGCAAAATAGCTTTAATCTCGACGTTCGCGGGCATGCTCGAAACCTAAGATATCGTCTCACGAACTCGGCACGTCCGCCGGCTCGTCACGATGCCATTGGTCAAAGCCATCACTTGGCCAGACCCACCCAAGAACTCAGCTCACCGGTGGCCCGCAGCAAAGCGATTTGCGCGCGCTCTAATTCGAAGGTTGTATCCTCAAGCGTGTTGAACCGCTCATTGGCCAGGTTGCGGGCGTCGTCTTCATCGTGCAAAGTTGCCGTCCCGCTGTCGACCTTGATTTCGGCGGCGTCCAAATTCGATTTGGCAATCTGATACTCAAGGTCCGCTACCTCTCGCGCCGCGCTCAGTTGTTCTACCGAACGCTCGAGCTTCAAGGTTTGCTCGGAAACGTGGTTCGTGGTGGCTTCCAAGTCTCGTTTGGCACGCAGCGCTTCGGCATCTGCGGCTTGCGCACGGGCTCGTAGTGTAGGGCTGAAAACGGGGAAGCGGATCACCGTTCCGACGCTAGCGTTATTGCGCTGGAAGCTGTTTCTCTGGAAGAAGTCCTGGTAATGATTGAATTCGGCCAACAGGGCATACTGCGACGCGAAATCGACGGTCGGCCACATCGAGCGGTGCTCGCCGCGGGCGTGGAACTCGAGAGCCGTAGCATGAAGGCTGGCGACCTGAATCGCCGGGCTTACCGCCGCGGCTTTCGCAACAAAATCGGTCTCCTGTTTGACCGCAGGCAAGCTGGGGATGGAGTCGGGGTCGGTTTCAATCGAAGCGGCGGGGAGCCCCGTCCAGTGCGAGAGCTGACTGCGCAGTACATCGATGGAGCCTTGGGCTTGCGCGATATGAAGGTACACGCGCGCGGTGTTCAACCGGGCCTGGTTGCGGGCCTGGGGATTGTCCACTCCCGCCTGGATACGCTCATTGACCAGTTGCTCCATTTTCAGAGCCGTCGAGTACTCCTCGCTGAGATGGGCCAGCAGCGACTCCCACTTGTTCAGCTCGGCATAGCTCAAGACGGTATCTTCGATGACTTGCGCGCGCTGATCCTTGCTCAAGACCTGGCTGGCCTCCCACTCGGTTCGGGCTTGACGAACGAATTCGCGCAGCGCGGGGTTGATCACGGCCGATTGCGCCGTCGTGTTGACGATTGACGGCGCCGACCCTTCTAGACTCAAAGGAAAGCCCCAGGTTGCTCCCAGCCCGGAGCCCACCACCACGGTGGGCAAATACTGGTTGTGGCTTTCGCGATAGGCGGCATAGGCCCGCTGGGCGGCCGCATCGGCGGCAGCGATGGAGGTGCCGTGGCTTAAGGCTAATTCCACCATGCGCTTCAAGGGCACGCGTTCAGCCACCGCTGGGGCCGAAAAGGGAACGAGCCAGATTCCGAGAAGGATCACGAAATAGAGGACGCGGGAAACAGGTTGCATCGGGCCACCTCAAAGTGTTTTTGACCAATCGTAATGCGGATGAGGAGAGTGCTTCTTCAGCGTGGATTTCCTTGACTGCTAATCTCGCGCGTGAGCCGGTCTAGTGCGTTCTGGGCGAGGGTGAAGCTTTTCGCCAATGATAGCGCCGAGCGATACTCGTCCGCCGCCGCCACCGGGTTGCCGGATTGTTCGAGAGCGGTTCCCAGCAAGTAGTGGGCTTTAAAAGCGGGCGCATCCTCGACCGTGTTGGCCGCGAGGTACTGATGCAGCAGGTCGATGCCCTTGCGGAGATCGCGGGTGCGATGAATGAAAATCTCCGCGGCCGCCATGAGAACTTGATTGCGATTGGGAGCCGAAAGAGCGTGATCAAGGGCATCCTGCATCTGGTTCATATGCCCGGTTCGGCCATAGAACTCAGCCAGGCTCATCCACGCACCTGCCCTTCCTTGACTGCTGTCCGCCGCTCTGCGGTAGTGGTTCTCCGCCCCCGGAAGGTCTTTGTTCTTCTCTTGAATCCTGGCCCGCACTAACTCCGCCTGCGGGGGATCGAGCCGTGCCAGCGCTTCCGCCTGCTCTTCGGCTTTGTCCTTGCCTCCGCCGATAATGCCCGGTGCTTCCACATAGAACTCGGCAAGATCGGCGCGTGCCTCCCGGTTCGCGGGGTCGAGCCGAACCGCGGTCTCAAATTCAATACGTAGCTTCCGCGCCAACGTGGCGGCGGTCAAGAACTCGCTCTGACTTGCCTTTTGTCCATACAAGCGGCCTAACCAGAGGTGATACTGGCTGTTGCCCGGTTCCAGAGCCACCGCCTTCTGGCAATCGCGAATGCCCGCATCCCAGTTTTCGAGGGCAAAGTAAGCTCGGCAGAGTAGATTGTGCGATTCTGCGTCGTTCGGAGCGTAGTCGATTTTCTGCTCAAGGGAATGAATGGCGTCGTCGATTCGTCCTTGTGCCAACAGACCCTCCGGAGAGGGTGCCGCGCTGGCAGACGTGCCGGCAAATGATGCCACCAACAAACCGAGAAAAGCCGCGAAAAACCTTGACCGAGTTTGTCTCCAACGAAACACTTAACGAACCACCTTTACGGCCAAACCGTCGTGCAATGGCTTGGTATTAATGAGGGGAGCGAGCGCCACCAGAGCATTCTCCTGGAGTCCGCCGATTACCTCCACCTGAGTCAGATTGGCAATCGAGGTCTGGACGTCCCGCCGGCGGAGCTCGTTGTCCATGATCTGGTAGACGTAGGTCGATCCATCCTCCTCGTGGAGCGCCTCGCGCGGCACGGTGAGAACGTTCTGATGCTCCCCGGTAATGATCGTCACGCCGACATTAACGTTGGGCAGCAGCTTGGAGTCGTGATTGTCAACCACGCACGTAGTCTCACCGACGTTCCGGGTATTGTGCAGCTTGATCACAGTCGGAAGAGCGGTAACCGTGCTCGACCAAATCCGCCCCGGCATCGCATCCCAAGTCACTTCAATGGCGTCACCCGGAGCCAGACGGCCAACATCGGGCTCATCGACAAAGGCGCGGACGCGAACCTTTGACAGGTCCGCTTCTTCGAGGATCAACTCCCCGGCGTTGACATAGGCACCGGCGAGAACCGGCAGCGAATAGACCATCCCGTCAAAGGGGGCGCGGATGCTCAATTGATCGAGCGTCTTCCCCGCCGCCTCGTACGCAGCTTGCGCTTCCGATAGCTGGGCTTCGACCTTGACGACCTCCGGTTTGGAGTAGCGCTCCTTTTGCTTTTGCTCGAGCAGGCTGAGATCGGCATTGGCTCTTTGCAATTGATCCTCGGCGGCTTTGACTTCGCCGGGGGAAGCAGCACCATCCTTCTCTAGGCGCTCGAGAGCGTCCAGGTTCCGCTGCGCGGTGTCGCGGGTGGTGCGAGCCTTGCTCAGTTCCGATTCCACCGTGAAAACCTCTTCCTGCGTGCCCCCGCTGCGAACCGCGTTCATCGCTGCCTGTGAGGCGCGGATTTGGGCCAGGGCTCTGGCCGCTACACTGCGGGCTGCGGCATCGTCCATTTCCACCAAGGGCTGGCCGCGCTTCACCCGGTCGCCTTCTCTCACCAGCAGTCTTTTCACCGTTGTGGCCATGGGAGCATGAGCTTCGAAATAGGCCAGCGGCTCAACCTTGCCGTTGGTCGACACAACGCTCCGAATGGTCGAGCGCACCACCTTGGCAGCACGCACGGGCACCGCGTCCCCGCGCGACATGAACGACGCAAGCAGGAGAACTGCGACCCCGGTCAAACCGGTCCACAACCACCAGCGCCGCCGGGGCCCGAGTCTGCGATGGTTTTCTATCGATGACATGCCGACGGCAACCACTACTGTACCATCCGTTTACCCGCAAGGTAAGTTACATAAGAACGCACTCGATTAGATGCCAAAGGCACCGAAGTAGCTCCAAATCTGGCGGCTTTGGTGGTCCCTGCCTGGTTGCTGGTTAAAATAGGCTATGCGGAAAGCTGCGCGCTATACTCCGGAGCACGCCAAAGCCGGGCTCAACCACGGCTTTCCGGAGATTGAGACTTGGCCCAATCAGTTTCCCGGATACGAGATCGTCATTGATGATCCCGAGTTTACCTCGGTGTGCCCGAAGACCGGATTGCCCGACTTCGGCGTCATCATCATCCGCTACATGCCCCACGAACACTGCCTGGAACTGAAGTCGCTGAAAGAATATCTTCAGTCCTATCGCAACCTGGGAATTTTTCAGGAAAATATCGTCAACCGTGTGCTCGAGGACGTAGTACGGTGGGCCGATCCGGTCTGGGCCGAAGTCCGGGGAGAGTTCCGCGCGCGGGGTGGAATTGCCACCACGATCGTGGCCCGTTGGCCTCGCCCCAAAGGGAAGCGGCGGAAATAAATATCCGTTGATTCCAACTATCCCCCCGGGTCTGCTCACATTTCTTCCGCTTGCGAGTAGAATAGCAGCCGACTATAGTCCTTCCCCCAGTGGCCGCCACTAAGCTCTATCCCCGCACGGCGCTCGTGCTGCTTACCTCGCTCAATCTGCTGAACTACATCGACCGCTCTGTGTTGTTCGCGGTGCAGCCTCTGGTGCAGAAGGAATTCCATCTGAGCAATGCCCAAATCGGCTATCTCACTAGCGCGTTTCTTGGTTTCTATATGGTGGCCGCTCCTTTTGCCGGACCTTTGGCGGATCGCTACTCCCGCAAGCGGATCATCGTTTTGGGGGCCATGTTTTGGAGTGGCCTCACCTTGCTTACCGCCGTCACTCACAGCTATGGGCAGCTGCTGGTTCGGCATACCTTGGTCGGGGTTGGCGAAGCAACCTTTGTCATCATCGCTCCTACCTTTGTCGCCGACCTGTTCCCCGAAGACGAGCGCGGCCGCATCTTCGGCATTTTCTACCTAGCGATTCCCGTAGGCACGGCGGCCGGCTATTTGCTCGGGGGAAAGCTGGGTCCAGAGCACGGGTGGAGATTTCCCTTTTATGTGGCCGCACTGCCCGGATTTCTCCTGGCCTTGGCCGTCTGTTTCATCGCCGAGCCGCCGCGCGGCCAGTTCGATTCTCTCGAGGAGACGCCAGAGCGGGGTACGATCCTCGGATTGGCTCGAAACCCAGCGTTCTGGACGGTGACGCTCGGTATGGCGGCCTCGACATTTTCCTTGGGCGGGATACAAGTCTGGATGCCCACATTTCTCATTTTGGCCCGCGGGTACAGCCTCAAAGAGGCAAACGAGCTGTTTGGCGCGATCGTGGTGGTCGACGGTATTGTTGCCTCCTTGGCGGGGGGCTGGCTGGGAGATCTCCTGTTGCCTCGCATGAAAGGCGCGTACTACTTTGTCTCGGCCGTGAGCATGGGATTGGGCGTCCCGGTGATGATCGTGGCCTTATTCTTCAAGGGGCCGGTGATGCTGCCGGCTATCGCTCTGGCGGCGTTCTTCCTGTTGTTGAACACCTCGCCGCTCAACACCGCTCTGGTTAATTCGGTCGGCGCACACATTCGCGCCACGGCGATTGCCGTAAATATTTTCCTCTTTCATCTGCTCGGGGATGTACCCTCGCCCACGCTCATGGGATATGTGGCCGACCGCCGTTCGCTCGAAGCTGCCTTCGTGCTGCCCGTGATTGCCATGGCGATCTCGTCCGCCATCTTGTTCTACGGAATGCGGTTCGCCCCTCAGGTCGAGCTGCGCCGCGAACCCCAGGCCCACAGGATCCCGGCAGGATGACGTACTTTCATTGGGTTGCCGGCACGATTCTGGCGCTGATTTGGATGTCCCGCGTTCTCGATGCAGCTTGGGGGATGCCGAAGGTGGCCGACATTTCTCGCCCCGAGTGGGACCCCAAACAACAGTCGGATGCTCCTCGCCAGCCTCGGGTCAGCATTATTGTTCCCGCGCGTAATGAGCAGGAAGACATCACCGAGTCCCTGGTCCGCCTGCTCCACCTCGACTATGACAACTACGAGGTCCTAGTGGTCAACGATCGCTCGAGCGATAGCACAGGTGAACGCATCACTGAGGTGGCGGCTCGGCCCGAGGCGGGCCGGAGGTTAAGAGTCGTCGAGGTCACGGAGTTGCCGAACGGCTGGCTGGGGAAAGTCCATGCCATGTGGAGGGGTGCGAAGGAAGCCAGCGGCGATTGGCTCCTGTTCACCGATGCCGACGTTTTATTTCGCCCCGATTCGCTAAGCCGGGCATTGTTCTACGCCCAATCCGAACAAGCGGATCACCTGGTGTTGTTGCCTCGTTTGATCATGCACAGTCCCGGCGAGAGAAGCGCGGTGGCGTTCTTTCAGACGCTGTTTGTATTTGGGCATCGACCGTGGAAAGTCGCCGATCCCAAAGCCAAGGATCATATGGGGGTGGGAGCCTTCAACCTAATTCGCCGTCCGGTATACGACGCTTTGGGCACCTTCGAGATCCTGCGCCTCGAGGTGCTCGACGATATGAAATTGGGCAAGCTGGTAAAGGACGGAGGCTACCGGCAGCGCAATGTCTTTGGTCATGACCTGATTTCGCTGCGCTGGGTCAAGGGGGTCACGGGTATGGTGAACAACCTGACCAAGAATTTCTTTGCCCTGATGTCGTTTGAGTGGCCACGCGCTTTGGGATCTGCCCTGGCCCTGGCCTTCATGAATCTGACCCCGTTCCTTGGAATTTGGCTGGCGCCAGGATGGGCACGCTTGCCCTATGCGGTCGCACTCCTTTCCATCTTCGCAATCTACCTAGGTATGTCTGCGATGTCCGACGTGCCCCCGTACTATTTCTTCCTGCATTGGGCGAGCGGAGTGTTGTTCGTCTACATCATGTTGAGTTCCATGCTGTTGACGCTGGTGCGTGGTGGCGTGGTCTGGCGGGGAACCTTTTATCCGCTTGCCGAGCTGAAGAAGATCAAAGTTACCCTCTAACAGGCTGCGGAAAAACTCCGCTATTTACACAGGCAAAACGGATGGAGAACACTTGCGTAGAGAGGACGAGCAGCAGTCGCGAGTATTCTAGCTATCTATGCCCTGAGTAGGGAAGGGAACCAGGGCCGTCCTGAACGGCCCCGTCGGAAAACTACTTGAATGCTTTCACGGCTGCGGCTTCATCGTCCTTCACATCAAAGACGGTGTAGAGCTTGGTGATTTGCAACAGATCATGGACTTTTTTGGTGAGGTTCAGCAGTTTGAGTTCGCCGCCCTGGTTGCGCACCGTGGTAAAGGCGCTGACTAACTCACCGATGCCCGAGCTATCAATGTAGGTGACCTCGCCCAGGTTGAGCAGAATTTTCTTCTGCCCTTTGGCAAGCAAGTCGCGGACCGTATCCCGCAGGATCACGCTGCCTTCGCCTAGCGTGATCCGGCCGCTGCAATCCACGATGGCGATGCCATCGACCTGACGAGTACTAGTCTTCATGCTCACGGGGAAGCCTCCTTACCGGCCCTGACCGGAGCCAGGGACGTGCTTAATGAGTTTGATTTCCGTGCCCGTCTGGGACGCGCTAATTTCCACCTGGTCCATGAACGAGCGGATCAAAAAAATGCCTCTTCCGGAAGACTTCAACAGATTTTCCGGAGCCAAGGGATCGGGAATTTTCGCTTCGTCCAATCCCTTCCCCTGGTCACGAATCGTGATCACCAGATCCCGGCTGGTCCGTTCAAAATCGAGTTTGACCTTCTTGTCCGGATCGTAGCCGTTGCCATGCAGGACCGCATTCACGGCGGCTTCGCGCACGGCCATGGAAATTTGGATCACTTCATCTTCGCCAAAGCCGGCTTCCGCTGCGATGCGACTCGCTGTTTGCTCGGCGCTGTCCACCGTCTCCAGCGTCGAGTCGAGCGTATACGAGACACGGTTTGTGGTCATGTCTAGGACCGATGAAAACTACCTGCCCCGTCACGCCTCGCCGAGCTAAATCCCGTCGAAGTACGACCCTGGCTGTGATCGGACAAAGCCGCCCTTCTGGCGAATCGTTAGTTTCGCCTTTGCCTGTGGAAATGTCAACGCAACAGTATGAACAACGCAGCCGCTGGACGCGCCCGCGGCGGCTGCCGATGACCGAGGATGGCAAGAGCTCGTCGGGGAAGCCGGAACCAGCTCGACAGGCGAATCGGTGGTGAACGTTGCGTGACCATCTGGAGAGGTTCCCGGCCCTGGTGAGGTAACCAGGTGTCGTCCATCATCGCAGGTTGGCGACTTCATGGATGTGTACACCAGGTCGCGCCTTCCAGTGCCAACGATAACCGGTCCCTGGCTTGAAAAGTGAAGGAAGCAACCAAGCATCCCCACGACGGAGTTTGAGGGTTAAACGGAGTATTGCCGGCGCTGACTCCCTTCTCCGACGATGTGGATTCTTGTTGGGTACTTGGGTATGCTCTGATCGATGGCTACGCTCGCACTTACCGAGCTGCTGGGTCTGCCGGTCCACGATGCGGCGGGTCCGGCTGGGCGGGTGCGGGAACTCGCGATCGCGCCGGCCGAGGATCGCGCCCGCATTGCGGTGTTGATCGTGCGTACCAAGGCGGGAGACCGCGTACTGCCGTTTAGCTCGATCAATTCCATGAATGGCAGCCTGCACACGGACACGAAAGTCTCGAGTTGGCCGATGGCAGATGGATCCGAAGGCCTCTTCCTTCTCAGTCGCGACCTGCTCGATCAGCAAATAATCGATGTCCACGGACGCAAGGTTGTCCGCGTCAATGATGTTGAGCTGTTCAAGGACACCAACAACAAGCAACCCTTGCTGAAAGTGATTGGCGTCGATATTGGCGCCCGCGGCGCTGTCCGCCGTCTCCTGAAGGGGTTGTTCCCGGCCTCGGCGCTCCGAACCTTGTTGAACCGGATTCCGGAGCGCCCCATTCCGTGGGAATTCGTCGACCTGATCGAAACCGACCCGGCGCGTAGGGTGAAGCTGAATATTTCGCTCGATCGCCTGGCACGCCTGCATCCCGCCGATATCGCCGATATTGTTGAAGAACTCGCTCCCGACGAGCGCGAAGCGCTGTTTGAGACTCTCGACCAGGAAATTGCCGCCGAGGCTCTCGAGGAAGTGAATCCCAAGGTGCAGAAGGCCATCGTCGAGGCGCTTCCCTCCGAACGCGCCGCCGAGATCGTCGAGGAAATGAACCGCGATGCTGCCGCCGACCTGCTGGCCGACCTGCCCGAGGAGCGAACCTCAGAAATTCTGAAGGAGATGGCCCCCGAAGACCGCCAGGAGGTGTCCGACCTCCTCGAGTTCGCGGAAAACACCGCCGCCGGGCGCATGAATCCAGAATATCTGGCGCTGAACCTGACGGCGAAAGTGGAGGACGCGATCGAAGCCTTGCGCCGCTTCGAGGGCGGCATCGAAACCGTGAGCACGATTTACTTGGTGGACTCGCGAGGAACGCTGGTCGGTGCCGTTCCCTTGGCCAGACTGGTGCTGGCTTCTGCCGATGACCCACTGTTGTCCCTGACCCAGGAGCCTCTGATCTCGTGCAAGCCAGGCGCCAACGAAAAAGAGGTGGCCGAGTTGTTCGATAAGTACAACCTTTTGACTCTCCCCGTGGTCGATGAACATAAGCAGTTGACCGGGGTGATCACCTCGGATGACGTGATCAGCCTACTTCGCGCCAAGTTGTGAATCGCTGTCCCGCACGAAACCAGCCCGGGCAACCTAAGAAACCTCGGAACGGTTAGCCACCGCGTCCGGCGATCCTCAGTTTCGCGAACTTTTGTCCTGCCTCCCGCTGTCGAAGAGCCAAATTTTTCTGGCGCGGTAGAAGTACGTCGAAGATTTCTCGCTGTTCAGATTCGCTCACTCCGTTTATTCTGTTTCGTCGCTTCACCGTTGTATTGCTCTATGTCTCGCACCGGTGCCCATGAGACTCCTAAGACGCTGGAAGACCCAGATCCTGCTGTTCTTTGCCGTCGTCGGCCCGGGCTTTATCACTGCCAATGTGGACAACGATGCCAACGGCATCTTCACTTACTCCCAGGCGGGCACTGAGTTCGGCCATCAACTGCTTTGGACCTTGATCCCGGTCACGGTGGCCCTGATCGTCGTCCAGGAAATCTCAGCCCGTATGGGGGCTGTGACCGGCAAGGGCCTCAGCGACCTCATTCGCGAGGAGTTCGGCCTCCGCATCACCTTCGTCATGATGCTCGGAATCCTGCTCATCAATTTCGGCAATGTGGTGGGCGAGTTCGCCGGAATCGCGGGCAGCCTGGAGCTGTTCGGGGTCTCGCGCTACGTGAGCGTCCCCATCTGCGCGGTCATTGTGTGGCTGATCGTAGTCAAGGGACAGTACAAGAGTGTCGAAAAGGTGTTTTTGGCTGCTTCCTTCTTCTATGTAACCTACATCGTTGCTGGGGTCTTTGCCCAGCCCGCATGGAAGGAAGCGCTGATTGCCACGGTCAAGCCGCCGGCGCCGACGGCGTTCCGCCAACCCGGGTACCTTTATATGGCGATCGGCGTGGTGGGGACGACCATTGCACCCTGGATGCAGTTCTACCTGCAATCTTCCATTGTCGAAAAAGGGATCACTCGTCGCCAATACAAAGCCTCCCAAATCGATGTGATTTCCGGATGCATCTTCACCGACGTGGTCGCCTGGTTCATTATCGTGGCTTGTGCGGCCACGCTCTACGTGCACGGGCATTACATCATCCGCGATGCCGCCGACGCCGCCCAGGCGCTGCGTCCCCTGGCGGGTGACTACGCCTATATTCTGTTCGCGTTGGGATTGTTCAACGCCTCGCTCTTCGCCGCCTCGATCTTACCGCTTTCGACCGCCTACACGGTGTGTGAGGGCCTGGGATTTGAATCGGGAGTGGGAAAGAAGTTCTCCGAGGCGCCCGTGTTCTATTGGCTGTACACGATTCTGATCGTGGCCGGTGCGGGAGCCATTCTTATTCCCGATCTGCCTTTGGTGAAAATTGCCATTCTTTCTCAGGTGATCAACGGCATTGCGATTCCTCCGGTACTGGTTTTCATGCTACTCCTGGTGAACAAAAAGGATCTGATGGGGGATTTCGTGAACTCGCGATTGTATGACGTCATCGCCTGGTCCACGACCATAGTGATGACCCTGCTGACCATCGCCTATTTATGGACGCTGCGAGGCGGCTCCAGCTAGTAGCTTAGCCAACCCTGCGGCGGGCTCGGCGTGGAGCATCCGGAGGCGGCATATTGACGGGTCTGGCTACGTACCCAGTTTTCCCGCTTGCCCCCCTTTGACGGCCCTTTCTTCTG
>Ga0306922_10006345_pt1 | contig 11346 bp, 10 predicted proteins | sample sta12Cox44000082_FD_203758 | JGI IMG/M metagenome (GOLD analysis project Ga0306922, IMG submission 203758) | Lab enrichment of tropical soil microbial communities from Luquillo Experimental Forest, Puerto Rico - statoxic.12C.oxic.44.000.082 (v2)... | ecosystem: Environmental > Terrestrial >...
TGACGCCGAGGTCGCGCTTCTGCGCGGCAAGGGCGATCAAATCCTCAAAGCGCGCGACGACGAGGGGTGGCGGGCTCGGCTGCGTCTCGGGCAGGCGCGCGATGGGGTCGCTCGACGGCGCAAGGGCTGCACGCGGCGCGCCGCGCGAAGTCTCCATCCGCGGTGCCTCGACCCGCGGCGCTTCGACCCGCGGCGCCTCGAAGCGCGGCGCGGGGGCAACCGTCGCATGCGCAGGCGGCGAACCCCGCGCACGGCTGACGGTTGCGTTGTCGTCGAGCGCGCGGATCACTTCGTCGGGCGTCGGCAGATCGGCGGCATAGGCGATGCGCACCAGCACCATTTCAGCTGCCGCGAGCGGCCGGCCGGCGGCGGCGACCTCGGCAATGCCTTTGAGCAGCATCTGCCAGGTGCGCGAGAGCACGCGCATGGAGAGCTTTTCGGCAAAGGCGCGGCCGCGCGTGCGCTCGACCTCGATCAGCGCCGGATCTTCGGCGACCGCGGGCACGATCTTCACGCGGGTGACGAAATGGGTGAACTCGGCGAGATCGGTCAGCACCACCGCGGGATCGGCGCCGATGTCGTACTGCGCGCGCAGCTCGGTAAGCGCGGAGGCGACATCGCCTCGCATCAGCGCCTCGAACAAGTCGATCACGCGCGCACGGTCGGCAAGCCCCAGCATCTGCCGCACGTCCTCGGCGCGCACCGCTCCGGCCGCGTGTGCGATGGCTTGATCCAACAGCGAGAGCGCGTCGCGCACCGAGCCCTCGGCGGCACGCGCGATCAGAGCAAACGCCTCGGGCTCGACCTCGATCGCTTCCCTGCTCGCAATCGTGTCGAGATGCTTCACCAGCAGTCCGGCATCGACCCGACGCAGATCGAAGCGCTGGCAGCGCGACAGAATGGTGATGGGAACCTTGCGAATTTCCGTCGTGGCGAAGATGAACTTGGCGTGCGCCGGCGGCTCTTCCAAGGTCTTGAGCAGCGCGTTGAAGGCCTGCGTGGAGAGCATGTGAACTTCGTCGAGAATATAGACCTTGTAGCGGGCGCTGACCGGGGCATAGCGAATCGCGTCGTTTATCTGGCGCACGTCGTCGACGCTGTTGTGGGAGGCGGCATCCATCTCGATGACATCGATATGCCTGCTCTCCATGATCGCTTGGCAATGCACGCCGATCGCCGGCATTTTGATTGCCGGCGCGGTGATCGAGCCATCGGGCAGCTCGTAGTTGAGCGCGCGCGCGAGGATGCGCGCCGTCGTGGTCTTGCCGACGCCGCGCACGCCGGTCAGGATCCAGGCTTGCGGGATGCGAGCAGTCTCGAACGCATTCGAGACCGTGCGCACCATCGCATCTTGGCCGATCAGATCATCGAAGGTCGCGGGCCGATACTTGCGAGCGAGCACGCGGTAGGACGAATCGTCCGACGGCTGATCGTCGAGGACGAGAGTCGGCTCGGACTGGTTCGTGGCGTCGCTCATAATGCCATCCGATCCGCCGCCCCGACGCGGGTCTTCGCGCTTCGCATGAGGGAAGGGTGGGAGGCTGACGAGCGACCCGAACCGCGCTCGTTAGGGCTGCTTCCTTCCGGACCTGACCCGGTTGGCGAGTGGCTCGTCCACCGCCAACCTCCCGCCTCTATATCGGCGGAACGCGGCGAGAATGCAAGGCGCCGCCAACCGCGGTCCACCGCCGGTTCTCGCTTGGGCGCCGTCAAGCTGCGCCTGCCTGCTTGAGAAACCTCGCGATGGCCGCAAACGCTTCGTCACCTTGCTCGAACATGCCGGGAAAGAAGTAGAAGCCGTGCGGCATGGCCTCGCGAACGAAGTGTTCCACCTTTGCGACCCCCGCCGCGCGCAGTTTCTGCGCGAAGGCGCGGTTGTCATCAACAAGCGGATCGGCCGTGCCAGTGGCGATGAACGTGGGTGGATAGTTACGCAGGTCGGCCCGCACCGGGCTGGCGTGCGGATGCGCCCAGTTCTTACCGTGAACGAGATAAGCGCCGCGGACGAACCCGATGAAGGCGGTATCGTAGACGATGCCAAGCGGCGCGAGGCGCTCGAACGACTCGTACTGCTCGAAGAAAAAATCCGTGATCGGGGCGAGCAGCACCGCGGCTTGCGGCGGCGGGACGCCTTCGTCGCGCGCTTTGATCGCGAGCGCAGCGGCGAGATTGCCGCCGGCGGAATCGCCTCCCACCGCAATTCGCGTGCTGTCCCCGCCGAGCGTGGCAGCGTTCCTCTGCATCCACTGCAATACCGCGAGGCAATCATCGAGGCACGCCGGAAACGGCCACTCCGGTGCGAGACGGTAATTGGCGCTCACGATCACCATCGCGTTTTCCGACGCGATCCTGCTCGTGATGTAGGCGGTGTCCTCCGATTGGCCGACGGTGAAGCCGCCGCCGTGAAGGTAGAGCATCATCGGGTGCCGGCCGCCCGCGGAGCTCGAGGCCGGTGGACTGAAGACCTGGCAGCGAATGCGGCCAGCCGGCGAAGGAACGGCGACCTCGGACACGCCGATCTCAGGGTAGAGCTCGGCGGCGCTTTTCGGCAGTTCCGCCGCTGTGAGCGGCTGCTCCTGGCCGATGTAGCCGGTGCGGACCGGGTGAATCATCAGGTCGCGCAAGGTCACCGGTGAGCGCATCTTGGCCAGGAGCCGGTACATGGGCGCGGCCGGATCGGACGGATCGATCTTGGAAACGCCTGGGCCGTTCGGACGCTGGTCGACGAACGGCACCGAATTTTGCGATGCATTGTCCACAATCGCGGGCATGAACTGCCTCCTGGGGCTTGTGCCGTCTGCGCGCCCGATGCGGCGCCACGCCAATATAGGCTACCTCGCGCGGTCGCGCGCAGCGCAATGTTTTTGAGCGTTGCGGATGCGCGCTTGCTTTGTGAACCTTCCACATGGCACAGCACCGCCGGGCCAACGTCGATGCCCGCCGGAGCCGTTCCATGTCCCCCCGCCCCGATCTCGGCCCCAAGCCGCGTCTCGGTTATGCCGCAAGCTCGATCGAGCGCGCGGCCGAGCGACGCGTGGATGCGGCTGCGCTCGCGGCGCTCGAGAACGATCCGCGCGCGCGCGCCTATGTGGTTGCTGGCGAGTTGGTGGTCCTCAAGCAAGCAACCGCGCTTGCCGATCCACTGTTCACATTCGCAGAAGCGCGCACGCTTGGCCGCCCCGCGGAGCTGGTTTTTCTCGGCCTCTGCCAGGAGGCGCCGCGATTCGCGGTCGCACTCGAGTCGGCGGCCGCGGAGATGCTCAAAACACGGGACGAGTTCGTCGTCACCGATCTCCGCTCGATCGCGATCCGCGGCCTGGTCGAGGCCGAGCATCTGCCGCCCCTCGCCGAGGGCAAAGCGCTCCTCAACTGGCATGGGCGCCATCGCTTTTGCTCGACGTGCGGTGCCGCGACCAATCTCGTCGAAGCCGGCTGGCGGCGCGATTGCCCCTCGTGCCGGGCGCAGCATTTTCCCCGCACGGATCCGGTCGTGATCATGCTTGCGGTCGCGGGCGAGCGCTGCGTGCTCGGCCGCTCGCATCGCTTTCAACCCGGCATGTGGTCGTGCCTCGCCGGTTTCGTCGAGCCCGGGGAGGCGATCGAAGACGCCGTGCGGCGGGAAACGCGCGAAGAGGCCGGCATCGTTTGCGGACGCGTGAGTTATTTCGCCTCGCAGCCCTGGCCCTTTCCCACCTCGCTGATGATCGGCTGTCATGCCGAGGCGCTCTCGCGCGAGATCGTCATCGAGCGCGCGGAGCTCGACGACGCCCGCTGGTTCGACCGCGAGGAGGTCGCGAGCATGCTGTTGCGGTGTCATCCCGACGGCTTGACCACGCCGCCGACCATGGCCATCGCCTACCACATCATCCGCGCCTGGGTGGAGGAAGAGGTTGAGTTCCGCTAGCGCGGGGGGCGACGCGCGCGCGATCTTGTGCGCGGGCATCATCGTGCTCGACGAGGTGTTCCGGGTCGATCGCTTCCCGCAGCCGGACGCAAAAACCCAGGCGCAGAGTTTTTTCATCGTCAATGGCGGTTGCGCCGCCAACGCCGCGGTCGCGGTAGCGCGGCTTGGCGGACGCGCGGCGCTGGCTGGCCCGCTCGGCGGTCCTCCCGGAGAGGATGCGAACGGCGATCGGGTGCTGGCCGCGCTCGCGCGCGAAGAGGTCGACTGCGCCGGCTGCCAGCGCCTTGCCGGCGTGCCCACGGCGCTCTCCGCGATCTTCATCGACGCGCACGGCGATCGCATGATCGTGACTCACTGCGATCCTCGGCTCGCCGCCGCGACGCCCGCCGACCCGGCGAGTCTGGTGGCACGCGCCGACGCCGTGGTCGCCGACAACCGCTTTCCCGAATTCGTGCGGCCGATCTGCGTGGCGGCGCGCGCGCGCGGCCTCACCGTGGTGCTCGACGCCGATCGGCCGACGCAGATGTCGGACGAGCTGTTCCGGATTGCCACCCACGTGGTGTTTTCCAGCGAGTGCCTGCGCGCCACCACCGGCTTCGACGACCTCGGCGCCGCGCTCGCCGCGATGGTCGGCAGGACGGCGTCTTTTCTCGCCGTCACCCAGGGCCCGCGGGACGTGCTCTGGCACGATGGCGCCGCCATACGCCAGAGCCCCGTGTTCGCGGTCGAGGCGATCGACACCTTGGGCGCGGGTGACGTGTTCCACGGCGCGTTCGCGCTCGCGCTCGCGGAAGGCCGCGACGTGGTCGCGGCGCTGCGGTTCTCCGCGGCCGCGGCCGGGCTCAAATGCACGCGTCTGGGCGGCAGCATGGCGGCCCCGCGCCGCGCCGAGGTCGAAGCCTTGCTGGCGAGAAGCTAAAGCGCGGCGCCCCCTCGAGCCGGCAGGCGAGCGCGCCCTGTGGGCGAATTTCGGTTGCGGGAGAATAGTCTTCTAGATACACCTCAAAAACGCCGGGAAGCGAAGAGATCATTCTATCACCCCCGTCGAGATTGCATCTATTTCTCTCGTAGAGTTTGCCCCGATGGACGCCATCGACCGCAAGATTCTCGCGCTTCTGCAGCAGGATGCCTCCCATTCGGTCGCCGAGATCGGCAGTCTGGTGGGCCTGTCCTCCACACCCTGTTGGAAGCGTATCCAACGGCTGGAAGCCGACGGGGTGATTCAGCGGCGAGTCGCACTGGTCGATCAGGACAAGATCGGGCTCGGCGTTACCGTCTTCGTCTCGATCGAAACCGGCGACCACTCCCAGCAATGGCTCGACCGATTCGCTGCCGAGGTGAGAGCCATGCCCGAGGTGATGGAATTTTACCGAATGGCCGGTGATGTCGACTATATGCTGCGCGTGGTCGTGCCCGACATCGCCGGCTACGATTCGTTCTACAAGCGGCTGATCGCGGCGGTGCCGCTCAAGAACGTCACCTCGCGCTTCGCCATGGAGAAGATCAAGGCGACAACGGCGCTGCCGATTCCGTGAGGCGCGACGGCAAGGCAAGCGTGAGTCGTTTCAGCACGGCGATGCGCTGCATCGCTCCTCGCGCAGCCTTCGTAAAACTGCGGCGACCGTCGACGAGACTGCTGAACGGGCAACCCCGGAAATGGCCGGAAAGCTCCCGCGCCCTTCGATGCGCCGACGTATTGTTAGGGACGGATAAAGCATTATTCCGGCGTCGCAAAGAATATATTGCGACCGGATTCCGTGCGTCCATGCTTTAATTGATTAACAACACAGATATACAAGTCGAAGAAAGAGAAAAATCCATTGTTAACCAAGGAATAACTGGAAAAATATATCGTTAACGACACTGTATTGCGGATGCATAACTGTGATTTCGACCACGGATATTAACCTCGCTGCAAGGCCAGCCAGCTAGCGTTCGTCCCGGTTGCAGATCGGCCGGGCAATAACGGCCCCCGCAACCCAGAGCGTCAGTTGTGAACCGTGGAGGCAACAATGATCAACCTCGTGAAGCGCTTCGTGAAGGACGAGTCGGGCGCGACCGCCGTCGAATACGGCCTCGTCGCTGCCGGCATCTCGGTCGCGATCATCGCCGTCGTGCAGGGGCTGGGCTCGAAGCTCAGTGCGACCTTCGTCCAGGACGCGTTCAAGTAAGCGCGCGATGACATGATCATGGTCGCCGATGCGATCAGGCTGGCGCTGTTTCCGGCGATGATGGCATTCGCTGCCTCGAGCGATCTTCTGACCTTGACCATCTCCAACCGGGTGTCGCTGATCCTCGTCGGCGGCTTCGTCGCGCTGGCGGTGATCGGCGGCGTGAGCGCGGCGGATATCCTTTCCCATCTGGCCGCCGGCTGCGTCGTGCTCGTCGCGGCGTTTGGCTTGTTCGCTCGCGGCATCGGCGGCGGCGGCGACGCCAAGCTCGCGGCGGCCACGGCACTCTGGCTCGGCTTCGATCATCTTTTGCCCTATCTGCTCTACGCATCCCTGCTGGGCGGAGCGTTGAGCGTGGGCCTGATCTGGTTCCGCATGGCGCCGCTGCCGGATTGGCTGGCGCGGCACGACTGGGCGCAGCGGCTGCACGGCAAGGACGCCGGCGTGCCCTACGGTATTGCCCTCGCCGCCGCAGCGCTCGCCGTCTACCCGCAGACGCCATGGATGGCGACCGCAACGTGATCGCCGACGTGCCGTCAGCGGCAATATCGCACCGATCTACCGATTATTAACTTGATTTGGATACGCGGCATTAACCATGTCTTGACCCTTAGCTGCTGCTATGGCTTTCTATAGGCCAGCCCAGGCCGGGAAAGGCCGCGGAGCTTGATTTTTGGGGTTTTTGGCTTAGTTGGCGATTACTCGCGAGGCCAGCGGGGGCCGCCGGGAAACGCCTGTCTGTTTCCCCATCGCTTCCCCACGGCCGCCAAAAACCAATAGGGAGACCGCATCATGAAGCTCGATTCCAAGGCCGCCGCCGCGCTCGAACTGCCGGCCGGCAAGGCCGACGTCATCTATTTCGACGACACCTTGATAGGCTTCGGCCTCCGGCTGAGAGCCGGGGCCGGCGGCAAGGTGCTGCGCTCGTGGATTGTGCAGTATCGCCGCGCCGGGGCTGGCCGCCGATACTTGATCGGCTCGGCCGACGTGCTCGGGGCCGATAAAGCGCGAGCCGCAGCGAAAGAGGTCTTGGCCAAGGTGGCGCTCGGGCAGGACCCGAGCGCTGACCGGGCCGACCGGCGAGACGCCGACAAGCTCACCTTCCGCAAAGCCGTCGAGGACTTTCTTACGTTCAAGGGACGGCACTTGCGGCCAAATAGCTTCGCCGGCACGCGCCGCTATCTCACCGGCGCATATTTCCGACCCCTCCACACCATGCCGCTCGACGCGATCACGCGACAAGACGTAGCGCTCCGCCTCCGCGCGATCTCGAACGAATCCGGCAGTCCGACCGCCGGTCAGGCGCGCGGGCAACTGTCGTCGTTCTTTACATGGTGCATGCAAGAAGGCTTGGCTGACGCCAATCCGGTCATCGGCACGCGCGCGCCGGCCAAGGGCAAGTCCCGCGAGCGCGTGCTCGACGATCAGGAGCTTGCCGCGATCTGGCGCGCAAGCGGCGATGATGATTACGGCCGCATCGTCAAGCTGCTGATTCTCACCGGAGCTCGCCGCGAGGAAGTCGGCGGCATGAGCTGGCCCGAGTTCAAAGCGGATGGGACGTGGACCTTGCCGGCGGCGAGGAGCAAGAATGACCGACCGCACTCGCTGCCGATGTTGCCGATGATGCGCGAGATCATCGACACGGTGCCAAAGCTGGCGGGCCGCTCGCGGCTGTTCGGCGTGCATTCCGCCAGCGGTTTTCAATCGTGGGATATAAACAAGAGCAAGCTCGACGCGCGGCTCGGTGGCGCGGTCGAGCCTTGGGTCCTGCACGACGTTCGGCGCACTGTCGCGACCGGCTTGGCGAACTTGGGTGTGCTCCCGCACACAATCGAGGCCGTGCTCGGGCACGTCGGGCACCGCGCCGGTGTTGCTGGCGTCTACAACAAGAGTCCTTACGCCAACGAGGTCCGCAGCGCGCTCGTGTTGTGGCACGACCATCTGCGCACGCTGATCGCGGGCGGCGAGCGCAAGGTCTTGGCCTATCCGCAAGCGGCCTCTTGAGGCCAGCGGCGACCAACGCTATATTGCGGTCACAGCGTGGAACCCGACCCGCTCGACCACGAGCAGCGCGACAAAGGTCGGGGGGACGTGGAGCCCTGACACACCGGCTAGAATACCGGACAGCATTAGCAGCGGCCCCCACGCTAACAGGGCCGTGACCCGTAACTCGGCCCCAGTGCGTTGCGCCTCCTACCACTAGGTTGCGCAGCCGTGCGTCCTTCCACTAGGCGCGTGTCAGCATCGCGAGGCCGCGGGCCGGTGGAGAGGCCCGACGAAATGCCCCGGACGAAATAGCTAGGCACGCCATTCGGGCAGCCCTGGCGCACAGGTGTCGCACCCGCCTATGAGCGGCGTGCACGCCCTTCGTCGCGAGGCTACCCCATGTTTTCCTCCCGCAAGCAGCGGCATCGCCGCCAGCGCAAGCCGCAGCCCGTCGCGCTGCCGGCAATCCTAAATGACGATCAAATTCTCACCCTTCGGCAGTGGTGCGCGCTGAATAACATCGGCTACCGCACCGGCCGACGCATTTTGAAAGCGCCCGGCGGTCCGATCGTCACGAACCTATCAGCAAACAAAATCGGCATCAGCGTCAAGAACAACAGACGCTGGCAAGAATCTCGGGAGCGCGCGTGACCGGTGCGGTCACGAAACGGCGCGAGGCCCATCCATCGCGGTAACGATGGCGGGCCTCGGGAGGGTAAGGCGCTTGGAACGCGCACCCCTTCTAGCCGAGTCTCAGAAATCAGCGCAAGCGCTGCCGATTTTCAGCAGGCTAAAAAGCCGACCAGGGGGGCGTCGATTTTTACAAATTGACCGGGCCTCCAAAGCAAAGTCGGGGCCGAAACTGGACCGCGTGGCCTTTCGGGTCTCGCGGCTCATGGAGTTCTGCAGCGAGCGAGAACTCGTCAATCAGACGGGCCATTTTGCGCCGCGCCTTGACGCCTCTCTCGCAAATGACGCGCCCTAGGGCCTCGCCAGGCCGATTGCGCCGTGTCCTAGAGGCGACCGACGCCTCGGCTGGCCTGCCCCCGCCCAGGGGCCGCCCCGCGCGCTTCTCGCGCCGGGGTGCTTTCTAACGTAGGTAGCCCCAGCGTATTGGGGCCGACACTGTCAGAAAACCCAGGAAACAACGTGCAATTACAACGTGGACTGTTTGACGATGGGAAGGCAAACGCCTTCCTGATGGATGGCGACGACGGGTTACTCACCGCGCTGTCGACTGCTGGCGCGGTGGTCGAGCGCGAGGCTCGATTTCAACGGTCGCTGTCTGGCCGGCGGCGAGAACGATGCCCTCGGGCACATGATCGATATGGATACGCGCCGGGATGCGTTGGGCCAAACGCACCCAGGTGAAGATGGGGTTCACGGTCGCAAGTCCTTGCGGGCTGGCTTGCGCATTAGAGACGTTGATGCCGCGCGCGATGCTGTCGACGTGGCTGCGGACGATATCGCTGTGCTGTAGCCCATCAGCTTGAACTTCGCCGGATCGCCCTCGCGGATGGAGCCGAGCGCGGTCTCGGTGAAGTAGGCATCGACCCAGAAGGAATCGGCATCGACGAGCGTCATCTTGTTCTGCCCGACATTGGCGTAGTCGCCGAGCTGCGCGAGCAGGTTGGTCACCCAGCCGTTGACCGGCGAGCGGATTTGCGTGCGCTTGAGGTTGACGCGGGCCTGGTCACGCTGGGCGTTGGCTTGCGCCAGGCTCGCCTCGGCGCTGGCGCGCTGCGCGTTCACGCCGTTGCGCGAGCTTCAGGTTTGCCTCGGCCGTCTCGACCGCCGCCTGTTTCTCTCGCTGCTCGGCGCTGAACTGCTGGGCGCTCTGAACGGGGCCATAGCATTTTTTCGCCAGATCCTCATACCGCACCGCCTGTTGCTGCGCGAACACTAGCGACGCCTTCGCTTGCTCCACTTGCGCTTGGCTCGCGTTCACTTGCGCCTGCTGCACGGCGATCTGCGCGTCCGCGTTTTGCACGTTGGCTTGCGCCTGCTTCACCGCTGCCTCCGCGGGCCCCCTCGCCGCAGAGCCGTCGCACGCCGACCGGGTCGACCATGCAAGGTGAAGGCTCGCCCGGATGAGGGACCGACCGCAGCTGCTGCGGAATATTGCGCAGCAAGGCATCCCCCTCTTCCCGAGCCACGCGATCCGGCAATCGCGTGAGCCGCACCGCGACGCTGCGCCAAGCGGTGATCGCAGCCATCAGGCCCTCGAGCGCCGCCTGCAACACCGGCGAATGGTAGCGAAGCGTCGAGGATTCTCCGATCGCTTCGTCGATCACGGGATCGAGCGCGATGACCTTTCGCGTGAGTTCGCGCCGAACCGGCTGTTGCGCGTCGGACGGTGTCGAGCCTCCCTGCGTCAATGTCGAGCCGAACCCATCGACGATCTCGGCTGACACGGCCGCGAACACCGCCGCAAGCCGCCGCCGGGCGCCGCCGAAGTCGGTCCCCGCGAGCACGATCCCGGCGCACACGATCCCGATCCAGATCTCGCTGACGCGGGTGATCGCGAGCATGAACGCGTCGCCGTTTGGCCCGCCGGTCGCGCCGAGCTGATCGCTGGCGATGATGGCGGCCGTGTACCCCGCCAGCGCTGCCGCGTAAGCCGCGAAATTGCGCAGCACCGTGGCGACAAGGGCGCAGGCAGCGCCCCACAACGCCAGACCCACCATGAACGCCGCGCGGTCCTGCGGGAAGCAGGCCGTCAGGATGACGATCGCAACTGCGCCCACGAGAGTACCGATCATGCGGAACCAGCCCTTGCGCAGCGACGCACCGAGATGCGGCTGACAGACGATCGCCGCCGAAGTGCCGGCCCAGTAGGCGTTGTCAAGCTCGAGCCAGAACGTGACGTAAAGCGCGATTGAGGCCCACAAGCGCAGGCCGAACAGCAGCGGCGGGCCGGCCCGCGCCGCATTTGCCGAGGCCGCTACCCATCTGGCAGCCGCACTGCGATCCAGCGCCCGCTCGCTCTGGCCGATAGCGTCCGCCATTCTCGGGCCCGTCCGTTGTCAACGAATTTCAGCTGCTTGCGCCACTGTGCCGGCGTGGACGGATGCGGAGTATAGACCTTCCTAGGCTCAGGCTGCCACGACGGCGTGGGGCTCCGTTATCCGCCCGCCAATCGACACGGCGGGCGAGACGAGTACAGTCGAAAGCGGTGCTGTGCCAAGCGGCGCGTTGCTGATGCGCAAGTGGCTCGGGGAGCGTGGCGACCGCCTGATGAAGTCTAAACCTTTCGCAATAACCTTTCAGGTTTCACGCAATCTA
>Ga0306922_10006350_pt1 | contig 11343 bp, 10 predicted proteins | sample sta12Cox44000082_FD_203758 | JGI IMG/M metagenome (GOLD analysis project Ga0306922, IMG submission 203758) | Lab enrichment of tropical soil microbial communities from Luquillo Experimental Forest, Puerto Rico - statoxic.12C.oxic.44.000.082 (v2)... | ecosystem: Environmental > Terrestrial >...
CGCGTCGCTGATCTGCGCAACGAGCGGCTGCTGCTGCTCGAAGAAGGCCACTGCCTGCGCGATCAGGCGCTGGAAGTGTGCAGCCGCGTCGGCGTGCGCGACTCGCAGGATTTCCGCGCCACGAGCCTCGAGACCTTGCGGCAGATGGTGGCTGCCGGTGCAGGCGTAACACTGTTGCCGGAGCTCGCCGGCCGCGGCACGTATCGCAGCGGGCGCGGCGTAGTGCTGCGGCCCTTCGTGCGGCCGGCTCCGGCGCGACGGGTCGGCGCGGTATGGCGCAAGACCACGCCGCGCCGCGCGGCCATCGACGCAGTTGCCGCATTGATTGCGCAGCATGCCCCTTGAGCGCAGCGGCTCACCGCAGCCCCTGACGCTCGAGGCGCGCGATGGGCGAGCGCTCGGCGCACTGCTGCTCGAGGCAGTGCCGGGCCGCGCCGCTCTCTGCATCAACGGCGCTACCGGCTTCAAGCGCGAGTTTTATCTCAAGTTCGCCGCCTACTGTGCCGGGCGCGGCTATCACACCCTGGTGTACGACTACCGCGGCATCGGCGCCTCGGCACGCCTGCCACTCGCCTCCGAGCCGGCGCGCATGAGCGAGTGGGGGCGCCTCGACATGCCCGCCGCGCTCGAGTCACTCATACAGCGCTATCCGCAGCTGCCGCTCGCCACGCTCGGTCACAGCGTCGGCGGACAGCTGATCGGATGCATGCCCAATCAAGCACGCGCCCGCGCCCACGTGATGATCGCCACCTCGACCGGCTACTGGCGCCGCCAGCGCGTGCCGTTCCGCTACCAGACGCTGCTGTTCTGGAAGTTGTACGGGCCGCTGATGTTGCGCCGCCTCGGCTACCTGCCGCGCGGTGTGGTGTGGAGCGGAGAGCCGCTGCCGCCGGGAGTCTTCCTGCAGTGGCGGCAGTGGTGCCTGAGCCCGGCAGCTTTCGGCTCAGCGCTCGATGACGACCTGAGTGATGCCGGCTTCGCCGCGGTGCGCACGCCGCTGCTTTCCTGGGGCTTCACCGACGATCCCATCGCCACCCCGGCCGCGGTCGCTGCGCTGCTCCAGTCATATGCCAACGCAGCGATCGAGCGACGCTGGACCGCACCGGCCGAGCTGGGCGTGCGCGCGATCGGCCATCACGGCTTTTTCGCCGAGCGACACCGCGAGTCGCTGTGGCGCGCAGCGCTCGATTGGATCGACGCCCGCTGCGCATGAGCTGCACCTCGTCGGCGGCCCCGACACTGCCTCTGGCATAATCCGCGGGCACTTGCTCACCGCCTGACTCGTGCTGCGGAGGAGGCGATCGTTGCGAGTTCTCACGCTGGTTGCCGCCTGCCTCATGTTGCTCGCCGCCGCACAGCCCTCGGCGCTCAGTGTGCAGGATGCCTGGGTCCGCGCGATTCCCGGGGCCGCTGTGGCAGGCGCTTACCTGACGCTCCACAACGGCGGCACGCACCCGGTGGTGGTGAGCGGAGTGCGCTCACCCGCAGCCGACACGGCGATGATTCACGAGACCACGATCGTCAACGGACAGTCGACCATGCGCGCGCACGAGCCACTTCTCATCGCTCCAGGTGAGACGGTGCGCTTCGCCCCGGGGGGCCTGCACATCATGCTGCACGCGCTCAAGCGCCCACTCGCAGCGGGTGATGAGGTGCCGCTGGTGCTGCTGCTGGAAGATGGCGGCAGCCTCACGGTGCAGGCGCGCGTGCGCGCGCTCGGGGATGAGTGAGGCGAGGGCGCTGCGCGTGCTCGCGGAGGACTCAGCGCTGGATCACGTCACGCCCTACGACCGCTTCGCGTGGAGTGATACACAGATCGAGGACTGGCTCGCGAGCGGCGCGCGGCGGCGCGAGCTCAGCGACTACTTCGGGCCGGCGGAGTACGGCGCGCTTGCGGCGCTCGCACGGCGCGCCCGTACAGCGCGCGCCAGCGCGGGCGGCCTGCAGGTGCTGATCGTACCCGGCATCATGGGCTCGCAGCTGGGTCTGACACGCGCGTCCCCACTGCCGAACGACATCCTCTGGCTCGACCCGCTCGACATCCAGCGCGGGCGACTCGCGGCGCTGCGCCTGCCAGCCGTGGCGCGCATCGTGCCGCTCGGCGTGGTGCTGTTCTCGTACCTGCGGCTGAAGCTTTATCTGCGGGCGCAGGGGTTCGCGGTCGAATTTCACGACTACGACTGGCGGCTGCCGGTCGCAGACGCAGGTCGCGCGCTGGCCGAAAAGCTGCAGGCGCTGCGGCCGGCGCGCGTCGCGATCGTGGCGCACAGCATGGGCGGACTCGTGAGCCGCGCCGCGCTGGCGCTCGAGGACGCGCGCCACATCGAGCGCGTCTTGCTGCTCGGCACTCCCAACTGCGGCTCCTTCGCGGCGGTGCAGGCGCTGCGCGGTACTTATGCCGTGGTGCGCAAGGTCGCGCGGCTCGCGCAGCACGCCAGCGCGGCATCAATCGCCGCCGACATCTTCAGCACCTTCCCCAGTCTCTACGAGCTGTTGCCAACCGGCGCCTGCAGTGCGAGCGGCACCGACCTGTTCGATGCGCGTGCCTGGCCCGCATCCGGGCCGCAGCCACATCCGGCCCTGCTCGCCGCGGCACGTGCGCTGCCCCAGCAGCTGGCAGCGCCCGATGAGCGCTTCGCGGTCATCGCCGGCGTTGGCCAGGAAACGGTCACCTCGCTGCGCGTTCGCAAGCAGGAGTTCCTCTATACCCTCACGCGCGCCGGCGATGGCACGGTGCCGCTCGCGAGTGCGCTGCTGCCCGGCGTGCGCAGCTTCTATGCCCGGGTGGCGCACAGCGATCTGACCCGGGATCCGCTGGTAGCGGCGGCGGTGGTGAATCTGCTCCGGCGAGGCTCCACCAGGAGACTGCCCGCACGATGGCGCAGCGCCGGCCGCGCCCGTGCGCAGATCAGCGACGCGACGCTGCGCCGCCTGCAGCCGGGGAAGGTCGATTGGGCCGCGCTCACCCCGGGTGAACGGCGGGTGTTTCTCGAGACTCTCAACGAGCCCCCGCACCTGCGGTTGCGCGTCCCGCCGGCGCGCGGTACGCGACCCGGGGGCCGGAAGCGTCGCTGAACAGTGCCAGACTCTTCCCGCGATCAGCCAAACGCCTGCGCAATCGCCTCGCGCTGGCGCGCATCCGGAAGCCGGCCGCGGCCCCCGGCGAGGTTGTCCTCGAGGTGCGCGACCTTGCCCGTGGCGGGGATGATGCAGGTCACCGCCGGGTGCGAAGCGATGAACTTCAGCGCGAGCTGTCCCCAGCTCGCAGCATCGAGCTCGGCGGCCCAGGGCGGCAGCTTCTTGCCATGGACGGGTTCGAAGAGTGCACCGTCCTCGAACGGCCGGTTCACGAGCACCGCCACGCCGCGCTCGGCGGCGAGTGGCAGCAGGCGCTGCTCCGCGGCGCGTGTCACCGGCGAATAGTTCAGCTGCACGAAATCGAGACGGTGGCGCTCGAGCGCGCGCGCGAGCTCGGCCTGCGCGCTCACCGTGTAGTGCGTGACCCCGACATAACGCACGCGTCCTGCTTCCTTCCAGGAGTGAAGCGTCCTCAGCTGGGTGTCGAGATCGAGCAGGTTGTGCACCTGGATGAGGTCGAGGTGCTCACGCCTGAGCAGCTGCGCGGACTGCGTCATCTGCTCGATACCGGCGCGCTCGCCGCGCGTCCACACCTTGGTGGCGATAAACGCGTGACGACGCATCGAGTCGGTCAGCAGTTCCCCGAGCACGCGCTCGGCAGTCGAGTACATGGGCGAGGTGTCGATGAGACGCGCGCCGGCGGCGAAAAACGCTTCGAGTACCTCCGCGAGCGGCGCCCGCTCGGCGCGCGCTTCGCCCACCTCGAAGGGGCCGGAGGTACCGAGACCGATGACCGGAATCTCTTCGCCACTCGATGGGATGCGCCGCACGATGAGGTCCGTGGGGCCGGGGCTGGCGCGGGCAACGCGCGGTGACACGGCGGTGGCGCTCAAGAGGCTGAGTGCGGTGCGCAGCCACTCACGGCGGTTCATCCCGGTGCGGCAGCGCCGGCGCCCCCGAGCGCCGCAATCCAGCGCTGCACGCGCTGCGCCGCGTGCGCGTCGGGCTGCAGAGGCGCGCTACTCGCGGGAGTCGTGACCTCCAGCATTATGCCGTTCGGGTCGGCGAAGTAGATCGAGTGCTGCGCACCGTGATCTTCTTCGCTGAAGATGATGCCGTGCTCGCGCAAGCGCTTCTTCCAGTGCTCCTGCTCTGCCGGCGATGACACCGCAAAGGCGTAGTGCCGCACGTCGGCGGGCAGACCATCCGCTCGGGGAGGCTGCGCGCCTCGCAAGGCACACAGCGCGAGCAGCTGCCCGCTGCCGGTGCCGAAAAACATCATCAGCCAGGGTTTGCCGCCCCAGTCATCGCCCGAGAGCGCATCGACCAGCGGCAGCTGCAACACCTCGTTGTAGAAATGCAGGGTCTTGGCCGCGTCATAGACCGGCAGCGCCAGGTGGTCGAAACGAAGCGGCGTGTCGGGCATGGCGGCGCGTCCGTGAGCGGAAGTCGCCCGATATTGGCACGCGCACTCGCACCGTGTCTTGCGTGAGGCGGCGTACGGCGGACTACAGCAACGTTGCGTCGGTCCCGATGACGCTGGCGCCACCTGACTCCACGACGCGCGCGAGCGCCGCCGCGTTCGGCAGCACCTGAGCGGCGTAGAACGCCGCGGTGCGCACCTTGGCGGCGTAGAACTCGCGTTCGGCGCCGGAGGTGTGTCTGGCAGCGATCGCTGCCGACTTCGCCAGCAACCAGCCGCCCGCCACGTACCCGCAGAGCTTCAGGTACGGCACCGACACCGCCATGGCGCGCTCGGGCTGAGTCGCGAGCGCTTCCAGCAGCGCGCGCGTCGCGCGGCCGAGGAAGCTCACGCCCTCGAGCGTTGCCTTGCGCACCGCCTCCACCGCCGGATCGCTGCCGGTGACTGCGTTGAGCTCGCGCTCCATGTCGGCGAGCAGCGCGCCCATCGCTGCGCCGCGGTCGCGGGCGAGCTTGCGGCCGATGAGATCGTTCGACTGGATGCCGGTGGTGCCTTCGTAGATGGTGGTGATGCGCACATCGCGCAGGTACTGCGCGGCGCCGGTGTCCTCGATGAAGCCCATGCCGCCGTGCACCTGCACGCCGAGGCTGGCGACCTCGTTGCCGATCTCGGTGCACCAGCCCTTGATGATGGGAGTCAAAAGCTCGCCGCGCGCGCGCGCGGCCGTGCGCACCTGCTCGTCCTGGCCGTATCCGGCGAGATCGAACTGGAAAGCGCCGTAGAGCGTCAGGGCACGCGCGGCCTCGGTCTGCGACTTCATCAACAGCAGCATCCGCTTCACGTCCGGGTGATGGACGATCGGCACCGGACCTGCGGCCGCCGGCACCGGGGGCTTCCCCTGCACGCGGGTGCGCGCCCACTCGAGCGCGCGCTGGAAAGCACGCTCGCCGACCGCGTAGCCTTCACTGCCCACCGAGAGCCGCGCGCTGTTCATCATGATGAACATGTACTCGAGGCCGTGGCCGGGCACACCGACCAGGTAGGCCAAGGCTCCATCCTTCTCGCCGAAGGCGAGCACGCAGGTGGGGCTCGCATGGATACCGAGCTTCTCCTCGATCGAAAGACAGCGCACATCGTTGCGGGCGCCGAGTGAGCCATCGCCGTTCACCAACACCTTCGGCACCAGGAACAGCGAAATTCCCCTCACCCCCGGCGGGGCGCCCTCGATGCGCGCCAGCACCATGTGGATGGTGTTGGCGGTGAGGTCGTGATCGCCCCAGGTGATGAAGATCTTCTGCCCGAAGAGCCGGTAGTCGCCGCCGGCCGCCACCGCGCGCGTGCGTACCTGGCCGAGATCGGAGCCCGCCTGCGGCTCGGTGAGCACCATCGTGCCGGTCCACTCGCCGCGTATCATGCGGGGCAGGAACATGCTCTTTTGCGCCGGCGAGCCGCACAGCTCGAGCGCATGCACTGCGCCGTGCGTGAGCATGGGACCTAACTTGAAGGCGAGATTGGCGGATGCCCAGAACTCACCCACCGCGGTGTTGAGCACGAGCGGAGTGCGCTGGCCGCCGAACTCGGCTAGCGCACCGAGCGCCGGCCAGCCGCCCTCGACGAACTGCCCGTAGGCCTCGCGAAAGCCCGGCGCCGTGACCACGCCGTTCTCCGTCCAGCGCGCGCCGTACACATCGCCGGGACGGTTCAGCGGCTCGAGCACGTTCTCGGCAAACCGCGCAGCTTCCTCGAGCACCGACTGCGCGAGCTCGTTGGAGTACTCGCCGAGCTCGGCGCAGCCGGCGAGGCGCTGCACGCCGAGCAACTCCTCGAGCACGAAACGCACTTCACGCACCGGCGCGCGGTACATGGCGGCTCCCTAGTGCGCGGCCGCAGCCGCGGATTCTCGCGGGGCCGCGGCGGCGCGGCCGGCGGGCGGCAGTGCGAGCGCCGGCACGATGTTGGCGGCAAGGAAGTCGACGAACTGCTGAACCCGCGCATCCGACTCGAGCGAGCGCGGATAAACAGCGTACAGCGCCGCCGCCGGCGGCACGCTCCACTCGGGCAGCACGGCCTTCAAACGCGAGGTGGCGAGGCCCTGCCGGCACAGGAACTCCGGCAGCAGCCCTATCCCGAGTCCCGCCGCCGCAGCCGCGTGCAGCACCGCCGGATCATCCACCGCCAGCTTCGGCGAGAGCGGCACCTCGGCACGCTGCGCGCCGCGCGAGAGATGCAGGCGAAACTCCGCGACCTCGGACGGCTCGGGGGTCAGCAGGTCATGCGCGCGCAGGTCATCGGGACGCTCGGGCGTTCCGCGCTGCTGCAGGTACTGCGGCGTGGCACACAGCAGCGCCGGCGGTGCACCGAGCAGACGGCGAACGATCGCATCATCTGCCGGTGGGTGCGTGCGGATGGCCACGTCCCACGAGCCTTGCGCCGGCTGCCCCGCATCGAGCGCAACTTCGAGCGGCACCTGCGCGAACGCCTCGAGAAAGCGCGGCACGAGCGGTGCGAGCAGCACCCGCCCGTAGGTAGGATCCGCGATGACCCGCAGCGGGCGCCCTTCCGGTGAATGGAGCCTGGCGATCGCGGTGCACGCGGCGTCGGACTCCTCACCGACGCGCCGGGCATGCGGGTACAGCAATCGGCCTGCGGCAGTGAGAGCGATGCGGCGCGTGGTGCGCTCGAGCACGCGCACGCCGAGTGTCCTCTCGAGATCCGCCACCGCGCGGCTCACCGCGGCCTTGGGCACTCCGAGTGCCCGGGCAGCGGCTGAGAAGCCGTTGAGATCCACGACTTTGGCAAGCATGGCCAGCTGGGCCGGCGTCCAGATCGGGTTCATATTGATCTCAATACCCCCCGGCAGGGGCTATATTGTTTCACTGCCAAGGCGCACACGCCAGTCCGAGGTAAACTGCGCCTCCCGGACGGAATCACTCTCAGAGGCAGGACGCATGAAAATCCTGATGCACGCGCTGTCGGTCGAGACGTTCACCCACGCACTCGGCAACCTCTCGCTGATACTCGAGAAGGCTGGCGCGAATGCCGCGCAGCGAAAATTCGACCCGAATGTGCTGCTCACCGCGCGGCTTGCACCTGACATGCTGCCACTCACACGCCAGGTGCAGATCGCGAGCGACATCGCGAAGAACTCCGTCGCGCGGCTTGCGGGACAGCAACCGCCGCGGTTCGAAGATACCGAGAGCAGCATCGAGCAACTGCGCGCGCGCATCGCGCGCACGATCGACTTTCTGAACAGCGTGCCAGCGAGTGCGCTCGAGGGATCAGAGACACGCGACGTGAAGCTGCCGCTCGGGGAGCGCACGCTCGAGTTCAAGGGAGCGGATTTTCTGCAGCGCTGGGCGATCCCGAACGTGTTCTTCCACGTCGTCACCGCCTACGACATCCTGCGTCACAACGGCGTGGACCTCGGCAAGCGCGACTACCTCAACGGCGGCCGCGAGTTCTAGGCATATGACAAATGGCGACAGATCTTGTCGCCTTTTGCTAACGGAACGCGAGGGAAATCACGGCATCGCGGGCCGCGCACTGCCACCCTGACATCCGCTGGTGGGCGATGGAGCCTGCCCGCGCTCACAGCGTTCCACGTCGGGGTGTTTTCTTGCTGCGAACCAAAGCTTCGGCGGCCCGTCCGCCAGCTCTGAAGCCGGCGCCGGCCGCACCCGCGCCTGCCCCGGTGGAATCCGGCCCGGCGACGGTCGAGTCCCTCGGGCAGCAGCTGCGCCAGGTGCTGCCGACGCGCCGCCTGCACTCGGTCTCTCTCTGCGACCACGAAGCCAACGTGCTGTGGCTGAGCGAAGGTGCGCTCGGGCCCGATGAGCACTCTCTGGTCGTCGAAGCACTCGATGTGCTCGCGACCGACACCTCGCTCGGCATCCACGAGCGAGGCACGGAGGATGGGCGGCTCGCGCTGTTCCTGCCGGTGCGCACTCCAACGGCCGACCTGGTCGGCATCGCCATGATCCTTGGCGATGCCAAGTCCCTCGGTGATGAGACGCAGGAGCGCCTGTCGGCGGCGCCGGTACGAAACATCATGCTGCGCCTCGCGGTCCTGCTCAAACCGGCTGGTGCGATTGAGCCTCCGCCGCAGAGCGACGGCGAGAGCTCCGACATGCCCGATGCGCCCGATGTCGAGGCTGCCCTCGCGGCAGTGCCGCGGGCGCAGCTCATGTCGGCCGAAGAAGTGGACCAGATCCTGGAATTTGATCTGCCGGAGGAGAGGCCGGAAAAGCCACTACCTCCATTGCGCGACATCCCGGTTGCACGACCCGCGCCCGCTGTGAGGCTTCCGCCGCCCACCGAGAGCGCGGACGGCGACATGGTGAGCCTCGAGATCCTCGATGAGCCGGCGCCTCCGCCCCCGGCGAAGCCGGCAGCGCGGGTTGCGAGGGCCGCCGCGCCTGCGCCCGCAGTCTCCGCGCCACCGCCGTCCACTCGCGCACCGGCGCCACCTGCGCCCGCGGCGCGCTCCGCACCGCCCTCCACCCACCAGGTGCCGCCCCGCACGCCCTCACCGGCTGTGCGCGCTGCCAGCATGAAGGTCGCCGCAGCGGCTAGAGCCGCTCCGGCCGCTACCGCGGCAGCCGTGGCAGCGACCCTGGCGAGCGCACCGGCCGACGCGAACGTGCAGTTCGAGGTGCTGTCCTTCGGCAAGCTGCGTGCGGGCGGTCAGACCCGGCGATTTCAGGTCAGCGCCCGCGTGGCGGGCAACATACGCGACCCGGCTGCACAGGATTCGCTGGTCTTGCAGCGGCTGATGAGCTGGCTCGCGGCACATCGCGCCGCGTGGAACTCGCAGCCCACCGGCTTCACGCTGAATCTCTCGATCGCGACGCTCGAGGATGAGCGCTTCGCGCAGAAGCTCGGCGCCGCCCTGAACTCGCACGGCATCGCCGGTGACACCTTCGGCTTCGAGATTGCGGAAGCGCTGTGCACGCAGCGGCGGGCACAGGTCGAGCGCTTCATCACCCAGTGCGAGAAGGTCGGCGCCTGGGTCGTGATCGATGACTTCTCCTTCGACTCGCAGGTGCTGGCGCTGCTGCGCTCCAAGGCCGTGCGCCTGGTGAAGATCGACACCAAACTCACCTCCTCCGCACTGAAGGACAAGCTCTGCCAGGCGATGGTGGTCGCTACCGTGCAGGCGGCCAAGGTGCTCGGCATCCACTGCGCCGCGAAGAAGGTCGATTCCCAGGCGGCGCTGCAGTGGCTGACCGCCATCGGCTGCGACTTCGCGCAGGGAGCCGCGCTCGGCGCGCCCCAGTCGCTCGACTCCCTGGCGAGCTCTCCCGACCCGACCGGGCTGCGCCCGGTCCTGCGCGCGACCTGAGACCCCTTCCCGCCCCGTAGTGTCCGGCTGACCCCGGCCGGCGCGCATTCGCCGGCACGAAGCTGCGACGAAGCGAGCCGCCCGCGCGTTGCTGGGCAACACCCGCCCCGCGGGATGCCCTAAGCTCTAATGGGGCTGCTTGCGCCGGAACCCGCCCGCCACCCATGAAAATGCCAACGCTCGAACAGTTCCGCCACAGCCGCAACGTGCTGTTCTGGGGCCTGCACGCCGCAGGCTGGGCGGCGTACGGCCTGACGCAGTATTTCGGTGCGCTGCTGTACGAGAAGCCCTCGAGCTACGCGCGTGTCATCGCGGTGTCGGCGGTCGCGGGCTTCGTGCTGTCGATGCCGATGCGCTACATCTACCGGCGGTTGTGGAATCGGCCCCCGCGCGCACGCATCCTCGGGGTGCTCGCCACCTGCTACATCACCGCCCTTGCGCTGCGCATCGTCATCAACCTCTCCTACAAGGCCTTCGTCGAGCCGGACTGGCAGGCGCAGACGCTGTTCGAGCTCTTCGGTGGCACGCTGTCCACCACTTATCTGCTCGTGTGCTGGAGCGTGCTGTACTTCGGCATCAAGTTCTACGAATCGCAGCGCCGGCAGGAGGAGGCGATGCTCAAGGCGGTAGCACTGGCCCAGGAGGCGCAACTGAAGATGCTGCGCTACCAGCTGAACCCGCACTTCCTGTTCAATACGCTCAATGCGATCTCGACGCTCATTCTCGACAACCAGAACAAGAAGGCGAACCACGCGATCACGCGCCTGTCTGAATTCCTGCGTTATACGCTCGACCAGGACCCGATGAAGAAAGTCACCCTGCGCCAGGAGATCGAGGCGCTCGACTTGTACCTCGGCACCGAGCGGCTGCGCTTCGGTGAGCGCTTGCACCTCGAGTACGCCATCGAGGAAGGCGCGCTCGATGCATTGGTGCCGAGCCTGCTGCTGCAGCCGCTGCTGGAGAATTCGCTGAAATACGCCGTGTCGGCGCGCGAACAAGGCGGCAGCGTGCGCATCGAAGGCCGCGCGCGCGAGGGGCGGCTCGAGCTCTCGGTGATCGATGACGGACCGGGACTGCGCGAGGGCATGCCGGCGGGCGAGCGGCGCGGCGTCGGGTTGCGCAACACCCGCGAACGCCTGGCGGTGCTCTACGGGGAGAACTGCCGTTTCGCGGTGCTCAACGCCCATCCGGGACTGCGGATCGAGATGGCATTGCCGCTCGAAACCGCGGCGCGCAATGCGGAGCCGCCGGCGGCGCGCGCCCCAGCCGCCCATGTCTCGGGGGGAGTGGGGGGATGAAGATCCGCACGCTCATCGTCGATGACGAGGTGCTGTCGCGGCGCGGCGTCGAGATCCGGCTGCGCGATGAGAGCGACTTCGAGATCCTCGCGCAGTGCGGCAACGGCCGCGAGGCGCTCGCCGCCATCCAGCAATACAAGCCGGACCTGGTGTTCCTCGATATCCAGATGCCCGGCATGTCGGGTTACGAGGTGCTGGCACAC
>Ga0306922_10006351_pt1 | contig 11343 bp, 6 predicted proteins | sample sta12Cox44000082_FD_203758 | JGI IMG/M metagenome (GOLD analysis project Ga0306922, IMG submission 203758) | Lab enrichment of tropical soil microbial communities from Luquillo Experimental Forest, Puerto Rico - statoxic.12C.oxic.44.000.082 (v2)... | ecosystem: Environmental > Terrestrial > Soil...
AAGACCATCGTGCGATAGATTCCCTCCAGCTCCTCAAAAAGAGCCTTCAGTTCTTCCACCGTGAGAACCTCAGGTCCACGTTGACGCTTCGCACTCTGCCGCACAAGCGTTATCGGGTTTCGGTCGAAGAATTCCCAGCGCATTGCATGTGCAAAGATCGCGGACATGATGTTCCGCAACTTTGCTCGGGTCCCGTTGGCTAGCTGCTTCAGAGTGCCAAGCCACGCTTCGACCTGCACTGTAGGTACATCAGACAGAGAATAGTTACCCCACTTCGGAACGATCCAAATATTCAAGTAGCCTCCGTAGACTTCCTGCGCGTACGGAGATTTTCGCGGCAATTCATTTTTTGTGTAGTGGGCTACCAGCTCCTCGACGGTGCGCGGAACGCTGGTTCCCCGGTTGATTGTTGAGCGAAGAAACTCGCAAGCTTTCAGTGCCGCTGCTTTCGTAGGGAGATCAGCCACGGTGCCGATTATTTGTTTTCGACGAACCATATCTTGTCCATCCCTCTCGCGCCACTGCAGAACCCAAACTGCACCCTTTTCGCGAGCTTCCTTTCTTAGTCCACCTCTCTGGTACTGCTCACGCTGTTTCACTGGATTCCTTTCTCAGCGTGAGCGACTGGCGACAAGGACTTTACCATGCTTTGTTGAATCCAACTGTTCAAAGCGCTCGCCAGAAAACGCCAACAGCGACCAACGCGGATTGCGGGTAACTCTCCGTTTCTCGCCATCTTTTGTACGGTCTTTGGGTGTACTTTGAGGAGCGCGGCCACCTGCACATCGTCAAGCAAAGGTTCGAACGGAGGCGTTCGCCGCGAAAAGAACGACGAGGTGCCGTCAAGCGACTCGCTGGCATCCGCTGACCCTGTGCCATCGAGTTACGCGCCTGCTTCGCCTTTCGCTGCGGCCTGAGCGATCTGGTTCCGGACGGCGATGGCGGATTTTGCCGCCTCAAATGTGAAGCGCGCAACTTTGGGCACCCAGTCTTGAAACGGCTTAAGGTCCCCCTTCAAAACCACTTTGGCCAGCACCGCGGATTGCGCCGGGCTGAGCGCAAGATTGGCGGCAAATAGCTGGCTCCAAGTTCCTCTGGCAGTCGGCGGCGAAAGCAGGGCGCGGAACAGCTTGTCAGCATCTTGAGGAATGCCTGTTGCCGTCGCCAGCAGCAGCATGGCTGCCTGGAACTCCCCGGGCTGTTCCTTGCTCCCTTCGAATTTCTGCAGCCCACGCGCCGAAAGGGGCGCTTTCAGCAGCCGATATACATTTGCGAAGCGCTTGGCCGCCCGCGGGCTCGGCATGAACGCAAACAACGATTCGGCAAACTCCCGCTCCCATGCCTGAATTCGCAGCGAGGCAGGATTCAGCTCTATTTCTTTGTTCGGGTCGGGCTGAGACTTCTCGGGCTGTGCCTTCAGTTCTTCTTTCTCAGCAGGTTGCACCGCAGTATCAAAATCAATTGAAGGCATTCTATCGGCGCCGGGGCCGTCGGGCGTTGGAGTGGGGCGAGGAAATACTTTGTGATCGGATTCGTGGATAGTTTCCGGCAACAGGATCTTTACGAGTTTCTTGTACCCCTTGTCCTGCATAGGATTGAGATTGAAGGGGATCTGAAAGATCTTCTCAAGGTAATTCTGCGGACTGGTAATCCACTCCTGCTGAATTGAAGCATCGCCGTTTCGTTCTGCGCTATGAAAGGCCGTGTACTCCTCCTCAAGGGAATGCAGGAGCCATCTGAGGTCCACACCAACCACGACGACAAACAACGGCATTGCCAATAGAAGATGAACGGCCTGCAAGACTTCCACTACTTTGGTTGTTGGACAGCGATCAAGATCGTCAATGTACAGGATAATCCGGCCTACTTTGTCCAGACCCGCCTGCCCATTCTTCAAGAGATCTCCGAGACGCTCGAAGTCGCGGCGTATGGTCGAGATGATGCCAAGATGTTTCCTGTAGTCGTCGGCCTGAACCCGCTCCAAGATGAACCGTGACAGGTTTTGGCCGGCATCTATCTCATCTATCTTCCGCTGTATCTCGCGTATTCTCGATTCGGCTTGTTCCAGTTGGCGGAGGGCAATTTCTTCTTTTCCGCGAAGTGTTTCCAGTTCGGACTCGAGTTGTTGCTCTTCCTTTGACTTCTCGTTTTGTCGGGCACGGATCAGATTCAAGGCTTCATCGCGCTTTGTTTCAACCTGGGTCAGCAAGTTTGATGCTTTGGTGATGTGCTTCTTCAGGGCCAAGGCCACCGCAGTAACGGCTGCGGTGATCTCACCTAATGTCATATTGATACTGGCAAGGGAAGCTTCTTTCGTCCAATGCGCGATAACCCACGTTGCCACAGGGGCCGCTATCAGCCCAAAGGCGACCAGCACAAGAAGTACTGTAGAACGCGGCGAGCTCGAGAAAGAACGCAGGACAGCGTGGGTTCTTCCTGCTAGGCTGACAGCCTGCCGAACTGCATCTTGCATATCAGAAAAGCTGTTTAACAGCGGAGGGACGCCAAGATCCTTTAATACACTGCTTAGCTCGGTCTTGAGTTGTTGTTGCTCGTCTGGAGTCAGTAGCTGTATCAGGTCTGAAGGGCGCATCTCTGCGAGCTTTACTTCCTTCGCTTTGCGCTCGTTAACCGCAATATCTAGTGCGGTTGTGGCTGCGATCTTCTCCTTCTCGGCCGCCTGTTTCTCCGCTTCGGCTTGATCTCGCACCTGCTTGGCCGAGGCCAGTTCTTTTGTTAGCCGCTTCTTGGTATCCTCGGGGCTTTCCTGGGGACAAAGCTTGCGGGAAAGTTCGTCGAAGATGTGAGTCACTAGGCTTGCCCAAAGATTGGCATCGAGGTAGTGCCATGCGTTAAATCGAATCTGCACCACGTTGCTGTAGTAGGCCGCGCTTTCGGCGCCCGCCGAGAGTTCCGCCACTTTCCTGATTCGGCCGTGCATCGCCTCCATAAAATAACTTTTTCCGGTGCCCCAATCCCCGAACAGCCCGACCGCAAGCGGCGGATTCACGTCTTTCGCGAGCAAGACTGAGCACAGCGTGTTGACGTCGTCCCTTATCCCCAGTTCGTCGCCCAGCTCGCCCTCAGGTACCGAGTCCGAGACATAACCGGCAACGGATTGAAATTCCTGCGCAGCCGACATCCGAAGCCACAACTTCTCCAGCTTTTGAGCCACCTCCCATGGGAGTTGCACACCGGAGGCGCGCGCTTTCCAAATCTCAGATTCCTTTGTCTCCTCTACTACTTGTGCCAGCGTCAAAAGAGGCTCACGGGACAGGGCCGTCCACTTGACTTCGACCGAAGCCGGCCCCTCCGCATTTCGCTGTACTTCTGCATGCACTTCTCCAACGCCAACCACGCCGCGCGGGTCATCGCCCTGGCGAAACAGAAAGGCGCGAGCGCCCTTGGGAATGCTGAGACGGTTTCCCAAGCCCCACGAACGGATGGCCCAACCCTGCGTTTCTATCTCCGCAAGCTTGCGGTCGAAATCAGAAAATGAAGATTGGTCCGGGTTCCAGGTGAAAAGAAACGATTGTCGGGGCAGAGGAACTTCTGCGTCCGCCCACCACTTTTGCCATTCTTCAGGGGTGCGATGCTTGCTTCTTGAGGTAACAAACTCGTACCAGCTATCACGAAGAAGCCCCGGCGTGGTGCTGGCTTCCTTGGCAAGCTGGTCAAGTGAGGGATCGTCTTTCGCCAACAAGGCAAAAGTTATGTAGTCCCGGCCCCAGATGATTCCCTTCGCCTTGAAAAACGGCTCGGCGACAATGAACGACCTCATCACGGCGTCGGTCACCCGCCATGGAGAGAATTTCTGCAGAGGCACCTCGAGTCCTTCAATTTCCGGATGGCTCGAGGAAGGCAGGAGAGACGCCAGTTGCCGGAAGGCGGGAGAATTAGCATCGCGGACGCGCAAGGCGCCCCTCAGCAAGTCAGCAGCTCGGAGAGGTTTGCCCCAAGGGTCATCTGTACGATCAACATCTTCACGAATGGAAGCCCTCAGTACCCACGCTTGCTTTAATGCTTCCCCTACGTGTTCTTCCAGTTTGTACTTACCGAAATCAGCGACGTTCCCTGGAACAGCGGCTGACGACGCCATACCCATCTCCGTTGAGGGCCTGATGCCGAAAACGACGCGCCCATTATGCACCAGGGGTCGGAATTCAGAAATACTCAGTTGGACCAGTTCAAGAGCGGTGGAGCTAGAGGGAATCGAACCCTTTGCCGCCGCAAAGCGGGGATTGCCCTTGGTGTGAGCCAAGGACAGAGTTTGGTAACCCCGCTGTCATTTTGGCTTCGTCGGCTCGAAGAAAGCAAGGCCGTTCCGAAGACCGCAAATACCTCAGAGTGGCAAGTCACGACATCAATCAAATCTTGGTTTCCGACCGGCCTTGATTCATCCGCAACACTCATATCCAAGCCGATCGGCCGTCTTGAAGAAACCCTCTCGAATCGAGCAATGGATTGCCAGTCGCTCACTCGATGGGGCCACATTTGGGGCCACTTGTTGGTGCTAAATGAGTAAACTGTTGACTCTGCGTTACCGAGCATTCCCGAGCGTTACTCGTAAATCCATTGTTTCCTGCCGCCAGACTCATTCACACGGTGGAAGTCATAGGTTCGAATCCTATAGCGCCCACCATTTCAAGCACTTGCAGGCATTTCAGATTCGGATCTGGGACCATCTGGGGCCACTTCTCTAATCTGCTTGATGATGCCTCATTGCGCTTTGCGCTTCACTCGTTTGCCTGTTCTTTGAGCAGCCAGTTCCCTGCCGACCTGCAACCCATGCTGGGCCAGGTGTGTTCCGAGTCCGTCGATGGTCACCTTGCAAGTCACGAGGATCGCAGCCCAATCCCAGAGCGGATCAGAGTTAGACCAACGCATTGCTGCCCTCGAAGAGACGGTAGGCATCAAGCTTTACCGTTGGGTGCTGCGCGAGTACGGCCATGCCAACCAACCTCACCTGGTGCGGAACGTCCAGCAGAAGAAGAAGATCCTCGACGTGCTGGAATCTGCCACACGCGGTCTGCGACGCATGGAAGCAGCCCTCGACCGCGTGCCCGACCAACAGGTCAATGCGTTGCTGGCCAAGCTCGAAGCTCCACCCCTCAACGAAATCGCCGACATGCCCACACTGGTCCTGGTAGTCCAGGGACTGGAAAGCATCGTCAACGGTTCCCACCCCAGCGCAGCCTGATAAAGGCTGTCGTCTCACCCACACGGGAGATGCACGAGCATTCGTGTGTCTCCCGTGCCTTCCTCACGAGGTTTTTGAAAATGAACCCAAGCGCTTTGACCGCATAGAACTGTAGCCTGTTCGAAATTGGCGCCGAACTGGAAGCGGCCCTCGACCGTCTTCACTTCACTTCGTCCCTCATGACGAGTACCCGCGGCCGAATACGTATCACGGCAAGCTAATTCGGTACAGGTTACGTTGCGTACTTGGCCGCCAGATCGCATACGTCGAACGATCGGGGCCGGGGAAAATGGCAGGAATGTCTAACACGTGCACACCAGGCATCCGAAGCAGCGCGGGCGAATCGATAAGCTGCTCCGGCAAAGACTTAGGAAAGGCTTCGCCCTTATTTAACGGAATTACAATCGTCCTCGGCTTATTGTTGAACCCGTTGGTCGACATGGACACATATAGTAAGCTTTGATCCATAGACCAGCTAACGACAGGAGGGTTTACGCTGAAACTTCCTTGGCCGCACCGACGGCATAACACCCGCCGTTCCGCTCCGTGAAGAGAAAAGGCGACGACACTCTGCGGACTGTCTGGATTGCCGGTATCAATTGAAGCCACAACCCAGTTTGCATCAGGGGACAAGCTGTATATCCGGCTGACACGATCCGAGAGCGCTTTCTGCAATTGGGTGCCATCTCCCCTCATATGAAAAACATATTTCGCTCCATTCTCTTGCCGCACAAAGAAGATTTCGCCATTCTTGGCAAAAATTGGTGTGTCAACTTCCGGTCCAACAAGTTGTCGTGGAGAAGACTGCCGATCCAGTGACCAGAGCCACATGCTGAAATGTTCGGCACTGTCGGCGGTGGTGAATGCGATACTAGTACCATCCGGTGAGACCGAGTAGCGATCGATGGGTGTCCCCGGCAAAAGCTTCTGCCTCTGTCCAGAACCTAGATCGATTGACCACAGCTGTCCGTTTAGGAACCGTCTACCCCTGCTTCGCACTAGATAATATAGCGTCTTGCCATCAGATGATAGAGATGGTAAGTAGGCCAGTGCCTCGGAGGAAACCTGCTGCTCATTGTTTCGCCTGTGAATCCAGATTGTGGCCTGATCAGAACCAATTGCGGTGACCAGCGATTTTCCATCGGATGCGACGGCGATGCCGCGTTCTTCAGTCGCGCCGAAGGTGATTTGTTCGGGAGGCCCGTCGGGGAATTGTTGCCGCCATAGGTGATATCCGCCTCCATTATCAGCTGCGAAGTACATCCACCGACCGTCGGGCGACCAGCCTGCTTCCGTGCAGACCGACGGCACCGGCCCAACTTGCTTGCCCGGCGAGCCGCCAGCAAACGGGACAACCCGGCAGGGTATACCACCACTACCATCCATTTCCGACACAAGAACCCACTTGGAATCTGGGGACAGATAGGATCGATGAGCCATGCCAGATGCTGTCGGCGGCGTATACACATCTCGTTCGTTGCCTCGACTCTCACTCGCCGTTACGATTTTTGTATCGAGATCCCTTCCCATTTCCGAAAACATAACTTGATTGCGGCCTACCCAAGTTAAGGCGGAAGCGTTCGAAAGCAATTTCGATGAGTCTCCCCCTAACACCGGCACTGTCCATGTTTGCCAATCCCAGCCTTCGGTATGTGTGTAAGCAATTTGTGAACCATCCGGAGAGAATGCGAGGCCCATCTTGGGATGATCGTCGTGCGTGAGCTGTACTGGTTCACCATCCGGGAGCAACTTCACATAGACTTCACCCGAGCCCACAAAAGGGTTCTCGTCGCGGATCATGGCCAGCATCCGGCCATCCGGGGAAAGCGCCGGTGAAGTCACCGAATCAGCGAAGTTCGTTAGCTGCGTATATTCCAAGTGGTTTGGCATAGCGCGCGGGCGATCTCGTCCCCTCCACCAAACGTATAAACCTGCACTTGAAAAGAAGACCAAAAGAAGAACCATTGCCAACAACCACCGGGGAGTGATATGCGGTTTGGTATGATAGTAAGCTTTCTTCGGCCGGAGCGTGTTATCCGTTCCAGAGAGAAGCGGAACAAAACCATTTCTCTCCGTGTCTTTCTTCACCCGCTGCAAATCGCTGCGAAGATCGGCGGCCTGTTGATATCGGAGTTCACGGGCCTTCTCCAAAGCTTTGCTAATGATTTGTTCCAGCTGCGCCGACACTTCTGGATTAATTTCCGATGGCGGCCGAGGGGTGTCTTTCAGAATCGAGGCAAATATGACTGCTGAGGTGCTACCTGCGAAAGCCCTCTGCCCTGTCGCCATCTCATATATGACCAGACCGAAAGAAAAGAGGTCTGTACGGCAATCTAGCTTTTCTCCCCGAGCCTGTTCAGGCGACATGTAGGCCACCGTTCCTAAGGCTGTGCCGTGCTGCGTTAACTCCAAGCTGTCGCTTACGGTCCCATCCTCTGAAGCAGAGGCGCTGCGGAGTAACTTCGCCAAACCGAAGTCTAAAATTTTTACGTCGCCACGGTTATTTACGAAAATGTTGTCTGGCTTGATATCGCGGTGAATGATGCCCCTTTCGTGTGCCGCATCGAGTGCGTCAGCTATATCAATGCTGATCTTTAGCACTCTATCGATTTGAAGCGGATGACTGGCAACCAGATCTCTGAGGCTCGTTCCCTCAATGAATTCCATTGAGATGAAAGCTCGTCCACTTTCCTCGCTGATGTCGTAAACGGTGCAGATATTGGGATGGTTCAGGGCAGAAGCGGCCCGAGCCTCCCGCTGGAAACGATTCACCGCGTATGGATGTTTTGCTATATCGTCGGGGAGGAATTTGAGAGCAACAACGCGAGATAAGCGCGTGTCTTCTGCTTTGTAGACTTCGCCCATCCCACCACGACCAACAAAGTCGATAATACGAAAACGGGCAGAGATGATCTGGCCAGATGCGAATGTCGGCTGGTATGGCTTCGATTGAATCCGGGCAATGAGGTTCGCACTGGGAGTCCCTTCAAGGAAATCTCCCGCCTGCTCATAGTGCATGAGCAGTGCCTGGACCTCTGCACGCAATGATTTGTCATCTCCACAAGCCTCCGCCAGGAAACTGGGCCGGCGCTCTGGAGTCAACTCGACGGCTGAATCGAGCAGAACCTTAATTTGCTGCCATCTTTGCTGGTCCATACTCTATGACGACTACGCCAAAGGCTCATTCAGCGTGTCATTTGCTGATGCAACCAAGCCCGAGCCATCGTCCAATCGCGCTTGACGGTTCTAGGCGAAATGCCTAGCACTTCGGCGATCTCCTCAATATCGAGGCCCACGAAGTACTTCATCTCCACGATCCGACTCTGGCGCCCGTCCTGATCTGCAAGGCGGTCAAGCGCCTCATCGAGTGCAAGCAGTTCCGCTGACTTTTTGGGCGAGTACAGAATAAACTCTTCGTCGAGAGTAGTCCGCTCGCAAGACCCACCCCGTTTCAAACTTTGGTGCCGTCGTGCGTGGTCCACCAAAATCTGGCGCATTAGTCGGGCAGCGACCGCAAAGAAGTGGGCGCGATTCTGCCAGGGCGGCTGATCCTCGTTCACCATCCGCAAGAACGCTTCGTGTACCAAAGCTGTAGGTTGGAGAGTGTGATCGCCACGCTCGCGTTTGAGATAACGGGAGGCTAGACGGCGAAGTTCACTGTAAACGAGTGGGATGAGTTGAGCTTCTGCGTGCCGGTCTCCTTGCCGGAAGCGCACCAGCAGCTTTGTAAGTTCACCCTTGGCTAGTGCCCCGTCCATCTACGGCAGCCCCCTGAACGTTGAGGCCGGGCTCGTGTTTCCCCCTCAAAATCGGATGAGAAGGTCGGTTACCCCGGTCCATTGAACGAACCCCTTCGTCGTTCTGAACCCATCTATCTTTGGGCCTTTGGTGCATATTCCCGGACTTTTGGGCCGTCCCTTTGAGATCGCGATCAATTTGGAAACTCGAATCCTGTCCCTTTTTCCGTTCAATTCACGCATTACTCAGCAGTGGAGTTTGGACGCAAGTCGGGTGAAGCATAGCAGAAAATGCATGGCTTTAAACTACCCCTTTTGGGCCATGGGCCAGTCAGTACATACCCATCCCCTGAAGTTAGAGGCGAACCGCGAACAAACAACGGCCATACCATGTACGAAACGAAAGGAGAGAGAACTTATGCGTTCAGCCAAGAATACAGCGCTCGTCGCGCTCTCGATCATCACCTGCTGTTTAACGATCGTTGACACGGGTCATGCAACAACTATCCGGGTTGGACAACCCAACACCGCCTGTACACAAGCTCAGTACACGACCATCACCGCTGCCGTCAACGCAGCCAATCCCGGTGATGTCATCGAGATCTGTCCGGCTCTGTACGCCGAACAATTAGTAATCTCTAAACCTCTTGTACTAAGAGGAATCACAACGAACGTGAATATCCAACAGTTTCTTCCGTGTTGCAATCGGGTTGACCGCGTCTTGCTGCAGCCGACGTTACAGGATCTCCAAGATTTGCCGTTCGAGGCGGTGATCACGGTGATGAACACAGAAGATGTCACCATTGAAAACCTCGCTATCGATGCTAGCCGGAACACCGTGACGAGCTGCGACATCGCGTTATCTGCAGTTCACTTCTTTAACGCCTCCGGAAGCCTCAAGAAGAGCGCAGTTTTTGGTGCACAACTTTCCAATCCGCAGAGCTGTCCGACTTTTTTTGGAAACGGATTCGGCGTTGTGGTTGATTCCAGCGAGTCGGGCCCTTTTCACGTCAAGATTCGAGACAACAGCATTCACGATTATCAGCGGGACGGCATTGAAGTCAGCAACGCCGGAGTAAGCGTGGAAATCGAAGGAAACAATATTTCCGGGCTTGGGCCTGCCTTTGGAATCAATCAGTTCGGGGTCTTTCTGCTAAACGGTGCAGTTGGCGAAATTGAAGGAAACGTTATCACCGAAGGACCCTGCGGCGCCTTATCGATCACGGATTGTGTCAACCTGCGAAGTGAAGGCGTTGTGCTGAGGGCGGTTGGGGATGGGGTGGTCGTAAACCACAATGTCATCAACCACGTCCAGAGCGGCATCTTCCTCAATGCAGTCAATGCTGCGCACATCACCAACAACCTAATTGGCAATATCGACGCATTCGACGGAATCGATATGCAAGGCACATCCAATACTCTTGTGGATGGCAACACCATTTTCAACGCAACGCCTCTGCAGAACTTGTCTGAGGGAGTCTTTGAGGCCCCTGGTCCGGGATCTGCCGGAGGAATAGAGGCCAATAATGTGATTTCCAACAACACCGTGAACGACGCTTACTCTGGCGTCATCTTCGTTTCCAGCAGCCATGTGAGCCGTGGCAGATACTCCAATGTTCTTTACCCCGAGCTGCTCAGCAATGGCCAGCCTGGCCCACCGCCGACGGAGCCTCCCCTCCCATAGCAATCAGGTTTCCAGTGGGCCAGTCTGACACACAGGATCTGTGGAGGAAATTGAGGAAATGATGAATGCTAGGCGCTCCTGACAAGCAACTGAAGTAATCGACTGGGGCGCGAGCAGCAGGCAAGGAGGCTTTGGATCGACTTCGGCAACACTCTGGTAGGATCCAGAGCGTTCTCGAAGTCGGTCTCTCGAATCGAGTAATAGATTGCCAGTCGCCCACTCGATTTGTTCTTGGGGCCACATTTGGGGCCACTTGTTGGTGCTAAATGCGTAAATCGTTGACTCTACGTTCCCGAGCATTCCCGAGCGTTACTCGTAAATCCTTTGATTCCTGGCGCTAGACTCATTCACACGGTGGAAGTCATAGGTTCGAATCCTATAGCGCCCACCATTTTCAAGCACTTGCAGGCATTTCAGATTTGGATCTGGGACCATCTGGGGCCACTTCTCTAATCTGCTTGATGATGCCTCGTTGCGCTTTGCGCTTCGACGGCGTCACAGCCTGAACGTAGGTGTTCATGGTGACACTGACGTTTGCATGGCGCATCAGTGCTTGCACCGTCGCCACATCTTCACCGTTCGCCTTGAGCAGCGTACCGAACCTGTGTCTGAGCGTATGCCAGCCGATCCGTTTCGTAATCCCGGCTCGCTTCGCTGCAGGACGGATGTGATCCTCCATTGCGCTGTTCGGCCAAATCGGTTGCTTGCCGTGCATCTTGATT
>Ga0306922_10006354_pt1 | contig 11337 bp, 11 predicted proteins | sample sta12Cox44000082_FD_203758 | JGI IMG/M metagenome (GOLD analysis project Ga0306922, IMG submission 203758) | Lab enrichment of tropical soil microbial communities from Luquillo Experimental Forest, Puerto Rico - statoxic.12C.oxic.44.000.082 (v2)... | ecosystem: Environmental > Terrestrial >...
TCGGACTCACATGATTCGTATTCCGGAGGCCGGACGGTTCGAGCTTCGCCTCGCCGATGGAGCAGCTAATCCGTATCTGCTCCAGGCGGCTCTATTGGTCGCCGGTCTTGACGGGATCAAGAACAAGCGCCATCCCGGCAAAAGGTACGACATCAATATGTATACCGAAGCTCACAAGGCGCGAGGCGCGAGCCGGCTGCCGTTGAACCTGCTTGATGCATTGCGTGCGCTTGAGAAATCTTCGGTATTCGAAGCCGGGCTCGGTAAGGAATTTCTATCATCCTATCTCAAGCTCAAGCACGACGACTGGAACAGCTATTCCCGCTCTCTCACCGATTGGGAGCGGCAAACCACGCTCGATTGCTAAGTTCCAGCGACCTGGATCACTACGATGCGCTATTCGGTTTTGTCGCTGGCGTGGAACGCGATCACCGGCCATAAGAGTCTGGGACCTGCGTGGCGCGACGCCACACCGCGAAAGACTTACGATGTCGTCATTATTGGCGGTGGTGGGCATGGCTTGGCTACCGCGTACTACCTTGCGAAAGAGCACGGGATCAGCAACGTCGCCGTCCTGGAGAAAAGCTGGATCGGATCCGGCAATGCAGGTCGGAACACGACCATCATCCGGTCGAATTATCTGCTGTCGGGAAACATTCCCTTCTACGAATGGTCGATGAAGCTCTGGGAGGGCCTCGAGCGCGATCTCAATTACAATGTCATGGTGAGTCAGCGCGGCGTTCTCAATCTCCATCATTCCGACCTTCAACGAGATGCGTTTGCCCGACGCGGCAACGCCATGCGCCTTCACGGTGTTGACGCGGAACTGCTGGATCGGGATCAAGTACGGGCGCTGGTGCCCTATCTCGATTTCGACAACGCGCGGTTTCCGATCCACGGCGGCTTGCTTCAACGCCGCGGCGGCACGGCGCGGCACGACGCCGTCGTGTGGGGATACGCAAGAGCTGCGGATGCTCGCGGCGTCAATATTGTCCAGAACTGCGAAGTCACCGGCATTGGCGTTTCTGGCGGCCGCGTCTCGGGTGTCGAGACGACGCGAGGATCGATCCGTGCCGATAAGGTGGCGCTCGCCGTCGCCGGCAGCAGTTCCCGGCTTGCCACCATGGCAGGCTTGCGCCTGCCGATCGAAAGTCACGTGTTGCAGGCATTCGTCTCAGAAGAGGTGAAGCCGCTGATCGACCACGTTATCACCTTCGGTGCCGGGCACTTCTACATTAGTCAGTCCGACAAGGGTGGCTTGGTGTTCGGAGGAGATATCGACGGCTACAATTCCTACGCCCAACGGGGAAACCTTCCGACCGTCGAGGATGTTTGTGAGGGCGGAATGGCGGTCATGCCGATGATCGGCCGCCTGCGCATGCTGCGTTCATGGGGTGGCGTCGTGGATATGTCCATGGACGGCTCGCCGATCATCGACCACACGCCAATCGATGGGTTGTATCTCAACGCCGGCTGGTGTTACGGCGGCTTCAAGGCCACTCCTGCATCGGGTTGGTGCTTTGCACATCTCATCGCGCGGGATGAGCCGCATGCGGTTGCCGCCGCCTATCGTTTGGATCGTTTCGCAGCCGGCCATCTCAACGATGAGAAGGGGGTGGGCGCACAGCCCAACCTCCATTGAGAGATTGCGATGCGAATTTGTTGCCCCTACTGCGGCAACCGCGACTTGCGCGAATTCGTCTATTTGGGTGACGCCGCTCTCAAGCGTCCGGACCCGGATAAGCCCGGCGCACTCGAGCAATTTACCGCCTATGTCTATCAGCGCGACAACACGGCCGGCGCACATCGGGAATTCTGGTACCACGCAGGCGGTTGTCATGCCTGGCTCGTGGTCACCCGCAATACCCTCACGCACGATATCCTAGTCGTTGAATCGGCGATGGAAGCCCTTCACGGGGCTGCCGGACCATGAGTGGCCCCCAACCCTTCCGGCTGCCGAGCGGCGGCCTCATCGACCGCTCGCAGACGCTTCGTTTTCGCTTCGACGGGGAAGCGGCCACGGGCTTTGCCGGAGATACGCTGGCGTCCGCGTTGCTCGCGGAAGGCACGCGTATTGTCGGACGCAGCTTCAAGTATCATCGTCCCCGGGGCATACTGAGCGCGGGCTCCGAGGAGCCGAACGCGCTCGTGGAGCTGCGGTCCGGTGCGCGCCGCGAACCGAACACCAAAGCCACCCCGATCGAGCTCTATGAGGGGCTTGAGGCGCGGAGCCAAAACCACTGGCCTTCGCTGAAATTCGATGTTCTGGCGGTCAATTCACTGCTGAGCACGATCTTCGTCGCCGGCTTTTATTACAAGACCTTTATGTGGCCAGCGAGCTTCTGGGAAAAGCTCTATGAGCCCATCATCCGTCGCGCCGCCGGTTTGGGCCGCGGCGCCGGCGTTGGTGATCCGGACCGTTACGAACATGCCTACGCATTCTGCGACGTGCTCGTGATCGGAGCCGGCCCGGCGGGCCTGGCAGCGGCACTGGTGGCGGCGCGCTCGGGTGCGCGCGTCATCGTCTGTAATGAGGACTTCTGTTTTGGCGGTCGGCTGCTTGCAGAACGCCAGGAAATCGGCGGCGGCCCGGGCCATGTCTGGGCGAGACGCATTGTTGACGAACTCACAAGCTTGCCGGACGTGCGCTTGGTGCCGCGCAGTACCGTGTTCGGTGTCTACGACGGCGGCACCTATGGCGCCATAGAACGGGTCGCCGACCATCTGCCGACGCCGCTCCCTTATCAACCGCGTCAACGCCTATGGAAAATCGTGGCCAAGCGCGCCGTGCTTGCGGCCGGCGCCATCGAGCGACCGATCGTGTTCGGCGGCAACGATCGTCCCGGGATCATGTTAGCTTCAGCGATCCGCAGCTACATCAACCGGTTCGCGGTCGTACCAGGCGGCCGCATCGCCATCTTCACCAACACCGACGACGGCTGGCATACCGCGCTTGACCTTGCAAAGGTCGGGGTCGAAGTACCCGCGGTCATAGACAGCCGACCCGCGGTCTCGCCGCACCTCGCGGCACAAACTTCCGGCGCGATACGCATCTTGACCGGCAGCCGGGTGGTTGCAACGAAAGGCTGGAATGCCCTGCGCTCGGTTACCGTGCGCACACCCGCCGGGACTGAAGATCTCGAGGTCGACTCGCTCGGAGTGTCCGGTGGCTGGGATCCAGCCGTGCATTTGTGCTGTCATCACGGCGGCCGACCGGCATGGAACGACGCCATCGCGGCGTTTGTGCCGGGCGCCCTTCCGAAAAGCTTGATGGTCGCGGGCGCTGCAAACGGCACGCTGACGCTCGCCGCCTGCCTTTCCGAGGGCTTGCGTGTGGGAGCGCAAGCGGCGCAGGCCGCGGGGTTCACTGCCAAGCCGATCGACGTACCGAAGACCGAGGATGAGGCCTCTGGAACAGCACCGCTGTGGTACGTCGCTCAGTCGAAAGGAAAGGCCTTCGTCGATCTTCAAAACGACGTGACGGCTGATGATGTCACATTCGCCGAGCGTGAAGGCTTTCGGTCGGTGGAGCACCTGAAGCGCTATACGACCCTCGGAATGGCGACTGACCAGGGCAAGACGGCCAACGTCAACGGCCTTGCAATCGTAGCGTCCATCACGGGTCGGTCGGTCGCGGAGACCGGCACTACGACCTTCCGTCCCCCCTATACTCCAGTTGCGATCGGTGCCTTGGCCGGTCCCCATCGCGGAACGCACTTCCGCCCAGTGCGGCTGACGCCGTCGCATGCCTGGGCCGAGGAACAGAATGCGGTCTTTGTCGAGGCCGGCCTCTGGTTACGTGCTCAGTATTTTCCCCGCCCGGGCGAACGCGATTGGTTGGAGACGGTGAACCGCGAGGTGCGGAACGTCCGCTCCGCCGTTGGCTTCTGTGATGTGTCGACGCTCGGCAAAATCGATGTGCAGGGACCGGATGCCGGACCCTTCCTCGACCGGCTCTATGTCAATCACTGGTCGACACTCGCAGTCGGCAGGGCACGTTATGGCGTGATGCTGCGCGAGGATGGTTTCGTCATGGACGACGGCACGACTTCCCGCCTTTCTGACGATCGCTTCTTGATGACGACGACCACCGCGAACGCCACAAAGGTACTTCAGCACATGGAGTTCTGCCATCAGGTGCTATGGCCGGAATTGGACGTGCAGTTCGTTTCTGTGACGGATCAATGGGCGCAATATTCGGTAGCAGGCCCTCGTGCGAGAGATGTACTCGCCGGCGTTGTCGACGCCCCTTTCGATATCTCGAACGAGGGATTTCCATACTTGGCAGCTGCAGAGTTGACCGCCCTGGGTGGGATTGCGGCTCGCCTCTTCCGCATCTCATTTTCGGGCGAGCTCGCCTACGAACTCGCGGTGCCCGCAAGGTTCGGAGACGCGCTCGCGCGGACATTGATGGAGGTTGGTGCGCGCTTCGGCATCGCACCTTATGGCACCGAGGCCCTCGGCGTCATGCGCATCGAGAAAGGACATGTTGCCGGCAACGAGATCGATGGTCGTACCACAGCACGAGATCTAGGCCTCGCCAAATTGATGTCGACAAGGAAAGATTATATCGGCCGGACCATGTCGAACCGCTCGGCGCTGCTCGATGTCGATCGGCCAACCCTTACTGGCTTCAAACCCGCGAACAAGAATGCCCGCCTTCGCGCCGGCGCCCATTTTGTACCGCTTGACGGTCCGGCGAGCGCGGATAGCGATCAGGGGGTGATGACCTCCGCCGCATTCTCCCCGACGCTGGGGCATTGGATTGGCCTGGGACTGTTAACCCGCGGGCGGGAACGGATCGGCGGGCGCGTGCGCGCTGTCGACCCGGTGCGCAACAATGACGCCGAAGTCGAGATCTGTGCGCCGTGCTTCGTCGATCCACAGGGAGAACGACTGCGTGGTTAAGATCGATCCGACGCCCTGCTCGGCTCTCCAGGGGCTTGCACTCCCTGGTCGGTATGGAGCTGCAAACGGCGGCCCAGGTGTTGTGCTGTCTGAGCGTGCTGATCTCGCGCTCGCCGCTGTCATGGTGCGCAAGGGTGCGAGCGAAGCACTAGCGAGGCGTGTGCGCGCTGTCTTTGGGCTCGACTTGCCGACAACGCCACGTCGCGCGGTGCACGGATCGCTCGCCTTCGTCTGGGCCGGGCCAGGATACTGGCTCGCGGTGACAGAGGGGCGGGATAGGACCTCATTAGAGGAGTTGCTCCGGCACGACCTTTCGAATCTCGCTTCGATCAGCGATCAGTCCGATGGTCGCGCGGTTGTGCGGATTGCAGGAGCCAGAGCGCGCGATGTGCTCGCCAAAGGTGTCCCGGTCGATCTGAATCCACGAGTCTTCACGGCAGGAGATGCTGCGGTCACGACCGTGGGCCACATCGCTGTCCACCTGTGGCAACTCGATGAGACCCCGGCTTATGAATTCGCGGTGTCCCGAAGTTATGCCGCCGCGTTTTGGCGGTGGCTTGTAGACTCAGCTGCAGAATTTGGCGCTGTCGTCGTGGGGCCGAGCTGACCGGAGCTACTTAAAGCGCGCGCCGCCGAAGTTCTTTCGCCATCGTCTCGTGATTCTCACCACTTGAGCCGCACCGACGCCGGATGCGACGCATCTTACCGTTGATCACGAGACATGAAGCCGTCGGTGAGCGTCTGCATGAAGCTCACGAGCGCGTCCTCCTCTGCGTCCGACAGGCCCAGCCGCCCCATGCGTTTCGTGTTCATGTTGTCCGTCGACTCAGGCGCGGGCCAGCATGTCGTGCCTTCGCCGGGGTCATTGGCTTGGCAGCGTGGCAGGACGTCGCGCGTGTTGTAGAAATGCACGATCGACTTCAGGCTCTTGAAGTATCCGTTGTGCCCATAAGCTTTGACAAAGCTTGGATAAGGACGCCGGTCCACATTGCGCAGCGTCGGGACCCGGAACCGCCCTTGGTTGTCAGGCACAAGGGGAAGCCATCGCGCATCCACTGCCGAGGGCTGGCTGAGCAGATGGGTTTGAGTGAGAAAACGGCCGACGCCGCGGTCGACGAATGACGATCCCGCCGGGTTGGCGACGTAGCCGCGGGCATCGGGTCGATTCTCTGCGTAGTAAGGAAGCAGCGGATTGGCGGGCGTTCCGATATTGCTCGCGGTGAAATCGGTGAACATCGGATCCTCGCCGGGTCCGCCGTCGCGATGGCAGTTGTTGCATTGCGCCTTGCCACGGAACAGCTCGTAGCCCGCCTGCTCCTGCGCGGTGAACTGCGCCTTGCCCGCGAGCATCGCATCGAACTTCGAGGTGAAGGTCGTCACCTCGGCCGAGGCCTCGTAGCCGGCGATGGACTGCGCCATCTGGTCGAATGTCGCGGCAGCCCGTCCGCGATCAAGCTCGCTGAGATGGACCGGCATCGTATCGTTGGCCGCCGGCGGACCAGGCTGGTCGCAGACTTGCTCGACGTCCTTCGGCCATTCGATCGCAAAGGCTTGTTTGCCCCATACGCTTTCGAACAGCGCGCGATACGGCCGTTGCGAGGCGCGATAGACCGCACAGGCGATGTCGGGCAGGCCCATTTCGACTGGATTGGTTGGCGGGCCTTGCGCCTGTTCGGCGGCCGGGTTGCCCAATCGGCGGCCGGTGGCACGCATGTCCCAGAAATTGCCGCCGACGAGGTCGCCTTGGCCGGGATTGTAATGCAGGACGGGTGCAAGCGGCGCATAGGCGTGCGATTGCGGCTTGCGGTCGCTAAAGCGTGTGCGTACCGAACCGGGATAGGACCCGGTTGTCCGGTTGAGTTCCGATACCGGGCCGGTGAAACCCGTCTCGGGCATGTGGCAGAAAGCGCAAGCCTCGTTGCGGTTCACCGACAGATGCCTGTCGTAGAGCATCAGCTTGCCGAGCAGCTCGATTTGCTGGACCTGATTATCCGGCGGTGCTGCCAGCCGCTCGAGCGCCTGTGCCTCGATGCGGTCGATCTCGGCTTCGACCCGTGCAGTTTCCGCAAGTGCCGCGGGCGTGAGTGTTGTGCTGGCTTCCTGCGCGCTCACGACATCGACGCCCGGTGCGGCAATGACGATGACCGCTCCGAACACGAGACCAACCACCAAGGCGGTCATCCAGCGCGACCTCGTCAATTGAACCTCATTCGCGTAAATTGGAACAGGTCCTTGTTGGCGCTTAAACTTCAGAGCATCGACAGATCAGGGAATTTCGGTCAGGGGGCCGCGCCGGAGCACGAAGGATGTCGGTGAGACGCGACGCCCTTTCTGGCTACGCTCATTCGAGCTTGAGCTTGGCGGTGCCAACCAACTCCATGCACTCCGCGGTCTTACCTTCTGCGTCCAAGGCTTTGGCGCGGCTCAAGATCGCGTCGAGGCCCGCTCTTGAATCGACTTCGGCACGCCTCACCGATTCCGGCGTTGGCTGATGGCGCAGCTGCGCGCCGATCGACTGCGACGCTGTCGGGCCGGCAGCGGGATTGCTTTCGGACTGGCGTACTGCCTTCTCCAATTGTGCAATCTCGTCGCCGCAGGGGCTTGCATGGGCCGACGTGACGCCAAGGCCGAGGGCGATACAAACAACCGGCGTCATGGCTGATGGATTCATGACGATCCTCCAGATGTCGTGGTGCACGGCGTGAGTGGAGCGTAAGCGATGATTGGCCTGGTTTCCACCCGGTCGAAAGGCGCAACAGGCGCTCAGCTGAAGATCGGCGCAAGATCGGAACAATCGCAACAATATCGGCAAATTCCGTTTTCGGATTGAGGCGTAGGTTACGCTACCCGGCATCTCCTCCCCGAACCCGGGTACGCGGCGGCCGGCCCCGTTCCCCCGCACGGCGGCCGGCCGCCCTTTTAGCCAGCTTGCGGCACTCTATCCGCAAACCTGCGGATCGCCTGCGTTGCATTACGTGGCCGCAGCCGAACCATTCGGCCACGGCATCGCTGGCAAGGACGATCGTCATGGTGAGAGGTCGCCTGACGGTCAACGGTGCGAAGAAACGCGGCCGAATGGAATCGTAATCAGGCCCGTGTAAGAAACTGTGGCGCGGACGCCACTGGATCGAAATCTTTCCGCCAAGGTTGGAATGTGTCTTGCAACTGACATTTTCCAATTCACGATGGACCAAGTTGGGGCAGGGGGGCTGCCATGACGAAGCTCGGCATTGTTGCTGCAACGATTCTCGCGGCCGCTGGCGCCTGCTGCGGAGTGTCGCCCGCCAACGCCGCGCCCAAGACGTGCACGGGCCTTTGGGACTTCATCGAAACGGACTGCCAGCTGACCTGGTACGGCATCACGCTCTACGGCGCGATCGACGCGGGCTTCACCTACCAGACTCACGGCGCGCCGCTTGATACGCGCAGCCCTCCGGGGTCCCCATACCTCGTCCAGAGATATAGCCGATCGTCGTCGCGGTGGGACGTTGCACCGAACGGGTTGCAAAATTCGTTCATCGGCATCAAGGGGACCGAGCCGATCGGCGGAGACACCTCTGTGGTCTTTGCCCTGGACGCTGGCTTCGATCCTTATTCATTCAAATTGTCCAGTGGACCGGGATCGGCCCATCACATGGCCGGCACTCCCCAGGACCAGCAAACCTCGTGGGCGGATTCCAGCCGAGCCGGCCAGTGGTACAACGGCAATGGTTATGTCGGCGTCAGTTCTCTGAGCTATGGCACGCTGACAGTCTTCCGGCAGAACTCGCTGACGTACGATGGTGTCCTCGAGTACGATCCAATGGGCGCTTCCTATGCCTTCTCGCCCATCGGTTGGCAGGGAATTACCTGCGGCGGCGGTAACACCGAAAACTGCAGACATACGACGTCGCTGAAATATCGGCTCAATATCGGCCAGGCCCGCGTGGCGGCGATTTGGCAGTTCGGTGGTTACGGGCAGGACAACGCCTCCAATGGCGCCTACCAATTCGGGGCAGGCGGCGACATCCGGAACTTGGCCAACGGCGTGCTCTCGTTCGACGCGATTTTATAGCTACGTGAAAGATTCCGTATCGACCACGCTTTTGGGCGGGAGCACTGACGCCAATGGAAACCCGATACCGCCATTCCTGCCGCAGGTGCTCACGGCGACGATCTCTGACAATAGAGCCGTGATGCTGCTGGCCAGATACACGAATGGACGCCTGAAGTTGTATGCGGGCTTCGAACAGATTCGATATTCGGCGCCGAGCGATCCGCAGATGGCTTTTACGAATGTCGCCGGAGACTTCGTTTGCCTGGGCTGTCAAGCATTCAACAATACGAATATCAGCAATACGTCGTTCGGTGCCGCCGGTTTTGCTGACAGGATTTTCGACATCTATTGGACCGGTGCGAAATACGCCGTTACCGACCAGGTGGATGTGATCGCCGCTTATTACCATTACCAACAGCATTCCCACTTCGGCACGCCCACCGGCGGGGTCATGTTCTGCGACGGCAAAGAGCACGCGCAATGCGCCGGTACGTTGAACGCAATCTCTGGTGTTATCGACTGGAAGTTTGCACCGAAGTGGGACGTTTGCCTCGGCTGCATGTACTCGGAATTCAATGGTGGATTGTCGAACAGCTTTTTCGTGAACAACAACATCGCTACTACGGCGGGATTGCGCTTCAAGTACTGAAATCATGAGGCCGCGATGATCGATCGCCGCTGTCGTCCCGGCGAAAGTGGGACCGATGACGCCCGCCTCCGGAATATTGGTGTCATTCCTGCTGGCCATGTTCGGTCATGCAGGCCCGGTATGTATAGATCTCCTGGTTACCCCAGAGGTACTGCGGATAACGGGCGGCCCTGAGGCTGCACTCGTGAATGGCCTCCGCGCGTTGCCGGCTGATATGGACGCCACCTTCCTGTGCGTAGCTCGGCGATGCCAGCGCGGTCACGGCGAACGCCAATGCAAGCGCAGTCAGACCTTTCTTCAAGTTAGTCATGACGAGTCTCCTTGCTATTGTCGCCCTGTCGCGCGACATCTAGGCGTCGCGGGAGAACTCGATTGCTGCGTCTTGCTGCAAAGCGGCTTCCTTTCAGAGAGTTAATACGGCCGATGCCGCCAAGCATCTTGTGGGGCTTTGCTGGATTTTCAGCGGAAAGTTACGCGCGGGCGAAGGGTATTTAGGGGGCGGGTGGTCATCTCCGCGTCCGAAGGTTGGTCACGAAGGTGCGCATCCCAACGTCGGCAACGAGAGGCCAAACCAAAATATTAGCGGCTCGTCGGTTCGGTTATCCAACCAATCCAAAAATATACTTATCCGGTCACTCCCTAAGGACCTATCTCCACAACGACTGCAAGGCATGGCGATCCGTGCTGTTGCGGGAAACTGGACAACGTTCCGTAGCAAGGAGATGTGTCATGAGGAAATTCATCGCCGCTCTCGCGCTGATCTCGCTGATCGCGATCCCGTCGCTCACCGTGACTGCGAACGCAGCCCCCGTGTCCCCGTCGAGCTCCGCATTCGGGAGCAACGGCTACTAACAATTTCGGGGGCAAGCGAGCGTTTCTGCTCGCGGTTTAAAACCCGGCATTTGCAGGGCGGCCGGCTTGCACTCGCGAGTCGGCCGCCCTCCTGCTGCAAGCTCAATCTTGCCGATGAAGAGCTTTTGCTCGCTGCGGTGTCAGCGAATGCGCCTATCAATGGCGCGGTTGGATTGTACGAATGAACGCAAGAGCGATCAAAGCAAAGCAAGGCAGATTAAGAGTCGTTGCCCGGGGATGATTAGATGAAGGACGTCGAGGGGCGGACGCAAGATGAGGAGTAGCGACCATGAAACGCGTTTTTGCGGCAGTATTGGCGACGGCTTTCGTCGTCGCATCGACGCCCGGCTTTGCCCGCGGGGCGGTTGGGCATGGAGGCGGGTTTCGTGGCGGCTTCGTGCGGGATCCTACCACTCTGCTGGGATCACCAGCGCCACAGATGCCCGTTTTCCAAAACCGGATTCCGGCCCCGCTCGCGGCACCTACGCAGGCGCCCGTCATCAACGGGCCGTTGGCGCGCAGCCCGTACGGCGGAGTTATGTAGGCCGAGCCGTTCCCTCCGTTGAGCGGCCGTGCTGAGTATTGCTTACGGCAGGGCGGCGGCGTGGGCAGCAACGCTCGCTCCGCCTAGCCTGCTGCTATTTTGCTGTTAGTCGGGCTCGAACAGGCCACTGAGTTGGCGGCATTGAGGTGCTCCTTCGAGCTTTGAAATTCGCTAATATTCTTTATGGAGTACCCGGGCATGGTCCGATCCGCGGTTGGAAAATTTGCATTCGTCGTCGCCATCGCGGCGCTTGTACTGCCGCCGGCGGCGCAGCCCCAAGGTTTTCCGAGTAAGCCAATTCGAATCATCGTGCCCTACACGCCGGGCTCGCCGAACGACGTCCTGGCG
>Ga0306922_10006356_pt1 | contig 11337 bp, 11 predicted proteins | sample sta12Cox44000082_FD_203758 | JGI IMG/M metagenome (GOLD analysis project Ga0306922, IMG submission 203758) | Lab enrichment of tropical soil microbial communities from Luquillo Experimental Forest, Puerto Rico - statoxic.12C.oxic.44.000.082 (v2)... | ecosystem: Environmental > Terrestrial >...
ACTCGCTGTTGGAGGCGATCTCGGTACAGTCCATGCCGCGCCGGACCGGCTTTTGGATCGGGCTGAAGCCGTTGCAATCCAGCCCGCCCCGCGCATTCACGTGCCCTTGGACCGGGCCACCCGCCCAGCTATGCGCCGCGGCAGGCGCGGCACCGACCATGAACGCAGCGAGTATCAAGGCACCAAACAGCGCGACCCTGCGCATGATTGCCTCCCATGCTGGTAAAACTTCGCCTCGGTGGCCGCCGGGGACTCGTCCCGATTGCCTAGCCTGAACCTCAAGCCGGGGTAAGTCCACCCTCTGGTCTCGCCGGACCAGGCCCGCAGACCACCTCTGCCCGCCCACCGGCAGGGCGCCGCAATGGCCGCGGCGCGGCTACTTACTCCCGTGGCATTCTCTGCTTCGCCAACAGCGTGGACGGTTCTTGCCGAGACCACGCCTACGACGCTGGCGCACGAGCAACGGCCAGGCTTGGTCAAGCAGTGGGTTGTGCGTTCGCCAGCGCCCTGGTCAAGTACGTGGGCCAGTCAGCGTCCAGTCGTGCAGGCCGGTGACCAGGAACCACGACGGGTTGGTCATCCACGCTGCTGGCCGCATCACGAACAATCCTTCTCGGCCATGGTGGCACTCACGGCTCGCGTTCGCCGGGTTCGGCCTCGCGCTCGGCGAGCCGTCGGTCTGACACCGGGTTGGTGTATGGGTCCCCGCCGAAGGTCAGGATGGGGACTGATTCGCTCAGCGGCTGGCTTCCTGGGCACCGATGGCGTCTTCCAGGGCTGCCAGGCTCGCCTGGAGGTCCTCGGTTGCGTGGGCCTTGGCCCAGTTCCTGATCAGGGCGGGCAGCGGGCTGGGCAAGGCGGCGGGGACGGTGGTGTAGACGCCGTGAACGCCGGTGATCTGGTCGCGTAGCTGTTCTGGTGTGGTTCCAGGTTCAGGCACGCAGACGATCAGGTCGCCTCGGGCGTCCGTTGACTCGTCGCGGATGTCCTTGAGTGGCAGCCGGGCATGCCGGTGCAGGGCCGGGTAGTCCGGCGCCCAGGGACGCCTCCCTGCGAGGCTAGCGAGGCTCTGGGCGGCTTCGTCGGGGTTGGCGTTGGGCGGGAAATTCTCAATCCGGACGCTGGTGTGGTCGGCGCTGATGGTGACGCGGGCTTGCAGCCTGAGTGTGACCGGGTGGCCGGCGGCGAGCGCCTCGAAGTCGCCGGTGACAGCGCAGCCATTGAGGAAATAGGGCGGGCCGATGATGCCGGTCAGGTCCGCGCCGGGGAACCGTGGCCGGCGGATGACCTGCCGCAGCGCCTCGATGACCGCTTCGGGGCGGAACGGCGGCCTGGTTCCGTTGCGGTAGGTGTTGCCGTTGATGAGGCCGATGGGTACCGGGGCGAGGTTCCCGCGTTCGGCTGCCAGCGCGACCTGCCCGGCGCGGGAGAGCCGGGCCTCGGTATAGGGAGGGTTCGCAGGCGGGTCGTCGCCGCGGCTGCCGTAGTTGCCCTGCACGCAGACCAGGTTCACTGGCATCATCCAGGGCCGGGCCAGGTCGAGGAGTATCTCGTAGGCGTAGCCGGGGGCCAGGCCGATGCGGTCCTCGACGGCGGCGAGCACCTTCGTGCTCACCCGGTAGCCCCGGCCGGGGCGGGCGCCGAGGGAATCGAGCGCTTCGAGAATGGCGCATTCGACCAGGCCGGCACCGGTGCGTTCACCCATGGGCTCACCCCTTGAACCGGCGCCTGAGCGCCCGGGCATCGGCCTGGGCGGCCACCCTCACAGCCGCATCGGCCACCGGGAGCATCGCCGAGGACCGGCGCAGCCGCTGCCAGTCGACCCGGCCGCGTTCGAGCAGGCAGTCAATCCTGCCATACGACGTGGCGATGCTGGCCGCATGCACCAGCGGGAAGCGCCGCAGCGGCGGAACCGCCTGCGGCCACAGGGCCATCTGGGTCAGCGCCTCACGCAGGCGGCGCAGATTCCGCTCACCAGGCTCAGGCACCACGTCGGCATCGCCGACACTGACCGGCTCTCCGTGCAGCCACAAGGCTGCGCTGCCGACCAGCACGAAAGACGCCCCCTCCGCAGCCATGACCGCTGCGGCCAGCACCGGCGGCGGATATGCCCCAAGGGGGGCAGGCTCTGCGGACACGCCCACGCTCGCCTGCGGTCTGCGGCCTCCTCCCGGCAGGAGCCGGCGGTCAGCCTCGGCGGAGGGGCGGGACAGCGCGGACATTGCGATCTTCAGGCCTTGCGAGGTCTTCCCGTGCGATGCGCCGCTCATCATTCGTGACCAGCACCGGTGCGCCCGAGGATACCGGCCTCTTACGTGCCATCCTTCGGCGCATGGCCTGGACGTGCCAACTGGGTGGGTTCCCGAGCTTTGCCGTTGGCCGCCTGCCCGGCGGATCGGCATCGACCACGGCCTGCCAAGCTCCGGTGCCCAGCGCCAGTCACCGCACCGCGCCGTGACACGCGGGCCAGCGTCTCTACAGCGAAATGCCTCATATCACCTGGCAGACCAGCGCCTGCAACCGCCAAACGCCTTACCACTCAACTAAGACCTCCCAGGTCAGCCGCCAGCCGCTGCCTCCGCGTCCGCTGGGCCACCTGGGAATACCCCAAGTCTGTCGCCATGCAGACGAGGCCGGATCCGGTGCTTCGCCACGGCTGACCGACGCTGAACTCGGTCTGCACAGCGTCCAGGGCCGGGGATTGGCCAGTGCTAGGGCAAGAGCCAGCGGCCAACGATCAGTACCGGCGCGCCTCTTGGTACGGTTCCCGGGCGGCGTCGGTAGCAAGCGCTACCTTTGTTGCCATGACTGCTCACGCGGCCGAGCCCGTTCCCGACGCTGACCCAGACGAGGCCGCCGTCGCGGCAGCCGCCCTCCGGGAATACCGGGAGTGGGTCGCTAAGGGCCGCCCGGGGGCGGTCTCGCATGAGGAGGCGATGGCGGAACTGCTCGGCGACCCTCTGTGAGGGTCGAGTGGCTGCCGACGGCACGAGCATCGGCACGCCGCTTCATGACGGATCAAGCAGGGATGCGCGCCATTGGAGTTGCAGTTGCCCAGCTTTCCGATAACCCATACCCGCCCGAGGCGTTCCGGTGGGGCGAAGTGTTGCGGCTGCCCGTCGGCCCGTACCGGATCATGTACACGGTCGAAAGCGACCTGATCACCATCCTGCGCGTCGACCGCCGCGCAGGCTAGTCTTCACCGTCGCCCGCCGCGGCACCTACGTCAGCCCAGATACCAGGTATTGCTGGGTTGCGGCATCAGTCGGCCCTGTTCGGGCGGGTGCAGACTTGTGGGCATTCGTTTCTCAGCGCAGGCGGAGGTGCGGCGATGGGGCGGGTGGTCGAGGTCGCGGATACCAAGCTTTATGTCGACGAGCGCGGCGAGCCGTCAGGGTTCCCGCTGCTGGTTTTCCACGGCGGGCCCGGGCTGGACCACACGTGGTTTGGTGACTACCTCGACCCGCTGACCGGGGACGGCCGCTACCGCCTGGTGCTGGCCGATGAGCGGGCGTGCGGCCGCTCGGACCGGACGGCACCGCGCCCGACGTGGACACTGGGGCGGATGGCCCAGGATGTCAGCGAGCTGGCGGCCAGCCTGGGAGTGAGCGACGGGTACGCCACGCTTGGCCATTCCTACGGCGCCTTCCTGGTTCTGCAGCACGCCGTCGATCATCCAGGGGAGCCGTGCGGCACGATCGTGTCCGCGGGCATTGCCGCCGCACGTTGGCTCCACGGAGTCGACCGGCAGCTGGCGGCGTTCGAGCCAGTCGAGCTCCGCGAGCAGGTGACGTCATCGTGGGCGCGGGAGAGAAGCGTCCAGACCCAGGACGAGGCGAGCGCGCTGATCGAGGACCAGATGCCCTTCCACTTCTGGGAGCCGCGGGGCGCGGCGCTCCAGGAGTACCTGCGCCGGACCGCCGGGCGTGCCCGGTACGCGCCGGACGTCATCCGCCACTTTTCTTCGCAGGACTACGGGGGAATCGATGTCGAGGACCGGCTGGGCGAGGTGACCCATCCGGTACTGGTACTGGGCGGCCGCCACGACCGGACGTGCGCGGTCGGCGCGTCGCAGGACATGGCGCAGCGGCTGCCGAACGCGGAGCTTGTCGTGTTCGAGGACTCCGCGCACATGATGTTTGCCGAAGAACCGGACCGCTTCCTCGCAACCGTCCGCCAATTCCTCGACCGCATCACGAGCTGACACCCCCGCTGGAGACCACCTGGGGACCACACGACATGCCTGCGGCCGGACAACCCGCAGGTGACCGCCCATCGTGCCCGGCAGGCTGAACGCCTCTGAACTGCGAATACGCCTACTCCCCCGTCCTGGGGGTTAAGGGGAGCCGCCATGACCCACACCGCCGCCCTTCCCCCCGTGCTGGCCGAGCACATCGCCGCCGTCAACGCGTTCGACGAGGACGCCATCGTGGGCAGCTTCGCCGAGGACGCCCTGGTCAACGACGCGCACCGGGAATTCTGGGGCACCGAGGCGATCCGCCGCTGGGCGGCCAGGGAACTGGTCGGCGACCGGGTAACCATCGTGGTGACCGAGGTCTTCGGCCACCACGGCGACACCATCATCCGCGGCCGCTACGACGGCGACTACGACAAGACCAATCTGCCGGACGAGCTCATCCTGACCAGCTACGTCACCGTCCGCGGCGGCAAGATCGTCACCCTCATCATCATCCGGAACACCCGCGCCAGCTACTGAGAGTCCTCTCTCGCGCTTATCGTGGGTACCTCCATTGCCCGTCATGCACCGGTTTCTCGACTATTCCAGTGCACCCCCGCGTCGGCGGTTGGAAAGGTGAGGGCACCTGTCATGCCATTGCCCGGCCCTATTAGTCCGGCATCGCGCAAGGACGCAGCGCACGCCAGGCGGCCCGCATCGACGTGGCGGGCATCACCGGCTTCGGCGGTGCGATCGCGGCCCAGCCGGTGTTCCTGATACCGCTGCTCCGGTTGGGGGTGTATTAGCGGCTGGTTCAGCGTGCCGGTTCGGCTTGCCGCCGGAGAGTGGCCCGGGTCAGTTCGACGCGTGATCGGACATCCAGCTTCCTGAAGACCTGGCGGAGGTGGAAATCGATCGTGTGCGGCGACAGATACAGGTGGGCCGCGGCCTCCCGGTTGGTCAGGCCCTGGGCGACCTGTTCGGCAACAGCGAGTTCGGCGGCAGTGAGGCTGGACCATCCGTAGGCTGGCGTGCTTGACGTGTTGCGACGCTCCCGGGCGCCATGCGTCCGTGGGGTTGCTGTGCGGGGGCGGGCGAGTACGCCAACGAGGCGGATCCCATCGAGAATGGGCTCGCAGCGCATCGCGATCTGCCGGCCGTTGGCGAGCGGGACCGGGAACGGCTGCTGCTGCCCGCTGGCCAGACTGCGCAGCATGCTGTCCCACAGCAGTTCGCGGTCAGCAGGCTCCACGATCCCGGTCGCGGCGCCGTTGACCAGCATGGTGCGCCGGCTGAGCGCCAGGACGGGCCCTTTCGAGGTTCTTCGTGCTCTGAGGAAGTGCTCTTGCAGTATCCGCTCATCGGCGGAGGAATCGTCCAGGAGACGCTGCCCGATCTCCCAGGCGGCGCGCTTGACGAGCGGGAGCATCAACGGGCTGGCCTTGTCGGCGGCGCAGGTCACGTCGACGACCCCGATGACCCGCCCGGTAGCGGGATCGGCGACGGTGACCGCCGCGCAGGCCAGCCGTGTCAGGGCGTCAGCGAAATGTTCCTGGCCGGCCACCAGTGCCGGGCCGCGGCCTGCGATCGCCGTGCCGATCGCGTTCGTGCCGATCTGCTCTTCCCGGTACCCGTAGCCCGGGGCGAGCTGGACGCGGTCGAGCAGGCGGGCCGTGTCGTGGTCGGCTACCCGGCGGGCGAGAACTCGCGCCCGCTGATCGGTCAAGAGGAGCCCGACCCCGGTGTCGCCCAGGTCGTCTCCCACCCCGTCGAGCACTGTGCTGACCGGCCCCACCGCCATCGCCGGGCCCCCGCCCGGCGTGACCCAGCTGCCCCGCCCGGCAGGCGCCGGCGACATGACCCGGGTCAGCATCGCCGGCCACCCGCTGACCGCCACCGCCGCCCTGATCTGGAACGGCGACCTGCCCCGCCAGCTGCAGCAGATCCTGTTCGACACCGCCGACGGCCTTACCCCGCCGACCCACGCCCCGCGCCTGGCCACCACACCGCGCCCCGCACCTCCTGTACGTGCACGAGCTACTGCCTGGGGATTCCCACGCCACACGACCGCCCTCTCACCGTGACCCTCGGTCCGGCCAATCCGCCCGGCCTGCCCCCACCACCCGCACACCCGCCGGGGCGGCCGGAACTCCTGGACACCAAGCAGCCCGCCGACCGGATCAAGCGCAGCCGCGACGGGGCTCCTTGCCCAGGTGTGCCCTGCCTGTTCCAAGAACCCGCGGGGTTCCCCTTGCGCGGTGGACCGAATTGAACGACGATTCAGTCGGAGTGGTGTGCAGGGACGAACACCGTGCCGGGGTTTGTGGGCCTTTGCGGCGGACGCACCCCGGTGGGAAGGAAGTGGGGCTGTGAGCGGTGAGGCCAGGGCACTCCCGGAGGTGACCTCGAGCACGTTGTACTTCGGCCCGTGGTACCGCAAGTCGCCGTTTTTCGAGGCGACGCTGCGGTGGGGCTGCACCGCCTACGACGTGTACAACCACATGTACCTGCCCGCCCACTACGACGACCTGGTGACCGAGTACTGGGCGCTGGTCAACGACGTCACCCTGTGGGACGTCGCCGTGGAACGGGTGGTGCAGATCAGCGGGCCGGACGGGTTCGCGCTGACGAACGCGCTCACCTGCCGCGACCTGACCAGGTGCGCGGCCGGGCAGGGCAAGTACGCGCCGATCATCGCCCCCGACGGCGGCATCATCAACGACCCGGTGCTGCTGCGCCGCGATGAGAACACGTTCTGGCTGTGCCTGGCCGACAGCGACGCCTACCTGTACGCGATGGGCCTGGCGCATGGCCTGGGGCTGAAGGCCAGCGTGTCGCTGCCGGAGGCCTACCCGGTGCAGGTGCAGGGGCCGAAGGCCAAAGCGGTGATGGCCGAGCTGGCCGGGGACGCCGTCTTGGGGGTGAAGTACTACTGGACCCTGGACACCGCCATCGCGGGCATCCCGGTGGTCATCAGCCGCACCGGGTGGACCGGTGAGATCGGGTATGAGGTGTACCTCACCGACCCCTCCCGCGGCGACGAGCTCTGGGAGGCGATCATGGAAGCGGGCAGGCCGCACGGCATCCGGCCGATCGCCCCGTGCGAGGCACGCCGCATCGAGGCCGGCATCTTCAACTGCAACTCCGACTTCACGATGGAGAACAACCCCTTCGAGGTCACCGGGCTGGAGCGGCTGGTCGAGGCGCAACAGGCCGGGTATGTGGGCAAGGCCGCGCTGGAGCGGATCCGCGAACGGGGGGTCACCCGCAAGCTCGTCGGCATCCAAGCCCCCGGGGACCCCTCGTTCTTTGAGCTCACCGAGGCGGCACCGGCCCTGGCCGGCGGAAAGCGCGTGGGGCGGGTGACCGACCTGGTCTGGTCGCCGCGGCTGGAACGCAACATCGGGTACGTCTGGGTGCCCGCCGAACTCGCCGCCCCCGGCAACGACCTGGAGATAGAGTGGAAAAACGGCCAGCGGACCCCCGCCAAGACCGCAGCGATCCCCTTCCTCGACCCACACAAGAAAACGCCAACCGCCTAGCCAGCCCTAATCCTTGATCAGCCGCGAGGATCCGAACAGGCCACCCCCGGCAATCCGACGCCGAACAGCCGAATCTGGCTCTTCGTGTCTGGATCCACTGCGGTATCACCAGGCCGTCCAGATTATCTGTTCGGCACGCCTTCGACACTCGGCGTGTGTCGCTTGCCAGCGTGATGCTGCTGGCAGGCAGCCGCGGGCTCCAGTCGGCGAGTCGGCGCAGCACCCGCCGGTCGGTCAATCTCGGCGATAGTTCTTGACGGTCCAGATCAGGACTACAAAGAATCTGTTTCAGACGGATCTAGGAGGTGCGGTGACGCTCAGCACCATCATCAAAGACACTCGCACCGTCGTGGCTAACGACCCGGCCGCCGCCCAGGTCCTGTTCAGCGCGGACGGGACACTGACCGGCGTCACCGAGGTGGATATGCGCACCGGCGCCCATACCTTCACCGTAGATGAGCCGACGAAGCTCGGCGGCGGTGGCACTGCGCCGAACCCGGTTCAGTACGCGTTGGCCTCGCTGGGGTCGTGCCAGGCCATCACTTACCGCTTCTGGGCCGAGCATCTAGGAATTTCCCTCGACCAGCTCACCGTGCGGGTCGAGGGAGACCTCGACATCCGCGGGTTTTTCGGGTTCAACGATAGCGTCCGGCCCGGCTTCTCATCTGTCCGGGTTCAGGTGGGCATCACCGGGCCGGAGACGCCCGAGCGCTACCAGGAGCTTGCGGCAGCAGTCGATGAGCATTGCCCTGTTCTTGACCTGTTCCGCAACCCCGTGCCGGTCGATCGCACTATCACGGTTGGCTGACCGGGTTACCCAGTTAGCCCGAAGGGGAACCGGCACCGAGGTGTGGGTTGACCGTGGGTGCCGACATCGGCGTGCGGCGTCACGATGGGTTGCAGTGACCTGCTATCGGCGCGCTGTCGCTTCCACCGCCAGGAGGAACGGGCTCCACGTCTGCGCATGCCCCGATCCCGGACATTGCGCGATCGCATATCTATTCGCTCGCTGAAATAATGGCCGGCTGTGGCACCTGCCACCCGCGGGAGCCATTCGGATTAGCGGACAGCGCCGGGCTGCCCGCTGAAATAGGCCTGCCGATTACGTATCAGTCGGGTTTCACTTGGCCGGTGGCGTGCAGGCGTACTGATCATCTGGTTATGTATCTGGTCCTTGATACGGCCGGTGATCAGGTATCCCGAACCGGACACCCCGCGGTCAGCGGCCCGCGCTCCCGCCGCCCGGAGCCGGGATTCCGGTAAGGTGCGGCAAGTGGACGGATCTGCCCGGCTGACCGGGCCGGTCGAGGGGCAGCCGGCCATCATCATGGCGGGCTTCGACCTCGGCCAGGTGGGTTACACGCTGGAAGAGTTCTTCCTCGAGTCCGCGGCCACCTGCTTCGAGCCTGCGGGACCTGCGGGAGCCGATGGATACTGGCAGGTCATCCCGTCGGGCCAGGCGCCGTTCGCCACGCGGCTGGTGGTGTGCCGGCCGTCTGACCCGGGGGCGTTCACCGGCACGGTGATCCTGGAATGGCTCAACGTCAGCGCCGGTTTCGACGCGCCCGCGCACTGGATGTTGACCCACCGCCAGGTAGTCCGCGCCGGGTGGGCGTGGGTCGGGGTTTCGGCGCAGCGGGCCGGCATCGAGGGCGGCAGCATCTTCGAGGCGGCCGGCGATGCGACGCGGCGCGCCGTGGTGCTGCCCGCGTTGAAGGAGAGCGATCCGGTCCGGTACGGGGCGTTGCACCACCCGGGCGACGCGTTCAGTTTCGACATCTTCTCCCAGGCCGGGCGCGCGGTCCGCGCCGGCGGCGTGCTCGGGCCGCTGTCGGCCGAGTGCCTGCTCGCGGCGGGCCAGTCCCAGTCAGCGATCCACCTGGTCACCTACGTCAACGCGGTGGCGCCTACGGTGCCGTCGGCGGTGGCCTGTGACGGTTACCTGATCGGCAGCCGGACCGGATTCGCATCGCCGCTGACCGGGTGGGGCGGCCGGATCCGCAGCGAGGGACCGGACGGCGCCCGGGTCCGCACGGACGGCCGCGCCCCGGTGCTGACCGTGCAGACCGAGAGCGACCTGACCGGCGTGCTGGCCGGGGTGACGGCGCGGCAGTCGGACAACAGCCGGTTCCGGTGGTGGGAGATCGCCGGCGCCGCGCACGCCGACACCTACGTGCTCGGCGCCGCCTCCGGCGATTCCGGTGACCTGCCGCCCGCCGAACTGGCCCGGCTGATGACGCCGACCGCCGAGCCGCTGGGCATTCCCTGCCCGGTGCCAGTGAACTCCGGGCCGCAGCACCACTACGTAGCCCAGGCCGCGATCGCGCACCTGGACCGCTGGGCGCGCGGCGGGGCGCCGCCGCCCCGCTCGCCACGGCTGGAGACCGACCCGGACGACCCCATGCGGCTGGTCACCGACGACGCGGGCATCGCCCGCGGCGGGATCAGGACGGGCTGGGTCGATGTGCCGGTCGCCGCGCTGTCCGGGCTCACCCCGCCCGGCGCCACCGGGATCGGCACCCTGCTGGGCTCCACGCGCGTGTTCGACGCCACCGAACTGGCGCGCCGCTACCCAGCCGGGCCGGGCGGGTACGCCGCCGCCTTCGGTGAGGCAACCAGGCACGCCGCGGCCGCGGGTTTCGTGCTGGAGCAGGACATCGAGGAGATGGTCGCCGTCGCCACGGCCGCCTGCCCGGCCTGGCCTCTCCGCTCCCGGCGGGGCTAACTCATCTTCTCTTGCTCACCGCTGGCGGTCATTGCTGTCAGCCCTATCAACCCTGACCTGGTGCTCCTGCCAGCCGGGCACCGGGTGGCAGCCAGCGCGCAGGCGGCCACGCGCAGGGCTGACGTCAAATTAGCCGACCACGTTCCGCGGTCCGCTCCGAAGCGGCCGGCGAGGGAAGCTGATTTGAGTGTGGTCTATGGTGCGCTGGCGGTGGCTATGACCCGGCGCCCGCTGGGTCGCCCGGGCGGTGGTCGCCGAGCCGGCATGGGGCGAAAGACTCAGAAGATCGCCTCCGCGGCCGCCGGTCTTGCACGAGCGGTCCCGGGCGGCGCCCTGGACGAGGGCTCATGGCCCTGCCCCGCTGCCACCGCCCGCAGGTAAGGCTGGTAACAGCGGCGGGGAAGAACGGCCGCGCAGGAGATAACCGTGGTGACGTTCTGGTACGGAAACCACTGCGCCTTCTGGCAGATGGGTCCCGGCCGGATCGGGATCCCGGCGCCGAGTCCATGCCTGTAAGCGGATGATCATGGGCGGCTGAGCGTTGAGGCGGCGCGCCGACCGGGGCTCGCCAGCCCCCGAGGGCCGAGCGGGAGCGCCGCTTGGTGTGAATGAAAGCAGTCGCGCAGAGCGCCATTGCATCACGGCCTCATTAAGGCAAGTCACACCCAGGCCCCAGTCCAGCCGACTCCCCATGACACGCATAACATTCATTCCCGCGCGTTATCCAAGTGCGACAACTACCAACGGATTGCCGTCCATAGGCGGTTCGGCGCGCGGGAGCCAAGAACTCGGGTAATTACAGAGAGTAATTTTATCTTGGACGGCATGCGGCTTGAACGCCGAATTTTCGCTCGCGCCGACTGGATATGTTGCCCGGTTGTCTGCGCCAGATC
>Ga0306922_10006360_pt1 | contig 11334 bp, 11 predicted proteins | sample sta12Cox44000082_FD_203758 | JGI IMG/M metagenome (GOLD analysis project Ga0306922, IMG submission 203758) | Lab enrichment of tropical soil microbial communities from Luquillo Experimental Forest, Puerto Rico - statoxic.12C.oxic.44.000.082 (v2)... | ecosystem: Environmental > Terrestrial >...
CTCATTTGTGCTTATGGCGATCCTTGTCCTTGTCCTTGTGCTTGTCGTGCTTGCCATGCTGTTCCGCATCCTGAGGATCATCCTCGGCCGGCTCCCCTTCTGAAGTGGGCGCCTGGCCGCCATGCTTAGCCTTGAGGCGTCCAGCAGCCGTAGCCTCCGAGACGGTTCCGGCTTCGAGCGTGCTCACCCGTGCTTCGAGATCGCTGACCTGGGTCTGAAGCGCGCTCACCTGGCTGGATATCCCGCTCAAGGCGTTGTTGGCCGAAGTCATCTCGCCTTCGAGCGTGCTTATCTTGCTCTCGATGCCATCCACCTGGGTCTGGAGCGCGTCGAAGCTCTCCTGAACGTTGGCGGGGTCGAAGGTCTTGCCCGCCACGGTGACGTGGAGGGTCTGGCCGGGCTCCCACGCCGCACCGGAGTTGTTCGCCACCGTGACCTTCGCGAAGTCGCCGGCCCAGGTGAAGCCGGCTTCCTGGGGCGACAGGACCTTGTTCTCGATCACCCCTTCCGTCTCGTCGGTCTTGTAGTTCTCCGGACCGATGAAGCCCGGTGTCAGGACATCCACGCTCGCGGCGTCGGCGACCTCCTCTTGAAGGCGCTGGTGCCAGGCATAGGACTTCACGGTCATCGAACTTCCTCCTTCTTTCTCTCTAAGAGATACGCATGGGCGCCGGCTTGATCTTGATGCCTCTCTGGGGGCCGCCACGCGGTGCCTTGGGCGCGGCGCCGACCGGAGGCACCATGGGAGGTGGCCCGCCTCCCCCGCTCGCCATCGGGGAAGGCGGACGCACTCCTGGCGGCGGCCCGAGCCCACCGGGAGGCATGGCTGGAGGAGGTCCACCGCCGCCGCCTGGGACGGGTCCGCCCAGGCCAGGACCGGATGGGGCGATATGCGGCATCGGGGGAGGCCCGCCGCCGCCACCCATATGGGGGCCGCCGCCGCTTCCTGGGTGAGCCGTCAGGCTCATTGGAGCGCCATGCTGGGCGGCCAGCCCCGCCAGAAGCTGGGATATCGAAGGACCCGGAGCACCCGTGCCTGCGGGGCCGAGGCCCATGCCACTAGGAGGTGGAGGAGCAATACCGGCAGGGCCTGCCGGATGAACTGGAAAGGCCATGCCTGTTCTCCTTCTTAGTTAATCAAGCTCTACGTGCGGTCCGTCGTAGAAGCTCTTGAAGTCACCGCCCCACATTATACGCACATCGACCTTCTTGGCGGCAGCCTTCATGGCGGCGCCCATCGCGTCGAACGCTTTCCTGTCGCCCCAGTCAAGAGGGTGCGGCACCGCGTCGAAGGCGTGGCTGGGCATCTTATTGTGCTTGGAATTTGGCCATTTCGTCTTGGACTTCCCAGTCTCGTAAGCCTTGTTCTGATCGGCCTGCCCCCTGTGGCCGCATATCACGGTGAAATCAAAGTGCTTGATGGCCTCGTGCGCCACCTTCCTGAGGTCCTCGTGGCAGCTCTCCAGGTTATGGAGAGATCGCTTGCTAAAGCTCGGCATCACCCATCCTCTTCAGAAGGCAGCTATCGATCACCCGCATCAAGTGCTCGTCACGGCGAGCGTTGGTGTTCGTCACTCCGAAATAGAGAAGCGCGAAGACCAGGGCATTCAAGAATGCGATGATCAGAAGACCCGGCTGGTTCCGCAGGCTGTCGATGGCCGTCGTCGCGACATGCGACACGGCACCCGTGACGGTTGATACGACATGCTTCTCGTCCTCGGTCATAGGCTATTTTGGCAACAGCGTTGCGACTTGCTCCTCGGTAAGGACGCCGCCCTTGACGAGAAGATCGAGGATATCCTTCGCCGACGGCTGCGGCGCCGGCAAGGGCGCATTCGGCATAGAGGCTTGCAGGTTGCGGAACCAAGCCTCCTCCTCTGGCGTCATGTCCCGCGTCACGCCATCGACATGCGTTTTCAAGCGTTCCATCAGTTGAACCCATAAAGCTGGTATGCACCTTCGTAGATATTTCCCACCGAATAGTAGATAAAGAGGTTCGTCCATACCGCGCCCGTGGCTATGAGGGCAGCGCCGCCGACAATCATCGCGCCAGCGTAATAGGACTGCCACACCATCGTTCCGAGAGCGCCTCCCGATCCTGGATAAATATCTATGACCCAGGAAGCCGCATTGCCTGACCCCGCGCCGACTTGACCAGCGCTCAGCTCTATCGCCGCCGTGGTCTGCTGGGAAGAATTCCAAGTGCCTTCGGTATTAGCAGAAGTCGAATATTTAATAGCCCAGCTATAGTTGTTGATGGCCTGCCACCACGAAGAGGCGTTGGTCGTGCTGACGACAACGAAAAAAGTGGCGAGACTGACCGGCTCGAAGCGTTCCAGCAGAAGGCGATAAGTCGAATAGCCGCCAGGCAAAGTGAGGGTCAAATTGGCGGCCCCACTAGTAACAGAGCCGCTCGTGATGAGCCTCGGAGCCTTGTCCACATACTGCTTGGTCGCGATGCCGAGCGCGGAAGTGGGATCACCCGCCACCGTCGCAAGCCCGCTGGAACGTGCGATGGTCAGGGCAGGAGAGCCGACGATGGTTCCCGCGTCGTTATAGGCCGAAAGCGAGAAGTTCGACCCCGCATTGGAACCACTCTCAGCCGTGCCGTCTCCCAGTTGCAGCACCCAGCGATTAAGACCGGCGGTCGCGCCGTAAATGTTGTCCCCGCTGCCTGAAGCCGCCTTGTTGAGCGTGAGCCCGACACTGCCGCTCGGCGGCGCAATGGCAAGAGCGCCCGTCAGCGTCCCGCCCGCAATTGGCAAAAAGGTGCCGGTATCGCTCGCCAGCGTCACCTTGTTCCACTGTGTCGCGTTGAAGGCGCCCGGCACGATCGCGGCCTTCGCCGAATAGAGCTGGCCGCCGCTCAGCACGAAGTCCCCGGCATTGTAGGAAGCCAGCGACGAAAAGAACCGGACCGCAACGAGGTCCATCGGCGTCTGGGTGCTGTCGATGACCCCGATCTGGCGGTCCGGCCAATTCACGTAGAGGCTGCCAGGCTGTTGACTTCCGACCACAGGCCGGTTGCCTGCAACATTCGATCTGAGTGATTGCACTCTCCCGGTCATCTGACCTATCCTCTCTGGCTAATTGCAGGGAGTTCCCATATGGGCAGGCACGACGTTAGATTGCCGGATCAGCAAACACTCGACACCATCCGCGACGAGTTTCGCCACGATCCGCAAACCGGCGAGCTTTTCAGGCGCGTTGGAACTCTTGCCATCGCCAAAGGCGGTTATCAGCGTCTTTGCGTAAATATCGAAGGCAAGCTTTTCACTGCTGCGCACGTCATCTGGTTTCTGGAGTACGGTCAGTGGCCGAACTCCATGCTTGATCATGCAGACGGAGACAGCCTCAACAACCGCCCTTCCAACCTTCGCGAAGTCACGCATTCGGCCAATCTGGCGAATTCGAAAACGCGAAATCGTCCTCTGCCAACCGGCGTCTACGCCAAAAAAGGACGCTTTCAGGCGCGTATAACTTCCAATCAAAGTCATCGTACAATCGGCATTTTCGACACACCGGAAGAAGCCGAAAAAGCCTTCATCGCCGAGCATCTTCGACGATTCGGAAAGCATAGTCGCTACTTTGCCGGTCCAAGAACCCAAAGATTTACTTCCTAGAATGTCCCACAGTCAATAATCACGTTGGTATCCGAGGGGTGAACATGGTCAGCACGAGCCCAATTACCGCTCGTCCCTATCGCAGCAGGCCCGTTCATCACCGGAAGAGCGCTCGCAGGCGCCAAGACGGCCGTCACGTCGGCATTCGAGAGCGTCACGGCCCCGGTTCGAGTGTTGAAGCTCGCCACGCCGGCCACGGAGCCGCTTATGGCGCTCGCCACGAAGGCCGTCGTGGCCAATTGGGTGCTGGTAGTGCCTGGAGCGGCTGTCGGAGCGGCAGGCACGCCCGTGAAAGTGGGACTATTAGTGGGCGCGTAGGCCGCCAGCGAGGTTGCCCAGTCGGTTATGTCCGTATGACTGAGGAGAACGTCGCCGGCACGCCCCGCGACGGTCGTGACGGCCGGCAGATTGGCCGGATACCACTCCGTGACGAGCGGCCCGAGGCTCTTCACGCGTATTCCATACCCAACGGTAGGTGCCGGGCTCGGGACCCATCCTCCGAGAATGCGTGGCCGGCTGGTCATTTCGGTGCCTGTGTCTTACCAAGAGTGATGTGAGCCCTCGTCGGGGTATTCGCGGCGGCATTGTTGGACGCAACGCGAAGGTCGTCGCGTATAGACACCATGAATTCGCGCATAGCCTCCAAATCCGCCGCCGTGGGAGGGTCGTTCATCACGGGAGGAACTGGAGGCGCAGCCATTTCAGTAGGCTATGACTGCGAAAGCAACGCTATCCGCCGCCGGAGCGGTCGTGAATACGATGGAATTACCATCCCCGGACATCGTGTAGTCCACACCAGGGTCCTGGGGAGAGCCATCGACCGAGACGACGAACTGCGCCGCGTTGGTGGAGTGATAGGGATTGTTCGAGGCATCGAGAAGCGGGAAGGTGGTGGTGGTGCCGTCGGGCACGATCTTGATCTTGACGAGCGCCACGTTGGAGGGGGCGAAGGCCGAGGCGGGGGTCAGGACATCCACGGCCAGGACAGCGCCGGCCGAGGCGGCCTCGGTGAGCGACACGGTCGAGGTCGCCACATTCACGGTGAAGTCCACGACCGTCGCACCCTTCGAGGGGGTCTGCCTCGCGCCGTTCAGCCACACCTCGATGCCCTGGCTGCCGTCGGCCAGGAGCGGCTGGGAGGCGTTGCCGAACATGTCGGGGGTCGTCAGTGGAAAGTCAGTCTGTCCGGCCGTCGCAGAGTAGAAAAGCACGCTCGAAGCAGACTTCTGGGGTGTATTGAAGGGTTCCCAGGCAGTGCCGTTCCACACATACATGCCATTTAGGGTAGTGTCGTAGTAAATCGCCCCTACCGGAATAGGGTCGCCCTGGGGAGTAGTGGTCGGAGGGGCGCTCTGCGGCCCCAGATACAGGTAGGCCATCTGGCCGCCAAAGGCCGCAGCGGCCTTGGTGGCCCACCAGCGCGACGACCAGTGCTGACCCGTGATGGCGGATATCGCCAGGATGTTCGGGGGAATGGTGTCCGGCATGTGCTCGGCCCATTCGATGGATACCTGCGCCCAGTCCTGCGCGGTGGCCGCAGCGCCTAAAGTATCGACACCGTAAAAGCCTCCAGCGTTGGGACCCAGGGCTCCAGTGGGAAAAGGCGCGTATACCTGTATTCCCGCTGCCTGCGGTGCCTCGGCCGTGTCGGGTAGATTGGAAATCCGTTGCACTCTAGCTTGAACCACTTCAGAGATTTTCTCGATGGCACTAGAGTTGGAGGTTATGGTCCGGAGATACTCTTCGATCACTTGCTTGTTGGCGGCGGCATCGGCGGCAGCCTGCGAGGCACGGGCCGCCTCGTGCCTGATGCCCTGGAGTAGGCTCTCCATGCCCTGAAGCACGCTTTGCGAGAGATCATTCGTGAAGTCCGGGGCTATCGTTTCCGGCCTTACCAAGCCGTTGCGAAGCGCGCCGTCGTCACGCACGACGTTCCGGAGGAAGTTTGCTAACTCCTTGAAAAACCTCGCATGTTCGGCAAACTGCCGCCATATGTCGTGGGGCGATATGCTGGGCTTGCCGAAGTCGGCGACCTTGTCGGGGAGGTTCGGGAAGGCGGTCATGCCATCGTGCCTCGCAATGACCCCGGAGTGTTAGCCCAAACACCGGAGAAAGCAAGCGGAATGGGGCCGGAACGGGTGGCACGAACCTTGCAGTATGGCTCTCTACGGTAGAGACGGACCTCTTCCTAGTCGTGCTCCCGTATGTGAACTCCCTACCTCCCTGGACCGACGCCCACCTGCAAAGGCACGACCCAAGGGACCCCCGCGCGAGGCCGCCTCGTCCCTGGCTGGACGGCAGCCCCCACTCCTCCTACTCCCCAAGTACCCCCCCCCATCCATACCCCCGTCCCGGCCCCTTCCGTGCCTGTGTAGCCGGCAAAGCAACAGCTTCATGTTTTACATTAAGAACCCCCATTAAGTGTATTTCCATATTTCTGGAAATGGTTGCCAAAAATGGCAGTATTTACATCAGACACATTTGGAAATTGGGACCGGGAAATTGGGACCGCGAAATTTGCTCCGTGTGCCTGGCTCGGGCCAGCGGGCCGAGGCGACCACCCCTAGGGGCAAACCCGCGCCGAGCCACGGGTGAACCCTGAACCCGGCCTCGGGGTTTTCCCTGACCGGGTTTTCCCTATGCTCCTGATCCTGTTGGGGTTTCTCCCTAGGGACTAACCCTTAGGGGACCGGCTTAGATAGCCGGCTCATGAAGCACGATGCCTAGCCTTCCGAGGCATGGGAATTGGCCAGCATCTCGTCAATCTCGGATGACGATAGTTCGGCTGCCACCGAACCATGAAATCTGCTTTTGCCGGCTAACATTCCGGCCATTTCCAGCAGCGTTCTGGCAGCTTGTGCACGTGCTCCAGCAGGTGCTTTTTCGTCACGACATATCGACTGTAGAGTTGCAGTCGCGAGCCTCTCGACAGCCTCCGGCTCCGGCTCCGGAGCCTTCGATCCGGAGACCGCCTCCGGCGCCTTGCGCCTCACGACACTGGCTCCGGCGCCGGCGCCGGCTTGCGCCTCGGCGCCCTCGGCCGTGTCGCGATGTAGGGTCGGCGCGCGGCAGCCCATCGCGCGCCGCCGTGACAACGGCATGCCGTGCTTTCGCGCATGGCCGGCTGAGTGCCGCATACGACGCACATGCGCAGCTTGCCGGAGCCTAGACCCTGCTCTGGCACCATGCCGGGCGATAGCTCGCGCCGGCCGCCCCAATCGCGAATGCGCGGCTGGCTCCGGCGCCGCTTGCCCGGCTTCCACTCCGCACGCGTGAAGTGTGTTCCCATCTCGATGCAACCCTCGGTATGTGTTTCGAGCCTCGGCCGGAAGATAAGCGCCCCATGGCATGCCGCGCAATGGCCTCTGGAAGCCCCTAGGACGGCCCTTTACGGAGGGAGCCATCACCCTAGCCGGAAAACGCGAACGGCCGTCCTGAGCCGTACCGCGCCCCGGCAATCGGCCTTCCACGAGGCATGCATGGGCGCCGACTCCGGCCGGGCGCCGGCTCCGGCCGGGCGCCGGCTCCGGCCGGGCGCCGGCTCCGGCTCCGAAAACGCCAAGGGCCGCGCCCTCATTGGACGCGGCCCTCGGCCGTGGCTCCGGCGCCGGAGGGCGCCGCCGGCCGGCGCTAGACGGCCCTCGGCGCCCCCTTGTCGAGGATGCGCGTGAGTTCGGCGATGCCTTGCGCCGAAAGGGACCTGACATCCGGAACCATGATGCACTGGCCTCCGAACGCTTGCCGGCACGTATCCGGGTTATCGAGCATCAAGCCGATGCCGGCTATCTCGACACCCTTGCGGCGCCAAGAGTTGCAGTTCAAGGCATTGGCCGCCGGAGAATAGTGGTCCTCGCCGTCAGTCAAGACAAGCAAGATGCGCCGCGTGACATTCCCGACATCGAGCAAGCGTTGCGCACAAAACGAAATGGCCGGAAGCATAGCCGTGCCGGCATGGCCTGACATGTGCGCAACTTTCACTTTGGCCTCGTCATTCCATCCCTTGTTGACCGGCTTAGACACCGAAACAATAGGGCCGCCACCAGTCGAAAACGACACGATCTCGAACTTGACGCCGGCCGCCTTGAGCGCATCGCCCATATGCATCGCCATCGCCTTCGCCGCGATGGAGCGCCGATGCGAATTCATGGAGCCGGACATGTCGAGAAGGATCGAAACGACGGCCTCGCGCGCCTCGTCTTCCGTCCGGCGCCGGTAGACGGTGTCGGCGCGCGTCGCGATGCCGGCCAGATTGCGCATGTCGAGACGGCCGGATGACTGATAGCGCTCGCGGCCGACACGCTCCGGAGCTTTGACGGCCATCGTGAGATGGCGCTTGAGCTTGGCCGGAGAGGCAATCTGCGCCGTGACGATGGCCGGAGTGTCAAAGCTCAAGCCGATGACCGCGACTTGCTTGGCCTTCGGCGCGTTCAAGGCGACATTGGCCGCGAGGGAGCCATCATCCGGTTGGGGCATTCCAAGCTCGGCCAAGGACGCCTCGCCATAGGCTTGCGCGATGTCATCAAGCGCGACGGCAATCGTGTCGCTGTCTGTCATGCCGCCTAGCCGGCCTTCGCCCTTGCCGGCGCCCTCGCCCTTGTCCTCGCCCTTGCTGGCGCCTTCACCCTCGGCGCCCTCGGCCTCGGCCTCGCCCTTGCCGGCGCCTTCGCCCTTGGCGCCCTCGGCCTCGGCGCCCTCGGCCTCGTCACCCTCGGCCTCGTCATCGCCCTTGGCGCCCTTGCCGGCGCCGGCCTCGTCACCCTCGGCCTCGTCACCCTCGGCCTCGTCACCCTCGGCCTCGTCACCCTCGGCCTCGTCACCCTCGGCCTTGCCCTTGCCGGCGCCGGCCTCGTCATCGCCCTTGGCGCCCTTGCCGGCGCCCTTGCCGGCCGGGAGCAGAGCTTGCGCCATCTTGGCGAGGCGCCTCGCGAGCGCCAATGCGTCAGCCGTGCTCTTGAAGCCGTCGAACTCGCGCAAGGCCAGATCGAACAAGGGGAGCATGTGCGGCGCGACGCGTCGGCGCCAGTCAGCCGGAAAGCACGACACATAGTGATGCTTTTCGTGAAAGATCGCGAGATTAAGCACAAACGCAAAGTTATTCGGGTTATCGAAGGTAAAGCCCGGCTTATTCGTATCACGTTCACAGATATAGGCGTTTAATGCCTGTAGAAGCCGGCGCGCCTCCGACACTTGCTTGAGTTCGCCAAGTGACGATGCCTTGAACTCAATCCGATTATCCTCGACTGAGTTGAGCAGGGAATGAATACCCTCGCGCTTTGCCTGCTCGGCCACGGCGAAGTCGGTCCACAACGCATGCAGCAACTCATGAACGGTATATCCCCCGATCAAGTCGGCTTGCCAGCGCGGCAAGCGAACATCGAGCGGGAATGCCGGCATGCAAAGCGTCCACTCGCGCTTGCCATGCTCGATGACTTGCGAGGCAATAGCGGCCGTGCCGGGATATGGGCGGATATGCCAGATATCGCGAGATGAGCCACCATTGGCCACGTATAGGCGGATGCACGTCTCTTTAGACGCCTCGTATAATTCCATGGGAGTGACAAACTGTGATGACATTTTCTTGGTCCTATTCTGTGAGATGCTTTGCGAGGGCGCCACCATTGGCGCCCGCAGGGATGGCGATTGCCGAGCCTGGAAGGGTGCGTAGGCGGCGATTTAGGGGTTGGGAGCCATCACCCTAGCCGGGCGGCTCTACCGCGCTTTCGTCTGGCATGAGATTGCTTAGCTTCGATCACAGTTGGCTCTCTAATGCAGTTCATCCATTCCTTAGGTGAACACACATCTGGACGATGCAGGGGCCACCCCTTGGCTATGCGCTTGCATCTAGGGCAAACGATCTCAGCCTTGATGTCTTGTGCGGTCATGTGAGGCATTCCTTTCGCCTATTCGCTCAGTCGCTGGCCTCAACCGAGAACACCGCGCCGGCCATGCTAGGCGCCGGAGCCTCGGCCGGAGCCGGCGCAATCGGAGGAGCCTCGCCCCGCGCCATCGCATCGATAGCCGCATGCTGGCTGTCGAGTGACGTCGTGGCGAGCATGAGGAGCGCTTCGGTGTCTTCCGGCGCCGCACCCTTGATGACGGCTTGCGAGAACGCGTCCTTGGACGGCAAGCCGGCCATCACGACGCTCGCCCATGCGAGAAGGCGCCTCGGCGTCAAGCCCATCGTGAGCTTGCCGGCCGTGCAATCCTTGCGCGTGAGGGCGGCGAAATCGCTCATGATCCGGCATGCCGGCAAGGCGAGGCGAGTGCGGCGATGAACCATCGTCGCCTCAACGCTAGGCGACATATGCTCATATTCGATGCGGAGGCCGAAACGGTCGAGAAACGCCGCGTTCATGGGCGAGGTATCGACGTATCTGCCAGTGTCATCGCCTACTCCGGAAGTATTGTCGGCCGCGATGACAAAGACGCCTTGCGCTCTTTCGACTATCTCGCCAGTCGGAAGATAGATGCGACGCGCCTTGTCGAGAGCCGTTTGCAGGATGGCGAGGGCGCCCGGCCGCAATAGTGTCGGCTCGTCTATCAGGATGACACTATAGGGGAGCCGGAAAGCGGCCGTAAGCTTGCCGTCTTGCCACTCCATGCCTCCGGCCTTGGAAAGCACGAGTTGGCCGACAATGTCGGCCGGCTCGGTCGCACGGTCGATAGCGATACGCACGAAGGGCCGCTTGAGCCGTGCCGCGTATTGCATCGCGCCCTCGGTCTTGCCGGTGCCAGCAGGGCCGAACGTCCAGACGTTCTCCCCTTGCGTGTCGCATGCCACGAGGGCCGCAAGCGTCTTCGGGTTCCACACATAATCCGGATCGACGGCCGGCGCGTTGGCGTAGTCGCACATGGGCACAGTCGGGCCGTCACGAAGGACAGACGGCACGACACGGACGGCAGCGGCCGACAGCGCGAAAGCTTGCGCCGGCTTCTGCCAACTCACGACATTCGCATGAGGGACAATCGGCGCCGGCCCTCCGATATGGCGCGTGACTGTCCTCGGCCCTCGCACGGCCGCCTCGACGGCCGGGCGCAACAAGTCCGGAAGCCGCTTGCTGAGGTATCCCGTCATGTGAACGTCGACTGGCGAGAGTATCTCGGCGATGACGCTCGCCACGTCTCGGCCCTCATAGCCGGCCGGAGCCGGCGCCTCGGCCGGAGCCGGCGCCTCGGCGCCCTCGGCCTCGGCGCCCTCCGGCGCCTCGGCGCCCTCGGCCTCGGCGGCCGCGCCCTTGGGACCAAGGATGTGGCGCTGATAGGCACCGAGCAAGTCGAAGCCGAGTGTCTCGCATGCCGCGTAAATGTCCTCGTTTTTGTGCGGACCATTGGCCGGAATGCCGTTGCGCTCGCGATACGCTCCCCATGTCGGAAGGCTCCGGAGGGCCGAAAGCACGACCGGCCGGAATTCTCTCGTGAGGGGAATATTGGAAAATTTCGACATCTTTTCAGTCCTTTTTTCTAGTCTTTTCAGTCACTTAGCACATGCCAAAGTGAAGACGCTCCTTGCGCCCAATTCCGTTGATATCATGAAAACACACTACGTGTCGAGTGATTTTGTCATCATGGCCGAAGCCGGAGCCTTGGCGCCCTCGGCCCTCCGGCTCGGCGCCCTCGGCCCTCCGGCTCGGCGCCGGAGCCGGAGCCAGAAGCACGGCCCTCGGCGCCCTCGGCCGGAGCCGGAAGCACGGCCCTCGGCGCCGTGCCTGGT
>Ga0306922_10006363_pt1 | contig 11330 bp, 9 predicted proteins | sample sta12Cox44000082_FD_203758 | JGI IMG/M metagenome (GOLD analysis project Ga0306922, IMG submission 203758) | Lab enrichment of tropical soil microbial communities from Luquillo Experimental Forest, Puerto Rico - statoxic.12C.oxic.44.000.082 (v2)... | ecosystem: Environmental > Terrestrial > Soil...
GGAGGATAGATCTGGCCCGAGAGACTGAGCAGGTTGCCGGCGAGCGGACGAATGTTGATGTCATCGGTCTGTTGATCGAGTGTGACCTCGATCGAGGTGGCGTCATCGGCACGCAGAGTGTCCCGGTAAAACGTCGGGAGGTAGCCGCCGTCTTCATACTGCCGCGCGACCGTCCGGATGTAGTATTTTCCGGGCTCCAGACCGGCGATGCGGTAGCGGCCGCGCTCATCGGAACGGGCGCGGGCCACCAGTTCAAGCGGCCGGGCCACCCGATACGCCACCACATCGTGCTCGGGCAGCCCCACGTCGCTTTCGTCCAGCACCGTTCCGGCGATAGACCCAAAACGGGGCAGCGGGATATTCAGGACCTTCGATTCTCCGGCCTGGACCACAATCGGGATCCCCGGCGCTCGCCAGCGTTTCTGTCCGTAATTCACCGGAGCGAAGCCCGGCCGCGAAACCGCCATCAAATAGGCGCCGCCGGGCAGCGCGGAGAACTCAAACGTGCCGAACTGGTTCGTGCGAGTCGACGCGGTTCGTTGCCCGACGCCGGACACCGGTTCAAGAACCACCAACGCGCGGGCCAGCGGACGCCCCGTCTGATTTTCGACCACCGTGCCACGGATGGCCGCGGCTTGAAGGCAGGCGGCGCCGAGCGCGACTAGCAACCATGTCCGCATAGCGTAAAGATTATTGACGCACTACCGGCGGAAAAAGCGCAACCCACAGGCCGACCGGGAAATCCCTTACAGGTGGTAAAGCATCGCATACACGACGACACCGGTCACGCTGACGTAGAGCCAGATGGGCAGTGTCCACCGCGCCAGCTGGCGATGCTCCCGGTAGCGTCCGGCGCGGCCGCGTCGTAGCGTAATGATGGCCAGCACCGGCACCAGCGCCGCCAGGACCGTATGGCTTGCCAAGATGCTCAAGTAAATCGTGCGGATTGCGCCGCTTTTCGGAAACCGCACCGAGCCCACCTGGTAGTGATACACCAGGTACGAGACCAGGAACAGGCAGGAGACCACAAACGCCGTCTGCATGACCTTGCGATGGGTTGTGACGCGCTTCCGCCGGATCAACCGATAGCCCCATACGAGCAGCACGGCGGCAGTCGCGTTCAGCAAAGCGTTCACTGTGGGCAGCAGCGGTGTCGTCATTTCTCGCGCTCCAACCGGCGGACGTCGGCGAGCAGCCGACTGGGAAAGTCCCGTTCCGAGAAGCCGTAGTAGCCCCGGATACGCCCCTTCCGATCGACGAGCGTGAAGCGGGTGCTGTGGTCGAGGCTCCCGTCCACACGATTCAGGTGGAACACGTTGAGCCCCAGGTGATCGAGCCGGCCTGGTTCACCGGTCAAGAAAAACCAGCGCCCGCGGGGCGCCAGAAAGTGCTTCGCATAAGCGTCGAGCACCGGCGGCGTATCGCGGGCCGGGTCCACGGTGAAAGAAACCAGCCGCACGTCGGCGAGATCCCGGGTCTCGGTTTCGACCTGGCGCATCCGCTCGCTCATCATCGGGCACGGACCCGGGCAGTGGGTGAAGATGAAGTCAGCCACCCAGATTCGGCCGTCGAGTGAACGGCTGTCGAAGGCGTGGCCATCCTGCCGAGTGAGCCCGAACGGCGGAACACCGCCCAGCACCGGTAACGCGCGCACGCCGCAGCCAATCCATTGGCCGAGCAAAGCAGCGACGACAACGAGAACCTCGACTCCCGGCCCCCGAGTTCCGGCTCCGACCCTCATGCCGCGCTACGCGTCGTTTTCTGCGTGGCCATCATGCCGCACAGGAGCAACAGGCCGAGTCCAAAGGCGAGCGTGACCAGCAGGCTTTCGGCCCCGCCCGGAGTGATGTTCGGCAGACGCAGCGTGTGATTTAACAGCGAAATCGCGTACGTCAGCGGATTCACCCGCATAATCAACTTGACCCATCCCCGCGCCTCGGAAAGCGGAAACAGCGCGCCCGACACCATCCACATCGGCATCAGCAGCAGATTCATGATGGCGTGAAATCCGGCCGTCGAATCCATCTTCCAGGCGATGGCGAAACCCAGGCCGGTCAGCGTAAACGAAATCAGGAAAACCGCCCCCACTACCGGGAGCACTTCACCCGCCTGAAGACTCACACCGGCGAGCGGGGCGAAGGCCAGAAAAATCACGCCTTGAATCCATGCCAGGGTGGCGGCGCCCAGAATCTTGCCCAACACCATGCTGGTCCGCGGGGCCGGCGAGACGAGCATCGACAGCAGAAAGCCTTCGCGCCGGTCTTCGATGATCGAAATCGTGGAGAAGATCGCTGAGAACATCACGGTCAGCACCAGCGCGCCGGAAAAGAAACGCCCGAGAGTGTTGGAACCGTAGCCGATCAACAGCCAGATCACGAGCGGCGACGCGATGACGCCGATTAGGCGGCTCTTCTGGCGCCAGAAGCGGATTAGCTCGCGTTGCCAAAGCGTCGCGGCGGGGAGAAAGAAACTACTCAATGGAGGCTCCTGTCTCGCGAACGAAGACGTCTTCGAGCGTCGGCTTGTGCAGGCCGACGGATTCAATCGCGCCCGGGAAAGCCTCGACCACTTCGGTGATGAAGCGGTGGCCGTTTTGGATCTCGACTCGCACCAGGCCGTCCATCACCTTGGGTTTGAGGCCGAAGCGCTGCTCGATTCGCCCGGCCAGCGACGAGGTGTCGTTCGCCTCGAGCACTACCACGTCGCCACCGATGCGAGACCGGAGCTCGAGCGGGCTGCCGTGGGTGACGATCCTTCCCTGGTGCAGCAGCACCAGCCGGTCGCAGCGGTCCGCTTCTTCCAAGATATGGGTGGTCAGTAGAATCGTGACACCCTCGCGGCTGCGCAGGTTTTCCACGTGGAGAGAAAGGTCGCGGCGGGCCGCCGGATCCAGGCCCGTCGAAGCTTCATCCATCAGCAATACCTGGGGCCGGTGCAGGAGCGCCTTGGCGATCTCGACGCGGCGACGCAGGCCGCCGGAGAGCGTCTCCACCAGATCCTTGCGGCGGTCGGCGAGGCCGAGTTGCTGCATGGCGTGCTCCATCCGCTCGCCGAGCGCCGCTCCGCTCAGCCCGTGCAAGTGACCCTGGCTGCGCAGGTTCTCTTCGACCGTGAGCGCTTTGTCCAGGCTCTGCGTCTGGAACACGACTCCCACGTGGCGCCGCACCTGGGCCGGTTCGACGACGACGTCGTAACCGGCTACGACGGCCCGGCCGGCGCTCGGAACCATCATGGTCGAAAGAATCCGGAATAGGGTGCTCTTGCCGCCGCCGTTTGGCCCCAACAGCCCGAAGATCTCGCCTGGTTTCACATCGAAACTGATCTCGGAGAGGGCCACCCGCTCGCCGTAACGATGAGTCAGGTTTTGGACTTCAATCACAGCCCCGGCCTATCCAGGATCATCAGGCCGTAGATGAGCGGCAGGTAAAGCACGGACGTCATCAGGACACTACGCGCGCGCAGGATGTCGCGGTCCAGCGCTACGCGTACGCCCGAATACAAAAACCACAGCCCGAGAACCAGCGCGCCCAGGCCATAGACGATCCCGGACATCCCCATCAACGCCGGAGTGAGGCTGACAGGAATCAAAGCCATGCCGTACACCACGATTTGCCGCGCGGTCGAGCGGCCATCGGGCTCAACCACCGGCAGCATTCGAATGCCGGCCCGCGCGTAATCCTCTTTGTACATCCACGCGATCGAGTAAAAGTGTGGGAACTGCCACAAAAACAGAATCGCCCCCAAAACCCACGCTTCTCGGCTCACCGCGCCCGCCGCTGCGGCGTAACCGATGACGGGCGGCATGGCACCCGGAATCGCGCCTACAGTCGTCGACCACCATGTTCTTTGTTTGAGCGGCGTATACAGAAACAGATAGCTGGCTAGGGTGAAGGCACCGATCACGCCCGAAAGCAGGTTCACCCCTAGCCACAACTCCACAAAGCCCGCGATTGAAAGCGCAACGCCAAACGCCAGCGCGCGCTCGGCCGGGAGCCGCCCGGCTGGAAGAGGGCGGCGAGCGGTGCGGCGCATACGGCGGTCCGCGTCGCGCTCGTACCATTGATTGAGCGCCGCCGTGCCGGAAGCCATCAGTGAGGTGCCGACGATCGTATGCACGAGAGAAACCAGATGGATCGTTCCGAGCAACGCGCGCCAACCCGCAGAGCGCGGCAGCCCGAAAAAGTAGCCGATCGCCGTGCTCATCAGGATCAGCCAGGTAATGCGGGGCTTGGTAAGTTCGACGTAATCGCGTACCAGATGACCGGTCTGTGGTTTGGAAGTCAACCCGGGAACCATGTGGAAAAGCCGGTGCCTTTATTGTAAACGTTTCCGACGGCCTCCGTCAGGTTGCGGACGGGGCGTGGCCGGTGCCCATGTGCGTCCTGGGCATCTTCTTGCATTTTGTGCATTTCGGGAGCATAATTTCCTCTATTCGCATCATTCCTCTCTGATGCTCTTGGAGCCATGTCGGCGCGGCACGGTTTGAGCGAAATCGGAATTTTAGGTTTTTAAACAGAACCTTTGTACACAGAAGAGGTGAACATGCGTTCCTTTAAGGGGTTTTCTGGCTTTCGGCCGGTAGCTTCATTCGGGGTTTTCGCTTTGTGCCTGGGGACCCTCGTCGGCTTCAGCGCCCGTCCGGGGTGGGCACAGAACGCCGCGGGCGGCGTTATTTCCGGCCAGGTGACCGATCAGCAGGGGGCGGCCGTGCCAGGCGCCAGCATCCGGCTGACGGAAACTTCAACCAGCTCCACGACCAACACTACCACCAACGACGCGGGCCGCTATACGTTTCCGTCGGTTTCTCCCGGCACCTACGACCTGGTGGTGACCAAGGAGGGTTTCGCCCTGACGCGGATGCCTGCGCAGAAGGTAGACGTGGGCCTCGCGCTGACCATCAACGTCGCGCTGCAACTCGGCCAGCCCTCGACCATCGTCGAAGTCTCCGCTGCCGCAGGCGCAGATCTGCAGACGATGAACTCCACGGTCGGCTCGACCATCTCCGGTGACGCGCTGCAGTTTCTGCCCAACCTCGGACGCGATGCCTCGACTCTGGCCACGCTGCAGGTGGGTGTGACGGCGTTCGGAAACACCGGCGGAGCCAATGCGGACCAGAACAGTTTCCAGCTCGACGGCGGCAACAACAGCAACGACATGGACGGCAATCAAAGGACTTATACGCCCAGTAACGGCTACACCGGCACTAGTTCGACCGGGGGCTCTCCCTCGGGGGTGATGCCGACTCCGGTGGAGAGCATCGAGGAATTCAAGATTGGGAGCAGTAACCAGACGGCGGACTTCGCGGGTGCAGCGGGGAGCCAGGTCCAGATGGTTACCAAGCGCGGGACCAATTCCTTCCACGGCGCCGCCTACGAACACTACTTCGCGGCCAATGTTGGCGCCGCGAATTTTTGGAAGAACAATCACACTCCGTCTGGAGGCCTGCCCTATACACCCCTGCCCGCCACTCACCGCAACCGCTTTGGTTTCGCCGGGGGCGGTCCGATCAGCCCGAAATTCTGGGGAGGCAAGACCTATATCTTTGCCAACTACGAAGGCTTTCGTTTCCCGCAGACTACTACCTTCGAGAAGGCCGTCCCATCGGTGCTGTTGCGAAACGGAATTATCCAGCTCCCGGACGCTAAGAACGTCAATCAGGCTTACAACCTGAACAACGTCCCGGTCACCGTGAATGGCGTCACCTATCAGCCGGCCACCTGCTCGAACGGCTCTTTTTGCGATCCGCGAGGGCTTGGGTTTAATCCCATCGTGAAGCGGATCTGGAGCACGATGATGCCGTTGCCGAACGATCCCCAGTACATTGTGTCGGGAGCTTCCGACGGCGTGAATCAACAGGGATATCTGGCCCCTATCCGACTGCCGCAGAGCTCCGATTTCTTGGTGGTCCGGCTGGATCATGACTTCGGCGATAAATGGAAATTCATGTCGAGCTATCGCTACTATCGTTTCCTGCAGTTAGCGACCACGCAGATTGACATCGGCGGGGTGCTGCCAGGCGACCAATTCGGCGTTCCTTCCTCGTCGGCCCCTCGGCCGCAGAAGCCCTGGTTTTGGGTGGCCGGGTTGACCGGCACCATCACGCCGAATCTCACCAACGACTTTCATGTGAGTTACCTGCGTAACTTCTGGCAGTGGTCGACCGTCGGCGGCCCTCCTCAGCTTCCCGGCCTGGGCGGCGCGCTCGAGATGGGTGGTGAAGGCGCCGCAGTGAACGCTCTGATTCCTTACAACGTGGATTCGCAAAATACCCGCCAGCGGTTCTGGGACGGACAGGACTGGCTCTTGCGCAACGACCTCAGCCTGCTCCATGGCAATCACCTGTTCCAGTTCGGCGGCTCCTACCAACGCAATTTCGACTATCATCAACGCAATGACAACGGTGTCGGCATCGATACGTCTGTCACCTATCAGCTCACCAACGGAACCGGCATCAACTTTACCAGCGCGCCAGCGAATCTGCCAGCCACTCAAGTCACCAACTGGCAAAACCTTTACGCCCAGGTGCTGGGCCTGGTTAGCCAACCCCAGGTGATGTACACACGGAGCGGCTCGAATCTAACTTTGAATCCGCCGGGGACACCCGGTTTCGATCAAAGCGTTATCCCGACCTACAACGTTTACGTGAGTGACACCTGGCACATGAAACCGACCTTCACCTTGACCTATGGACTGGCCTACACGCTCGAGATGCCGCCCTACGAGCTCAACGGAAAACAAGTCGGCCTGACGGACCAGTCCGGCACCCCGATTGTGTTAACCGACTTCCTCGCTGAAAAGCAAAAGGCGGCGCTGGCGGGTCAGGTTTACGACCCGACGGTCGGGTTTGCGACCATCCGCAATATGAGCCCTTCGCTCAAGTATCCGTTCGACCCCTTTTATGGAGGACTGAGCCCGCGAATCGCGGCGGCCTGGAATCCCAGCTTTGACAGCGGCCTTTTGGGCAGCGTGTTTGGCCATGGCAAGACGGTGATCCGCGGCGGGTACAGTCGCATCTACGGCCGGCTCAATGGCGTGGGCCTGGTTCTGGTTCCCCTGCTCGGCACCGGGTTGTTGCAACCGGTATCCTGTATCGGCGCCAGCGCAACCGGCCAATGCCTCGGAAACGGCGGGGTCGATCCCATCACCGCGTTTCGGATCGGCGCCGATGGCCTGACGGCACCACTGCCGACGGCTTCCCCGACTCTCCCACAGCCGTACCTGCCCGGCGTGAACGGCAGTGCGGCAGCCGGTGACGGCTCCGAGCTCGATCCACACTTGAAGCCGAACCACTCCGACGAGTTCAATTTCACGGTGCAGCGCGCGTTGTCGGAGAAGCTGGTGATCGAAGCCGGTTACATTGGCCGGCGCATCCGCGACGAGTTCCAGGAAATCAACATCGATGCCGTGCCTTACATGACCACCCTCGGCGGACAGAGCTTCGCCAACGCGTACGCGAACCTTTACCAGCAACTGGCTGGGGGCGCGACGGTTCCATCACCGCAGCCGTTTTTTGAGGCCGCCTTGGGCGGGGCGAATTCGACGTATTGCGTGAACTTTGCCAGTTGCACAGCGGCGGTGGCTGCGAATCTGAACTCTTCAAAAAACCCGTTGATTTCCACCACCCAGGTTTACAGGCTCTGGAACGCGCTGAGTGCCGTGCCGTCCTGGAGGCTGGGCCGTACTTTGCTCAGTTCCCCGGCGATCGGGGGAGGGCCGCTAGCTTCTCAGCTTTCCTCGCTTGAGTACATCACCAGTCTCGGATGGGGCAACTACAATGCCGCGTTCCTGTCGTTCAACGCCAAGAACTGGCACGGCGTGACCACCCGCTCCAACTTCACCTGGAGCCGCGCTATGGGAACCGGCAGCTTGCAGCAGTCGACGAGTTCCAGCACGGTGGTGGATCCCTGGAACCTTCACGCCTCGTATGGACCGCAGCCGTTCGACATCCGGTTTGTCTTCAGCCAGCTCATGGTGTACCAGTCGCCGCTTTTCAGAAGCCAGAGGGGGGTGGCCGGGCGTCTGTTGGGCGGTTGGTCGATCTCACCGCTGTTCACCGCGCAAAGCGGGGCGCCCTTGCAAGTCAATGTCAGCACCGGCAGCAACTCCGACGCGCAGGCGTTTGGTGAAATCTACGGGAACAACAACCGGGCCTACGAGAACGCCGTTCTCACGGGGCCGTACACTGGCGGGAATTCGGCGCATTACAACGTGTCGAGCTCAGGGGCCGGCGTCAACGGCAATCCGTCCAAGGGCGGCTCGGGCATCAACCTATTCGCCGACCCCAACGCAACCTACGCCCTGTTCCGCCGCCCGATTCTCGGGCTGGACACGACCGGCGGCGGCGCCGGCGTCCTGCGAGGGCTGCCTTCGTGGTCGCTCGATGCGACCGTCTCCAAGGAGATTCGCGCAACCGAGCGGCTCGGAGCCACGTTCATTATTCAGATCACCAACGTGCTGAACCATTTTCAGCCGGAAAATCCGACCCTGAATATCGACCAGCCACAAACCTGGGGCGTGATCACCGACCAATCCACCACGGGAACGCTGTCGGGCATCGGCGGCACGGCGCGAGGCGTGCCCACGATCAATCCGCGGCAAATGGAGTTCGGGTTGCGCCTGCATTTTTGAGCGAGCGCAAACCACCAGGGAGGCCGATCTATGTTTTCCTCAGCGAAACCGGACCAGGCGGTCGACCGGCGCGCGTTCCTCGGAGCCGCGGCCGCCGCCTTGCTGCCTTCACGAGCCGCACGAGCGGCCACGGCGCCCGACCTCAAGCCGATTCTGGCCGAAATCGAGAAACGCCACGACGAATCCGTCCGCCGGATCGAGGACTGGGTCAAGCAGCCCACGATCGCCGCGGAAAACAAGGGGATCAACGAAGGTTGTGACCTGATGATGCGGCTGCTGCGTGACGCCGGATGCAACCAGGTCACGAAATGTCCGACCGATCTGCATCCGGGCGTTTTCGCTACGCTCGACGCGGGCGCGCCGAAGACCTTGGCCGTCTACATCATGTACGACGTAAAGCAGGTGGATCCGACGGAGTGGTCGTCGCCGCCCTTCTCGCCCACGCTGGTGGAACGGTCCGGGCTGGGACGGGTGCTGGTGGGGCGAGGCGCGGTCAACTCAAAGGGTCCACAAGGAGCTTTTCTGGCCGCCGTGCACGCGATTCGAGGCGCGGGCCAGAAGCTGCCGGTGAACCTCGTGTTTGTCTGCGAGAGCGAAGAAGAAATCGGCTCGCCGCACATCCCGCAGATCGTCGACCGTCCCGAAGTCATGGCGGCGCTCCGCCAATCTGTGGGCGTATTGACTCCCTCTTCGGCGCAGTCGCTCGACGGCACGGTGACGCTGTCGTTGGGCGCCAAGGGTGTGGTCGAACTCGAGCTGGTATCGACCGGCGAAAAATGGGGCCGCGGTCCACGGCTCGATGTGCATTCGAGCAACAAGGCGCGGCTCGATAGTCCGGCCTGGCACCTGGTGGAGGCGCTCGCCACCCTGGTTTCCCCCGATGGCAATACGCCGGCGATCGACCACTACCTGGAAAAGGTGCGCCCGGTCAGCGCCGCCGAGAAGGCCATGATCGACGAAGCGGCCAAACGCGAGAACGAAGCGCTGGTCAAAAAGCAACTGGGTATAGAGCACTGGGTGCACGATGTGAGTTTCCGCGAGAGCTTGGAAATGCTGTGCTCGCGGCCGACGGTGAACATCGAAGGCCTGGTGGCCGGCTATACCGGGCCGGGCGGCAAGACCATCCTGCCTCACCGGGCGGTGGCCAAGATGGACCTGCGCCTGGTGCCGGATATGACGGCAGCCGATGCACTTGCCAAGCTGAAAGCGCACCTCGCCAAACGCGGCTTCGGTGATATCGAAGTGAATATGACCGGCGGCTACGATCCGACCAGCACGTCGCCCGATTCGCTGCCGGTTCGCGTGGAAACGGCGATCTATAAACGCAATGGGGTCAACCCCATCGTCTGGCCGAGGAACGCCGGCTCATGGCCGGGGTACGTGTTCACCGGCGAGCCATTGAAATTGCCGGCCGTCCAGTTCGGATTTGGCCACGGCAACGGCGCTCACGCGCCGAACGAGTATTACCTGATTGAGTCTAAGAATCCGAAGATTCAGGGTTTGGACGGAGCCGTGCGCGGACACGTCGAATTCTTGTATGAGTTAGCGGCGACGTCGTAGGATCTACCGAGCCGTCCAGCCGCCGTCGATCAGGATATCGGAGCCGGTAATGTAGCCGGCATCGTCCGAGCACAGGTAAACCGCCAGAGCACCGATTTCTTCGGGCTTGCCCGTCCGGGCCAGCGGGATGTTGGCGAGAAACTGCGCCTTGATTTCAGGATTGTCCAGAACCGGGCGGGCCAGTTCGGTCTCAAACAGGCCAGGACTGATGGTGTTCACCGTGATCCGCTCCTCGGCCAGTTCCAAAGCCAGCGAACGGGTGAAGCCCAGCAGCGCCGCCTTGCTTGCGGAATAGGCCGTGCGGTTGGGCAGCGAAATGGAACCCATGACGGAGGCGATGTTCAGAATGCGTCCATAGCCTTGACCCTTCATGTGGGGGACAAAAGAACGGCACAGCAGAAACGCGGAGCTGACATTGGTTTCGATCACGCGACGCCAGTCTTCCGGCGTCAGGTCAGTCACCGACTTGCGCACGTTGAGACCGGCATTATTGATGAGGATACTGACCTTTCCGAGCCGGGCACGCACTCTGGATTCGGTCTGCAGAACCTGCTCTTCGCTCGCCACGTCCGCCGGAAAGACGGCGGCTACGCCGCCGGCTGCCTGGATTTCCGCGGCAACCTGGTTCAACTCCGCTTCCCCGCGCGAGACCAGTGCCACCCCCGCCCCTTCCGACGCCAGGGCGACCGCCATTGCCTTGCCTAGCCCGCGACTGGCCCCGGTGACCAGCGCGATCCGGCCTTTCAGTTTTTGGTTCATTTAAGTGGCGGTGGCCCCGCCCTCCGACCGGTTCATGAGCTCCTCGGCAACCGCTTGAGGGCGGTCCACGTTGGCGATCGTCAGGCGGCTGGTCTCTCCGGAGGTTTCAATCGAGATGTTGCCGATGTCCAGGAGGCGGTCGAGGAAGCTCTGGTCCACGCGAATATCCTGCACCTTGGTGAGCTGAATGTTTCGGGTGCTCTTTGAGGTCGCGCCGATCTCGTAGCGAAGCCGGTCTCCCGAGACCACGGCTCTGGTGAACAGGCGCCGCACCCATCGCGTCGCCGGCCAGAGCAGGAGAGCCGGGCTGATTACCGGGACCCAGTTCAGCGTTTCCCGGCCGCGCCACCACACCCCGTAAGCGATCTCCAAGCCGATCACCA
>Ga0306922_10006365_pt1 | contig 11330 bp, 16 predicted proteins | sample sta12Cox44000082_FD_203758 | JGI IMG/M metagenome (GOLD analysis project Ga0306922, IMG submission 203758) | Lab enrichment of tropical soil microbial communities from Luquillo Experimental Forest, Puerto Rico - statoxic.12C.oxic.44.000.082 (v2)... | ecosystem: Environmental > Terrestrial >...
TGCTGCAGCCAGGGATGAGGATGGAACTGGACAGCTTGATCGAGCTTGGCGTCGCGGCATCGGCGCCGAGTCTGCGCTTTTCGAACGCCTCGATTCCCGTTACAATCCGTCGCGTTTCCCGTCGCTCAAAAATTTCGTTGCAGAAGCAGGTGGACTGAATGGCTGAAGATTTTCGCGAACTCGAAGAGCAAGCCGAAGAAGCTGCCCAACACAATCTTGCGCCCGTCACGGTGACCATGGCGATTCTCGCGGTGCTCATCGCCGCCGTATCGCTCCTCGGCCACCGCGCGCACACCGAAGAAATGTTGATGCAGACGAAAGCGACCGATCATTGGGCTTACTACCAGGCCAAAGAAATCCGCCGCCGCAATTACGAGCTTTTCGTGGACGAGATGTCCGTCTTCGCGCTGCAGAAATCCGAACAGGCCGACAAAATCAAAGAGAAATACCAAAAGGAAATCGAGCGATACAAGGAAGAGGGCCAGGACATCCAGGCCGAAGCCCGGAAGGCGGAGGAAGAAGTGGCCGCCGAGCGGCGCCACGCCAACTATTTTGATTTAGGTGAAGTTCTTCTCGAAGCGGCGCTGGTGATCTGCTCGATCACGGTGCTTACGCGCAAGCGGTTCTTCTGGTATCTCGGCACTGCCCTCGGACTTATCGGACTCGGAATCGGCATCACCGGGTTGCTGGTCCACTAACGATCCGAAGTTAACTATTCCGACTCCAGCTACCCGGCGCCAGCTATCCCACTGCCAGGCTCGCGATCTGCTTCGCGAGTTTTTCCACTTCTTTCGCTTTCTGAATCATCGGCAGCGAAAGCGTAACGGTCGAATCCGTTTTTTCCACCTCGTCCTTCAATTCGCCCGCCAGCTTGTACAGCCTCTGGATGTCCTGGACGATCGTCTTCTGGTTGTGCTCCTGAATTTTCTTGGGGTCGAAAGGCGCGGGCTGGTTCATCGGGTCCGATAGCGGGTCAGGCGGCCCCGTCCTTCGGCCCTGCTGCGCGAAAGCGCCGCGCGCGAGTAAGGCGACCGGCGCCACCGCCGCCGCCCCAAACAGCAACCCTAGAAAATCGCGTTTTTGATGGTCCATATTCTTCATTCCTCCCGCCAAAAACCCCGGCCACATCTTGCGCCGGGCCCTCGCAGCTCGAATGGTATAATTCCGCCGCCCATTCTACCGCCTATGACCGAATCGTTTAAGAGCTGGACACAGATCGCGGAAACGCGCGGCCTGCGAGTGGTCGCGATCATCGTTGTCGCGGTTATCGTGGCGCGCCTCCTCAAAGCGCTTACCAATCGCCTGGTGGAGGCTGCGAAATCGTCCACGCGCATCGCCCAAATGCGCGAACAACAGACTCGCACGATGGCCGGCATCCTTTACAGCGCCGGAATCTTCATCATTGTCGCGGTTTCTATTTTAACCGCCCTTCCCGAATTTGGCTTCAACGTGACTCCCATCGAGGCGGCCGCAGCCGTCGCCAGCCTCGCCTTCGGATTCGGCGCGCAGCATCTCGTGAAAGATCTTATCAACGGCTTCTTTATCGTCTTCGAGGACCAGTTCGTCGTCGGCGATCTCATCCAGGTGAATTCCGAACTCGGCCGCGTGGAATATCTCACGCTGCGCCGCACCATGATTCGAAATGCCGCCGGCGCTCTGGTTACGATTTCCAACGGCCTCATCGGCCAGGTCGCCAATTTCAGCCGCGATTGGTCGCAGGTGTTTGTGGACGTCACCATCCCATCCGAAGAACACGTGGGGCGCGCTCTCGCCACGCTCGAAAAAGTCACCGGTGATTTGCGCAATGATCCGGATTGGTCGCCCGCCCTTGTCGATGGGCCTCGCGTGCTCGGCATCGAATCGCTCTCGCTCGACGGCAACGTGCTGCGTACCCAGGTGCGCACCGTGCTCAATCGCAAGGAGGACGTCGCCCGCGAGCTTCGCCGGCGCATCAAACTCGGATTCGAGCAATCGCGCATCCCGACCAGCCAGCTCCAGAGAGTCACGTTACAGGGAGAATTGCCGCAGCCGGCGCCACAATCCAGTGAGATGCCGTCCAGTCGGATAGGCTGACCGGCGGAAAATCGGCGCGATCTTCATATTCGAACCAAAATGTAAATCAAATAACAGGAGGCTTCAAAATGTCTGACGTTACTCACGAGCAGGTAAATCTGATGCTGCGGCTCTACGACATTCGCCGCGAACCGCGCCTTCGCGAAGCCCGCGATTGGTACATGTCGCATTTCAATCCAAAGACGCCGGAAGAAGTGATGACCCAGTGCCCTCCCGGCAGCCAGGAAAACGCCTTCATGCGCATGGTCTTCAGCTACTGGGACATGGTGGCGAGCATCGTGAATCGCGGCCTGATTGACGAGGATTTCTTCTTCGAAAACACCGGAGAGCAATGGGTCGTGTGGGAACGCCTCAAGCCCGTGGCTCCTGCCTTCCGCGCAATGTTCAAGAATCCGCTGGTGTTCTCCAATCTTGAAAAGCATGTCGAAGCGATGGATCGCTGGCGCGAAAAGCGCGCTCCCGGTTCCACCGAGGCCATGCGCGCCATGAGCGCCCAGATGCAGCAGCAAGCCGCGCAGAGAAAAACCGGCGCCGGCTTCTAGGCTGTGTTTTCGAGGGGCGGCCTCGCGCCGCCTCTCAACTTCGCCTCACAACGCTATTCGGTCGAGCACCAAGTCTGCTCCTTTCTTCTCTTCGCGGATTTTTTATAGCCGCTTCGCCCGTACTGTGATAGCTTTTCGCCCAGTCCCCACGCAGGAGTTTCCATCGGATTTATAAGCACTGGGGTTGGGTCGAACTCGACCGCCGCCAGCGCCGCACGAAATCCGCGGAGGAAAGCACAATGAACGCGCGTCGCCCAGCCACAACCGTGATCGCAATACTAGTTTGTCTGCTTCTAGCCGTTCCTGTTGAAGTTTCGGCGCAAGTGGCGCAAAGCGCCGGAAAAATCACAGCTGTCGTGCCCATCGTCAACGTCGTGCGCGGCACCCAGCAAGTGGCCGCCTCCACCTCGCAACAGGTTTTCTGGGGCGATGTGATCAATACCGGCCATCTGGCCCGCGCTCGCGTCGCGCTCGATGATGGCTCCGTTCTCAGCGTCGGCTCCGATTCCAATCTCACCATCGCCAAGCACGATACCGGCGAGCAGCAAACCGATCTCGACCTGGCCTATGGCCAGGTTCGCGCCCGCGCCGTGAAGCTCGTCAAGCCCAACGCCCGCTTCCAGATTCGCACACCCGTCGGCGTCGCCGGCGTTGTGGGAACCGAAATGGTTGTCCTCTTCGACGCGGCCGGCAACATGAACGTCATCTGCATGGAAGGCGCGTGCAAAGTTTGCGACCTTGCCGGAGTTTGCGTGCTGATGAAGGGTGGCGAGGAAACGGGCATCCACGGCAATTCTTCGCCGTCGACTCCCGCTCCCATCAGTCCCGCAACCCTCACCTCCGCCGTTAGCGCAACGAATACCACCGGTGCAGGCGCTGGTGCAGGCGCGGCAGGAGCCGGAGCCGCGGGAGGTGGCGTCGGCGCAGGCACGGCTACGGCAGTGGGCGTTGGCGCGGCGGTAGCTGCCGGCGTTGCCACCGCAGTGGTCCGCAGCGTCAGCAAGACTCAAACCTGCCCGACCCCGCCGCCAGCCGGAGTCGCCAGACCACAGGCCACCTGCAATCACATTACTGCCGGCACGCAGGTCAACGGCCAGCGCCAGTAGAAAGCCCGCTGCCTTCCTGAGGGGCGGTGTCGTCCTGAGCGGTGTCGTCGTTCTCAGTGAAGCCTCGCTCAATCGCAACGCGTAACCCCGGCTGCGCAAAGCCCTCGCGACCACACCAATGCGCTATCGCGCCGAAGTGACGCGCCGCGCCACCGACCTGGCCTTCTCACCTGAAATCGCCGGCGAGTGCTTCCTCAGATTTTTCGAGTTGCACCAAACTTCCTAGAAGCGGATCGTTGGGCCAAACGTCACGCGCAAATTGTGGTGAGCGCGGTCGTTGAAATAAATCTCGTCGCCCACATCGAGCGGGAATCCGATCGGCCCGAGAAACGCTTCCGCTCCGCCACCCGGATAAAACACCCCGCTCACGTCTTGGCTCCGGATGCTTCCCACGTTGCTGAAAAATTCGCCGATCGTGGCCGCCCCGGGATCGAGATGGAAGCCGACCGCTCCGCCCTTCGCGGTCAGGAACAAGCGCACCGGTCCCTTGTTGGTCTCCAGCTTCGGCCCGAACAATCCGTGGATCGCCCGCAGATTGGCGCGTTGGATAAACGCGCTGGTTGGATCGGTCTCCGTAAACACCTGGTTGAAGTCGTAAGCCGTTTCCGCTTCAAACTGAAAAAGCGGCAGAACGTTGAACGACAATCGCGCGCCCACGCCCACCAGGTTCGTATCCGACTGGTTAATTCTGAACAGTTCTCCGAAAACTCCAATCTCGACGTGGTCGAGTCCGCCGGATGCTTTGTACTGCGCGAATGCTTGTGGCGTACAGATTGCAGATATGAGCAAACCAAGAAGCACGATGGATGCGTGTTTCATATGATTGATCGCCAGACGTAGGATTAAATTTCAAGCGCGGTCGGTGGAACTTATGATTCGTGGCTATAACTCCAACCGCTATGCGACTCTAGGAAAGCGCCGGGCCAGGCCACCACACATCCTTGCCATTGTGTAGTTTTTGCCGTGATTCCCTTTAGAAGCGAATAGCCACACCCCCCTCGCACGAACCAACACCGTCCTCAGCATTCAGTTGCGTACTAGCCCTAAAAAATGCAGGGGTTTGTGTATGGAGACACTCTTGGAACCTGCGCGAAAATGGAGGGAAGAGAACCCCAAATTGCAGCGCTTTTGGAGGATGATAATGGCACGCCATAAAACAAATCGCGTGGTTTGTGCTTTGTGCGGGAAGGAGTTCGGCACAAGCGCAGAACATGAAGAGCACAAGAAAATCGTCCATAACGTGATGGACAGGAAAGCAACCCTGAGCCCGCAGAAAACGAATCCGCACGACCTGGAGCCCGCGGACGATACTCCGACGACGGAGCTTCCCCCCGGTGCCGAAAGCACCGTCAACCAGGACGGCCCATCCGCCACGCGCCCCGCGGGCAAATCGAAGGGCGCAGGCAGATAAACACGGCTGCGTTTTCACACCCTGCGCCTTCTCATCCCGCACCAACAGAACCGCAGTAGGGGCGGGTCTAAGACCCGCCCGCCACAAGTGCTTGGCAAATCGTCACCCGTCCAATCGTGGTTAGTCTCAGCGGTCAGTTGTGTCACCGCGAATCAACGTGAGTACTTGACTGCAGCCACCGCTCCGCCCGATTGACTTGACCTCAGGTCTTGGTATTCTTCTCCCCAGTGGCGAAGGAGTTCGCCCTTTAACCGCTGTCCCCGAAGCCGGGACAGATGATGACTCCTGACAGGGTTGTTGTCGCGGAGTCAGGTCCCCGGCCGAAATCCTGAAAAAAGAACCTGCAAGAAAAATGAGCGAGCGAAGGCCTGTTCCGGCATCGGACTCGCCTTGCGTGATCTCAAAAAAGGAGGGCCGCGACTCTCATGAACAAGTACTTGATTGTCGGCATCGGCGGCTTCATCGGCGCGATTGCCCGATTTTGGCTCGGCGCGTACGTGGGCGATCGCATGGGGACGCGATTCCCCTACGGCACGTTCCTCATCAATTGCACCGGCTCATTCCTCGTCGGATTCATCATCACCGTGCTCGCCGAAAGAACCCACTGGAGCCCCATTCAGATGAGTAGTGCTACGACCAAGCCTATCCAATTTCCAAATGAGCAGGGTCTGGAATTTACCCCGCTTAGCATCCGCCAGCATCGCATCAAGCGCTGGACGCGAACTCTTCGTACCGCTCTGCCCTTCGTCACAATATTCCTTCACGACCTGAAAGCCACGCTGTTCAGCGAGCCTACGCAAATCATTGAGCTGCAAATCCACGCTCTGCCCATGGTTGAGGGTCGAAACTCGGCAATATAGCGCTGCTTTCTTCACTTCAGTTCCTTCTTCCTAGTTAACAAGTACACATCAATAGCGCGACGCACCAATTCCGCTAGCGGCGCGCCTGTTCGGTCGGAAAGCCTTTGTAGCTTCTCAAGTTGTTTTTCCCTCAAGAACAGGGCTGTGCGCTTCATGAGCATGTAGTATCATATAGGCATATATATGTCCACCTCAACCGAAGTCGTTTTAAGAGTGATGACGCCCAATTATTGGGGTTAGAATTTATGCAGGATGCCGCGCCTACATTTCGTGCTACTGATTGGTCTGACCGTATGCCTTACCTGCCTGAGTTGCAGGCACAAGTCTCATCTTCACGAGCAGATAGTAGCAGCAGATACTTCAAAGTACTGCCACCTTCCTGATGCGTGCTTCAATCCGCATGTTCTGGCCGTTGAGAATGGCTACGACGTGACAACATTCCTTGGTTCTCAGCCTCAACATGCGCACGTCTCATCCAGAGACCTCGCTGAATATCTCGAATCTCTTCCGATGGAAGTGTGGCCGCGCGGCGCGTTGATTGCTATCAGCCCAACCGATGACGTTACAGACCAGCGTGCCCTTGCGCGAAACTTTTATGCTGCTCAACAGATTTGCCGCTCTTTGGGGCTTCAGGTTCAAGTTCTTCCTGGTGGCTGACATACGGCACTTTGAAGGAAAAGGTCACATATATCTCGTTCGGATGTATCATCACCCGACATGCCCCCCAAAGCGTCCGTCCCACGGTTGCTAATAAGTCAGATAAGCTTGACATGTCCTCTGTGTAAAGCGAAGCGTGGTCAAAATTGCACAACAAGTAGGGGCGGATTCTCCGTCGTTCACGTGCAGCGAATTGCGATGGCGGCTCTTGCTGACAAAATGGGTGTCCTTCGAGACAAGGCCACGAAGCGCGCCAAGAGGCCTTTCTGAAACGTTCAACAAGGTTGGTCTGTTTCGTCCGCCGTAAAGTTCGGTAGAGTCCCGCCAACGCTTGCTTTGCTTCGCCCCACAAATCGTAGGCATATAATCCACGCAGCAGAATGAAATCTACTTTCGAACGGACACTCGTCGAAGTCTGGCGGCAGACGCTAGTGGAGAACGCCAAGACCGTCATTCTGGGAGAAGAGCTATTCCGTGTTCAACGTACTCCCAAGCAGGGTCTGCGGCAGGTGGACTTCACGTTCGAAGGAAACGAAATTCGCGGGCTGGAACAAAACCCGAATACGAAATCGCGTTGGGCACAACTGGCGCGGTCGGGCAAGAACGTGATGCAGTTCCTAAGTAACGGGCGTTATGTGGCGAACGTCATGGATGGAAAGGTGACGATGTATGGCGAATGAGCCGGAACGGCGACGTCATTGCCACGTTTGAGTGCGCATGCAGCCTATAATGGGTGGTAAGTGCTAGCTCATTCCTGGCGTAATCGGCTTACCGCAAGTGAAGGCGCTCGAACTAACCCAAACAGAGACTGGCAAGTGATGCATGAGCTGCACCGCCAGTCTTGTCAGGCACGATAATCAATTCAAGTACCGTCACGTCGGAGAGTTCAACAGCGTAGTCCTCTACCTCTCGTACTGAATCGGGTAGGCTGAAATTCCACTGCTGGCGGACGATTTCTCGAAAAGAATCTCCACCATCAGGAGACCACCGCAGAACGAACTCCTGCGTGCGCTTATTCTCACTATCCTCGAATTCCAGCCAAATACGTCTGAGGTACTGTGGCTTGTCGAAGATGAGACGAACAGTCTGCGTACCTGGATACGCCGCGCGCCAGCCCTGGTTTTCTCCCCCTAACAACGCGGATTCAATCGGAAAGCCGTTTTCTTCTGATGTGACTTCCACCGGCGCTGTAGTTTCGATATCCAGCCAAGTCGGAGCTGAAGGTTGAACGCTCAGCTGGTTCGGGGGAATTTGGCGCTTACGCATCTCAATTCTTATTTTACCGCTAGCTCTGTTCCTGTTGCCCAGCAATTCAAACAACGGACTCAATTACAGAACCAATTTGCATTTGCGAGGATGCCGCCAGAGAAATGGGCATCGTCCGATAGCTTGGCTATCGTGTTCTATTGGCTGCTGAGGATTCTAGTGCTTGCCGCTATCGCTGGCTGCTTGGAGTTCCCATGGGTCGGCGCGGGAACTTCGATAACACCGAGCGCTGCCGTGCATCCCCGTCAGTGAATATGCTCTCCTGAGTTCCTGGAAATTCGCACGGAGAACGAGTTCCACGATGCCGCTTTCCTCAGAATAAACGAAGCAATCTCGTTGCGGCGCGATGCGGGCCACTTCCCTTAAACGCTCTCTTGCGTCTTCAAGGTTCTGAGTTGATTCTATCCACATTGGTTGGGCATCTGGAGAGTCGGTAAAAATATCAAAGTGAGTTCCGCTGTTCATGGTCAGCCCGAAATCACAATTTCCAACCACAATCGCTGCACTTAAATTGCTGTTCAGGCTTCGCCTTAGATGCGGTGCCGCCACAATGTGGACACTTCATCGTGCAAATGTGAGTCATGGTATCTCTTCCAGAAATTCTTGTGTCTGTTTCGCGATGACGCCTTCTTCCTGTGAATGAATAAAATATTCTCCAGGAGAACTCAGTGCGAGGCGAGCCATCCGTTCCTTAGCTCTATCCAAACCTGGCACTGCCTCTACCCACAAGGGTCCGTCCGACATTACTTTGAAGATATCGAAGATAGAATCCATCCTGGCAAACCTCTACCAGTCTGTTTGCATGTCCGATGCCACAAGACTTGTGGATGAGTTAGCCCCGTAGAATCAATCGGTTGAACCTGCAATCGGTCATCTCGAATGCGGTGATGACGGCCACAAGTGGGTAATTTGTTCAGCAACATTTGCCGCTCGTAGTACCAAAATCAAGTAAACGTGGTATTCCGCCATCGTACACAGTTCTCGTGTCGCATTTGCCTGTGGGGATTTGGCGGCGATTTCAGCCCCTGAAGACAATGTTAAGCAGTCAATTTCTCCAGACCATACGTAGTAAACAGAATTCAAAGCAGAAGGCATCGTCTCTTACATTAAAAACGGTATCGTCTTCGGGTTTGGCATAAGGGATTCTGTCGCCGATGACAGCAAGCGCATCCGTCCAGGAACGTAACGTGCCGAGAACTGTATTAATCGCCGACGACAACCGATTGATACGCGACGCGCTGTGCAAGATTTTCGAAGTGGAACACGACTATGAACTCTGCGCTCAAGCCACCAACGGCGAGGAAGCGGTTGCGCTAGCCATCGAACATAAGCCTGACTTAGTCATTCTGGATTTTGCCATGCCCGTAATGAATGGCCTTGAAGCTGCGCGTAAGTTGAAGCAGATAGTGCCAAAAGCTCGAATCATTTTATTTACAGTCCACGCGGGTTTGTTTAACTCTCGGCTAGAGGATTTACCTGTGGAGTTGGTGGTCGAAAAAGGCGACCCCAATTTAATGCAGCACGTCCGCTCGATGATTCCCGCATGAAGTCAAGCCGTATCGCTCGAAGGCCTACGATAAAAAAACCATTCTTCGCAACAGCAAGGGTCAGGAAGTTACTGCACACTGAACGTTACTTAGGAAAATAATCTTTCTGGGTCAAAAAAGGGCGGCTCCCTTTCCCAGCAAAGAGAGCCGCCCGCGAAGCACCGTCCTGCTCAGCCAGCTTCCAAAGGATGGCAGCAGACTTCAATAGTACGAATTCTCCAGTACCTTCGCGACTAGAGCGGTGCCCACAAGCAGGGTGGAAATCGTACTCACCCTTTCTTTCTCTTTGCCCATCGAGCCTTCTGCGCTCTGGAAATTCGTTTTCGACCAGCTGCGGTTAGCTTACCGCGACTCGTACCGTTGGCACCGCGCTTCGCACCTTTTTCAAAAGCGTCAATCAAATGCTCAATCTTCGCCAGTTCTGTCATTAGTGCGTGATGTCGCTTGCGAAGTGCCTTTTCAAATTTGGTTACGAAGTCCACGTTTTCTCCTGTCGGTTTTGGTAACTGAGGTCAATCACTTTCAGGCAAGGTGTGCTGCGAATGCAAGGCATTTCTGACATCAATCACCAATGCCAGAAAAATTCTAGCCATACGACCATCGCGATGAGCAACAGAGTGAGGACTAAATTTATCGCCCATCCTATCCAGAACGTGTATTTGGAAAAACGGAGCGAAATCAATCCCAGCGCCAGCACTGGCAATTCGAAACCCAGGATAGCCAGATAAAATCGCCTATTGGCAGCAACAGCTGCTTGCCCTTGCTTCATATCTGGAAATGCCAATCCGAAAACGACGACGGCAAGCATGATGAAGGCACCCGCAACCAGCGTTTGTGAAGCTTTGCCAAACCGCCGTAATAGCGGAGCCACCAACACCAGGGCGATGGCCAATACAAGAATAGTTGCCACGAATCATCCACCTAACGATGTAACTGACACCTGCTTATAATCAGCCCATGCATGCGCTCGAAATATATCTCAACGGTAAGGAGCTTTGCCTTGCTGGGGTTGGAAACGATGGTGTACTGACCAAGCCATAACCTACGTCCGCTCGACGGTCTGAGACGCAAGTATATGTCGGGAGCCTGATATCGCCCCAGGACGAACATATGATGTGGAGGCAGTCTCGCCTGCGCCCTTTTAGACTTGAGGTGGGGTTCAGTAATGCGCGACGAAATCTCGTCTGCGGACATCTGCAATCCCTTCACAGAACCCACGGATGCAACGGCACGCGACCTAATCCAGATTTAAAGAAAACCGAACGCCTTGGGTGTGAATGCAAAGCATTCAAAGCGCGAAAAGCTGCTCACGCCTGACTCGAATCAAGAAGCTTAGTTTCCCCGCACCGTTGATACGGTAATGCTCCAATCATTCGGTGCCGTAATCCACCTAGAACGCGATTTAGCAAGTGGCGGCGTCCAAATCGGTGTAAACTGCTTCTTCCCAGCAAGAGGTACTCACATCGCAGCGAGACCGCCCTCTCGCGCGAGACCATGTCATGCGCTTGGGAAAGCTCATCTCTCCTTGGGGCGCGCATAAACGCGAAGCGCGAGATACAACCCGCTTTCCCGTCGGGGAAAAACGCCGTGCTCATCGTGTTGCAGCCTCTATGCCTGTGCTCATCTATGGCCATTCAGCCCACGCGCCCTTTGCTGAGCCTACTGTCACAACGAATGTTAGCAGGACAGGCGGCCTGATTCCCCTTTCGAACAACGTCATTCGATTCCAAAAGCTCATCGTGACCAACGTTCAAACCAATGAGGACGCCTTATGCCGCGTCGCTCGGTTCATACCTAACGACGATGGGCATAATTTCGTTGCTTTGGAATTTATTCACCCCACGCCACACTTCTGGGCTATTGATTTC
>Ga0306922_10006370_pt1 | contig 11325 bp, 9 predicted proteins | sample sta12Cox44000082_FD_203758 | JGI IMG/M metagenome (GOLD analysis project Ga0306922, IMG submission 203758) | Lab enrichment of tropical soil microbial communities from Luquillo Experimental Forest, Puerto Rico - statoxic.12C.oxic.44.000.082 (v2)... | ecosystem: Environmental > Terrestrial > Soil...
CGCCTTCTGGACGCCCGTTATCTGCTCGAAGGCAGCATCCGGCGTGCCGGGAGCCGCGTTCGCGTCAGCGCCGAGTTGACCGAGGCCACAACCGGACGGCACGTCTGGTCGGAAGCGTACGATGCGGAGGTCGAAGACATCTTCGCCGTGCAGGACGATATCGCTAAGCGTGTCGTTGGTGCAGCGGCGGTAAAGCTGACTCGCTTCGAGCGGGAGCGTGCACTGGCAAAACCCACAAATAGCCTCGCGGCATACGAGTATGTGCTGCGCGGCCGGGATTCCTTCTCGCATGCGACACGCGACGACAACGACCAGGCAAGCGAGCTTTTTCAACGCGCCATTGATCTCGACCCCAACTATGCCGAGGCGTATGCGGCGCTGGGCGGAGCGCATTTTGAGGCGGTCATATCGGGATGGTCCCAGTTCCGCGAAGACGAGCTCGAACGTGCGAAAGCGCTCGCACAGAAGGCGTTGGCGCTGGATCCGACAACGACGCGCGCCTATCGCGTGCTTTCCAATATCGATCTGTTCAGTAAACGCTACGATCTCGCCCTGGAGCAAGCGGACCGGGCGCTCGAGATCAATCCAAGTGATGCTGATAACTACGCCCAGCGCGGGAGTATTCTGGTGTGGGCGGGCAGATCTGAGGAGGGATTGCCCTGGCTGGAAGGCGCGCTTCGCTTTGACCGCTCAAACGGTTTCGCGGCCGCCAGGCTCTGCATGGCCTATTATTTTCTTCGTCGGTACAGCGAAGGGGTCGATGCGTGCGATCGCGCCCTGACCCGCGACCCGGGACGCAACACCCAGATGCTCACGCATCCGATGCTTGCGGCCGCCTACGCGCAACTAGGCCGCCAGCAGGATGCGGACGGTGAGCGCGCCATTGTCAGGCAATTATGGCCATTCCTCGATGCCCGAACCTTCGCCGCGCAATTCGGCACGCAGGAAGCACGTGACCTCATGCTCGAAGGACTAACGAAAGCCGGATTCCGCTAAGGGAGACAACCGTTTAACTTAGCCTTTTCTGCTAAGAGAGGAAAGCGCGGCAACACCGCTTGCTGCGGTTCTCAAGGCTTCGGCCGCGCAGTTTCTGTTTTGACTTGTCTTCATGTGAGCGCCAGATTTTGTCGTAAATGACCGCTATCGGGAGGAACGAAGAACATGGCGATATTGGACGCCCAGGTTCACGCCTATGAGCGCAATCATTCGGGTCGGCCCTGGGTCGGCACGCTCCATGGCCCGGCAGAGGTCACCGGCGACCAAATGGTGGCGGCGATGGACTCGGTCGGGGTCGATGGCGCGGTGTTGGTCTCACCATTCAGCATGTATCGTTATGACGCCAGCTATGCGCTCGAGGTTTATCACGCGCACCCCAGCCGGTTCAGGCTCGTCAAGCCGGTCGACCCGACCGATCCGGCTGTGGCCGACACGATCGCCGACTGGGCGGCGACCAAAGGCACGGTCGGAATCCGGATCATGTTGCGGGACGAGGTTTCAAACGATCCCGCCGACCCCGGCCTCAACCGGGTTCTCGCCGCCGCCGCAAGGCACTCATTGCCGGTCAACCTGCTGTGTTGGGGACGCCTGGCGCAGGCCGCCCAGCTGGCGTCCCGAAACCCGAATACGCAGCTCGTGATCGACCACCTCGGGTTGCAGCAGCCGTTCGAGCCCCCGCCGCCGACGCAGCCTTTCGCCGAGCTGCCAAGGGTGCTGGCGTTGGCCGCCCATTCGAATATCGCGATCAAGATCAGCGGCGCCTGCACCTTGTCGCACGAGGCCTTCCCCTACAAGGACATCTGGGATCCGCTCGCGCGCATTTTCGACGCCTTCGGCTTCAATCGCTGCATGTGGGGTACGGACTGGACCCGCGCCGTCGCGTTGTTGACCTACCGGGAGGGTGTCGAGGCGTTTCGCGTCACAGATCGATTGTCCGAGAGCGATCGCGCGGCGCTGATGGGCGATACATTGGCGCGGGTATACAACTGGTCGCTGTCAAAGACCTGATATTTCGGCGACGATCTCGAATGAGCGTTTGCGCTTGGCGTGGTCGAAGATGTTCGCCGTCACCATCAGCTCGTCGGCGCCAGTCCGGCGAATGAAATCGTCGAGACCGCGGCGCACAGTGTCCGGCCCGCCGACGACGGCGCAGCCGAGCGCATCATCGAGGATGGCGCGGCCGTAAGAATCGAGCTGCGCCTCGAAGTTCTCGACTGGCGGAGGCACTCGGCCGCGGCGCCCGGTCCGGTTGTTTAGCGAGGATTGCTGCAATGACGAGTACAGGTACCGGGCCTCCTCGTCCGACCCCGCGGCGACGACGACGATTCCGAGCATGGCATTGGGCGCGGCAAGTTGCGCCGACGGGCGGAACCGCTCGCGGTAGATCTGCATCGCCGGCATCATCATTGCCGGCGCGAAATGCGAGGCGAAGGCAAAGGGCAGGCCCAGATACGCCGCGACCTGCGCGCCATAGAGACTGGACCCGAGGATCCAGATCGGCACCTCGAGCCCCGCCCCGGGCACCGCCACGACCGGCTGACCGGGCTCGGCGGGCTGGAAATAGCCCATAAGTTCTACGACTTCCTGAGGGAAGCTTTCCTCACCGCCGAGCAAAGCCCGGCGCACGGCCCGTGCTGTCACCTGGTCCGAGCCGGGCGCGCGGCCGAGGCCAAGCTCCACCCGCCCCGGGTGCAAGGCGGCGAGCGTGCCGAATTGCTCGGCGATCAGGAGCGGGGCGTGGTTCGGCAGCATGATGCCGCCGGCGCCGACGCGGATACTGCTCGTGCCGCCTGCGACATGGGCCAGTGCCACTGCGGTCGCCGCACTCGCAATGCCCGGCAGGTTGTGGTGCTCGGCCATCCAGAAGCGCCGGTATCCCAGCGCCTCGACATGCCGCGCGAGGTCGAGAGAATTGCGCAGCGCCTGCCCGGCATCGCTGCCTTCGGTGATCGGCGAGAGATCGAGGACAGAGAGTGGGACCATCGGATCGGGGGTTGTTTACCGCGGATCGGGCCAGCGGGCGTCCCGCGCCAAGTACTCCGCCGAGCGGATCGCCGTCGCCAGTTCGGCCGGGCTCGCCATCGGCGGCTTTACGCCGCCCTTGAGGCCGCCGAGAGCGGCGCGCACCGCATGCACTGTGGCGGCCAGGATCTCCTGCGGATAGACGACGAGCCTGATGCCGATCCGTTCCAGCTCCGCATTGCCCGGCATGAAGTGGCGCCCGGCCGGCGAGGTCACGGCGAGCGCCGGCTTGCCATTGCAGGCCGCCACCGTCTCGCGCATCTCCGCCTCATTCTGCGGCGAGTCGAGAAAGAGGATGTCGGCGCCTTCGGCCTCGAACGCCTTCAGCCGGGCCAATGCCTCGTCGAATCCGCGCGAGGTGCGCGCATCGGTGCGGGCAAGCAGCAGAACGCCTTCTTCGCGGCATGCCTCCACGGCGGCACGGCAGCGCAGGATTCCGGCGTCCCGCTCGACCACGAGCTTGGCGCCGCCATGGCCGAGCGGACGCGGCCAGAGCTTGTCCTCGACCAACACCGCAGCGGCGCCGCGGCGGGCATAGGCGCGGATCGTCTTCTGAACGGCAAGCGCGTTGCCGTAGCCGGTGTCGCCGTCCGCCAACCACAGCACACCCGGCGCGGCGGCAATGACGGCCTCGACTGCGTCGGCCATCTCGGGAAAGGTCAGAAGGTCCATGTCGGGCATCGCCAGCCGCGTCGCGGCGATGCTGGACCCGGAGATAAAACCGGTGCGAAAACCGGCTTCCTCGATCAGACGCGCGCCCATCCCGTCGCCGCAGCCCGGCATGATCTGCAGTCCGGGTTCGTAGAAAAGCGCCTTCATTGCCGCAGCCTGTGGACGCATCGCTTTTCCTTTCGTTTGCCGGTCGGCGCGATACCCGCCGTCGAATTGCGGGATGATACACTATGGAACAGAACGGAGACCGCTCATGCTTCCTCTCAAGGACAAGCTTTCGATCTGCTTCGCGCATGTTGCCTATCGGTTGCACGAGCGGTTTTCGACACTCGGCACCGGCATTGGCAGCTTCGCAGTCCGCGATGCCGCAACGCTTGAGAAGCGCATCGGCGAGGCCGACGTGCTGGTAATCTCGGGATTGTGGCAGTCCAGCCTTCTCGATCGTGCAAAAAAGCTACGCTTTATCCAGTCGATAGGCGCCGGCACCGACCAGTTCCCGCGCGACGATCTGGCAAAGCGCGGCATTCGCCTGGCTAGCGCTCGCGGCGTCAACGCGCGCGCGGTCGCGGAGCACGCGATGGCATTGATCCTCGCACTGAGCCGGCGGCTCCCAGAGGCGCGCGACAATCAGGCAAAGCGAGTGTGGCGCGGGATGATCGGCGATCTCGCCGAGCGGGAGGATGAGATCGGCGGCAAGACGCTCCTCGTCGTCGGTCTGGGCGACATCGGCGGACGCCTCGCCCGGCTCGCCAAGGCCTTCGATATGCATGTGATCGGGCTAAGGCGCGATCCGGCCGCTGGCCGCGGCGCAGCCGATGCGGTGCACAGGATGGACGAACTCGGCTCGCTCTTGCCTGAGGCCGATTTCGTTGCGCTGACCTGTCCGCTCACTCGGGAGACCGAGAACCTGATCGACGCCAAGGCACTCGGTCGCATGAAACCCTCGGCTTATCTTGTCAACGTCGCTCGCGGCCGCATCGTCGAAGAAGCCGCTCTCATCGAGGCGCTTGCCACGCGGCGCATCGCCGGCGCCGGGATCGACGTGACGGCGGAAGAACCCCTGGCGCCGGACTCTCTGCTCTGGGGAATGCCGCAAGCGCTGATCACGCCCCATACTGCGGGCGAAACTCGCCGTTATGAAGACAATGTCATCGAGATCATGCGCGACAATCTGGAACGCCTCTGGCGCGGCGAACAGCAATTACGCAACCAGGTCGTCTGAGACCCGCGCCACCTGCTTCAGATAATCTTTCTCTCCCTGAAGTTGTCCAACTGCGCCGGTGTATAGCCGAGCCCTGCGAGGATTTCGTCATTGTGCGCGCCAAGTTCGGGAGCGATGCCGATCTGCGCGGGGGTTTCGGAGAAGCGCCACGGCGAGCCGTGGACTTTCAGCCGCTTGCTGTATTTCGGGTAATCGATTTCGGTCACATAGCCGTTAGCCAGTACATCGGCGTCGTTGGAGGCTTCGAGCAACGTGTTGATCGGAGCGGCAACGATGTCGGCGGCACGCAGCCGCGCGACCCAGTCGTCGCGCGGCCCGGTTGCAAATAGTTCGTCCAGCCTGCGCAGCAGGGTTGCGCGCTGTTCGTCGGATGAGACGATGACGCCGAGATCGCCAAAGCCGGCCTCCTCCAGCGTCCCGTAAAAGCCGAGCGCGGTCATAGCGTCGCGCCATTTCCGCGCGCCGTTCAATTGGAACACGAGCGGCTTGCCGTCGCGGTCGTTGAAGCTGGCGCTGAGCCCGGGCCGCTCCGGTGTGCCGGTAACGCGGGCCTGACCGGTGACTGGATCGCGGTTGCGCCACATTGCCGTCGTCAAGGTCCAGCCCATCAATCGGATCTGGCCGCCGAGCAATGAGCAGTCGACCTTCTGGCCGATGCCGGTCGCCCGTGCATAGGTCAGCGCCGCGAGCGCACCTCCAAAGGCGAGGATCGCGCAGGTCTCATCGGCAACCGAGACAATGCCGGTCTTCAATGACTGGCCCGGCGTCGAATAGGCTTCGGCGATGCCGCCCAGCGCCTGGGCCATCGAATCGGTGCCCGGCAGGTCGGCGTTCGGGCCCTGCGGGCCGTAGCCCGAAATCGAGATATAGACGAGCCGGGGGTTCACCTGCCGCAATTCTTCGTAGCCGAAGCCGTTCTTCTCCGCCGCGCCCGGCCGGAAGTTCTGGCCGAAGATGTCCGCCCGCGCGACCAATTTGCGGAGAATTTCGCGCCCCTCCGCAGTTTTCAGGTTCAAGGTCAGGCTCTTCACACCCCGATTGTTGGTTTCGAAATAGGTGCTAGGCAGGCCGGGCAGGACGGTCGAGCCGCGCGAATTGTCGCCCCCCTCCGGCACCTCGATTTTGATCACTTCGGCGCCGAGATCGGCCATCAGCATGTAAGGAACAGTGCCGGCCTGCGCAGTCGAGCATGCGACAACCTTGACGCCCTGGAGGGGACCATGTGGCTCAGTCATCCGCACTCTCCTCGAAAGCGCTCTTCGGCCAGGCCAGGCCGTAATGCTCGCGCAACGTCTTGCCGGCATATTCGGTGCGGAACAGGCCGTGCCGGCGCAATAACGGAATGACCTCGGCGCTGAACACATCGAGCTGCGCCGGCAGCAATGGCGGCATGATGTTGAAGCCGTCCGCGGCGCCGTCGGTGAACCAGTCCTCGATCAGCTCGGCGACCTGCTCCGGTGTGCCGGCCATCGTGAAGTGGCCACGGGCGCCCGCGAGGTAGCCGAGCAACTGCCGCAGTGTCGGGTGGTTTCGCCGCACCAGGTTCAGGATCACCTCGGTGCGGCTGCGCGCCGCCTCGACAGAGCCGGGGTCGGGGAAGTCTTCCGCTGAGAGGGGCCGGTCGAGCGGCAGACGCGAAAAGTCATGCCCGCCGAAGCGATTGGAGAGGCGCTGGCGCCCGACCTCCGGATCGCAAAGGTCGTCGACCTCGCGCGCCAGGCGCCGTGCCTCGGCCTCGGTCGCAGCAATCATCGGGCTAAGGCCGGGCAGGATCAGTACTTGGTCGGGCGGCCGCCCTTCGACCGCGGCGAGCGCCTTTAGATCGGCGTAGAACTCCTGCGCGGTAGCCTTCGCCACATGGGCCGTGAAGACGGCGTCAGCATGCCGCGCGGCAAAACGGCGGCCAGTGTCGGAGGAGCCTGCCTGCACTAGAACCGGCCGGCCCTGCGGGCAGCGCGGCATGTTGAGCGGCCCGGCGACCCGGTAGAAATCGCCGCGGTGGTCGATCGGCCGGATGCGATCCGGCCGCGCATAATGCCCGCTGAAGCGGTCATCCACGACCGCGTCCGCGGCCCAGCTGTCCCACAACGCCTTGACCACGGTCATAAACTCCTCGCCGCGGGCGTAGCGGTCGGCGTGGCTGACCTGATCCGTGCCGCCAAAGTTACGCGCCGCCGTGGCGAGCCAAGACGTGACGATATTCCAGGCGGCACGCCCATTGCTGATGTGGTCGACCGAAGCAAACTGCCGCGCCAAGTTGAACGGCTCGGTATAGGTGGTCGACGCGGTGGCGATCAGGCCGATCCGGTTCGTCGCCACCGCCAAGGCGGCTAGGGTGGTGACGGGCTCGAGCCAGATGCGCGGCGCTTGCGCGACGTCCTCCCCGAGCGCGAGTTGGTCGGCGATGAAAATCGAGTCGAATTTCGCCGCCTCCGCCCGCTGCGCCAGGTCCTGGTAGTAGCGGATATCGGTCAGCGCCAGCGGCGACGAAGCCGGATGCCGCCATGACGCTTCGTGGTGTCCGCGGCTGTGGATGAACAGGTTGAGGTGCAGCTCCCGTTTCATGACACCGACGGAGCGGTCAGGTGACCGCGATCGGGCAGCCGTTGGAGCCGGTTGCGCCCTTGACCGGCGCCGGCGGGAAGATGAACACGAACTGATATTTCCGGTCGGTGATCAAATCGTCAAACACGAGGTTCTCATGATTGACGATGCCGTGCTTGGGCTGCAACTCGCTGTGCACGGGGAACGCCAGTCCCTTGTCCGGATTGGGCACCACTTCCACTCCCCAGGTGTCGGCGCCGGTCAATGACAGATCTTTGTCCACTACCCAACGGGCGACCTCCAGTCCGATACCCGGCTCGCCGCTGTTGAAGCGATCATTGTTCTTCATCCACAGCTTGCCCCACCCGGTATTGAAGAAGATCGCGTCGCCTGGCTTGATGTCGCTCTCCTGCATGTTCTGCTTGGCGAGTGCCGCGCGGAGATCGGCTACTGTGATCTCTTCGCCGACATCCATCATGCGGCCTTTGAGCGCCTCGACGTCGATTAGGTGGCCGCGGGTGAAAATCGGCTTCAATTTCTCGACCCCGAGCTTTTTCAAGCCATAGGCATCTGCCATATCGGCCATCGTGAAGCCGTTGTAGAAGACCATCTGGCTGAGATCTCCGGGAGCGCCGAGCTGGATGCCGATATGGCCCAGCGCGTCGAACTGGGTGCCGGTCTGGCCGATTTCGGTCGCGATATACTCGTCGTTATAGACCAGTTTGTTGTCGCCAAACGGGCCGCCCGTCGGAGCGCTCGGCATGCGCAACATGAAGGAGCGTTTGCCGAAGCACGGCATCCCCTGCTCGTAATTGCGCGCGAGCTTATAGATCTTGCCGTCCTTTACGTATTTGACGGTGTCGAGCACCTTCTGCGGTGTGCAGTGGTTGGTCGAACCCGCCTCGTCGCCGGCACCCCATTTGGACGGCCACCATTTCTGCTCGGAGAGGCGTGGCGCTTGCGGTGTTTCCGCGGCGGCTGCAGTCGTCGTTATGCTCCAGGAGCCGTGCGTCGCTCCTCCCGCAAACCCCGCGATACCGAGCCCTGCGCTCTTCAGAAAATCGCGGCGATCACTTTTCGGCAGTCCGTTGTCACGATTCATTCTCTCCTCCCCTCCAAGCGCCTCCGAATGCGCGGTGCTATGATCATTTTTAACTCTAAACCATCTGATGGAGGAGGCGCCATTGGGCCTTTTCGAGTCCGATAGATCGGCGAGCCGGCTTCCGGTTTCCGTGATCACCGGTTTTCTCGGCAGCGGGAAGACGACGTTGCTGAACCGGCTGCTCCGTCACCCCGATATGTCCGACAGCGCGGTGATCATCAACGAATGGGGCGAGGTGGGCATCGACCATCTGCTGGTCGAGACGGTCGATGGCGAGGTGGCGGTGATGGCGAGCGGATGCGTCTGCTGCACGTTGCTCAGCGATCTGGAGACGACGCTCCGCGGGCTGTTGGTGCGGCGCGACAAGGGCGAAATCCCGCCGTTTCGCCGGGTTCTGTTGGAGACGACCGGTCTCGCCGATCCGGCTCCGATCATGCAGATGCTGCTCAATAACCCTCTGCTCAGCCATTTTGTGCGGCTCGATACGGTGGTGACGACTGTCGATGCGGTGAACGCACCGCGCCAGCTGGATGAGCATCCGGAGGCGGTGAAGCAAGTCGCTGTTGCCGACCGGCTGTTGCTCACCAAGACCGATCTTTGCGACGCCGAGGCCGCGTCCGCGATCCAGAGCCAACTGTTACGGCTCAATCCCGGAGCGACGATGATCACAGCGGCGCACGGCGATGTGCCGCCCGATGCTCTGTTCGGCGCCGCGCTGTTCGATCCGACGCGCAAAGCGCCGGACGTCCAGGCGTGGCTGCGGCCGGAGCGGCACGAGCATGCGCATGGTGATGACGAACGCGGCATTCGCTCGTTCTGCCTCACCTTCGACGATCCGCTGCCGTGGCAAGAGGTTTCCGGCTGGCTGATGGCGCTAAGGCAATGGCGCGGCGAAGACCTGTTGCGAGTGAAGGGCATTTTGCATTTGCGGGAGGAGACGCTGCCGGTAGCGATCCACGGAGTGCATCATGTATTCCATCCCCCCGTGCAGTTGAGCGCCTGGCCGGGAGCCGACCACCGATCGCGCATCGTATTCATCACCCGCGGTCTCGAACGCGCCGAAGTGGAGGAAGTCTGGTCCATGCTGCAGCCGCAACCCGCCACGGCAGACCCGATCTCGCATGTGCCCTGATCGCCGAAGATCGTGATCGATTCGGTAAATTCGGGAGCAATTTAGCTTTCGCGCCTCGTCGATTCGCACCCCGGCGCAATTAACGCGGCCCAGCAGTTGCTGGCAGTCCCCTCTGGAAGCCGAGCAAAACCGGCGCTTTTCGTGGGATCTGTGGGGCAGCGTCACGGAAAAACTTGTCGCGAGAGTTCGACATGGCTAACGCGTGCTCCGTTGATCAACCAAGAGTGGGCACCGAATGCCTTTCTCCAATAGGTCTGGCTGGTCCGTTCGCCGCTGGTGTGCGATCTCGCAGCTGCTGCCGATCCTTCTTGTCGCCGCCTGCGGGCAGCAAGGCGCCTATGGCCCGGGCGGACGGGTCGAAATCGGCGCGGACGGCTGGAAATGGGCATCGCCACGGCGCTACTATCCACCGCCCGGCCCGTCGGAGGATCCCTGGGGGCCCTATGTCCGCGAGGCTGCTGCGCGGTTTAGCGTGCCTGGGCGATGGGTGCGAGCTGTAATGCATCAGGAATCGAACGGTGAGCAACAGGCCACTTCTCCGGTCGGGGCTATGGGGCTGATGCAGGTCATGCCCGCCACCTATGAAGAGCTCCGGGCGCGTTACCAGCTCGGCGACGATCCGTATGAACCGCGCAGCAACATCATGGCCGGCACCGCTTACATCAAAGAGATGTACGACCGGTTCGGCGCACCCGGCTTCCTGGCCGCCTACAACGCCGGCCCGGACCGGGTCGACAGCTACTTGGCTGGCCGAGCCAGCCTGCCAGACGAGACGGTGAACTACGTCGCCGCGATCACCCCCAATCTCGGCAATGACGCGCCACTGTCCGGGCGTTTCGCTGTAGCCTCCGCCCGCTCTGGCCGAGCGCAGAGACCGACCATCGCCAGCCTAGCGGCGGGGTGTGACGTGAATGCTGCCTATAACCCAAACCACCCCTGTTCGATTTTGGAGCAGGCAGCAGCGCAGGCCGCGCCGATCCAGACGGCCGCGGCCCCACAGTCAGGCGCAAACGGGTGTGATTTGAATGCGGCCTACGATCCCAGTCGTCCCTGCACGTCCCTGCCGCAGACGGCAGCTGTATCGGCCCCCACCCGCCAGGCGGTGGCGCAACAACCGACCGGCTACGGTGTCCAACTGGCATCGGCTGATGCGTGTGACCCGAACGCCGCCTATAACCCCAACAGACCTTGCCATGCCACGACAGCGGCCGGCGGCGCCCCGTCGCCGGTGCGAGCGCACCAGATTGCTGCAACAACCCAAGCGGCCTACTACCCAGCCACGAAACCCCCACCGCCGCAGCGGGCGAGCCATCCCGCCGAGTCGGGAGGCGATTGGGCCATCCAGGTGGGTGCCTTTGCCAATCCCGGCCTAGCTCGCGCCGTGGCGGAGGGCGCCCGCGCGCAGGCACCGCACGAGCTCCACTCCGCGGCCCTGGCGCTCCAGCCGACGGCGCCGTTTGGCGGCAAGGTCCTCTACCGCGCGCGCCTCGCCCATCTGTCGGCGAGCGCGGCATCGAACGCCTGCACCCGCCTCAACCAACGCCAACTTCCTTGCGTCGTCGTCCGCCCCAACGGCGCCTGATTACCGCTCTCTGGCGCGCCCGAGGATTTTCTGGTCTTTCCGCCGATCATCGC
>Ga0306922_10006374_pt1 | contig 11323 bp, 13 predicted proteins | sample sta12Cox44000082_FD_203758 | JGI IMG/M metagenome (GOLD analysis project Ga0306922, IMG submission 203758) | Lab enrichment of tropical soil microbial communities from Luquillo Experimental Forest, Puerto Rico - statoxic.12C.oxic.44.000.082 (v2)... | ecosystem: Environmental > Terrestrial >...
CATGACGAGCGGCCCATTGACGGAGCGGGTTGATGGCCTCCCGAACGCAATCGCACCGACGGTAACAGATGTGGATGCTTTTTCGAAGTGTTTTGGTGCCGGTTGAGCTAGATCAAAGGGCTATTCAGCACCTGTATGGCTGCCTTGGAGACTGAGTCGTGGATTTCACGGGACGCAGCAAATGAGGGCACGAGATGTCATGACGGCAAGCGTCATCTCGGTGGGTCCCGACCTCGGAATCCATGACCTTGCCAAGCTTCTGCTCGATAAGGGGATTAGCGGAGTTCCGGTCGTTGATGCTGGCGGCAAACCAATTGGCATGGTGAGTGAGAGCGACCTGATCGGCCGCAGTGGCTCGGATCAGGAAGCGCGCCGGGATCGGTGGTTGCGGCTTCTCGCCGAGGGCGAGCTGCTGAACCCCGAGTTCCTGGCGAGCCTGCACAGCCCCGACCGTCGCGCTCGGGACATCATGGCGAGCCCCATCGTTTCAGTTAACGAGGAAGCGGAGGTTAGCGAGATTGCGCGGTTGTTGATCACCCATCACATAAAGCGGGTCCCCGTCGTGCGCGACGGGCAGGTGGTTGGCATCGTCAGCCGCGTCGACCTACTTCGGGCGATTGCCGGGTATACACTGAAGCCGACGCTCGAAGGCGGCGGCACGAGACCGAGCATGGCTATCTCTGGTGCTCGCCGCGGTTCTCCACGTATGCGCCCGCCCAGGAAACCTCGCGACCCAACTCCCTGATTTTCCAACCTGGCACCACGCGGACCGACTTCGAGTCGAGGAGCTGTGCTCGAAGATCGCGAGCGGGCGAGCTTCGGGCGCCTAACCTTACTGACTCTGTCCGCGCGGCCCCTCACGCCGAGCAGACCGATGCTGATGGAAGGTAAAACAGGCTTGGAGCGGTGGGTGGCGGGCTGCCAGCAGTCCGGTTCTTTGTTGACTTAGAGCCAGGGGACGCTGCAGCTTCGGGCTTCAGCCGCCGGGCTCGCGCTTTCGTCAATAATACGCAGAGCACAGCAATGTTGTCATCGCTCAGAGTAATCGTCGTCTGCGCCGCCTTCGTCACCTGGCTGCCGGCTCAGGCGCAATTTTTGGGATTTGGACTCGAGACCAATGTCGAGCTAACAAAGCAAGACCTCGACATTATCCGTCACACCGTCAACGAGCAGGTGCACGGCAAGCCGGTTGGCACCACCGCTAAATGGAGCAATGCGGAGTCGCAGAATTCCGGCAAGATAGCGCTCGTCAGGAAATTCACGCGAAACGGCCAGCAATGCGAGACCCTCGATTACAGGTTGATAACTAAGCGCACGCCCGCCGGTCCAGAGCATTATAGGCTCAGCAGCTGTTTGCAGCCCGATGGGCAATGGCGGTTGATCTAGGAAAACCGTATAAGCGCATCAGCCGAGTCTTCTAAATCATCTTTGCGAACCCGGTGGTTTGATCACGGACCCAAAAATGAGGGCTCGCGGAGCGACCTAGCCGAGTTCGCTCGGCTCCGACCTTCCTCGCGGGGGGCGAGTTCATACGCATTTGGGATTGCGGCTCGAAAGCTCTATGAATTTCGGCAGCCGGTACGGCGCCGCTGACGATTGCGCTGGATCAATCCTCGGCGTCTTAGGTCGCCTATCATGGCGCTTTACCCAGAAGGAAACACTCGATGGAGCTTCCTCTTCAAATCGCCTTCCGGCATATGGATTCCTCGGACGCGGTCGCGGCCCGCATCCACGAGCGAGCCGAGGAGCTTGAGCGGTTCTTCGATCACATCATGTCGTGCCGTGTTGTCGTCGAGTGCCGACACCCGCGGCGTCAGCAGGGTAATTTGTTCCGCGTCCGCGTTGACCTGAAAGTTCCCGGCCGCGAGATCGTCGTCGGCCGCGATCCCGCGGCACACCATGCGCATGAGGACGTCTACGTCGCGATCCGCGACGCTTTCGACACGACCCGGCGGCTCCTCGAAGACCATGTTCGCGAGGTTCGGGGAAACATCAAGCTGCACACGGTGCCCGACCACGGGCGGGTCGTGCGGCTCCTCCCCGAGCAGAATTGTGGCTTTATCCTGAGCACCGACGGCAACGAGATCTATTTCCACCGCAACAGCGTCACTAACGGCGGGTTTGACAAGCTCGCGGTCGGCGACGAAGTGCGCTTTGTCGCGCAGCATGCTGAGAGTGCCGAAGGCCCGCAAGCGAGCACCGTGGTCCCTCTCGGCAAGCATCACCTGCCGCCGACCGAAGCGGTCCGCGGGTGATCGGGAGGACAATTTGATGAAGCAAATGGCACGACCTGCGACTGCCGCGGAGATCACGGAGATCGTGGGTCCGCTCGATGACGCCACACTGATGAGCATCATCGAGACCGAAGCAACCCCGGCCGAGGTGCTTGAGGCGTTTACCTGGGCGACCGCCGACGATCAGATCGGCACCGAGCTCGAGCACCGGGCGCGCGGCGTCGTCGCCCGAGTCTATGATATTCTTAAGCGCGAGGAGTCAGAACCTGAGGAGCGTAGATAGGCATTGGGTGAATTCCCACTTATTTCCCGGTAAAATGATTTTCTGGCGATTCTAAGATCGATCTCGCGGATGAGACGGGATTTTCCCGGTTTCTCCGGCACGAAAGCGGGACGGGATGGGGCGACGATGCGGTGTCGGCGCCGCTATGTTGCCCCGGCGACGATACCGACAAAGAGCTACAGCTCGATCGTTAAGCGATCGACAACTTCGGTGACACCCGGCGCCGACCAGGCGGCGCGTTCGGCGATGTCGCGCTCGTACCAAGCTCGGACCCTGCCTTTCAGGATTACCCTGCCGCCCTCGGTCTCGACGGTGATCCGCGAAGCCTCAAGCTCAGCGCTGCGCTGCAATGCCTTCTCGATCTTCTCTTTGACCTCGACAGCATGGATCGGTGAGGCCACCCGGATCTGGTTGACCACGTCGAATACGCCACTGAGCTTGTGCACGACGTGGTCGGCTTCGGTTTTCTGAAATTGCCAATCGACGTCGCCGGTCAACGTCACGACACCCTTCTCGACCTTGACCTTAATCCGATCAGCGGGGACTCCGACCTGCCACTTCAGAATGTCGATAGCGCGTGCGGCGATCTCGTCGTCGGCGCGTTTGGTGTCGGACGGCAGGCGAACCTCGATTTCTTCGGCGATCGCCTTGACTCCTTTGACGCGCCGCGCGGCGCGCTCTGCCATCGTCTTTTCGGCGTAGCTGGTTACGAAGCCTGTCAGGGTGACCACACCGTGGTTCGCGGTCACGCCGATGTGGGCGGCATTGACGCTGGGCTCGAATTCGAGCTCGTCGAGAACGTCTTGCCGAAGCTCTAAATCGCTGCTCATGGCAAACTCCAAAGGCCAACAGAGTTTGCACATTTCCGCAGATCGCCCGGCGCGGCGTTGATCTGCGTCAACGCAGATCACCTTGCTGCGAGCCCATCATACCGACCTCCTAGGCGAGTGGATCCGATGCCGGCACAATCCTATGTACGCTGGTTTAGCGATATCAGGCTAAGCGACGTTGCCGAAGTCGGCGGCAAGACAGCGTCGCTCGGCGAGCTTTATGCGATGCTCGCGGCCGAAGGGGTTAGAGTGCCCGAAGGCTTCGCGTTGACCGCGCGAGCGTACCGCGACGCGCTCACCGCGGCCGGCATCGAGGATGAATTGCGCCGGCTCCTCTCCGGCTTCGACCACCACGATGTGGCGCTGCTCGCCGACCGCGGCGCCGCCTCCCGCCGGCTGGTTTACGAGGCCACCGGTATAGCGCATCTTCGTGCCGAGACCGCCGCCGCTTATCGTGCCCTCGAACAAAAGTGCGGCGCCGGGGTCGCGGTTGCCGTGCGCAGCTCGGCCACTGCCGAAGACCTGCCCACCGCCAGCTTTGCCGGCCAGCACGAGAGCTTTCTAAATGTGCGGGGCGAAAGCGACCTGTTCGAGGCCTGCCGGCGCTGCTTTGCCTCGATCTTCACCGACCGGGCCATCGTCTATCGCATCGACAACGGCTTCGACCACTTTAGAGTGGCACTGTCGGTCGGGGTGATGAGAATGGTCCGCTCCGATCGCGCAGCGAGCGGCGTGATCTTCACGCTCGATACCGAAGCCGGGTTTCGCGATGTGGTCTTTGTGACCGGATCCTGGGGTCTCGGCGAGAACGTCGTGCAGGGCAAGGTCGACCCGGACGAGTTCTACGTCCACAAGCCGACCTTCCGTCAAGGCTACCGCGCCCTACTGAGCCGCTCGCTCGGCAGAAAGCAGATGCGGCTTGTCTATGCGCGCGGGCATGGCGAGGCCAGCACCCGCAACTTCGCGACCCGCAAAACCGACCGCGAGCGCTATTGTCTTGCCGACGGAGAGGTGCTCGAGCTCGCCGGTTACGCGATCCGCATCGAAGACCACTATTCGCGGCTGGCCGGGCAGCCGACTCCGATGGACATCGAATGGGCCCAAGACGGTGAAGAGGGCCGGCTCTACATTGTCCAAGCCCGGCCGGAGACAGTCGCGTCCCGCCGCGCAGCGGACGCATTCGAGACCTATACCTTGAAGTCCGGCGGCCCGGTCCTGGTAACCGGTCGCGCGGTGGGCGAAAAAATTGCCTCGGGCAGGATCCGGCTTGTGACGGACGCGCACAACCTCGCCTGCTTCCTTCCCGGAGAGGTGCTGGTGTCGGAGGCGACCAGCCCTGATTGGGAGCCGGTGATGAAGACGGCCGCCGCGATCGTCACCAGCCGGGGCGGACGCACTTGCCACGCCGCCATCGTTGCCCGTGAGCTCGGCGTGCCGGCCGTGGTCGGCGCCGAGGGAGCGACCGAACGCCTCGCGACCGGGTCGGTGGTCACGGTCAGCTGCGCCGACGGCGAGGTCGGCAGGGTCTACGATGGAGCTTTGCCATTTGAGGTGACCCGGGTGTCGACTGCCGCGCTGCCCCGGCCGCGCACCAAGATCATGGTCAATCTGGGCAATCCCGAACTCGCCTACCACACGGCCATGCTGCCCAACGACGGGGTCGGGCTCGCGCGGATGGAGTTCATCGTCAGCGAGCACATCGGTGTCCATCCGATGGCACTCGCTTGCCCGGAAAAGGTTGCCTCGAAGAAGGCCCGCGCCGCAATCGCACGTCTGGTGCGCAATTTTGCCCGACCGACCGATTTCTTTATCGAGAAACTGGCCGAAGGAGTCGGCACGATCGCCGCCGCGTTCTACCCGAAACCGGTCATCCTACGGCTGTCGGACTTCAAGACCAACGAATATGCAAGCCTCCTCGGCGGCGCTAGGTTCGAGCCGAAGGAAGAGAACCCGATGCTCGGCTTCCGCGGGGCTTCGCGCTACGCGCACCCGGCCTATGCCGAGGGCTTCGCTCTCGAATGCGCAGCACTCGCGCGCGTGCGCAACGAGATGGGGCTGACCAACCTGTGCGTAATGGTGCCTTTCTGCCGCCGCGTTGCCGAAGGCAGAGAGGTGATCGAGACGATGGCCCGGCACGGACTCAGGCGCGGCGACAATGGACTCGAGGTCTACGTCATGTGCGAGATCCCAAACAACGTCATCCAAATCGACGCGTTCGCCGAGTTGTTCGACGGGTTCTCGATTGGGTCGAACGATCTGACGCAACTGACCTTGGGGGTCGACCGCGATTCCGAGATCGTCGCTTTCGATTTCGATGAGCGCGACGCCGGCATGCTCGAAATGCTGCGGCTTGCGGTGACCGGCGCCAAGCGCAACCATCGTCACGTCGGGATCTGCGGCGAAGCGCCGGCAAACTATCCGGAAATCGCCCGTTTTCTGGCCGAGCTCGGGATCGACTCGATCAGCGTCAACGCGGCAAGCCTCCTGCGTACCATGATTGTGGTGCATGAGGCGGAGCAGGCAGCAGCTGCCCGCTCGCTCGCGGCACAGTAGGCGCATCCCGATGGGCACAATCGTCACATTGACGATGAACCCGGCGCTCGACATCGCCACGTCGACCGACCGAGTTATCCCGACGCACAAGTTGCGATGCTCGCCGCCGCGCTACGATCCGGGCGGCGGCGGGATCAATGTCGCGCGAGCGGTGCATGCGTTGGGCGGCGATGCGGTCGCCATCTTCCCGGTTGGTGGGCCGGCGGGTGAAATGATCCATCATCTGTTGGATCAGGAGGGTGTCGGACATCACGCGATCGCGATCGATGGGTTTACCCGCGAAAGCCTCGCTGTCGAGGACCGCCGAAGCGGCGAGCAGTTTCGCTTCATTCTGCCGGGACCGGAGGTTTCCGAGGCAGATCAGGAACGCTGCCTCGACCAGCTGTCCGCGGTGTCGGCACAGGCGGACTTCATCGTCGCCAGCGGCAGTCTACCACTGGGCATCCGGGAAGATTTCTATGCTCGAGTGGCTCAGCTCGCGCAAATGCTGGGCAAGCGGTTCGTCCTGGATACTTCCGGTGCCGCGCTCAAACAGGCCGGCCGTGGGATTTACCTGCTCAAGCCGAGCCTGCGGGAGCTGCAGGATTTGGTACGGCGAGAAATCGGCGGCCCGTCTGATCAAGAAAAAGCTGCGCGCGAAGTAATCGAGCAAGACCGCAGCGAGATTGTCGTGCTGTCGCTCGGCGCAGAGGGCGCATTGCTGGTGACCGAGGAGGAATGCGAGCGGTTCGCCGCGGTCCCGGTCGAGGCGAGAAGCACGGTCGGCGCGGGCGACAGCATGCTGGCAGGTGTCGTTCTCGGTCTCTCCCGGGAAATGCCATTGCGCGAAGCGGTTCGCTTTGGCCTGGCGGCCGGAGCGGCCGCACTGCTCGGGTCCGGAACCGAGCTATGCCGGCCCTCCGATGTCGAGCGTTTGTACCAGCCGATGTAGCCGATCATTCGTCGAGATCAACGCTCTCCAGCCGGACCTGCTGAGCGTGCGGGTGATCAAGATCGCTCGATGCCTCGATAGCCAATATTGCTCCGGCGGCGATCGATCCCTGCGCCTCGATGGCGTAATGCTCACGAAAATGCTCGGCCGAGAGGTGGCTCAACGCGCCGAGCCAAACCTTGGCACCGGTGACCCGCCGTGCACCGGTTGCGCCAGCGAGGTCTTCGATCCGGCGTACGACATCCCGGACGAGAGCTGTCTCATGCATGTTGGGCCCTTCCATCTGTCTCCAATATCGTCGAGAGCTCGGCGAGGACGCGCTCTGCTACATCTGCGACTGCTGCGGCAATCACGGGCGACAATGGGACCCCGGTCTCAAATTGCTCGCCTTCTACAAGGTAAGCTAGGAGACACTGGGGGAGCCTCCCCAGGCTGCGCGCCAGCTCAACGGTTTCCGCGACTCCGAGAGCATGACTGGAGCTGGGCGCGAAGCCGATCGGCAGCGGGCTCTCGGTGAGATCGAAGCGATGCACCTGGCCCGGTTTGCTGATCGGCGCCATTGCATCGATGACAATGACGGAGGGGATACCGTCCCAATCCTCGATCAGGGCTAAAACATCGCCGCTGTGTTCGAGAATGCGGACCGTGGAAGGGACACGCCCCATGAGGCGATGGGCGACTGCCGGACCAAATGCGTCGTCGCCACGATCCCGATTACCGATGCCGATGACGAGCGCCAGGGGCTGCTGGTCGCCTGTCATGTCCGGCGCACCTGCAGCTTCAAGAAGTGTGCCGCGCAGGAAATGCAGGGATCATGGTTGCGAATGCTCTGCTCGCACCGTGCCTTCAGCGTCTCCTCATCGAGGGCAAGCCCGGCCGTTGCAACCTCGCGCAGATCTTCTTCGATAATATCCTGGTTTTGCGCGGTCGGCGGAACGAGGGAAGCATCGAGAATCGTCCCATCGGCGTCTATTCGGTAGCGATGATAAAGGATGCCACGAGGCGCCTCGGTGCAAGCATAGCCAATAGCAGCACGCGGCTCGGGTGGGACAAAGGGCCGCGATGGTGGCTCGTAGTCGGTAATCAGACGCAATGCCTCGTGGCAGGCGTAGACAACTTCCACACCGCGAACGAGGATGCTGCGGAATGGATTGTGGCAAACCGGCTCGAGGCCGACCTCGTTGGCAAGCGCGAGGACCTCTGGCGGCAAGTGGTCCCGGTTGAGCGCATAGCGCGCCATCGGTCCGACAAGATAGGCACCACGCTCTTTCAATTCGGAATGAAGCGCCGTCGAATACGGCACCTGACGTTCGATGAACTCGGTTTCGTAATCGGCAGCGGCAATATCGAGACCCGCAGAGGAAACGATCCTGCCGGCGTTCATTGGGTATTCGTCAGGATGGCGGAGTGCCACGAACTCGTAGTCGCGGACAAATTCCGGAAATGGGAAGCCGCCCGTCCAGCGCAGTGATTCGATCGCCTGATCGCGCGCATGCTTCAGCGCTTCGGCAACCGGCGCCAGCTCGGCGCGGCTGGGAACTCGGTAGAAACCGCCGACGCGCGCGTTTATCGCATGGATTTCGCGACCACCAAGCAGGCGTAAGAGGTCGTTGCCGGTCTTCTTGAGCGCCAGCGCGCGCTGCACCGCTTCGCCGTGGTCACGCGCCATCGCAATTGCATCTGGATAACCGAGGAAGTCTGGCGCATGCAGCATCACAATGTGCAGCGCATGGCTCTGGATCCATTCGCCGCAATAGAGCAATCGGCGCAGCGCCCGGATCGGCTCGTTGACCTCGATGCCGAGCGCATCCTCAACAGCGTGCACCCCGCTCATCTGGTAGGCGATCGGGCAGATCCCGCAGATGCGAGCGACGATATCGAGCACCTCAACGAAGCCGCGGCCGCGCAGCAATGCCTCGAAGAAGCGTGGCGGCTCGAAGATGCTGAGGCGCACCGCATCGACCTTGCCATTTCGAATGCTCAGTTCGAGCGAGCTCTCTCCCTCCACGCGCGCGATGTAGTCGACCCGGATAGTCCTATTCGCCATGGGCTTCGCTCTCTTTCCGGAACGCCTCAGCCGCCGCATTGAAGGTACGAAAAACGCGGGCGATTTCGCGCTCTGCCATACCGAGCGAGGAGAACTCGCGCGCGATTGCGGCGGTGTTCGCACTTTCGGCGGGTCCGAAGCAGCCATAGCAGCCTCGGCCGTAGGCTGGGCAGATTGCCCCGCAGCCGGTTTGGGTAACGGGACCGAGGCAAGGTGTTCCGTGCGCGACCATGATGCAAGCCGTCCCGCGCAGTTTGCATTCGTGGCACACGCTGTGGCCGGGGATCGACGGCTTGCGCCCGACCAGAAAAGCCCTGATGACTTCGAGCAGCTGGCCTTTATCGATTGGGCAGCCGCGCAATTCGAAATCGACCGGAACATGAGCGCTGATCGGCGTCGAGGTCGCAAGCGTCTTCAGGTATTCGGGGTGCGGATACACGGCAGCGGCAAACTCGCGGACATCGGCGAAGTTCCGCAGAGCCTGAATGCCGCCCGATGTGGCACAAGCGCCGATCGTAACCAGACGCCGGGAAAGACGACGCACCCGCAGGATGCGCTCGGCATCGGCTGGCGTCGTGATTGAGCCTTCCACCAGCGAGAGATCGTACGGCCCGCGCATCATTCGGCGCGACGCCTCTGCGAAGTAGGCGATATCGAGCTGGTCGGCAACTGCGAGCAGTTCGTCTTCGCAGTCGAGCAGGCTCAGCTGGCAGCCGTCGCAGGAAGCGAATTTCCACACCGCTAGGCGTGAGCGGGTCCGGCGGGGCACGTCAGATCTCCCGGATGTTGAAAAACGGTGCGATGCGGTCGAAGCGAAAAACCGGGCCGTCTCGGCAGACGAAGGCGGGGCCGAACTGGCAATGCCCGCAATGCCCGGTCGCGCATTTCATATTGCGCTCCATTGAGAGAAAGATCCGGTCCATTGGCAGCCCGCGCTGGCGCAACGCATCGACGGTGAACCGCATCATGATCTTCGGCCCGCACAACATTCCCACTGCATGATCCGGATCGATTGGCATACGCGGTATCAGCGACGGTACGACGCCGACATTACCCTGCCAATCCGCCGCGGCGTGATCGACCGTGACCGTAATTTCGACATCGAGGCGCCTCCGCCACGCTTCGAGTTCCCGCCGATAGAGGATATCGGTCGGTCCCCGCGCGCCGTAGAGCACGACGACCCTGCCGTAGCGCTCCCGATGGGCGAGCACGTGATAGATTACCGGGCGCAACGGTGCGAGGCCGAGGCCGCCTGCCACGATGACGACATCGCTGCCGTCGCTATCGAGGACGGGCCAATACGAGCCATAAGGTCCGCGCATGCCAATGACGTCATTGCGGCCGAGCCCGGTGATCGCCTGACTGACGGCGCCGACTGCCCGCACCGTGTGCACGATCCGGTGACCTTCGGCCGGATCTCCACTGAGGCTGATCGCTACTTCGCCGAGCCCGAACATATAAAGCATGTTGAATTGGCCGGGGACGAAGCCGAAGGCGGAAGCGGGCGTCAGCTCGAGGGTTGTTACACCCGCCATCTCACGGCGGACGCGACTGACACGAACCGGCGTCGGCACGACGCCGTGGCGCGACGGTGCTCGACCGTCTTCCTCGGCTTCACAAGAGTCGTGGTCCGTGGACATCCGCCATTTGCAGACGCATTGCGCGCAACATTCTCCCATAGCGCCGGTAGAACGTCACCGCGAAAGCCGAGGCGGCGGTAGGGTTCTGCCGCCTCGGCCCACATGTATCAGGACGACTTGACCTCGATTTTCTTTGCCGGTTGCTGAGCCTCAGCCGTTTTCGCCAGCGTGATGGTCAGCACCCCCTTTGAGAAATCGGCGGCGACTTTGTTGCGGTCGACACTCGCGGGCAGCTCGAATGCCCGCTGGAACGAGCCGTAGGCACGCTCGGAGAAATGATAGTTCTTGTCCTTCTCTTCCTTTTCCTGGCGCTTTTCGCCTTTGAGGACGAGCATGTCACCGGAAACCGACACGTCGATGTCCTTGGCGTCGATCCCCGGCAACTCGGCCGAGATCTTGTACGCCTTATCGTCTTCGCTCATGTCGATCACCGGCGAGGAAAAGGTGAAGGTGCTGCGCCACGCCGGTTCGATGTCGAACATGCCGCGCAGCGACGGAAAACCGAACCCGCTGCCGAAGCGATCGAACAGCCGGTCCATTTCGCTGCGGAAGGATTGCCACACATCCGGCAAGTTGGTCCCTGCCGGCGCTGTCTTCTTTACTTCAACAGGTACCTCTGCCATCGCTGTCTCCATCGGTTAGTGAAAATCGAAGGGGTTGACCTTTGTCACGAGCACCAGGCGGAACATTGATCCAGCTCAATCGCTCTGACGAGAACGACGAAAAATTGATGCGTGCCGTCATGTTCGCCAGCATCTTAGCCGCCTCCGCCTCCGCCGCGAATGCTCAAGACAGCTCGGGAAAC
>Ga0306922_10006375_pt1 | contig 11323 bp, 10 predicted proteins | sample sta12Cox44000082_FD_203758 | JGI IMG/M metagenome (GOLD analysis project Ga0306922, IMG submission 203758) | Lab enrichment of tropical soil microbial communities from Luquillo Experimental Forest, Puerto Rico - statoxic.12C.oxic.44.000.082 (v2)... | ecosystem: Environmental > Terrestrial >...
AAGGTTGGATACTTTTCGACGAGCTCGATGCGCGGCGTGTAGATCGGCTCGCGGTGCGTCGGAACGGGATCGGGCAGGTTCCAGGCGACCATGCGCGCCTTGCCGTTGCCGTAGGGCACACAGCCATGCTTGAGCGCAACCCGCTGGATGCCCCCCGACAGGTCGGTCGACCACGACACCGTCGCGATCTTGTCGGGACTGCCCGCGACTTTCTCGATGACCGCAAGCTCTTCGGGGCTGAGATCCGTGTCCCAGCCGAGCTTCTTCAGCACAGCCATCGTGAATTCGGGATAGCCGTCCTTAATCTCCGAGCCGACGGGATAGGCGCCCTCGGCGAGCAAGGTCACCCCGTTGCGTTCGAGGCCGAAGCGCGCTCGAAACCCGCTGCCGCCATCCATGACGGCGAGCCCGCTGTCGTAGAGCAGCGCGGTGCCCGGATGCTTTACCTCGGGCTTGCCCCAGCATGGCCAAGGTAGGCCGTAATAGTCGCCTTTGCAGGGTCCGCTCGTCGCGCGCATCGTGACGAGGTCGAAATCCTTTTGGTGCGCCATGTGCAGCTTCAGACGCTCCGGCGACTGGCCGCAATAACCGGTGGACCAGCTGCCGCGGTTCATTTCGCGCAGGATGTCCTCGGCCAGCGGCAGGTTGTTGTCGACCCTGATGTTTTTGAACATCTGATCGGCAAAGCCGAGCTTCTTGGCCACCAGATACATGATCTCGAGATCGTTTTTCGATTCGAAGATCGGCTTGACGATCTGCTCGCCCCACTGCAGCGAGCGGTTCGACGCGACGCGCGAGCCCGAGGCCTCGAACTGAGTGCAGGCCGGCAATAGATACATCGCCTGCTTGCGCCCCGCCTGCACCGCAAGCGATGCCCAGGTCGTCGGATGCGGATCGGCAACGACCAGCAGATCGAGTTTGGCAAGCGCCTTCAGCGACTCCGGAATACGCGTGATGCTGTTGCTCGCATGCCCCTGGACGAACATCGCCCGCACATTGTCCTTCTGCTCCACCTGGTCCTTCGGCAGCAGGACCGCATCGAACCAGCGGGTCAACGGGATACCGGGCGTCTCCATGATCTTCTTGGACTCAAAACGGGACTGCAGATAGTCGTAGTCGGCCTCCCAGACCCGCCCCCAGTGCTTCCACGCAGCTTCGGCAAGACCGTAGTAGAATGGCAAGGTCACGATATCGAGCCCGACATCGGTGGCACCCTGCACGTTGTCGTGGCCGCGGAAGATGTTGGCACCGGTCCCTGGCTTGCCGACATTGCCGGTGAGCAGCAGCGCGATGCAGCTCGCGCGGACATTTGCGGTGCCGACGGTGTGCTGGGTCTGGCCCATGCACCAGATCAAGGTCGCCGGTTTCTCGGTGGCGAACATCTTGGCGACGCGCTTGAGCTGCTCACCGGGGACGCCCGAGACGCGTTCGACCTCCTCCGGTGTCCACTTCTCGATTTCCTTGCGCACCTCTTCGAAGCCGTAAACGCGCTGCGCGATGAACTCCTTGTCCTCCCAGCCATTCTGCAAAATGTGCCACATCATCCCGTAGAGCACCGGAATGTCCGTACCGGGCCGCAGGCGGACATATTCGGTCGCGTGCGCCGCCGTGCGGGTCATACGCGGATCGACAACGACGACGTTCGCCCTGTTGAGCTCGGCCCCCTCCAATAGATGTTGCAGCGACACCGGATGCGCTTCGGCGGGATTGCCTCCCCAGATGATCTGCGTCTTCGCGTTGCGGATGTCGTTGTAGCTGTTGGTCATCGCACCGTAGCCCCAGGTATTGGCTACCCCGGTGACTGTCGTCGAATGACAGATGCGCGCCTGGTGGTCGGTGTTGTTGGTCCCCCAGAAGGCGCCGAGCTTGCGAAACAGATAAGATCCCTCATTAGTGAACTTCGCCGAGCCGAGCAAATAGACCGAGTCCGGGCCAGATTGTTCGCGGATCGCCATGAGCCGATCGCCGATCTCATTGACTGCCTGGTCCCAATTGATCCGGGTCCATTGGCCATCGACGAGCTTCAGCGGATATTTGAGCCGCCGCTCGCCGGAGACGAGTTCGCGCACCGACGCCCCCTTGGCGCAATGCGAACCGCGATTGATCGGGCTGTCCCAGCTCGGCTCCTGACCGATCCACACGCCGTTGGCGACCTCGGCGGTAACGGTGCAGCCGACCGAGCAATGCGTGCAGATGTTCTTGTGGACCGCAGCCTGCGCACCCGGTGCCGGTGGGGGGCCGGCGCGGGCCTTGCGCACGCTGCCGAGCGGCAGCGCGCCGAGCGCCGCCAGTCCGCCCGCGGCGAGGCCTGATTGGCGTAGGAAGCCGCGACGGTCGACGCCGCGCTCGGACTGGCCGGCAAAGGCGGCGAGCGAGCCGCGCCGCGCCTCGCGTTCGCTTCTCCTGATCAGCATGGCGCGCCCCTATTTCGGATAGCGGTTGACACGGTAATAAGTCTTGACCTCGTCGCTTTCGCGGTAGCGCGCCTTGCGCTTCTCGTCCTCTTTCTCGCCGTCGGCGGCCGCCTCTCTTCCCAACGGCGCCATTGCGCCCGCCGCCGCGCCGGTGCCGATCAGGCGGAAGAAGCTGCGGCGACCCACGGTTGCCTTGTCTTGGGCCTTCATGACGGCGTTCTCCCTCCGCGTGCCCCTATCCAGGGAGCGCGAATGCTTGGGTTTCGAGGTCGATGAAAAGCCGCCCGATCGCACCGACCGGGCGATAAAAGTCCGCCGCCTTCGCCGCTTCGAGATCGGCGAAGAAGCGCGGCATCCATGGCGCCAGATGGCGGTCGAAGAAGTACTGCTGGCGCTCCACCGGCGCGGCGAACTCGCCCGCGGCGAGACCGGCCATGATTTCGCACAGGATCGCCGCGTGGTCTTCGGGCTCGCATTGGCCTTCGACGCGCTCGATAGCCAGAGCAACGAGCTCGGCGCGCAACCGCGCCAGCGGCCGCTCATGGAGAAAACCGGTCAGGTAATAGGACCCGTAAGGTAGAAGCTCGCCGCGGCCGACGCCGATGAAGAGTTCGAAATATTCGCGCGCGACCGCGGTGGCCTTTTTCTGCGCAGCTGCCGCGGCCAGCGCCTTATGCGCAAGGCCGAGCGGCGTGCCGTCGCCCTCGATGCTCGCCAGTTGCGTCAGCAACGCTGCATCCGGTGGGCGTGCCAGAAGCACCGCAAGCAGCTTATATTCCCGGGCACGCGGAATGGCAATGTCCTCGCCGTCCGCAAACCGGATCGCGCCGCCCAGCCCCACGTCTCCCATCGAATGTGCCCCCGAGGGCATTCTCGCCAAAGCGTGGGCACGCTAATACTGGAGCGGCGCGGCGGTCAATAGGCTAAACGGGCGCGATTATTGCGGGAGCGCGCCGCCATGATGGCGGCGGGGGCAAGACTCGTGCGCTTTTCTCTCATCATCTTCGTGCTGCGCTGCAGCAATACTTTGCGGCGCCTCTACGATTGGGGCTATTACAGCGGCCTCCGCCGACGTTACCGGAGCGTCCACAACCGGGACGGTGGCGGAGGTCGGATCCGCCACCTCCGGCTGACCCAACACCTTGGCCGCGAGTCGACGGACCTTCTCAAGATCAAGCGAGCCAAAGCCAGGCACCCCATCCGGGGCATTGAAATCCCACGCATTCTCCGACAGGCCGATGAAATCGCGGATCGCGGGATCAGCTGTCCAGGCCCGGCGAAGCGCCGCAAGCGTCAGCTCCGGCGGCACGCCGGGCGCGAGGAAAGCCTTGATGTCCGAAGCGGACCCGATCGATTCGATCGGCGGCAGCGGCGTCGCTGAAGGGGGCTCGCCGGTGGTCGGGGACGCGGGTTCTGCCCACTCGGCCGCGCGCGGCGGCGGATTCTTCTCGGCATCCGACTGCGCTGCAGCATTGCGCTTTCGCCGCGACCAGCGTGCCAGGAAGGGTTCATCGCCGCTCATCGCGCCTCCGGATCTGCCGAGCCTGACGCGCCAGAGCCTCCGGATTGGCGCGGTCGCGTTGGCGCTTTACGAAGCCCGGTTGGGCGGGGTATTGGGCGACGAAGGCCGCTATCTCATCGCGCAGGGATTCCGACATCGCGACGGCTTCGACAATCGCCTGACCGGGCTCGGTCCATCCCTCCCCCTCCGCCGGGTCGGCGGTCACGCCACCAATGACGTAAGGCGGTTCGCCGCCGGTCGCATGCATCGCGACCCAGATCGCCGGCGCGACCGATATCAGATTCCGCCGATAGTTTTCCGCCTCCGATCTATAGAGCGCGATGTCGCCCGCGCCGGCGTAATAGGTGACTGCATCGCCGCTCTCCGCCAGCGGCGTCCACGCGGCTGTGTCCGGCAATCCTGCGAGCACCGCGACAGGACGCCAAAGAAAATCGGCCCATTGCGAGGTGGCTTTGCGCCGCTCGACGACGATACCGACAGCGATGCGGCGGACGAGCTCGCTCATCGTCCATCGCCGCAAAAGCGTTCGAGCCATGACGGCATTGCGAGCGCGGCGCGTAAATCCAAAGATTTTGCCGGCCTGCCCCTTCCCTCGATCCGCAGATTCCCGCTCGCGTCGATCGCCTGCCGCACACCGCGCTCCGGCCGCAGATGCGAAAGATAGCCTGGCGCGATTGCGGCGAAGCCGCCCTCCTGCCAACGGTCAATCACAACCATGAGGTGGCGAGCAAAGCCTTCGACCAGGCGTTCCGCTGTGGCTTCGCCAAACCCTTCATCTGCCAGCGATGTTGGCAGCCGGTATTTTGAATGCATCAACCCCGGGCTTTTGTGAGCGATGGCCCCCCTTGTCGTCCCGGCGAAGGCCGGGACCAAGGCTTCCGTCGCCCCGGGATCGTCAAGCAATGGCGATGCGTTACTAAACTCTTCGGAGGGCTCGTGCCGCGGCAGGCTGGACCCCGGCCTGCGCCGGGTTGACGAAGAAGGCGGCGACTGGGTCGTTTCGCCAACTCCGTCGACAGCCATCGTCAGCGAAACGAGGCGAATGACGGCGCCGAAGACGAGCCAATCGGGTCTCGCATGTTCATCGGCAAGCTCCGGCCAGCCGAGACGGCCGCCGCCGACAAAGCCGCGACCAACCTCCAGCCGGTCCGGCCATTCGATCGCGATCGGCGTTTCGGGCGGAGCCAGCGCAGAGAGCGCATCGGCGATCGCCGACATGCCGGCATAGAAGCTGCGGCGGGCACCGCCTAGCTCCTCCTCTGGCTCGAGTACGACTGCAAATTCCGCGACGTCGAACCGTCCGACGAAAACCAGCATCCCAGCGCCGAGCCTGGGGGCGTGGGCACAGGCGTGGGCGAATGCATCGCCCGCTTCGCGCAGCACCAGCAGCCGAAACGGCGGCGGCAGATCGAGGCTACGCATATTGTGCCTGGTGGTACCCCAACGCTGCTCCCGCTGCATTTTGGTCATGGACATTGACTCACTCGATCACCTCTTCGGCACGTGCGAGGAGTGATGGTGGGACCGTCAACCCGAGCGCGTTTGCAGTCTTGAGATTGATCACCAGTTCGACTCTTGTCGACTGTTGCACCGGTAGATCGGCCGGCTTTTCGCCCCTGAGAATGCGGCCGGCGTATACACCGCTTATGCGTTGTGCGTCGGCTAGGCTGGTCCCATAGCTAATGAGACCGCCAGCCTCCGTGAGCTGCCGAAACTGGTAGATTGTCGGAACCTTATGGCGGGCCGCCAGGGCGATGAGTTGATCGCGCGCTGCGCCAAAGAAGAGCGGCTCGCCAGTTACCAGAAGAGCGCCAGCCCGGTGTTCGACTAGCGTGGCGAAGGCCGTATCGATCTCGTTTTGATTGTTTGCAATCAGGAGCAGCAAGCGCACGCCGAGTTTATCGGCCGCGATCTCTGACCCTCTCGTTTGAGTCTCGGCGAGTACGTTGTTCGGGTTCACCAGCACCGCAATCGTGGTGGCTGCGGGTGCCAATTCATGAAGCAGTTCGAAGGCCTTCGGGATCAATTCGACGTCGAGGACAGTTACGCCCGTCACATTGCCACCGGGCCGTGCAAGGCTCTTTACAAGGCCAAATTGAACCGGGTCCGAGCCGAGGACAAAGACGATCGGGATCGTCTCGGTCGCTGCCTTGGCGGCAAGCGCCGTCGGGGTAGCACCACCCGTGACAATCACAGCCACTTGGCGGCTCACCAATTCGCGCGCCAGACTTGGCAAACGATCATATTTGCCCTCGGCCCAGCGGTACTCGATCGCCACATTCCGCCCCTCGACATAGCCGGCTTCTGCTAAGCCATCGAGAAATGCACCACGGAATGGGCGAGCTGATTCCGGCGCACCTGGGCCGAGATAACCGACCACCGGTAACGCCAGCTGCTGGGCGCGGAGGGCGTGCGTCACCAGGATCGCACCGCCCAGAAGGAGAAAAAACTCGCGGCGCCTCAAAGGCCGAGGGAAGTGCGAGCTGGAAAAAACGTGGCCCATATAAGCCAGTATCAGCGGGCTAACTAAGTTAGACTAACCTAGGAGCCTGACCCAGAATGAGCCCAAGTGAAGCAGTTTCTTATCAAACACCGTCATTCCCGCGAAAGCGACGCGAAAGCGGGAACCCAGGGCTGCAAGTATTCGAGCGGTCGCCCTGGGCCCCCGCTTTCGCGGGGGCGACGATCAGTTACTGCAACTGCTGGACTCATTCCAGGTCAGACACTAAGACTTCAACGTGGGTCATCACCAAGTTATGGCCTTACCTGCGATCCGGAAACAATATAACATCCGTCCGCGGTTAGTCCCACCGGCGCATCGCGCCTGGCGAGCAAATTGATGCCTGATCGGCGCACCCTCGTGGTTTGTACGTGTGAAGACACGATGCCGCTCGACACGGCGGCATTCGCACGCGGCTGCCGCAACTTCGATATTGTCACCGGCCGCCAGTTCTGCCGGGCGGAGCTCGACAGGTTTCGCACGTTCGCGGACTCGGGTGGGCCCCTCACGGTCAGCTGCACACAGGAAGAGGCGCTGTTCCGCGAAATGACCGAGGATGGGCGCGCCGATCTGCGGTTCGTCAATTTGCGGGAAAGCGCCGGATGGTCGGCTGACGCGGCCCAAGCCGGTCCGAAAATGGCGGCGCTCGCCGCCGCTGCCAGTGAGCCGATGCCAGCCATTCCCTTCGTACAGCTCGAGAGCGCTGGCGTACTCCTCGTCTACGGACGTGACGAGGGTGCGATCGAGGCCGCAACCCTCCTAAAGGAGCATCTCGATGTCACCGTGCTGCTGACACGGCCCGATCAGATCATCCCGCCGCGCACGACAGATTTCCCGATCGCCAAAGGAACGATCCGCTTAGCGAAAGGCTATCTGGGTGCGTTTGAGCTCACCGTCGACGATTATTCCTTGCCACAGCCTTCCTCACGCGACGCGCTGCTTTTCGCTCCGTCGCGTGACAATGCAACATCGCGCTGTGATATTGTGCTCGACCTCTCGGGCGGCGCGCCGCTTTTCCCCGCCGCTGATCTGCGGGACGGCTATCTGCGCGCCGATCCGAGGGATCCCGGCGCCATGCTCAGAGCCGTGCTGCGCGCACGCGACCTCGTCGGCAGCTTCGACAAGCCGCGCTACATCACCTTCGATGCCGAGCTTTGCGCCCATTCGCGCTCGCGTATCGTCGGTTGCCACCGCTGTCTCGATCTCTGCCCGACGAGTGCGATCGTACCGGACGGCGATCACGTTTCGATCGACGCGAAGATCTGCGCCGGCTGCGGCCAATGCGCCGCGGTCTGTCCGACCGGCGCCGCGAGTTACGCCCTGCCGCCCGCCGATGCGCTGCTGCGCAAACTGCGCACGCTGCTCACCGTCTATCGCCAGGCGGGTGGCGCTCCCCCGGTTCTGCTGCTTCACGACGAGGCGCATGGTGGCGCGCTGATCGACGCCCTCGCCCGGCACGGCGACGGCCTGCCGGCACATGTGCTGCCGCTTGCTGTCAACGAGGTGACGCAGATCGGGCTCGAATGCATCGCCGCCGCCTTCGCCTATGGCGCGGCGGCGGTGCGGATTTTGCTGCACGCCAAGCCGCGCCACGATCCAGCGGGCCTCTACCACACGATCGCGCTCGCAGAGGCCACTCTCGCCGGTCTCGGCCTCGACGGAACCCGTATTGCGACGATCGAGACCGACGATCCTTTCGCACTCGGCGATGCATTGCACGCAATCACGCTCGGCGCACCCGTCCCGCGGCCCGCGAGCTTCGAACCGTTGGGAGGCCGCCGCGAGGTGTTGCGTTTTGCGCTGCACGAACTCCGGCGCGCGGCTTCCGCCGAAACCGAAGTGATTGACTTGCCCGCGGGAGCGCCGTTCGGAGCCGTCGAGATCGGCGACGGCTGTACACTGTGCCTTTCCTGCGTCTCGGCGTGCCCGACCGGCGCGCTTTCGGACGATCCCGACCGGCCGGTGCTGCGCTTCTCCGAGGATGCCTGCGTGCAATGCGGCCTGTGCAAGACGACTTGTCCGGAGAAAGTGATCACGCTCCTCCCGCGCCTCGCGTTCGGCGCCGCCGCCGCAACGCGCGTCCTCAGGGAGGAGGAGCCGTTTCACTGCATCCGCTGTGGCAAACCTTTTGGCGTCAAAAGCACGATCGACAGCGTCCTCAGCAAACTCGAGGGCACGCACTGGATGTACCGGAGCGCGCCGCCGCGGCTCGATCTGATCAAGATGTGCGGAGATTGCCGGGTTATCGCCGTCACCGAGGAAGCCTTCGATCCGCATGACGCGCCGCAACGGCCGAAGCTGCGCACCACCGACGATTATCTGCGTGAGCGCGAGATCAAGGGCGAATCCTGATCAACGGGTCGTCCGCTCGAGGAACTCGACGAGCGCGTCGCGGTCCTCGCGAGAACCGATGCGCTGTTCCGGCATTTTGGTGCCCGGCGTGTAGCGGGCAGGGCCGATCTCGAACAATTTCACCAGCGTCTCGGGCGTCCATACGATATCGAGATCCTTGAGGGCTTCGGAATAATTGTAGCCGGGCAGGCTGGCGATCCGCCGTCCGAAAATGCCATGAAAACTGGGACCGGCGCGGCTGCCTTGGTCGGGCGCAAGGGAGTGGCAGGCGACGCAGGCGCGAAACACTTGAGCTCCGGGTTCGCCGGCGAAGACAGCCAGCGGATCGTCAACTCCGCTCTCCGGAGGATCGAGCGACTCACCGCTTTCCGCGTCCCAGCGGCGGATTGTGCGGTCGCCGCCGCCGGTCAGCAATGTGCGGCCGTCAGGCGAAAACCCCACCGCCCACACGGGCACGCCCGACCCAGCCAATGTGCGCAGTACGCTTCGGCTCTGACGATCGATCATTGCGACCGCACCGTTGACACCCCCTGCAGCGATACGCGTGCCGTCGCGCGAGATCGCGAGCGCGACGATCGGGGCCGGCAGAGCTTCTATTGTGCCGAACCGCAGTCCCGAGGGAGACAGAAAATAGACGTGACCGTCGGCGGCGGCCGCGGCGATCTCGCCATCCGGCGCCGTCGTCGCGGCGTTGAGGGGCGCCGGCAACTCCACGGCGATCGGGGAGCCCGCCCGGGTTAGCGGCCAGATGCGTACCGTCGCGTCATAGCCGGCGCTGACCACCGCTGTGCCATCGGGTGCGAAGGCCACGCCGTTCGCGTTTTGCTGGTGACCTTCAAGCGTGGCCGCCGGCCCGCCGGCAAGCGGCCATAGGCGAACCGTTCGATCCCATGACGCTGAGGCGAGGGTTGCGCCATCTGGTGATACCGCGAGCGCGACGATCGGCCCCTCGTGTCCTCTCAGGATCCTATCCGGCACCGGCTTCCCAGGCGTCCAAATGCCGATAATCGCATCGGCGCCCGCTGTCACGGCGCGGCCATCATTGAGGATCGCGACGGCGTTTACCGCGCCCTCATGCAGGCGCAAAACCTGCTCGGCGAGACTGTCGCGAAGCGACCAGCGGATCGCCGATGTGTCGAAACTCCCGGAGAGCGCGGTAGTGCCGTCGGCGGAGAGCGCCAACGCGCGGATCGGCCCGCCATGTCCGCGAAGTTGCGCCTCGGCCGGGCCGCGAGCGGCAGCCGCCCCGACCAATATGACACACCAGATCAAGCGTCCCAGTGAGAGACGCATGTACGCCGTTCCAGCGCCAAGTGCCGCGGCAATGCGAGGACACGCCCCGCCTCCTGCCGCGTACCAACCGCAGATCCGCCTCGTCGCGTCCACCATCGGCAGGCGCTTGAAATCACAAGTTACGCGATCCTACCTTGCACGATGAGTCAACAAAGGAACCGACTATGCGCATTTTCGTCACCGCCTGCCTCGCGGCGATCGTGCTTGCAGTGGTTGGTGCGATTGTTCTCGACCAAATGCAGGAACCTGTCAGCGCCGCCTTCACCACGGCGGGCGTGCGGCATTGATAGGGTCGATTATCGGCCCGAGTGAAAACTACGGCAGCCGGCGCGGCAGTTTCGCCGCGATGGCTTACGCACTGCTGCGCACATTAGGCCGCCGCGCCCTCCCAGCGCACCCACTTCATTAAAGCCACCGCGCGCTGAAAAGACAGAACGAGCGAACGATCCTACAACGCCGAGCGGCGGCTCGAGCCACCGCCGTCGATCGTACAGATCGAGCCGGTTGTGTAGCCCGAAAGGTCAGAGGCGAGGAACGCCGCCATCCAGGCGATTTCCTCCGGCTTGGCGGCGCGGCCGAAGGCGAGTGGCTTCATGTATTCGGTCCAGCGCTCGGCGTCGCCGAACTGGGTCTCTGCGCGGGTGCGCATCAATGTGATAAGCCGGTCGGTCAAGACCGGCCCGGGGTTTATGCCAAGGACGCGCAGCCCGTCGCGCGGCGCGGTGCCGCCCATCGCACGCGTGAACGCCATCAGCGAGGCGTTCCCGGACGAGCCGGCGACGTAATCGAAATCCGGGTTCTCGCCGGCGGCGCCAATGATGTTGATGATGACCCCCTTCTTGCGCTCGCGCATCAGTGCGTAGAAGCGGCGCGTCATGTTGACATAGCCGAAAACCTTTAAGTCCCAGGCAGCGCGCCAGCGCGCCTCGTCGATCCCATCAATGTTGCCGCCGGGGATTGCGCCCGCATTGTTGATCAGGATCTCGGTATCGGCGCATTCCTCGGCGAGCTTGTCGACATTGCGGCTGTCGGAGAGGTCGAGCGGGTAATGCCGCACCGCGACATTGTGCTGGCCGACAATCTTCGCTCTCACGGTTTCGAGATCGGCGGCGGTTCGCGCCACCAGCACGACATCGCACCCCTCTTCGGCCAATGCCTCGGCGCAAGCCCGCCCGATCCCTTTCGACGCACCGGTCACCAGCGCCTTACGACCCCGCAAACCTAGATCCATGAATTTCCTCC
>Ga0306922_10006378_pt1 | contig 11322 bp, 10 predicted proteins | sample sta12Cox44000082_FD_203758 | JGI IMG/M metagenome (GOLD analysis project Ga0306922, IMG submission 203758) | Lab enrichment of tropical soil microbial communities from Luquillo Experimental Forest, Puerto Rico - statoxic.12C.oxic.44.000.082 (v2)... | ecosystem: Environmental > Terrestrial >...
TTTATATGGCTTCCCCGAATCGCACGCGGCCAGCTTCGCACTGCTGGCTTATGCCAGCGCCTACCTGAAGTGTCACTACCTGGCGGCTTTCACCTGCGCCATGCTGAACAACCAGCCGATGGGCTTCTATCCGCCGGCGATTCTGATCAAAGACGCGCAACGCCACGGCCTGCGGGTCCTGCCTGTGGATGTGTCCTGTTCCGACTGGCCATGCACCGTGGAGTGGGACAAGGCTCTGCGTTGTCCCAAGCCAGGTGGAGCCTTGCCCTACCTCCGCCTGGGGTTGAGGTATGCCCGTGGACTTCGCGAAGAATCCGCCCGCGCCCTGTTGAAGGCCCGCGCTCAACGCCCCTTCACCAGCGTGGACGATCTGGCCTTGCGCGTCCCCGAGTTGCGCAAAGACGAAATCAACCGCCTCGCCGAGATCGGCGCGCTCAACACCCTGGACAAGCTCCACCGGCGGGACGCCCTGTGGCAGGCTCAGCGCGCGATTCGGCCGGTTGGTCCGCTGCTCGGATCGCTCGAAGAAAAAGACGCGCCTTCGCCGCTGGCCCCCATGAATGCGGAGGAGCGCTTGTGGGCCGATTACCAGGGCACCGGTCTGACCATCGGCCGTCACCCCATGGCCTGGCGGCGCGCCGAAATGAACGCGCGCCGTGTCACGCGTGCCATCGACTTGGCCTGTGTCCCGGACGGCCGCCTAGTGCGGATTGCGGGCTCCGTGATCGTCCGACAGCGCCCCGGCACGGCCAAGGGTTTCGTTTTCCTCAGCATGGAAGACGAGACCGGCATTATGAACGCCATTGTGACCCCTCGGATGTTCGACCGCTACAAGTTCGCGGTGCTGGGCGAGCCCTTCCTGCTGATTGAAGGTATCCTGCAAAATCTCGACGGCGTGATTTCCGTCAAAGCCGGCCACATCGAGGCTCTCCCACAAGGCGCGGCGGCGGGGTCCCACGATTTCCATTGACCGTTTCTCCCTTGGATCATCCGATCCCTCAAAACCCGAATTCGGTGAAACATATATAAGTAATTCATTGCCGCTCATGCCGATCCCTTCGACCGCATGCTCGTGGTACAGGCTCAGGTGCGAAAAACTTTGCGATCGCAACCGCCGATCCTGCCACCACCGCATGAGATTCGGCAAACGATCGAGGCTTCACACTGAGAGGCGCTCACTGAGGACCCGATCCGTTCAATTCCTTTAGTATGCGCACGGCCACTTCTTTTCCGCGCTTGCCAATTTCCCCGCTCGGGCCCACGCACGACGGACATCCCGCCTCGCAGCCGCAGCCGGCCAGCAATTCGGCCGTTTGCCGTAAGAGCTCCGGAGCCATCCGGTAAAGCGGGGCACTTTGTCCGATTCCGCCGGGGTACGTGTCGTAGAGGTACAAGTTGGGCTCGAAAGTGGTGGTCGCTTCCGCGCTGAGTGCCGTCCCCAGGTCGCATGGGTCGCACATCAGCAGCAGCGATGCGACTGTGCGCAGCGCCGTTCCCAGGCCGGCAATCGCGCTCTGCTTCTCAGAGGATGAGTATTCTCTAAACCGCGTCAGAAACGCGGCCGGAAAGTGCAGCCAGAACGCCGTTGTGTGCATCTCCTGCTCGGGCATCGAAAGCTTCCCGGCCCCCACGTTCTCATTGGTGTAGAACTTGATTTTCTTGAAGCCCACGATCTGGCGGTTCACGCGCACATCGCCATAGACGCGGCGCGCCCCGCCCAGCACTTCGCCTTCGGCTTCCTCGAGCGCCTCGACCCGCGTGTAGTCGATGGCGTCGGTGTAATAATCGCAGTCCACGCGCCGGACGTAGGCCTTGCGCTCCTGGTAGTCGAAGCGCTCGACGTGATACTGGCGCGCCTCGTGCAGATAGATCGCTTTCTCGTGCAAGGTGGTGAGCGCCGCCGGAAAAGAAACCTCGGCGATCACCTTCGGCTCGCCGGTGATGTCGATGACCGCGAAATTATCGCTGGTGATGGCGCGGAGGCTGGTGGCATCGGCCGGGTAGCTGTCCGATGTCCAGTGCCACGCGCCGGCCGAGTGATGCAAGAATCCGCGCTCTTCGAGAAACTGGCACAAAGCGGCGGTATCATGCGGCCCGAATTTCTCGCCGTCGCGGAGGGGCAGCTCGAAGGAGGCGCATTTCAAGTGCGCCAGGAGGATTTCCAAATTCTCTGGGTTGATGTAGGCGTGCTCGGGTGAGCGGCCAAAAAAGTAGTCCGGATGCTCGACGACATACTGGTCGAGCGGCGCGCTCGAGGCCACCAGCACGGCCGCCGACGCGCCTTGCCGCCGTCCGGCACGGCCGGCCCGCTGCCAGGTGGACGCAATCGTGCCCGGGTAGCCGGCCATCACCACCGCATCGAGCGACCCGATGTCGATCCCCAGCTCGAGCGCATTGGTGGCCGCGATGGCCCGGATCTCGCCCTCCCGAAGCCCGCGCTCGATCTCCCGGCGTTCGCGCGGCAGGTAACCGCCACGATACCCGCGCACCGTTTCAGTGGGCGTTGGCCCGCTGTCAAGAGCGTCCTTGAGGTAGGTCACCAACACCTCGGTCGCCAGGCGGCTATTGGCGAACACCAGAGTCTGTAGATCGCGCTCAATGAATTCCAGGGCCACACGCCGCGTCTCCTGAATGTAGCTGCGACGAATTCCCAGCTGCCGGTCGACCACTGGCGGATTGTAGAAAATCAAGAACTTCTCTCCCCGCGGCGCGCCGCTCCGGTCGATCAGCTCGAAGGGCACCCCGGTCAGACGTTCGGCCAACTCCCGCGGGTTCGCGATGGTGGCCGAACAGCATATGAACTGCGGAGCGGAATTGTAGAATACACAGATCCGCTTCAGCCGTCGCAGCAGGTTGGCCAAATGGCTGCCGTACACGCCCCGGTAATAGTGCAGCTCGTCGATCACCACGTAGCGGAGATTCTCAAAGTACCGGGCCCAGCGCGTGTGGTGCGGCAGGATCCCGCTGTGCAACATGTCTGGATTGGTCAGAACCACATTGGCGCGCTGCCGGATGGCCTTGCGCGCATCTTGCGGTGTATCGCCATCGTAGGTAAAGGCGCGGGTTTCCGAACCCATCTCTTCCACGGTCGCGCGAAACTCATGGTACTGGTCTTCGGCCAGCGCCTTGGTCGGAAACAGGTACATCGCACAAGCATCGGGTTCCTGGACCAGCGAATTGAGCACCGGCAGATTGTAACCGAGCGTTTTGCCACTGGCGGTGGGTGTAACCAGCACAATATGGCTGCCCTGCTGCGCGAGGGCGAAAGCCTCCGCCTGGTGGGAGAAAAGGCGTACGATGCCCCGCCGGGCCAAGGCCCTTTGAATGCGACCATCCACGCCCGGCGGGATCTCCGCAAACGTTCCCTCGGCAGCCGGCTCGTGATGAATCGCGCGGATCGGCGATCCAGCCTCCCCGTGCTCGCTTTGGAACCGGGAAACGACCGCCTCTACGGCAGGTTTACGGGCGCAATCGAGAGCAAGGGAGGATTCCGCCAGCTCGGCAAACGGATTCATGTCGTGCCCCTTTCGCCTTTTCTTTGCTAATACCCTATAACAAAAGTACGGGCGAAACAAGGTCCCACGTCAGCCGCTTTAGAAACGGCTCAACGTTCGCGCACGAATTCGTAGCGTTCGAGCGTCGCTGCAATCTGATAGGCGGGCGGCTGCTCTTCGATGGCTTCCTTCAGCAACGCCGCCCGCAACACTTTGCCGACACAGCGCAGGTTCACCGCCTGAGGCCCGTCGTGGTTCAGGGTGATGACGTATTCGATGGGGGTGCCGAGGTCGGGCTCCCTTTCCGAGGTGAACAAAACCCCGCTGGAACTAATATTCTGGGTGAAACCAGGAATGGTCATGCGTTCCGCACCAGCCCGCGTGAGGGCGAGAGGAAGGTGCAATTTGAACCGACGTGTGCGTCGCTGTTCCATTTAAAATTGATTTCATCCTACGTATACTCCCGGCGGAGGTCAATAGATCCGGGGAAAAGGGCGGCAGACAGCCGTACTGGTATTGAAGTTTTAGTCGTACGGAACGTCCGGCTTTGGGGCCGGGCGGCGCCACCCATATACACCGAAGGGGACTAGCCGAGCAAGCCGCTGCCGCGAATTACAATTACGAGCGTATACAGGGCTAGCGATTCAATAAGGACCAAACCCAGAATCAACATGGTGCGGATGGCACCGATGGCGCCTGGATTGCGAGCCATGGCCTCGGTTGCGCCAGCCACCGCTCTGCCCTGCCCCAATCCACATAATCCGGAAGCAATCGCCATCGCGATGCCCGCGCCGATTCCCGCCCAAGCCTTGGACTGGGCCGCGACATTGGCGTCCTGGGCGAACAACATCGGGCTGGCAACCAGCCCCAGCACCGCTAACAACATCATCTTCTTAGTCATCCTACTCTCCTTGTTAAGAATCGCCTCCAGGAGGTGGTCCTCGCCGCCTTGGGAGATCGGCGAGCTCACGCTGAAGAGGCTTGTGATAAAGCCGCGACCTAATGTTCGTGCGCCATGGCTCCGGCGACGTAGATCATCGTGAGAAGCATAAAAATATAAGCCTGCATGAGAGCCACAAACAGGTGCAGCCCCATAAAGACCGCCGGAATCATGAAATAAGTGAGGCTGAGGAAAACCATCGTCACTTTCTCGCCTGCGTACATGTTAGCGAACAGACGAATGGTGAGCGAAAGGGGACGAGCCAGATGGCTCACAATTTCGATCGGGACCATCAGCGGAGCGAGCCACCAGAAGGGCCCAACAAAATGGGCAGCATATTTAGCGCCGTTCGCCTGGATCCCCACCAGGTTGTAGTAGAGGAAGGTGGCAACAGCGCAACCAAGCGGCACCACTGGATTCATCGTAGGCGCTTCGAATCCTGGAATCAGGCCAATGAGATTGGAAAAAAGGATGAACAAAAAGATCGTGCCAAAATAACCGAGATACTTGACGCCCCCGTTTCCCATCTGATCCTCGGTCTGTCCATGGACAAACTCGTAGATCAGCTCGAAGATGTGCTGCAGTTTGCCCGGTTGGTCGGCGGAAAGCCTTCCGCGCAACATCGCAAACAGCAGCACCAATATCGTCATAACCAAAACCTGCATGACGATGAAATCCGCCCAAGGACGCGCCTGGTGTGGCAAGCCTGCCATCGACAGGAACCAGTTGCCGGGCGTGGCTAAGTAGTCATTAAAGATCTTCGTCAGCCACAGCTCAGTCTCTTGCATAGATTAGTTCGATGAGGATTTCCACGATTACAGCGGCCGTCGAGAGCAGCAACCCTGCCAGGGCGGCACGCAAGCTCACAACTGTATATTTCACTATAACATAGGCGGCCCCGCCGATCAGAAAGTACCGAAGCGCCGTTTTTACCGCCAGGCGGCGCGCCGGATGATGCGCTCCTAGTGCACCGACCACTTGCTTTAACCACCGAAAGCTGACCCAGGACGTCGCTCCGCCCAGGGCAAAGCCGGCCGCCCCACTCCAGCCGCCCATGCCGAAGGCAGCCAGGGTCCCGGCAACTCCCAGCACCACGAGGATACGCGTAATGCGCCCGACCACGCGCTCGAACAGGCCGTCGTCAAGGGCTTCCATTGCGCGAATCCCGGCCCAGTTGGCGGATAAGCTCTAAAAAGCCCGCGACGGTACCCAGGATAAGGAATATGATTTTGAGAAAACCGGTTCCAAAGGCTCGATCGAGCAGGTACCCAATGGCATAGCCGACAAAGGTACTCACGGGCAGCAGGAGTGCAACCCCAAAGTAACGGCCCATCTGCTCGGACCATGAATTTTTCGGTTCGGCCACCACCCCTAGTGTAGCCGCGCGCTGCTCCCCGCGACTACTACCTCATCTCCGTCATCATGCCCGGCAGGCTCCACTGGAAGTGCAGGTCTTTTTCGACCCAGCCGTACTCGGCGATCATGATCTTACCGATGTCATCAGCCTTTTTGCCGTCCCGAATCAGCCCCTTCACGCGGTTCTGGAGCTTTTCCACGTTGTTGCGGTAGAGTAGCAGGCCGGCTTTGTTGGTCACCGCACCATGGCCTGGGATGACGGTATCGAAATCGAGATCGTTCAAGACTTCGTCAAGCGTCGTGGTCCAATCCGCCAGGCTGCCGCCTCCCGGGTAGTCGATGAGGGGCGTGGTGCCGGCCATCAGGTCGCCGGTGTGAATGGTCCGCAGGGCCGGAAAGTACATCACGGCATCGCCGTTGGTGTGGCCGCGTCCGAAGAACCGCGCGCGCACTTCCTTGCCGCCCAGCACGACATCCTCCTCCTGCGTGAACGTGATGCGTGCCGGGGTGGGGATAATGCCCGCGTTCGATTGAATGTGGGCCAGGATGTTCTTGCGCGCATTGGCGGTCGAGATAATCTCCGCATTCGACGACAGCATCTTGGCATTGCCGCCGCTGTGGTCCTCGTGATAGTGCGTGCTCAGAACGTACTTCACAGGCTTGCTGGTTACGCCCTTGATCCTCTCCATGATGGTGTCATGGTCGCGCTCAAATTTGTCGTCCACCAGGATCACGCCGTCATCGGTGATGTACACGGCCACATTCCCGCCGTCGCCCTCGATTTCGTAGAGATCGTCCTTGACTTTATTGAGATTCAGCTGGGGAGGCTGGCCTCCCCGGTTCTGGGTGTAAGCGATCCATCCGCCCACAAGAAAGACCGCCGCGACCGAAGCGCGCAACAGAAGTGTCCGGTTCATGCGGGACACTATATCAAATTCGGTGGGGTTTTCAACCTCATTTTGACACCTCAATTTCACAGGGCGAACCATACGGGCTCCCCGGTTTCAGCGTAAAGCTGGCCGATGGGGGGATCTTTGGCCGCCTGAATGCCCTGGCGGGCCTGGTGGTTCGGAATCCCTCTTTGTTTCGCGAGGGTCGCCACCGGCGCCTGGCGGATCGAAAATTGACCCGGTTCAAGGGTTGAAGAACTTCGCCTGGGACTCGAATTTCAAGCGCTCGGCGCGGGAATCTCCTGAAACCGTCCCCGGCGCCGATCGTGATCTGGTCCGGGCCGCGAAAGGCCCCCTGCCGGCTTCGCCCTGGGTGCCCCCGCGAAAGCGTGAAGGCAGCCCCATTGAGCTAGTCGACACAGATCGCGCGGGTCCCGGAGCATGCGCCGGGCCCGTACCGGTCCCGGCCGCCCACGGAAACACCGGGATCGTCCCCGGTGCCGGCTCCGGATGGGTCCTTTCCCGCGTGGCGCGTCAGATCAACTGGCCCGTCCATCGGAAAACGGCGTGCCGGTCTAGACTCTAGACCGGGAGTAAGGCTGTCAACTGCCAGCTTCCGAGCGAGGTGAGCGAAAGCCATCCTAGCGCCAGTCCCGAGCTTCGCGAGGCCCCCGGACAAAGGTACCTTTGTTTTTACCAGGACTAAAGAATCGCTAGAGGCCCAGCGGCGGGTCACGCTTACAAGCTCTTGTCTTTCACGTGATCGAGCGAGGTGTCGGTGAACGAGCCCGAGCGAAAAGTCCGGAACCAATCGACGTCCTTTAATACGAAGGTCGGCGTCTCGGTGGCGTGCTGCGCCTTGACGTGGTTGAAGTCAGCGCTTGTTACATCCTCGAGCATGAACGGTGGCCGGAAATCGTCCTTCAAGAAGTTGACCTCGACGTCGTTGAACTCGATTCCTTCGACGTGCCGGATGAAAAATCCGTAAGCGGGCATGATGCCGAACCGGGTGGGCTCAGGGTACTCGGTTTCGCCTTCTGGAGGGACAATCGCCGCCTGCTCTCGGGTTCCACCACCTGCATAGAGGATGCGGATATGGTTCAGCTTCACGTCCTCGATCCGGTGGCCGGGGATGCCGGTGATCAAGGTGGAGTAGCGCGGATCGGCATTATTCACAACCACATCGCTAATGTTCACGCGCCGCAAGTGGCCGATCGGGGTGCCGTCGGGAGAGCGCAGGCGCCGGCCCAGGCGGACAAAGATCGGGGAATTGACGACATCGCGCATGGTGAGATTGGAGACGCTGATGTCTTCCAGGTCGCCTCCATCCACAGTTTCCAAGGCGAGCCCGCGGGAGTACTCGAACACGCAGTTGGAAATCGTGATGTTCTTGAAACCGCCGCTCGACTCCGTGCCGAGCTTGATGCGACCGGTTGGCCCGCCGCGATCTGGGGCACCCGCCGCATGCCGCTGAAAAGTCCCATTGAGCAGGGTCCCCATGTCGTAGCCGCTCACCAGGCAGTTGGTGATGGTCACGTTGGTAGTGTCACGGACGGAGCCCAGCGCATAGGACGCCTTCAGGACAATCGCGTCGTCCCATGGCGAATTCACACTCACATTCGAGATACGCACGTTGTGGCTCGCGTCCACGTCGATGCCGTCACGGTTGGTGTCGATTTTAAGGTTGTCGATCGTCAGGTTGTCGACACCGGTCGCCAGGATCGCGAAGTGGCCGCACAGCAGCATCGAAATATCGCGGATGGTGACGTTGCGGCTCAGCTTGAGCGAAATGGCTTTGTTGCCGATGCGTTTGTCGGCCTCGCGGGTGAGCGCTTTGCCGTTGATCAACCCCTGGCCCAAAATCGCGACGTTTTCCACACCCTCGCCCCACAGGAGGCTGTTGCGCCAGTGACTGTGACCGTAATCCTGGTACTTTTCGATGGACGGATTGGGCTCGGCTGGGTCATAGGCCTCCGGATCGGCCGAGGCCTGGATCACCGCACCCGAGTCGAGATACAGCGTCACGTTACTCTTCAGATGAATCGACCCTGAGACATAGGTGCCGGCCGGGAAGAACACCGTGCCCCCTCCCGCGGCATTTGCGGCGTCAATGGCGCGGTTGATGGCGGTGGTGTCCGCCGCTTTCGCCGAGCCCGTAGCGCCGTACGATTTGACGTCGTAGACCGGCGCACGGCCAGGTTGCGCTGCGGCAACAGGTGCGAGCGCCAGCGAACAGCAGACGATCGGCGGTACCGCTTTCATTGAACTCCTCCGGCGTCGGCGAGAAACAGCGGGCATAGGTGCCGCTCAAACAGGTTATAGGTGACATTTCGCGCGATCGGCTCCTCGCACTCTTCAAGCATTTTCAGGTACCGCGCGCCCATGGTGGCGGCAATCTTGTAGCCGACGTGCAACAACTGGCGCAAGTCCCGGTTGAAGGACGGATTGGATGGATCGTGCCGCAAGGCGGCCACGTATTGTTCGCTCGGCCAGCATTCCACTTCCAGCGGGAGAGGCAGGCAGTCGGCGTGAATGTCGATCACGGCAGCGTACGGCTCAGAGAGCGCGTCGAGGTGGAAGTAGGCCTCTCGGTAGATCTCTTTGGCCAAGCGGAGACCCTCGCCGCCGGCCTCGGCCAAGCCGATAAGTTCTTCGAGCCAGGTCGTGCCCGCGGTCTTTACGTGCACCCCGCCGCCGCTCTTTCCCAGGGCCCTGCGAATCGGCCCATAGATCGAGAATTTGTCGCTGCCGGAGTGAACGCTGAGCTTCAGATTCTCCGGCAGCCGATATTGCTGCTTCGCGTGAGCGATGACCGCGAGATCGTCGCTGAATTCCCGCTCGAACTGGCCCACGTCGCCCACGTAATCCACTCCTTTGTTGAAGCGGCCGGTGAACTTCGGCGCGAGGGTCTGAAGGGGAATCCGCTCGTCGGCCAGGGCCGCCAGGATGATGAGCAGCTCGGCGGGGGTCTGCGGAGTGTCGGTTTCGTCCATCGAGACTTCCGTGATGAAGGGCCGGCCGTCGCGATGCTCTGCGATGTGACGATAAATCCGTCCAGCCTCTTCTGCGGCATAGAGGTACTTGGCCGCGATTTCGAGCAGGTCCCGGCGTGTTATGCGAAGCGGCTCCCCGATGCCGGAGACGCGCAGTGGCCCCAACAACTCCGGATGTTTCGCCGCGAAGGACTCAACCCGGCCGCTCTCGCGCCCGATGGCAGCGGCGACATCAACGGTAAAGAAGTCAGACGAGTCGAGGAAGCGATTCACCGAATCCAGATTGATGTGATCGGCGTCCACGTGGTACGGATGCTTCCAGCCCAGTGCGCGGACGGCTTGTTCGGCGGCGACGCGGACGCTGGCAGGCTCGGAGCGGATTACATTATGCTCGCGATTCGACTTGTTCCAGACCGGGATCACCGTCACGCCGAGGGAGGCGGCCTTTCTACAGGCCTCAAGCTGCGCCTTGGCCTGATGGGCGAACCGGTCGCCGACCCCCAGCGAGAACTTTCCGAGTTCGAGCGGCGACGATTCCACCCTGTTTCGGACTATATCGCCACGCGCGCCCGTCCAATCCTCCAAAGTTCAGAAGAGATCCTTTAACATAACTAAAAGATTCAGGGGGGAGGGCACGATGGATATCCGGCAAATCGAGGTGTTTCTCAGTGTCATGCAGTATTCAAGCGTCACGAGGGCCGCCGAGAAACTGTACCTCTCGCCCGGCGCCGTCAGTCTGCAGCTGCACAACCTGGCGGCGGAGCTGCACACGGAGCTGTTTGTCCGCTCCGGGCGGCACATCATCCCGACCGAGCAGGCGCTTCGGTTGGCGGGTCAGGCGCGGGAGCTGCTCGCCAAGATGCGGGAGATTCAACAGGATTTCGCCAACCTTGCTGACGAGGATGCGCGGCCCTTTCATTTCGCCACGGGCGCCACCACGCTGATCCATCGTTTAGGACCGCCGCTACGGATGCTACGGAAACGATTTCCGAAGGCGGATATTCATGTGACGGTGGCGGCGACCGAGCAGATGGTGGCGGGATTGCTCGACCGCCGCTATGATCTGGCGCTGATCTCGCTCCCCTGGCCTCAGCAGGACCTCACGCTGGTGCCGCTGTTCGAAGAAGAACTGCTGGTCGTCCGCCCCTCAAAACCCACAGCGGTCAGCGCCATTCTCGCGGTCCGCCCGCACGAACTGGCCGGAGCTTCGTTCCTACTCTACCCTCGGACCAGCAACATGCGTTTGATGATCGACCGCTTTTTCCAGGAGCTCGAAATCCAGCCGCACGTCATCATGGAAGCCGACGACACCGAAGCGATCAAGCGGTTGGTGGAAGCGGGATTCGGATATTCGATTCTCCCGCAGTTTGCCTTGCGCGGGCGTGGCCATCGCTTTCAGACCTTGCGCGTATCGGGACACCGCCTGTTGCGGCAGCAGGCGCTGGCTATAGCGAAGACCGAATACCCGCGCGCGCTGACCACGGCCGTCGCCGGGTTTCTGCAAACCGCGCTCGCGACCAAACCCTGATATGGAGCGACCTGTCAAGCCTTTTTAGGGGCCGAGGTTTTGGTTTTTGGTTCCATGGGATTGCGTCATGTTCCCGCCGGAGCCGCCCGTCGCGATTACCCTTGGCCGGAACGGCGCGCAG
>Ga0306922_10006383_pt1 | contig 11318 bp, 6 predicted proteins | sample sta12Cox44000082_FD_203758 | JGI IMG/M metagenome (GOLD analysis project Ga0306922, IMG submission 203758) | Lab enrichment of tropical soil microbial communities from Luquillo Experimental Forest, Puerto Rico - statoxic.12C.oxic.44.000.082 (v2)... | ecosystem: Environmental > Terrestrial > Soil...
GACCTGACGAATGCCTTGTTCTCCACCAACAAGGACAATCCTGCGGATACGACGCAGATTCCTCAAGGTTACGCGGTCTATCAAGTGACCGAGATCCAGCCGCCACAGACGCCCACGTTCGAGCAGGCAAAAGCAAAGCTGGAAGAGCAATTCAAAAGCCAGCGCGCGCAGTCCTTGCTGACGCAAAAGACACAACAGATGTCGGACCGGGCGCGCGCAGAACATGATCTAAGCAAAGCAGCCAAAGAGGCGGGGGCGGTTGTCAAGACAAGCGATCTGGTTGATTCCAACGCTCAGGTTCCCGATGTCGGCCAGATGAGCGGTCCGGCAAGTGTGGCTTTCGATATGAAGCCCGGTGAGATTAGTGGACCGCTTCAGGGGGCCAGCAACGGAATTGTGCTGGCAGTTCTCGAAAAGCAGGAACCCAGCGCGGATCAGATCAAGAAGAGTTGGGATACCGCCAGGGAGACGCTGTTGCAACAGAAGCGCCAGGCGATGGAAATGCTTTACGTGCAAAACCTGCGCGACCAGCTCGAGAAGCAGGGCAAGATCAAGATCAACAAAAAAGAGATGGAGCGACTGACGACCCAGTCGGAAGGCACCTAAACTCTTTCTTTCTGGCTGACGATGTCGTAGGCCAGCAGGGAGCTGCTGGCCACCGTTTTTTGTGAGGGTGCCGCTCACAGTTCCTGCGCTGATCACCGCCCTCTGGAATTAGATTCTCATGTAAGAGTTATTCATGCTTTCACGGCGCTCATCCGGCGTTCTCATGCATCCCACCTCGCTGCCTTCGCGGGGCGGCATCGGAGACTTTGGTCAGGCTGCTTATCGCTTCGTGGACTGGCTGACGGCGGCCAAGCAAACGCTTTGGCAGATCCTGCCTCTCGGGCCTGTCGGTTACGGCAATTCGCCATACTCCTGCACATCCGCCTTTGCCGGCAATGCTCTGATGATTAGTCTGGAGCGCTTGGCGGATCGCGGTCTGATCGACCGCGATAAAGTAGCAAGTTTGCCGGACGGCGACATGCCTGTTGATTTCGACAGCGTGCGCGAGCACAAGTGGCCGCTGTTACGGGAAGCTGCATGCACCTTTCTGAAGTCAGCAGGACCCTTAGGTCGTGGAAGATTTGAAAAGTTCTGCCGTACCGCAGAGTGGTGGCTAGAGGATTACGTACTGTACAGTGTTCTGCGTGAGCATTTCAGTAATCAACCTTGGAACCAATGGCCCCGCGAGATCGTCCATCGCGAGCCCAAAGCCATTGCCGGCCTGCGGCGGGAGCTGCATGATCACATCGACCAAGAGCGTTTCCTTCAGTTCGCGTTTTTCGAGCAGTGGAAGGCGCTGCGTTCCTATTGCTCGGCTCGTGGCATTCGCGTCATCGGTGATGTCGCTATTTTCGTCAGCTATGACAGCGCCGACGTCTGGACACACCCTGAAATTTTTCGTCTGAAAGAAGACTTGTCGCCCGCCGTCGTCGCCGGCGTGCCACCTGATGCCTTCAGTGAAACCGGCCAGCGCTGGGGAAATCCTGTGTATAACTGGGATGCACTCAAGTCCAGTGGCTACACCTGGTGGATCAAGCGGATGCGCTGGGCGGTCGAGACCTGCGACATCCTGCGTCTCGATCATTTTCGTGGATTTGAAGCATATTGGGAGATCCCGGCCGACGAGCCCACAGCTGTGCACGGCCACTGGGTCAAAGGCCCGAACACAGACCTGTTTGAGGCTATGCGCAAGGCCTTGGGCGATCTCCCGTTTGTTGCAGAAGATCTGGGCTATATCACACCGGAGGTCCGAGAGCTGCGAAAAGAACTGGGAATTCCGGGAATGAAGATCATGCAATTCGGGTTCAGCAATCCTGGCGCCCACATTTATCTGCCCCATCGCTTTCAACCCGACTCAGTCGTTTACACGGGGACGCACGACAACGACACAATTGTCGGATGGTGGAACTCCTCTGCGACCGATGAGGAAAAAGAGCTGGCGACACAGTATCTCGGAATTCAAGAAGGCGGAGTGCATTGGGCGTTCATCCGAGGTGCGCTGACATCGGTGGCAGTTCTCTGTGTCATACCGGTGCAGGACATTCTGGGACTGGGTAGCGAAGGACGCATGAACATCCCCAGCGAGATTGGAGACAATTGGTCGTGGCGTTTCCCGGAACAGGCGCTCACTCCGGAGCTTGCCCGGAAACTCGCTGTCTTGGTCGAGGTCACCGACCGGGATGTTTGTGCGAAGGATCCTTCAAAGTGCGCTCAGCAACGCGGACGGAAAGTGTCCGAAGACTTCGCGGCATAGCAATTGGTTGTCAGCATTTGGGATCAGCAGTTCACCGGTAAGCACGTTGCGCCAGGGACGTCCTGCTGCTCCAGTCGGCAATACCAGCAACCGGTCGCCCCAGACTGCGCCGATCGGGGGCTGCTCGTGACCTTTCATCAGTGTGTAAGCCAACCGAGGCACCGCAATAATCGAAGCAGTATCCGCATGAAGACGCGCAAAAGCTACGACATGTTCGTCCCGGTCGTGCAGAACCTGAAGCCGCACGTACCCGCCAGAGCGGAAAAGCTCTGGATTCTCGCGCCGATGGTGCAACCCGCGCAATGTAATCCACAGCTTGATGCGGCCGTCCTTCCAGTGCTGCAGCAAATCCTCGCAAAGCGGCAGCAGGTCGCTTTTTTGGGAACGTGCATGCAATTCCTCTATGGCGTTTAATCGCAGGGCGAAGTCTACTGGCCGGCGATTGTCCGGATCGACCAGGTTGAACGTATACATCTCCTCGCCCTGATAGATGTCCGGAACACCAGGTGACATGAGCTTCAGCAAGGTTTGCGTCAGAGAGTTTATGCCGCCGAAGAAGGTCACAGAAGGCAGGAACTTCTGCAGCGAATCCCAGAAAAGACTTCGCCGTCCGTGGTGAACGGGAGACAGAATCTCCTCGATGAAGGTGTCTAACGCTTTCGCATATTCTGGGTCCTGGTTGATCCAGCTAACGTTGACTTTGGCCTCGCGTATTGCTTTCTGCATGTACTGCTGGATGCGCGGGATGAACTCGCGCCTGTCTGGCTCCTGCACCTGCACAGGCCACGCGCCAACGATCGTTTGATACAGGAGATATTCCTCGTTGTTGTCGGGAACAACCCTGCCATCTGCCACCTGGATCTTGCGGGAACGATTGATGCGCCGCCACTTCATTACTGAAGCAGACCAGTCGCTAGGCATTTCCGAAAGCACATCCAGTCGCGCGCGCACATCCTCATCCCGTTTCGTGTCGTGAGTTGAGGTTTCCAGCATTACGTAGGGCCATTGTTCTCCGCGCAGTTGATTGGTGCGGTGGAACTCGCCCAGCGGAACGCCGAAATCGGCAGGTGATCCTCCGACTTCATTCACCGGCACGAAACGGGCATACGCGTAACAGGCCGTATCTTCCAGGCCCTTTGCCATGACGGGCCCCGTGAGCTGCTGAAATTTCAGCGCGAAGTACAACTGCAGGGGATAGCCAAATACCATAACGCCGCCGTCGTTGCCTTCCAGCAACAGGATGCTTCGCAGGAAATCAAACGCTGCTCGGGGCATGTTTCCGTTCCGCCGTTTGGCGCGATCAATGGCTTGCTGAATGTACTTGCGGTCCCACTCCCGCACATTACCGCGTTCATCGATGTAGGTGCGGTAGACGGGAAAACACGCGATCGTCTCACGAATTGAGTCGCGTAACACGCTGTGCGTGAAATCCCGCGCTGACCGGTCCTGGCTTGAAATCTTGCCGAGCAGATGGGTCAGCACATTCACTTCGCTGGACAGCGCACTATCCATGATGAGTTTTTTGCTTTTGTAGATCAGGGCGTCGACATCCACGCTGCTGCCGACAATGCGATGGTACAGGTTGGTGAAGGAACGTTCGCTGCTGCGGTCGATCAGAATTCCGTTCAGCAGGTTCGCGAAATCATAACCAACAGTGCCATCGACCGGCCAATTCGCCGGCAAGTCTTCGCCAGGCTCGAGGATTTTTTCCACAACCACATATAACGGAGCACACTGGCTTTTGCGGTTGTACTGCCGGAAGGCGGCCCGGACTTCTACCTCGATTCCGTTTTCGGCCAGCGGCGGCACAGGTTCAGGTCCACAGCATTGGCTCGCGGCGTACAGCATCTGCAGGCGCGCGAAGTATTGCGACGGATTCAGCAGCCCGTCGGGATGATCGATGCGCAGGCCCGAAACCAGCTTGTCACCCAGCAGCCTGCGGATAAGCCTGTGGGTGTCAGCGAACACTCGAGGGTCTTCCATGCGAATGCCCACCAGGTCGTTGATGTCGAAGAAGCGGCGATAGTTGATCTCCTCCGCCGAGACACGCCAGTAGGCGAGACGATAGACCTGAGCTTCGAGCAGCCGATGGAGAGCGTCGAAGCTGTGCGGGTCTCCAGGCGCGCCGTTGATCCCTTGCAAAGCCTGTTTTACGAAGTCGAGAACCGCACCGGACCGGACCGATAGCCCCTTCAGGCGCTCAAGCAAGGACGGGCACTCCCGCTGGCGGCGCGCAATTTGGTACGTGTCGGTTGTGCTGTTGACGGGGAGCAGTTGCAGCTCACCCAGAAGTTGAATGAGCTGCTTGCGACCCGGATCTGCTGATCCGGCGTGAGGCAATGGTTTGTCGAATGGCTCGAAAATAAGCGGCATCGTCTGGGGGTCGACGGGGAACTCCATATCGCCATACGTGATGCTGAATTGGCCGTCTTTGAACGTAAGGTGGATGTTGCCTTGTTCGAGGTCTTCGCCATATTGTTTGCCCAGCACTGGGGTGAGCACCTTGCCGCGCAGTTCCGGTTTCAGCGACTCCCAATCGATGTCGAAATAATCGGCGTAGACTGACGTGCGGCCGTTCTGTAGTACGTCTTGCCACCAGGGATTGTTGCCATGTCCGACTCCCATGTGGTTCGGCACACTGTCGAGAATCAGGCCCATCCCGTGCGCCTTCAACTCATACACAAACGCGCGGAACTCGTCCTCGCTTCCAATCTCCGGATTCAGCTGGTTGTGGTCGATGATGTCGTACCCGTGCGTGCTCCCGGCGCGCGCCTTCAGAATCGGCGACGCGTAGCAATGCGATATCCCCAATTCGTCCAGATAAGGCACCAGCCTGCGGGCATCCTCAAACCGAAACTCCTTATTGAATTGCAGGCGGTAGGTTGAAAGAGGTTGGACCGTCAGCTTCTCCGCTGAAATCCGCTCGAAACAGGCAGAAAGATTGGCGGAGGATTCGAGAAGTCCTGCGGGGCTGCTATGCATAGGATTTCTGACGAAGCTGCTTGCTATCTGGTTTTGCAGACACAAATACCGTCACGTTTAGATGCAGAATTCTCGCCCTGCGTCGAGCAACACCAGAACCACAATCCCTGAAACTGTGGACAACTTTACTTAATCGCAGGTGGCGGCGAAAATAAAGGGTTACCTGGGACCCTGATTCTGCCGATATTCTGAGCGAACTCGTGAAACGCCCGAAAGGCGTCGGCTTCAAGCCGCGCTGTCCGGGGATAAAAAGGGCTTTCGCCCGATAACAACGCTATTATTCCGTACCCATTGAGAGGATTTTCATGGCTGCTTCTGGTGAATTGATCCGCATGATGAATTACGTCGACGATATTGCCGCGACGCTCCGCCGCATCAATGCCAGCCTCTATCTGGTGGCGCCTGAGGAGAAAAGGCGGCTTGCCGAGTATATGCGAAAGTCAGACCCCAATTTTATAACCTTGGTGGAATTGCTGGAAAAGGGAGAATAGCCGAGTGGCGGAAATCAAAACCATCGCGGTTATCGGCGCCGGCATCATGGGACGGGGCATCGCCCACTCCGCCGCTCTAGGTGGCTATCGCACGATTTTGGAAGATATCCTACCGACTGCATTGCGCAAGGCTGAAACCGAGATTCGCGCCAACATCGACAAGGCGGTTGAACTCGGCAAGGTCACAAGAGCTGACGCAGACGAAGCTTACTGCCGATTGGAGTATGCCTCGTCGGTCGAGCAGGCCGCGCGTGAAGCCGACCTGGTTATTGAAGCCGTGCCTGAAGAGATGGAATCGAAGATCGAGATCTTCACTCTGCTCGATAAGATCTGCCGCCCCACCACCGTCTTGGCTTCCAACACTTCTTCTCTCAGCGTAACCGAAATCTCCTCCGTTACCTATCGTGCGCCCAAGTGCGTCGGTATGCACTTCTTCAATCCCGTGCACAAGATGAAGCTGCTGGAGGTCGTGCGCGCCCTAGAAACCGACGGCGAAACCATCACCGCCGCTGTCGATGTCGGCCGCAACATGGGCAAGGAAGTCGTGGTCATCAGGGAGTCGCCAGGATTCATCACTAGCCGCATCAACGCAATGATCGGCAATGAAGCCTTTTATATGCTTCAGGAAGGCGTCGCTTCTGCCGAAGACATCGACAAGGCCCTGAAGCTCGGCTTGAATCATCCTATGGGCCCGTTCGAGATGGTGGACCTCGTGGGACTCGATACCCGCCTGCACATCCTTGAATACCTGCACAAGACGCTGGGCGAGAAATTTCGCCCTGCGCCTTTGATGGTGCAGTACGTGAAAGCTGGGCGTTTGGGCCGCAAAACCGGCCGCGGCGTCTATGACTATCCCGGGCAGGAGCCGGGACGCCCCGATGTCGCGAAGCCGCAAATGGCAGACGCGACTGGTGGTCAAGAGAAAATGTAAGCTTTTCTGAGTCCGAGTCTGTAAGAGCACTGCACCGCCTGCATCTCGTTCCAGAAGACAGGCTGAAATCGGGCTCGAAGTCGCACCCAGCCTCCTGTCCAATTTCGGACGAAACGTTCTTGGAAGTGGACATTGACGGAGGACGAACCGGCGTAGGCATGTATTCCGGGTTTCACTTACAAACCGTCGCGCGGTAGATGCATCCGCATTCCCAGACCTCCCGACGGGGAGAGGGCAGATGCACGGTTTGACAGTCGTGATTCGGTATGGTTGCCAGGTGAGAGCGGATTTCTGGCCGAAATCGTCGGCGTCCTTGACAACGTGAAGCAGTTCGGGCATGATTCTCTGCCCGTCCCCGAGGTGTTTCTTCCGGCCAGCCAGCTGCCTCACGGAACGATGGTGTTGCTGGTGAGAACGGCCAGTAATCCTGCCGCCTAACATCCGCAGCAGAAGACGCAATCCATAGCGTGGATCGCGTGTTTCCGGTGCCGATCCATGCCATGAGCTTGATTGTGGCAGAAAGTTTGCATCAACGAAAATTTCTCACCCTGCTGCTCTCGACTTTTCTGTCTTGGCACTGTTTCTGGTGGGAATGGGAGTCTTTGGAGTGGCGGCGTACTCGGTGGCTTTGCGCAAAACCGAGATCGGTATTCGCATTGCGCTCGGCGCCCGACCCGATGTCCTGAAGCGCTGGGTAGCAAAGCAGACCGTGCGCTTTGTCGTTGTAGGATGCGGTATAGGCGTTCGCGTGCAGCTTCATCGTGTTGCGCATTGATCCGAAGCCGGCTTTTTGTGGTTTCACCGATGGATCCACTCGCGCTGCGCTGTGTTGATTGCCGTGGCACTGGTGTCAACCTGGCTGCCGGCGCGCCGCGCAGCTTCCGTTGATCCTATCCAGGCTCTACGAACGAAGTGAGCTGCCCTTGTACCTGCCTCTATCTCTGATAATCGAGTTATCCTGTTCCGCAGGGCCCGGTGGCGATAGCCGACCTGCCCAACCCAGCCGTTAGGGACTGTCTTCAATTGGAGAACGAGCTACCTTGACCGAGCGCACCTCTGGCTTGAGAGGAATGTTCCTGAACCTCCATGGCCTGCGCGCCGGATGGCGGCTGCTCATTTTCGTCGGCATCTTTCTCAGCCTGGGATTTCTAACTGACTGGATCGTTCCAAGGATCTTACAAATCAGGCAGCGCTCGTTCCTGGACCCGGTCGCTCTCATCTCCAGTGAGGTGCAGACACTGATCCAGGCCCTCATCGCCACCTGGATTATGGCCCGCATCGAGCGGCGCGGCTTCCGCGAGTATGGTATTCCGATGCGCAACGCCTTCGGGCGCGACTTCTGGGGCGGACTGGCCTGGGGCCTCGGTTCCACATCCTTGCTCGTTGGCTTGATCGCTGCCTTCGGCGGCTACCATGTCCTCGGGCTCGCAATTCACGGCGCCACCCTGTGGTACTTCGTCGTTCTCTGGACGATCGCCAATCTGCTGATCGGATTTTCCGAAGAGATCCAGTTCCGCGCCTATCTGCTTGCAACGGCCGCTGACGGGATCGGTTTCTGGCTGGCAGCCATCCTGCTCTCCGTTGGCTTCGGCGGGTTGCACTACTTCCTCAAGCCGCACGAACGCTGGGAGGACTTCGCATCGACCGGCCTGCTCGGCCTATTCATGTGCTTCACACTGCGCCGCACCGGCTCGCTGGCTTTCGCCATCGGCTTCCACGCTGCCTTTGATTTTGCAAACATCTTCCTGTGGTCAGGACAGAATGCCGGACAGTATGCGGTCGGCCACCTTTTTGAAACCCGCTGGCAAGGCCCGCGGTGGCTTACCGGCGGCCTGCTCGGCCCGGAAGCAAGCTGGGTGGTGTTCGTGGTCATCGCGGTACTGTTCGGGCTCTTCGATCGCCTCTATCGACATCAGAAATTCCCTATGGGATTCCCGCTCATCCCAGTCGCCTAACTAGCGATCATGGGATTATTGACCATCAACCTTACGATGTGGCGTAGCGGTTTTGTGTGATTTTGCGCACCGCTATGTGTATTCCGTAGACCCGGCACACATAAGATGTGAGAAGCGCAGCGATGGTCATGCACTCCAAGACCGTTTCAAATTTCGTTAGCCAAGCTCCGTCTGACGGCCATGTCGGCTGACTTGGTTGCGTTTGCGGACCGATTCGATATCACATCCGAGGGGGACGTCCGGCAAAGATTTGCTTCGTCTCTAGCTCTAATTATGAAAATGTGTGAGTGTTACTTAGGGCAGGCAACGGTTGTTTTTAAACCACTGGAAGGTGGAAAGGAGTTGCAGGGAGACTGAGCTATCTTAGCCATAGCATGATTCTCCCGGCAGCTCCTCTCTGCGAAGTTTCCAAGTTTTCGATATTTTGCGTATAACTCTTACGGGCCCAAGCTTTGCCGGGAGATGGTGCATATGTACGAAGTCATCAGTGAAAATCGTGCGACCTTACCTCTGCGTCGGTGATGTCCACGGCCTGCGTCGCGTAGGCCTCGCGCAAGGGAGCAACGTGATCGACCTTCACGGAGATCACACCGTCCTGGTTTTGCAAGCGTCCTTCCAGAAGCAGGAACTTGTCGGACAAGAGCAAGACCCTGCTTTGTTCGAGAACGTTGGGCGAGATGATCGCATTGCTTATACCTGTTTCGTCTTCCAGGCTGAGAAAGACGAAGCCCTTGGCAGTGCCTGGCCGCTGCCGCGCAATCACACACCCTGCTGTGCGGACGTAGCATCCATGTGGCGCTTGCGCCAGTTCAAGCGCCGAGAGCACGCGTGCCCGCTTCAGATCTGCCCGGCGATATGCCATCGGATGCGGTCCAGTCGTCAGTCCGGTTCCATGAAAGTCAGCGACCAGGCGCTCTTCGGGTGTCATCGCTGCCAGTGGAGACGTCGTATCTGTTTCGGGAATGCCATCCAGCAAAGGCCCGGCAGAGCGCACAGCCTGCTCCACCTGCCAGAGCGCATCGCGGCGATGCAGGCGCTGCCTGGATGATTTGCGATTCGATTGTAGATGCGCCAGCGGATCTTTATTGCCGGTGCAGCCAATCGAGTTCAGCGCTCCGATGGAAGCAAGCAGGACCAGTTCATTGCGGCGCAACTGTGGAACGCGATGCGCCAGATCGGCGATTGAGTCGAATGGATGCCGGTTGCGTTCGCGCACGATTGCTTGCGCTGTCTCCTCGCGCAGCCCCTTCGCATAGCGAAAGCCCATGCGGAGGGCAAAGCGCTGATTGTAGCTATGGTTGTAAGAAGGTTTGCCTTCAGGTGTTATTAAAACACCTTTCTCACACTGATTCTGAAGGGGCGCGATTTTAGATCTTATGAAAACACCTCTTTCGTTGTGTTGTCTCTGAATGGGCGCGCCTTCAGGCGCGCCGTTAGCCTGTTCTTGAAGGTATGGCTTTAGCCACTGAGGGACCTCGCTGTTGGAAACAATACAAGTCTCCTCAGTAGCTAAGGCCGCCTTCAGCATAGTTTGCATATGCCACGGCTGGAAGCCTGCCCTGACCCTGTCGAAGGGCCACGCCCCGTCAACGGACGGGCTAAATGGGATGACACAACTGTGAAGTTGAGACGCGGAAGCCTGCTCTAGCTTGGGTGGGCTGTCCCGCACTGTGGGACTCTCTTCCGACTCCAGTGTGCACTGCCATTCCGAACGCGTGATGTCCACCGGCTTCACTCGAAGGCCATGCCGCTGTGCGTCTTTGACGATAGTCGAAGGATGATAAAACCCCATCGGCTGATTGTTGAGCAGTGCCGCTGTGAACGCTGCAAGGTAGTGACACTTGAGGTAAGCGCTTGCATAGGCAATCAGGGCAAAGCTGGCCGCATGCGACTCGGGAAATCCGTACAGTGCAAACGAGGTGATCGATAGAATGATCTCCTCCTGCGACTCGCGCGGAATCCCATTGCGCTCCATGCCCTCGCGCAGCTTCACCTCGATATCACGCATGCGGCGCTCACTGCGCTTGAATCCAAAGGCGCGGCGCAGCTCTTCCGCTTCGCCTCCGCTGAAACCCGCGGCAATCATGGCCATGCGCAGCAATTGCTCCTGGAAGAGCGGCACGCCCAGCGTACGTTCCAGCACCGGCTCCAGCGAAGGATGCGGATAGACGATTTTCTGCCGCCCTTGTCGCCGCATGAGAAAAGGGTTCACCATCTGGCCAACGATCGGTCCGGGACGGATAATCGCAACCTGCACCACGATGTCGTAGAAACGCATAGGACGCAGTCGCGGCAGGCAGGACATTTGTGCGCGGCTTTCGATCTGAAACATGCCCACGGTGTCAGCCTTTTGCAGCGTCCCATAAACAACAGGGTCATCCGCAGGCAGCTTGGCGAGATCAACTTCTTCCTTGTATTGGTCGCGGATGAGCGTAATGGTATCTTCCAACACAGCCATCATGCCCAGCCCGAGCAGATCGACTTTGATGATGCCCATGTCGGCACAATCTTCCTTGTCCCACTGCACGACGACCCGGCCAGGCATGGTCGCTGGCTCCAGAGGAACAACCGCATCCAGCTGTCCTTGACAGATGACCATTCCGCCCGAGTGTTGTCCCAAATGACGTGGCAAGTCCTGCACCGCCAGGCAAAGCTCGAAG
>Ga0306922_10006384_pt1 | contig 11318 bp, 6 predicted proteins | sample sta12Cox44000082_FD_203758 | JGI IMG/M metagenome (GOLD analysis project Ga0306922, IMG submission 203758) | Lab enrichment of tropical soil microbial communities from Luquillo Experimental Forest, Puerto Rico - statoxic.12C.oxic.44.000.082 (v2)... | ecosystem: Environmental > Terrestrial > Soil...
GATAAATGATCAAGGCGCCGTGTTGGTAGCCGGAGGTTATACTGTCGTTCCGTGGTGTGGGACGAACAACAGATTTCAGTTCTCCATACCTGGTGCTGAATTGTTCGCTTCGGAGAGTGATGGTTTCACCATCACGGGTGGCCTCAACATGTCGCAAGACGACCTCACCATGTCGCGGGACGGGCACACGGCGACCGTGTTGGCAGATGGAATCACGGTACTGATCGTCGGGGGCACGCAGCGCAGCCCAACCAATAATTGTACTGAAAGCACCAACATTCTGTCGTCAGCCGAGTTATTCAAGACTGGACAACAGCAAACAACCTTCACGCTGACTGGCTTTTGTGTCGGCATACACGCTCACAATTCCGCAGAATGTGAAACCAGTACGGATGTTGCTCAGTGCCCCGTGGGGCAGGCGGCAATACGTCCAGTGAACGCGTTGTTTACTTGCGGCGTGCGACCTGTCCAGGAATCGGCGGATGCCGCGCTATATTGCGGCGCCAGTTTCAACACGTTTCCTGGAATTTGTCAGACAAGAGTGAAGACCACACCCTAGACGCACAAGCGACCGCCTCCGTGGGGAGCAGCTCGGCCTAGTTGGTCAGGGTATGTCGAATTGCCCCCGAACCGGACAACACAGTCGCTGAGTGTCGCCTTTTCTCGGGTTGAACGACGGGTCTTCGGGGACCCATTCGGCGGCACGGGGTCGAAAGTACCCGTTCGCCGAACTGGCGCTCCCGGCCAACTCCGGCCGTCCGCCTAAGTTACTCAGAAATCCTCATTGCGGACATTCAGCAAGGTTGGAACGACCTCGAGCGTAGAGGATCGGGCCGCGCTACGCAGTGGTGGTCAATTAGGAAACTTCAGTGCCCGCTCGACCGCCTGGAAGCGCGGCTCGTTGCGCAAGGGATCCATGAGCGGATCAGTTTTGAGAATCTGCAGGCCCTCGTCGCGCAGTTGCAGCGCCTTCTCTAGCCACTCGAGGGCCTGTTTCGTATTCCCCCACTGCGCGTAGGTAGTGGCGTACCAGTATGCAGCGGCGTCACCCCTTGAGGCCTTCATCTTCCCAAGCTCGGCTTCTGCCTGGGTGTGTCGTCCGAGCTTTTCGTAAGTCAGCGCGAGGCACAATGCACTCGCCCAGTACTCCGGGTGAGCCTCACACGCTGCGCGCGCGCTCGCAAAATCGCCGAGCAGGTAGTAATTCAGGCCGAGGAAAACGCCAATCTCGGCATCCTCTGGGCTGAGCGCGAGACCATCCTTGTAGGCTGCAACGGCTTCCGAGTAGCGCCGTGCAAAGTGCAGTGCCACTCCGAGGTTCTCGTGGCTAAATGCATTCAGTGGATCGAGCATGACCGCCCGGTGTGCGGCTGCCACGCCTTCGGCACTGCGGCCCATCTGTGCAGCAAATGCACCATAATTTCTCAGTACCCTCGCATTGCCGGGTGCCAGCGCCACTGCCCGCTCGTATTCCACGCTCGCGTGCGAGAAGTCGAGCGATCCTTCGAGGAGATAGCGGGCCAGCGCGAGGTGGCCTTCAGCCAGCCCCGGGGCGAGCCTGAGCGCCTCACGCGCATCGGCGAACGCCTTATCGAAATGGGCCCGGACGTCCGGGCCGCTCGCGTACGCCGAGGCGTAATTGAACGCGTTCGACCGGTCGGCAAATGCAAGCGCGTAGCTCGGATCCAGTCTGATCGCCTCCGTGTAAAGATTGATCGCGGTTTGCGCTTGCTCTTTACCGGATTTACCCGGTCCAAAGTACGCCCTCGAGGCACGCAGATATGCATCGAAGGCTGCCGGGTTGCGCGTACCGCCGAGCTCGATCTTCGCGGAGACATCCTCGACGAGGGTGACTCGAAGGGAGCTCGCGACCGCTGTGGCGATCTCTGTCTGCAGGTTCAGTACATCGCTCAATTCCCGGTCATAGGTCTTCGACCACATGTGAAACCCCGTCACCGCGTTGATGAGCTGCGTCGTGATGCGCACGGTGTTGCCCGCGCGGCGGACACTCCCCTCGAGCACCGTCCCGACATTGAGCTTGCGGGCGACGGTAGCAATGTCCGGGTGTTCCTTGAACGAGAAGGATGAGGCGCGCGCGGCAACCTGCAGTCCCTCGATCTCGACAAGGGAGTTAATGAGCTCCTCGGTCAAGCCGTCGGAGAAGTACTCCTGGTCCTTGTCGCCGCTTAAGTTCACGAACGGCAGCACCGCGATAGAGTGCGGCGGAGGGGCGAAAGCAGCCGGGGCAGCGCTCGCTGGAGCAGCTGTTGGCTGCGGTGGCGACGCCGGCTGCTTCGAGACCCATGGCTTGTCGATGGCAAGATAAGCCAGAACACCTGCGACCACGACGACGATCCCCAGCAGTGCCCGCTTCGACCGCCAGGAGGCAGAGACCCTCGCCCTCGTCAGGGGTGCGGCAGCAGACACGCGGTCGGCGGATGACGCGCTAGTCGTCGGCTCTTGCGCGGGCTCCGGTGACACCAAGCGCCGCACCCGTTCCACAAACCCAGGTGATGTCTCACCGCCGGGTAGGCGCGTCCAATGCACGTCTCTGAACTTGTCGGGAACCCGCTCGTCGTCCTCGCGGGTGTTGTCAATGGCTACCGGCAGCAGGAAAGTTTGGTCAGGTGCGATCAGGTTCGACCGGTCAATCGCGAGCTTCCACTCGAGGCGGAAGTACCCCTCCACCCGATCGTGCGTGTGCTTCGAGAGGACCGGGATAAATAAGACACACGCTTTGATCTGCTTGCGGATCGTCTGGTCCCAGACATCCCCGCCACGCAGCGCGCTCTGGTCAAACCACACCTCTATGCCCGCCGCGCGCAGTGCCTCGCAGATCCTTTGAGCCGCCTCCGCATCCTGCGAGGCGTAGCTCAGAAATACGGCGTGCGACGAATCAGTCACGAGCGGACCACCCCCCGATAGATTCCGGAGGTCTTCTCACCGCCTCTGCGAGCAGCAGCTTAGCTCAAGTGGCTAGGTTTGGCTGAGATCGACGGGCGGTGCGTTCAACGTCCGCTACATCGCTCTTGAGCGGCCGCTAACGGGCGACCGCAACGTCGCTGAAGGGTCGACTCCGGCCGGTCAGGGGTCCAGCGACCCGAATGGGTACTGTCGGCCCATGAGCGGCCGCTCGCCATCGGACCCTGGAACTCTACAAAGCGGCCATTCGCGTACGAGCCCCTCGCGCGCTCAGACCAGCAGGTAGTTGGAACGATCAGCAAACCACTGATCAGCGCTTAGGAGTTCCTGTGTCGCCGATGTCACCCCACTGCCACAAGCAGTCGAAATTTGGAATAGGTCGCAAGAACGTGGCTCCCCGAGCAGCGAATCGCTTCCCGAGATCGAGCATCGGTTGGAAGCTCGACATTTGCTCCGCGTTTTCTGCCGAATCCCATACGCTGACGTTGGTCAGCTGCGATCGAGCGCGATCGACGCCGGCGAAATAGGCGCGTAACCCCTTGAGCTTCTGAACTCCTTTGAGTTCCTCCTCAGCCTTTCGCATTGATTCGGCTGCGTCCTCGATATGGCCGTCGGGGATGGTTAGGATGGACACACGCACGACTGGAGTCATTTGAGCCTCCATGCAATTGATACGATGAACCGATGATATTACCTCCATCGGTCAACCGCGACGTGCGTCGAGAGTCACCGGGCGGCCAGGAGCGGTCCTTAGCCGTCCGCTCCAGATCGCTACAAAGCGGTCAGATGGCTTGGCCTGAGACGGGCACCGGACGCGGCTATACCGAATGGGCATCAGCCAAGCCTGACTGCAGGAGCGTCTGACTAATTTGCAGTGTTGGGCCTCGGCTGGGCGAGTGGTGGTTTCGGGTCGTTCCCGCCGGGCATCACAATCGAGGTTGAGTTGTAGAAACGATCGGGCGTGTTTGTCTTCAGGAAGTTTACGGTAACATTCCCGACTGAATCCTCCCGGGCTGGCGCGCTTGGGTTGCCACGGAACGGCACGACTTCGCGGTAGCTAGTCCAAACCGCATTCGGCGCGGGACCGAAAGTGCGCTCAGGTTTCTCCAACTTCCGGATATCCATCCAAAACGCAGCGTTGAGGAGATCTTGGGCCAAGATGTCGCGCGACACGTCCATTGCGTGCTTTAGTCGCATGAGTTTTAGCATCGGCACGGCGTCTAGGTCGCCGACGCCCTTGTCAGCGGTGACCCCGTCAGGCGGGATCGGGTTGGCGAGCGGCTTCAGTTCCTGCCACAGCGCATCGGCGATCCCGCCACCCCCTCCGCCGCCGCCTGCTCCACTTGCCCCTCCCGGTCCGCTTCGGGTCTTCAGTACCGTGGTAGCGTCGGTCACTGTGAAGAAGGGATCCTCGAACCGATGCATGCGCTGGACAACTGCAACCATGAGATTGACCAGAGCGACGGGCAATGCTTCGACGTCATCAACGAGCGGGTAAGGATCCCAATCCGAGTTTGAAAGGATGTAGCCGTGCTTGCCGTTCGAATACTTACCACCTTTGACGTAATACTTCATTAGTTGTGGCGTCGCTAGTTCCCACGAGTCGGTTGGTGCAACGTCAGGGCGAACGGTCGGGTTATGGTCGGTCGAGTTCAGCTGGATAAGCGTGCTGTCACGCAAGCGCGCCCAAGCCTGCCAGACTCCGCCGTCGCGCCAGACAGTGGCTCTCAGGCTCTCGGGATCCTGAATGATGCGATACTCCCCATTGAATACGTAGCTTCCCTTCAGCATGTCGAGCACTCGCGCCGCGGCATAATTGGGCCATGCAAACGGACGCGTCGCCTGGACTGGCATTGATAACGGCCCGATGCTGCCATTCATGCCCGTAAGATCCATCGACCAGATCAGGTCGTGCCATTCAAGGAGTTCGCGAAAATCGTGAACCAGCAATGCAGCGAAGCCGGCGGTTAGCGCACTGGTTGTGATGAGATTGCCGTCAGCGCCTTCGAACTTGATTGGCTTGAGCCCCGCCTTTGCCAATGCCTCGGACGCCGGCATCCTGACTCCTCTGTAATACGCAAACCCACGCCCTCTCAATGCTGCTCCGGTCGGAACGAAATCGGCCTCTCCAATCGCGCCGCGCCAGTAAACCGCAGGGGTCACGCCACTATTCAAGAGATCGGCGATACCTTGGACAAAGGCGGGGCTCGCAGCCAAGTAGCGCATGTTGTTGAGGTCGACAGCGAGCATGGCCCGGCCGACCTCCTCATCGTGGATTTCCTCCCCGAAACCGAAGCCCTCAAAGGTGCCGGCAGTGCTACCGGAGGCGCTGTCGTAGCGCCGGGCGATTTCTGCCTTGTATTCCGGGGAATCTGGGGCGCCGTGCAGGGATACAGTCTCGCGGCCTGAGCCGGCATTGCGATTGAACAGATAGACGGGCACCCCTTCAGCTTGGGCCTCCAGTATCAGCCCGAAAGAGTCCGCCGCGCCGTCGCGTAGCTCCTGGGTAATTGCCACCTTCGCGCCATTGCGTGCGATCTGAACGAGCTCGTCGATCGACAGATCGTGTCCGGTCAACCTGACCGTTTTGTCAGCCATGGTGGAATTGACGGGGTGATAAACCTCGTCTGCCCAGCAAGCAACCGAGACGGACATGAACCCCGTGGCCACCATCACGCTATAGACGGTCATGGCTATCATGCGCACGTTTGTTCCCCTTCAAGTTTCCGTAGAGATCGCGATGAGAGTCTCGGAGCGCCAAACCGAGGCAGGCAAGAGAAAGTGCTGAAAGCCTAATCTAATGTCCGATTTCCTCAACTTGCGGGTGCGGACCGTCAACGTGGGAGACACGACAACTCGACCATGCGGGCGGCTCGCACTTCCCAAAGTGGTCAGACCACCGACGCCAAGCGCCAAGATGAGACGCCGAAACCACAAACGGCGAAATTGCCGACGGCTTTTCGGCACGGACATCGCTCAAGACTGTCCGAGCACGGGTAGCCTTCTTGCAAGTCATCGTGAGCGGTGCACGGCCTGGAGGCATGGATTGTGATCGAATCAATTCAGGCGACCCGGACGCCACACCGGGAAGGCCTATTTCGAGCATTACTCGGTGGTGTAGGACGGCCGGTGACCGAACTGTTTGCCGAATTTCGCCAGCGGCCCGCGGCGCAGCTCTTCGCCGAGAATGTTTCGCGCTCCTCACAGGGCGCGCGAATCATGATGGACCGTGCCCACGGTCATGGCGGATGGGAACTGTATCGGCTGGATCCGGGGCTGTTTCTCGTGGTAGGGGACTGCCTGTATGACGAGACACGGGTCGAGATCGTGCCTGGGGAGGGCTTGATCGGATTTCACCTTCGGCTCAGCGGGCGACTAGAACTTGAGCGGGGTGACGGCACCACCCTTACAGTACCTCCGTCTTCGTTGTTGCTGTGGTGGCAACCCGCGGGCATCACGGTCCGAGAGCAGATCGAAGCGGGTGAGCGCGACGCGTCCGTGACGCTCTACTTTCGGCCGGATGCATTGGACTGCCACGCCCGGCAGAACGGATTCGCGTTACCGGCATGGTTGCGCACCGCGAGCCGAAGCGGACGGATCGCATACGCAATTCGCCCGCTGAACCCTGGACTGCTCTATTTGGCAAAGAGCCTGTTGCAGACTCCCTACGAGGATGGTTTGCGGCTCCTGCACGCCGAAGCGAAGGCGCTCGAACTCCTGTGCGAGATCGTCCATAGTCTACAAAGCCACGACCCGCGTGACCGCTCGAGCGAATACGAAAGCCGGCGTCGGTTAGATATCGCGCGACGGATCGTGACGACACAGTTCAATCCGCCGCCACGAATCGCAGATATTGCGCGGAAGGTAAGGATGAGCGAGTCCAAACTAAAGCGCTCTTTCAAAGCGCGGTTTGGAACCACTCTGTTCAGGATGATGTTGGATTGCCGGATGCGCTACGCTCTTGAACTCTTGCGGTCAACGGATCTTGCAGTGCGTCAGGTTGCTTACGCCGTCGGCTATCGCCACCAGACAACCTTCACGGCTGCGTTCCGCGAACAGTTCGGATTTCTGCCCAGTGACGCTCGCAACAACAGCTGTTCGCATCAGTGTGTATACACCGGGTGTCACAGCGAATGAACCAAGCTGGCTCAGCCATCATTCGTGAATCCGGCTGGCGAATCGGCCGGTGGCCTCGGAGGCCACGATCGCCGACCGACTTCCTCCACGTTCCCTCCTCTTGTTATACGAAGCTCGTAGGGGTCCGACTGGGCGCCTAGCTTGAATGTCGGCTTTTTCGATTGTGGGCGTCCGCTCTCAGCGAGCCAAACCGGCCGGATGGGGTCGACTCCGGCCTGTCAGGGGTCCGCCGACCCGAATGAGTACTGTCGGCCACAAGCCGCCGCTCATCGACCGGCGATAACCTTCGCGAGAGCAGACACTCGAATGGCCGCAATCGGGAGCGCCCTTCGCGAGCGCGTCAAGCGCTATTCATTTCGGGAACTTCCAATTCCCGCTCGATCGCTTGGAAGCGCGGCTCGTGGCGCAGCGGGTCTCATGACGCTGCGCGAGCTCACATTACGGATGCGATGCTCGAAATGCGGGAGGAAGGCAGCCGAGGGTTGTAGCGGTTGCGGGGCCGAGACCGAGGGGATCCTAGTGTACGTGAGTCGCACCTGACCCCGACTAGCGATCAGGCTACTTCAAATTGATGGCAGTGAGCGGAGCGGACCCCTCGATGTACAGGATTCCGTTCTGCGATAGCGCAAGTCGACCTGACAGCGGATAACTCCACGTCGTCTGGTGACTGGTGGTATCAATACCGTAAATCGCCAGGTCGGTGCTGACGAAGACCATATTGTTGGTCAGCAACACCTCGCTCACGAAGCCCGCATCAGCGGCCGGGGGATTCCAGGACCATAGCAGCGTGCCGTCAACTTCGGAGCGCGCCTCCACGCGCTTCGGATTGTTGTTCGGGGCATAGAGGACGCCGGCGTGGTATGCCGGTGTGGCCGGATAGGCTCCGGCGACCTTCCACGCGATCGAATTCAACCCGAGGTCGAAGTCGAGCAGCGTGTTGCTGCCGCCCACCCCACTTAACGACGAGTTAGCGTAATTGGCTGCGAACACGGAGCCAGGCGCACCTAGCACCGCTGAACCGCGAATCTCATACTGGAAGTTCGCGAACGTCGGATCGGTGATGAACATCTGCACGGCGCCTGTGCCGGGATCGAGCACAGTCAGCCCACCACCGCTGCCCCCTGTACCGGGCTCGCCGTTGGTGTAGGCGTAGACGTGGCCGGCATCCACCGCCGGCGTCCACTCCGACGTCTGCCCCATGTTGGCGAAGAACAGCTGCTGGCCTGAGGGATTGAAGGCGTACAGCCCGCCGTAGGTGCCGGCGTTGGTGTAGATGCCCTGTGCACCGAGGGTAGGGGCAAGGTAATGCTCCCACTGGGAACTCATCTGCGACTGGAAAACCAGCGCGCCGTCCGCGACCTTGAACGCGAACATGTAGGTTGAGGATTGCTGACCCGCTGCGACATACACGACGCCGTTAGCAACCGAAGGCGGGTTGACGGACGGGAATGGCAGTCCGCTGAAATCATGTTTCCAGACGAGGCTGCCATCAAGTTCCTTGCGAGCATAGAGAATGTTGCCGCCAGAGATGAAGAGCTGGCCACCGGCCGTTGCTGGCATGTGGATGTAGGAGGAGTCCGCGGCGGGGAATGCCGGTACCTGCCAGCGGGTCGAGAACTGGTTCGGATCGACGTCGACGGGCACATAACCGGTGTGTGCCGGGTTGCCTTGAAACATGGTCCAATCCGGCACCCCGCTCCAGGGACTGAGTGTGGTGAGGTGGTCACCTAGCCAAGCGCTGTTGGCGGTCAGGACGTCAACGTCGAAGGGAACGGCGACCGAGGGTATAGGCTCCGGATGGGAGCAAGCAGCGTCACTGCAGAGGTTGACCGTAACGCTGCCTGCATAATGACCGGCAGCCAGGCTCGTCGAGACCGTCAGCGCCAATGTGTAACCAGTGTTGGTCTTGGTCACGCTCACCACTGGCGTGAACACACCGCTGCTGTCCGCCGCATTCGCGAACGGGGTGTTGGAGAACGTAAAGTCTACCGGCACTGCCGACAGGGCGACACTGAGCGGAGTTCCACTGGCCAACATGCGCGAGATCTTGGCGGGCGACACGTCGACGGCAATGATGGCCGCCGATAGGACGAAGCTCGTGGAGCCGGCGCTGTTTTGTGCGGTGATCGTGTAGTTGGTCGCAGCGCTGGGGGCACTTGGCGTGCCGCTGATCTGGCCGCTCGCGGCATCGATCGTGAGCCCAGCGGGCAGAGCAGGTGCGACGCTGTAGCTTGTCACCGTACCGGTGACCTGCGGAGTGAGTGTCGTGATTGCCACGCCCACGGGATACATCTGCGGGCTGCGGTACGACAGCGCGCTCGGGGGCGGCATGCTGTAGCCGCCGCCGCCGCCGCCGCAGCCGGCAGTGATGAGGAGCAACATGGCTGTTAGGCTGCCGAGAAACGCTTGCCTGCAGAATAGTGTCCTCGTAATGCGGATCATGGCGTAAGGGACCGACCGGGCGTTCATACTTGGTGTCTTGGCGTACACGTACATCTCCTCAAAAATCCGCATTGAGTTCCTGGATCGTGTGCGATCGTTCGCTCGATTCATTGATAAAGAGGCCTCACACGGGCGATTGGGCGTCACCAAATTGACGAGGGCTGCCTAGTCGGGCTGGGAGCGTTACGCCGTATATTTTGGTTGTCAAAGTGCACCTTGGCGTTCGCGGCGATCACTCGGAGATATCGTGGCAACCAACATCAAAGAGCTTTCTCATTGCGACTCCTGGTCCCGGGACTCCTCCCATCTGACGGACAGGACATAGCGGTGCCCTAGTTTGAGCAGCCTATAACCTCATTGAGTGTCCACTGAGGGTTTCGGGTACCAACTCGCGTAGCCATACCCTTAGCTATCGATCGTCGGCGTAACGCAGCATCTCGCTTCGCAACTGCACGTGACTATCGCCATCGACCCACCCAATCGCCAGGAGGTAACCGTGATACCTCCCTAAGTAATCGTTATGGCTAGGCGCAGCATCACAGCCGGTGCCTGCCCGCTGCGCGGAGAGCCTCGCAAATGCGATGGGCGGCCCCCTGGTCCTGTGAGGCATAGCTCAAGAACACCGCCCCAGCCGGTGTGCTGACACACTTTGGCGACTGCTCCCCCATACGCGCCTCTTGATCTTATGCGGATCGCAACAGAATGCCCTGAGGAGCCGGTCTCAGGCAATTCCGCCGAGTGAACGTCCGCATTCCATTGATTGAACGGCTGGTAACTGGAAGGCGATGGGACCGCTTGCGACCCGGAAGCGACATCCGAGCCTCCTCCAAAGCGGCCGCCCACAATTGCAGAAGCGGACATCGGTCTAAGATGTAATGCGGCACCAGCATTCAGAGACGAAAACGCCGCCCGAAAGGCGGCGCTCTCGTTGCCCTGCCGCCTACATTCCGCTAGTTCGTGCAGTTGGTGTGTGCAGCTCCAACCGCGGCCGTCAGTGCGCCTCGGGTCACGGCCGTCGGTGAATTGCACAGGATGTCTGGCTGGCCATTGCCGGTCACGATCGGCGACCCATGGAACGCCGCGCTCGAAAGGTCACCCACGTAAACTCCAAATCCAGCGTTGCGGGTGATCGCGGCCTGGAGCGTAGAGCCGTCATCCAAAAATCCTGGAACTATGGTCGCTGCGGCCGACACGTCGAGGTGAATTCCGTCCCCGGCGTTATCTTCCACAACGCATCCGTTGCACTGAAACTGGGCGCCCTCCTGAACCTTGATCCCGAGGCCGTTGTTGGAGACGGTCGTTACCCTGGACGTATGAGGAAACAGGTTAATGAACATGCGCCCGCCGCGCAGAACCAACACTCCGGTCGGGTTACCTTGGATCATGACACCGAAAGCCGCGGCATCGCCGCGTGTGAAGATTCCAGCAGTGGTGTTATTGCGAAGAATCCCACCGTAAATGCGTGCTTTAGAGACCGCGTAGACACCGACGGCATCCGCACCACCCTGAATCGTGTCACCGACAAGCGTGCAGTCAGAGTCCTGCTCACAATCGACCGCGTCAAAATTGACGCTGCCGAGGCCATCGATTGTCAGTCCCACGACGTTGACCCGTGAGGCGAGCACGTCGACCACGTCCTTTGTACCCCCCGACGCATCGGTGATCGATGCTCCATTGCTGCCGGCGATGGTCAACCGATCCATGTTCTGGATGACAACGTTTTCATGACAAGCTCCTGATACACTGATCGTGCTCGGGCCGCCGTCTTCCGAATCCTTCAGTGCCTTCAGCGCAGCCCCGATGGTGGTTAAACCGGT
>Ga0306922_10006385_pt1 | contig 11317 bp, 9 predicted proteins | sample sta12Cox44000082_FD_203758 | JGI IMG/M metagenome (GOLD analysis project Ga0306922, IMG submission 203758) | Lab enrichment of tropical soil microbial communities from Luquillo Experimental Forest, Puerto Rico - statoxic.12C.oxic.44.000.082 (v2)... | ecosystem: Environmental > Terrestrial > Soil...
GGCCACAGTCGGGAGCGACAACGCAAACCCAAACGCCGGCGGATCGTGGCACCTGCGTCATTCGGGTCCCATCCAAGTGGAATGGCACGTTATTCCCGTGCCGCCACGGCTACCTAGCCCCCGGACGCAAAAATCGGGCACAAGATGTCGGCGAACGGGCGACGGGTAGTCGTACCAGAGCGTTCAGGTGAACAGCAAAAACCTTTTCGACTTGTCCGGACGCGTGGCCATCGTTACTGGAGGCTCAATCGGACTCGGCCGCCAAATGGCGGAAGGCCTTGCGGAAATGGGAGCAAACCTGGTGCTTTGTGCGCGCAAGAAAGAACGTTGCGAGCAAGCCGCTGAAGCATTAAAACCACTCGGCGTCAAAACGCTGGCACTCGAGTGCAACGTCAAGGATCCCGACGCAATTCGAGATGTCGTGGAGCGAACCGTTTCGCAGTTCGGCCGCATCGACGTCCTGATCAACAATGCCGGTACCGCCTGGGGCGCTCCCGTTGAGGAGATGCGCCTCGAGCATTGGAACAAAGTGGTCGAGACGAATTTGACCGGCACATTTCTCTTTTCTCAGGCCGTCGGAAAATTCATGGTACCGAAACGCCGCGGGAAGATTATTAACATCGCCTCGGTAGCGGGCATGCGAGGTGCGCCGCCGGATTTTCAGGCTATTGGCTATCATGCCAGCAAAGGCGGCGTCATCGCCTTTACCAAAGATCTGGCGTGCAAGTGGGGGATTCACAACATCCAGGTGAACGCCATCGCCCCCGGGTGGTTTCCCACGCGTATGTCGGAAGTGATGATAGAGAGAAATAGGGACGCCTTTCTAAAGAGAATTCCTCTCGGCCGCTTTGGCAGCGACCAAGACTTGAAAGGCGCCGCGGTGTTCCTGGCCTCGGATGCTTCCGATTTTGTGACCGGGCATGTACTAGTGGTTGACGGAGGGCAAACCGCCTGACCCCAGGCGCAACCGGCGATGAACATTCCCCTGACACCGATTCGCTTCCTTCGCTACGCCGAGCAGCAGTATCCCCAACGAACCGCGGTGGTGTGCGGTGAAGAGCGGTTTACCTACACCCAACTGGCAGAGCGGGTAGGCCGGCTGGCAGGCGCCTTGCGTAAGTCCGGCGTTCAGCCTGGCGAGCGCGTAGCCTTTCTGAGCACAAACTGTCATCGCTTGCTGGAAGCCTATTACGGGGTGGTCGAAGCGGGAGCCGTTCTCTTGCCTCTGAACATACGGCTTGCTCCGCAAGAGCTTGCTTATATCCTGAATGACTCCGGCGCGTGCGTGCTCTTTCTCCAGAACCAGTTCTTCAAATTAGTCGAATCTTTTCGGTCCGAACTCACAACCGTCAACACCTTCTACGCTCTCGACGAGGTCTCTCCAGCCCATTGGATCTCCGCGCAAAACTTCGATTCGCTCCTTGCCAGCACGCCTCCGTATCGCGCGGACATCATGCATGTCGATGAAAACTCACTCGCCGAACTTTTTTACACCAGCGGCACCAGCGCCGAGCCCAAAGGCGTGATGCTAACGCACCGGAACATCTACTTGCACGCCCTAAACGCTACCTTGGCACTGCACACCGACAATGAATCGGTAGAACTGCACACCATTCCGCTGTTCCATGCCAACGGTTGGGGCGTCGCCCACTTTCTGACCCTGCTTGGCGGCAAACACGTAATGGTTCAGAAATTCGACCCGCCCGAGGTTTTTCGGCTCATTGAAGCCGAGCGCGTCCACTATTGCAGCCTCGTTCCCGCCATGGCCACCGCCCTGGTGAACTGCCCGGAGCGTGCGAAGTATGACTTGAGCAGCTTGAAGCGAGTTACTCTCGGCGGCGCCGCGTCATCACCCACCCTGGTCCGCGAAGTAGAGGAAAAACTACGCTGCACCTGTTTTTCCGGATACGGCCTGACGGAAACCGCGCCCGTGTTGACCATCTCTCCCGGGAAGCCAGAAGTTCACTGGGAAGGCGAGCAGCGATATGTCGGACAGTCGATGACCGGTTACGCCATCCCCGGCGTCGAACTGCGCGTTGTTGACGCAAACGACCGGGACGTGCCGCGCGACGGACAGTCGATGGGTGAAATCGTTGCTCGCACTGATGGCGTCCTCGAAGGTTACTGGAAGCAGCCCGAAGCCACGGCGGAAGTGCTCCGTGGTGGCTGGTTTCATACTGGTGACATGGCCACCTGGAACCAGGAAGGCTACATCCTCATTGTCGATCGCAAAAAGGACATCATTGTCAGCGGCGGCGAGAACGTTTCTTCACTCGAAGTGGAGAAGGTTCTTCTTTCCCACCCGGCGGTTCTGGAAGTCGCGGTCTTGCCGGTGCCGGACCCGACTTGGGGAGAAGTGCCCAAGGCGCTGGTGGTGCTAAAGCCGGGAGCCCGCGCCAACGAAAGCGAGCTCATCGACCATTGCCGTGCGCGCCTCGCCCATTACAAGTGCCCGCGCTCGGTCGAGTACCTGGAGAGTTTGCCAAGAACGGGCACGGGAAAAATCTTGAAAAGAGATTTGCGAAGAAAATATTGGCACGGCAGAGATACGATTCGCCCGGACTTTCCGTCGCCAAGAACAGGCGATGCATCGACAGAGCCGGAAACTCATTCCGGTGAGATTGCGGCGAAGCTAGCTAGCCCAAACGACTAACCCGCAGTCGCAGTGAAAACAAAGGAGCACCAGAAAAGATGGATTTGAACCTCACGCCGGAAGAGGTCGCTTTTCGCGACGAATTCCGCGCTTGGTTGCAGGCCAACGTTCCCAAGGATTGGGCGGAGTGGCGCGAGAAGCCCCTCGAGGAATCCTTCCCGTACCTGAGAGCTTGGCAACGAAAACTTCATGACGGCGGTTGGGCAGCGGTTTCGTGGCCGAAAGAATATGGTGGCCGCGGCGCCACGTTGATGCAGCAGGCGATTTTCTGGGAAGAAATGGCGCGTCTGGAGGCACCGCCGATGGCCAATGCCCTCGGCTTGGGCCTGATCGGCCCAACGATCATCGCTTACGGAACAGGCGCTCAGAAAAAGCGCTTCATTCCAAAGATTCTCAGCGCGGAGGAGATTTGGTGCCAGGGCTTCTCCGAGCCGAATGCGGGATCTGACCTTGCCTCGTTGCAAACGGAAGCGCTGCTTGTGGACGGACACTATATTGTAAACGGTCAGAAAGTCTGGACAAGTTACGGCTGGGTGGGAGATTGGTGCGAGCTCGTCGTGCGCACGGACCCAACGGCTCCCAAACACAAAGGGCTCACGGTTCTCCTTGTCGACATGAAAGCGCCCGGCGTCGAGGTTCGACCCTTGCGACAGATGACCGGCGAGAGCGAATTCAACGAGATTTTCTTCCGCGATGTTCGTGTTCCAGCGGAGAACATTCTCGGCAAGGTGAACGACGGCTGGAACGTCGCGGTTAGCACTCTCATGCACGAGCGCGGGGCTTACGGCGCGCGTCTCATCCTGATTTTCAAGCGCAACATCAACCGCTTGATCGAGCTTTCGCGCCTTACCGAGCGCAATGGCCGGCCCGCGTCGCAGGATCCCGTCCTTCGGCAAAAACTCGCTCAGTGCTATGCCGAAGTTGAAATCATGCGCTTGAACCAATTGCGAGCCTTTAGCCGGATCACGGCAACGGGCGCACCTGGTCCGGAAGGCTCCATTCAGAAACTGTTTTGGAGTGAACTCAACCAGCGCTTGCAACAGCTCGCCCAGGAATTGTTGGGACCATATGGCCAACTGCTTGGCGGCGACCCCCGCGCGATTGACAAAGGCATCTGGTCCTACGGTTATCTCCGTTCGCGCGGAAATACCATCGAAGCCGGCACTTCCGAAGTCCAGCGCAATATTATCGGGCACTTCGTTCTCGGTCTGCCGCGAAGTTATTGAGGATAATGGCCATGCAATTTGGATTGAACGAGAGCCAGGAATTCCTTCGCGACAGCGCCCGAAAATTCTTCGCGGGCGAGTGCCCAATCACGGAAGTCCGTCGTCTCATGGAAACGGATACCGCATTTGATGCGAATTTGTGGGCCAAGCTTGCCGAACAGGGTTATACCGGCATTATTTTTCCCGAAGAATTCGGCGGCGTCGGCTTGGGGATTGTCGAGCTGATCTTGTTGATGGAAGAAGCCGGCCGCGCGCTGCTGCCGGGCCCTTTTTTCTCTACTGTTGTGATGGCGGGGAGCCTTTTGCAGACTACCGCCACAAAGGAACAAAAAAGGAAGTATCTAGAGCCGATCTGCCGTGGCGAGGTGCGGGCCGCCGTCGCGTTCTTTGAGGCCGCCGGGAGCTGGGACCTTGCCGATGTGCGCTTAACCGAGGTCCACGGCAGGTTGCGAGGCGAAAAGCTGTTTGTCCCGGACGCTGCTGTTGCGGATTGGATTCTGGTTGTCGCTCGAAACGGTGTTTTCCTCGTCGATGCCAAAGCGCCGGGTATGCGAGTAGAGCCGATGCATGGCATGGACCTCACGCGCAAACTTTATTCCGTACAATTCGACGACTCGCCGACTGAAAAGCTTGGTGAAATCACCGGCTTGCCGAGGCCTCGCGCTATTGCCACGGCCGCTCTTGCCGCTGAAATGGTTGGCGGAATGCAACGCACGCTCGATATCACCGTCGAATATGCAAAGACGCGCAAGCAGTTCGGCAAACCCATTGGCATTTTTCAGGCCGTGCAGCACCAGTGCGCCGACATATATCTTGAAACGGAGAGCGCTCGTTCTGCGGTTTATTACGCGGCCTGGGCTCTCGAGCATCACGCTCCGGACGCCGCTGCCGCTGTCTCTATCGCCAAGCTTTACGCGAGCGACGCAAGCCGCACGGTGGGCAATCGCGGAATTCAAGTTCACGGCGGTATGGGCTTCACTTGGGAAAACGACCTTCATCTGTATTATCGACGGGCGAAAGCTTCCGAGAGCATGTTTGGTGATGCGACTTTTCATCGCGAGCGGCTCGCGCGCCTGACCATTGACGTCGAGACAGCTTCGGTCGAGAGGGCTTAGCGCAGTCTAATCCGGGCTGGTCCAATTGGAGACTAGTCGAGAGGCCGTCATGGGTGATCTTGTTACATTCGCGAAGTCCGGAAACATCGGCGTCATCACCATCAACAATCCGCCGGTAAACGCCCTGAGTCCCGGTGTACCGGAAGGAATTTCGGAATTCATCGACCAGCTCGAAAAGGACGACGGGCTCAAAGCTGCTGTTCTGATCGGGGGCGGAAACACTTTTATTGCCGGCGCGGACATCAAGGAACTTGTCAAGATGGCTGCGGGCAAGCCACGCGGAGCGGGGCTGCTTCCGCTGCTTTTGAAAATCGAAGACTGCCGCAAGCCCGTCGTCGCTGCCATTCACGGAACTGCCTTGGGCGGCGGGATGGAGACGGCCATGGCCTGTCATTATCGCGTTGCGGTACGAAGCGCCCAGGTGGGCCAACCCGAAGTCAAACTCGGTATCATTCCCGGCGCTGCGGGAACGCAACGGTTGCCGCGGCTCGCAGGCATCGCCAAGGCGGTCGAGATGTGCTCCGACGGCAATCCCATCGCGGCACAAGAAGCATTCGAATTAGGTATCATCGACAAACTCATCGAGGGCGATCTGTTGACCGGGGCAATTGCTTTCGCCCAAGAGATCGTTGGAAGACCCGCTCCAAAAACACGCGAGCGCAATAACAAGCTCGGAACTCAGGAACAGAATGCTCTTATCTTCGCGGCTGCTCGCGAAAATGCCCGCAAGAGACACCGTGGTCTGATGGCACCACTGGCTGCCATCGATGCCGTGGAAGCCGCGACAAAATTGCGTTTCGATGAAGGCTCGCAGGCAGAACGAAGGCTTTTCGCCGAGTGTCTCGCTTCGCCGCAGGCCCAGGCGCTCATGCACGTTTTCTTTGCTGAGCGCGAGGTTGCGAAAATCCCCGACATACCGAGAGACACGCCGCTGATTCCAGTTACGAGTGCCGGCGTGGTTGGCGCTGGCACGATGGGCGGGGGGATCTCCATGGTGCTCGCCAACGCGGGCATTCCAGTACTGGTCAAGGAGGCGGATCAAGCCGCGCTCGATCGCGGCATCGCGAACATCCAAAAGAACTACGCCAACTCCGTCAAACGCGGCCGCTTCACCCAGCAATTTGTGGACGAGCGACTCAAGCTGATCCAGCCAACCCTGAGCCTGGAAGGATTTGCGAGCGTGGATCTGGTCATCGAAGCGGTTTTCGAAGGCATGGCCTTGAAGAAAGAAGTCTTCGCGCAGCTCGACAAGATCTGCAAGCGCGGCGCCATTCTCGCCAGCAATACATCCACGCTGAACATTGATGAGATCGCTTCCGCGACCCATCGGCCGCAGTTTGTCATCGGGACGCATTTCTTCAGCCCCGCGAACGTCATGCGCTTGCTCGAAATTGTCCGAGGCAAGGCAACCGCTAGAGAAGTCATCGCTACTTGCATGCAGCTTTCAAAGAAACTTGGCAAAGTTGGCGTGCTGGTTGGCAACTGTCGCGGATTCGTGGGCAACCGCATGTTCCATCCCTACGTTCGCGAGTCGGTATTTCTGTTGGAAGAAGGAGCGACGGTTCAGGAAGTCGACGGCGCGGTCCACGATTTCGGCATGGCTATGGGCCCTCTGGCGGTGGGAGACCTCGCGGGGCTCGACGTTGGCTGGCGAATTCGCAAGGAGTACCGCCATCTTGAGAAACCCGGCATCCGCCAGCCCTTCGCCGGCGACCGCCTTTGCGAAATGGGACGATTCGGGCAAAAAACCGGCGCGGGATGGTACAAATATGACGACAGTCGGCGTGCCATATCCGATCCGGCGCTAACCGCTCTCGTGAGGCAATGGGCGGAGGAAGCGAAAATTCCCCAGCGCCAGATCTCCCGCGAAGAAATCGTGGACCGCTGCCTGTACGCCTTGGTAAACGAAGGCGCGCGCATCCTGGAAGAAGGCTATGCGCTGCGCGCCGGCGACATCGACATCATCTACATCAATGGCTACGGCTTCCCGGCCCACCGCGGCGGGCCGATGTGGTACGCGGATACCGTCGGTCTGAAGAATGTTTACAGCCGCGTGCTTGAATTTCACAAACAGCACGGCGAACTGTGGGAGCCCGCTCCTCTGCTGAAGCAACTGGCCGAACGGGGAAAGACTCTTGCCGATTACAGCCAAGAGCAACGCGCTAGGATCTAAAGCCTTATGACTCACGAATGGCGGGCTTTTTTGAAGAGGCGGTAATAATGTTTTCTGCCTCAAGCATATGCTTTTTTCGGGTGCCGGATGGGTCGTTTATTTCTAGTTCGTCATGCGCAGGCCTCCTTTCTATCGCAAAACTACGACCAGCTCTCCACCTTGGGCGAAAAGCAGGCTAAGCTGCTCGGAGAGTATTGGGCTCAGCGCAACGTCGTTTTTGACCGTGTTTGCACTGGACCGGCGCTCCGCCATCAGCACACCGCCCAACTCGTCAGCAACGCGTATCGAAAAGCTGGTCGCCACTTCCCTTCCCCGGCTGTCGCCGCTGAATTCGACGAATTCCAGGGAGAAGCAGTGCTTTCCGAAAGTCTTCCCCAATTACTTTCCGGCAACCCCAATATTCGTGAATTGCATCGCGTCCTGCAATCCGCTGGCGACGATGTCACAAAACGTGCTAATTTCCAGCGCTTGTTCGAGGCAGTAATCTCGACGTGGGTGAGTGGAGAAATTACGCCACCCAGTGCGGAGCCCTGGCCGCACTTTCGCGCCCGTGTGAATCGTGGCCTATCGGAGTTTCTCGTCAAATCCTGCAAAGGCGAAATCGCGGCCATCTTCACCTCCGGTGGCCCCATCGGTGTAGCTGTGCAGCGGGCTTTGCATCTTTCCGCGCAAGACACGCTGCGGGTTGCCTGGATGTCTCGAAACTGTTCGTACAGCGAATTCCTCTTTTCCGGCGTGCGGTTTATGCTCAGTTCCTTTAACACCGTTGCCCATCTGGACGACGAATCGCTGATCACATACAGGTAGTCACAAAGCCACAGGATGAATATGACCGATCTTCTGGATAAGCCAACTTCCATTCGCCCGGGCGAGGAGCTCGATGTTGGCAAGCTCGAGCCTTTTCTGCGAAGCCGTTTCCCCAACGAGGCGAAAAACTTCAGTGTCCTGCAATTTCCGAGCGGCCATTCGAATCTCACCTATCGCGTGGAGCTTGGTCACCGAAAAATCGTCTTGCGCCGGCCTCCTTTTGGCAGCAAAGTCAAGTCGGCTCATGATATGGGACGCGAGTACCATGTCCTCTCAAAACTTCGTAATGCGTATCCGCCCGCGCCCAAGGTTCTTCTCTACTGCGACGATTCCTCCATCCTCGGCGCTCCCTTTTATCTGATGGAACCCATCGATGGAATCATTCTCCGCAAAGATCCTCCTTCGGGCCTTCCCTTCAACCCGCACACGGCGCACACGCTCTGCGCGTCATTTATCGACAATCTCGCGCATCTCCACAGCATCGATTTCGCGGCGGTTGCACTCGCCGATCTTGGCAAGCCCCAGGGCTATCTTGAGCGTCAAATCCGCGGCTGGATAGAACGCTACCAGGGATCAAAAACTCACGATCTCCCCGAAGTCGATCGAATCTCGTCTTGGATGCAGCAAAACCTGCCTTGTTCGAATTACGCCACGCTCATCCACAACGACTACAAATTTGACAATGTCATTTTCGATCGGAACGACCTCAGCAAAATCATTGGCGTCTTGGATTGGGAGATGTGCACGCTCGGCGATCCTCTCAGCGACCTGGGAACCACGCTCGCCTATTGGGTAGAAGCGGGTGATTCAGAGGACCTACAAAAGTTTCGCTGGGGTCCGACCAACTATCCCGGCAGCATGACGCGGAACGAGCTTGTCGAGCGCTATGCTCAAACGGCGGGCCGCGATGTTTCAAATATGGCCTTCTACGTAGTCTTTGCGCGCTTCAAGGTCGCGGTCATCGTGCAGCAGATTTATTACCGTTACCACGTCGGGCTGACGAGAGATCCCCGCTTTGCCGTCATGCCGGAACTTGTTTGCACGCTTTTGCGCCATTCCTGGCACAGCGCACAGTCAGGAATGATCTAGTCCCGAGCTTCGCCGCTCTCACCCGCACGACTCGCCACTCGCATCCGCTGCTTACTTGTAATACCGTATAATCCACTCTGCCACGCAGCAGGGCTTGCTACCTCCCTCGCACTCCACCGAGCAAGTAAACAGGGCTTCTCGCGCCTCCCCAAGATCCCGGAAGCTCAGTAAAGTGAATCGGCCTCGAATTTTCGAGCCTTCGAATACGGGCGAAGGAAAGCGCACGCGGTTCAATCCGTAATTGATCACCAGCCGCGTGTCGCGGCTGATTTGAACCACGTCCTTAATGAATCGGCTGATGAGCGAAAGCGTCAGGAATCCGTGCGCGACGGTTTTCCCGAACGGCGAGTCTAGTTTGGCGCGCTCTCGATCCAGGTGAATCCATTGCCGGTCTTCTGTAGCATCGGCAAATTCGTTGATTCGCTCTTGCTTGACGACCAGCCATTCGCTCGCGCCTATTTCTTTTCCAACAAATTTCCGCAGCGCATCCGGCGTTTCAACCGTGAGTACGGCCATCCCCGTCCCCCCGCTCCGAGAATCCATTTGTCCGTGAAGCTTGCCGGCATCTAGCGCGTCGTGGATTGCGCCTTGGGCTTGCGCCATTTCCCAAGCTCCCATTTCGCGATCGATTCGGTATGCACTTCATCGGGTCCGTCCGCCAATCGTAGCGTCCGCACGCTGGCCCACGCGCCGGCAAGAAACGTATCCTCGGAAACGCCCGCGCCGCCGTGCGCCTGAATCGCGCGGTCCAGCACGCGTAGCGTGACGTTTGGCGCCACCACCTTGATCATCGCAATTTCCGCGCGCGCCGCTTTGTTTCCGACCGTGTCCATCATGTGTGCGGCTTTCAGTGTCAGCAGACGCGCTTGATCGATCTCCATCCGCGACTTCGCGATGTCCGCTCGAATCGTCCCCTGTTCCGCGAGTGTCTTGCCAAATGCCACGCGCAACTGCACACGTTTGCACATCAGTTCAAGCGCCCGCTCCGCAACGCCGACGCATCGCATGCAATGATGAATCCGCCCTGGGCCTAATCGTCCTTGCGCGATTTCAAAGCCGCGCCCTTCGCCGAGCAACAGATTCGATGACGGCACGCGCACACTCTCAAAGGAAATCTCCGCGTGCCCGTGCGGCGCGTGGTCGTAGCCAAACACCGTCAGCATTCGAACGATCTGCACGCCGGGCGAATCCGTCGGCACCAGAATCATCGATTGTTGCCTATGCACAGGCGCGTTCGGGTCTGTCTTGCCCATGAAGATGGCAATCTTGCAGCGCGGATCGCCGGCGCCAGAAGCCCACCATTTGCGCCCGTTGACTACATATTCGCCCCCCTCGCGCACGATCTTTGCGCTGATGTTCGTTGCATCCGAAGATGCCACGCTCGGCTCCGTCATCGCGAAACACGAGCGGATCTCTCCCGCGAGCAACGGCTGCAACCACCGTTCTTTCTGTTCTGGTGTGCCGTAACGTGCCAGCACTTCCATGTTCCCGGTGTCGGGCGCCGAGCAATTGAAAACCTCCGCGGCCATCGGACTGCGGCCCATGATTTCGCACAACGGCGCGTACTCCAGGTTCGTTAGCCCCGCGCCATGTTTGTCGTCCGGCAAAAACAGATTCCACAATCCCGCTGCGCGGGCCTGCGGCTTTAGTTCTTCGACGACCAGCGTCGGTTGCCAGCGGTTGTGCTCTATTTCTTCGCGATAACGCTGTTCACTCGGATAGATGTGCTCGTCCATGAACGCCAGCAAGCGGCGTTGCAATTCCTTTGTCTTTTCACTGAATTCAAAGTCCATTGAATGTGCCTCAAGGTCACCCGGGCCTAGACCTCCGGACCGCTGATCTGGGGTTCACGGTCACCGTTGTGCTAGAGAGACATGTTGCGCGCGATTATATACAACGGTTCCCGGCGAGTCACGGTCATGTGCGAGCGACTATCACGAACTGTCCTGCCACATTGCTGACGACCAATTTGGCCAGTTTCCCTGCTTGGACCCAGGCGCTACTGGTTCACAGACAACCTGAACCAAAGTTTGGATCTCGCCCCGCAGATGTCCGGCAACCACAACGAGCTCTGCTTTGTATGCCGTTTGTGATTCACAGGCAATGCCGGTGGTGTATTCGAAGCCGCAAGATGAAGTATTACTTGAAGTGCTTTCTGCTGGGCTCGAAGGAAGAACTTTGACCACTGCTACCGGGAGCTGTTTAACGCCTTAAATACACGAGGAGGGCTTGCTATATCCAAGCGTTGATTCTA
>Ga0306922_10006388_pt1 | contig 11315 bp, 19 predicted proteins | sample sta12Cox44000082_FD_203758 | JGI IMG/M metagenome (GOLD analysis project Ga0306922, IMG submission 203758) | Lab enrichment of tropical soil microbial communities from Luquillo Experimental Forest, Puerto Rico - statoxic.12C.oxic.44.000.082 (v2)... | ecosystem: Environmental > Terrestrial >...
GCCATGACGCTGGTCTTTCCCACGCCCCCTTTGCCGCCCATGGAAAGAATGACACGCTTATGGGCGACTTCCCCGGCAGGCACTGCCGCTGCCGGTTCGCTGGCTACCCTTGCCTTCATGACAACCTCCCCTCACGCCGCCGAAACCGACCCGTCAATGGCTACAGCCCGCCGTAGACCAGCGCCAGCTCGGCGAGAACCGATTGCAGATTGGGCTCAGCCAGGACCCCCGAAAACAGCCCTTTCAAGTTCATCCACTCCTCTTCTGAAAACCCGAAGATCACGCCATCCGCGCGGGTGAAAGGCAGTTCGTCGGCTACCGCAGTCACGCATCGCAGCTGCCGGATCTCGATCTCCGCGTACACGACGGCATCCTATGGCGCTCATGGCGCAAGACGCCAGCAGCGTGAGTTCGCTCGAACCGCGCTTCGGCCGGCGGCCCAAGTGACAGGAGCACACTCGGCACGTTCAACGCCAGTTTAGACACCGTTTGTAGGCCTTGGGTTGCTTCAGCGGAGAGAGGCTCGAATTTCCGCTGCTTGCCGGTTAACGTGGCCGCGTATTCACCGGTGTGTCAATTTCGGACCATTCGAAGCGACGCGCTTCGCCGCGACCCAACTTGGTTGGCGCGGTTTTGCGGTTCGTGTCTATCGCGCCCTCGCGCCTATCGGGATCCATGAGCGAGGATTGGGCTTCTCCATTACGCCGTCGGCATCAATGCCGTCCAACAAAGCATTAGAATAGCGGACGGACGGCTGGCATAATTATTATGCGGAACTCGCACTCAAAGCTAAACTCCGTAGCTGAAGTCGAAGGAGTTCAAATGATCGCAGGTCTACTAACGGAGCAAAAAGTAGCCGACGTCGATCATCTGCGTTGGGATCTGAGGCAAGTGTTCGATATGGTTGTGGCATATCGAGCGGAACCCTGCTCCCTTGCTGTTCACGCCAAGAGAAGCGGCCCAATCCGCCGTGTTATGAACCTGAAGGAGGTAAATCTGTTTCGGTGCTCTCGTACAAAGGGAGCGGCTGAGTGCGAAGCGTGCGGTGATGCCGGCATGCGTCCCGGTGAAATTGTCGCCCTGACCTGGGCGCGGTTGAAAGCGACGTATGCGGATATCCTGCAGCGCGTCTATCGCGGCGCGATATTCGGAGGATGACGGGAATGTCGCGAGTTCAGATCACGCGGTGTCTAATTCAGCAGAAGGCAGGCGGTCCGGCCAAATTTAAGAACGGCGCCCTGGCCGCGGACACCGCGGTCGATGAAGGCGACGATCAAAGCAAAAGCCCGGGTCAATTTTTCTGCCTTTCTGGAAGAACTGGGGCAGAGCGCTCTTATGTTCTCGCACGTGCGGAACCGTCTCACCGGATGACCTGAGGGTCGAAGATCTCTGGTACGTCAGATCGCAGAAGATCACGATCTGGTACGTGCGGCAGAAGTTCTACGCATGGCTGATGTGCGGTCGGCTGGTGTGATCATGCTGCGCGGTGCTCAATCTGTCATGGCCCAAACAACGGGCAACGCCGGGCTCGACGCGTTGGCCGATGCCATTGCCGAGCGCGTGTTCGCACGGCTAGAGGCCGCGTATGGGCATGCGAAGACACGCCTGCTGGACGTGCCGGCAGCGGCTGAGTATCTCTCGCGTACGCCCTCTGCCATCCCCATCCGCCACATGATCGCCAAGGGCATGCTGCCGGCTGTGCGGCGGGAGGGCCGCGTGTGCTTGGACCCGCCCAGACCTGGACACTTGGGTGGAAATGGGAAATACGAACAAGTGAGCTATGCAGATGGCGATACATAAGCCCGGCAGCGGGACCACCTTCCCGCGTGGCTCTGTCTGGTGGATTCAGTATTTCGTGCGGGGCCGGCGAGTCCGTGAGAGTACGGGATTAACGAAAAAGGCGGATGCGGAGAACCTGCTTAAGCAGCGGATCGGCGAGGTGGCAGCCGGCGTCTGTTCTGGTCCCGCCAAGGCAACCATTGCCGATCTATGCTCGCTAGTGCTTGAGGATCATCGCCTACGCAACCTTCGCTCCCTCCAACACGTCGAGTGGCGCTACGAGGCGCACATCAAGCCACTGCTCGGTAGCCTCCTTTCCGCACGCTTTGGCTCGTCCCAGGTGGTCGCGCGCGAGGCCATCAAGCACACAGTCCGTTCCGATCCCAGCTTCGAAATGCACGAGCCACCTGCGGGCCTCAAAGGATTGGAACGACCGGCCCCGAGGCAAGCAACCCAGACTATTCTCCTGCGGCCCGTGTACGGGCTTAGATGTGGCGTGATCCTGGCTAGAGTGACGACGTTTTCTTCTAGATTATGCGGCTCGATGGCACAGCTTTCGACCTTCTGACAGCAGCACAAGTCGCCGAGTTGCTGCATTGCTCGAAGGCTCATGTGTGTAATCTCGTGGCTGGCCGCGTTCGCGGATGTGCTCCACTCCCGGCTTTGCACCTCGGACGACGAATGCTTGTGCGGCGCCAATCACTCGTAGCATGGATCGAGCGCAACGAGAATGCTACGCTGAAACAATCGCCAGAACGAGGCCGCAAAAGCGCATAAAGGAGAAACGATATGCGTCAACGGCGCTCGATGGGAGGTATCCGAAAACAACGGGGCCGATGGATTGGCCTCTGGTATGAAACCGGTGTGAAGAAAAGCCGGGTCGTGGGCCTGATAAAGGAAATGACCAAAGGCGAAGCGCGCGACGTGGTAGCGAAGATCGTTGCAGAGGGACGCGCCAAACGCGAAACGAGCTTCGTGCCGACATTCCGGGACTTCGTTGAGAACACGTATTTCCCCTATTACAGTCGGAAATGGAAGCACTCGACACGGGAAAACAACTTGAACCGGGTCAACGTGCATTTGGTGTCGGTTTTCGGGCCGAGGGAGCTTTCAGAATTGAAACGCGAGGAGCTTCAGGACTTGCTGGACGGGAAAGGCAAGAAGCTGTCCTTTTCCGTAGTCGATCATCTGCGGTGGGATCTGAAGCAGATTTTCGACATGGCCGTCGCTGAAGGGCATATCAGGCTCAATCCTGCCCTGCTCTTGTTCACACCCAAGGAGGCCAAAAAGCCCGTGCGGCGGTCCATGACCATGAAGGAGGTGCAAATCTATTTCGGCGCTCTAGAGCTGCGGGAGCGGCTCATTGCGAAACTTGCCATTTTGGCCGGCATGCGGCCAGGCGAAATCTTTGCACTCACGTGGGGACGATTGACCGCAACCCATGCGGATATCCGGCAACGGGTCTACCGGCGAAAGATTGACACCCCAAAGACGGACAATTCATACCGGCTGGCAGCACTCTCTGAAGGACTGCTCGCAGAGATCGAAGCCTGGAGGCTGAGAGCGATCGTGACAGGCGATGACGCCTGGGTGTTTCCCTCAGAGCGGTTCACACCGCTTTCGAAGGACAACTGGTGGAACCGGGTCATGCGGCCGGCTCTGAATAAGGTTGGCCTGGGCTGGGCGACGTTTCAGGTGATGCGCCGGACCCACGCGACGCTAATGAAGGCCATGGGCGTGGATGGAAAGCTGGTCGCCGATCAGCTCGGGCACAGTCTGGATGTGAACCAAAACGTCTATACGCAATCGCCAGTCGAAAGCCGTTTGGTGATCGTGAATCAACTTGAGCAGCGTCTGCTGGTACAATAGTGTGCAATCAGTGTTCGGGATGAAAACTGGTTTCGGAAGTCATTGAAAGAAAGGGCATGCGGGAGTAATTCAGTGGTAGAATGCCAGCTTCCCAAGCTGGACGTCGCGGGTTCGAGTCCCGTCTCCCGCTCCATTTTCAACAAGTTACAGACACTCAAAAAAGCTGCACTCCTTTGCACTCCATTAGGATGCCTTTCGCGGAGGCATCCTAACAATCTTCTTCTTTCCTAGAACTGCTTCTTCCAACTTCTTGGCCGCCACGGCCTTGTCCTTCACCGATGTTTTGGTGTACTCCTCGATCGCCACGCCGACGCCATGGCCCCGCTGGTCAGCCGTCACTTTCGGATCGAGTTTCAGCCGGTGCCCGATGCTAGCGTGGGTTGCTCGCATCACCTGAAAATCCGCCCATTCCAGCCCGAGCGGTTTGAGCTTCGGGCGGATGTGATCGTACAGCAATGTGTCCCTCCAAATCGGTTTCCCCCTTTCACCCGCGAAAATGTATGCTTCGGGCTCCGGCCCGACGGCTGAACTCATCCACTTGGACAGGAGTTCGGCGGTTCGAGGTGGGATGGCAACCTCCCGCCGAGAGGGGTTCGTTTTCGGATTGTCGATATCGCCGCGGTAGACCCGCTGCTCGACCTTGACCACGGTTGCGTCCTCCGTCACATGGTGCCGCTGGAGACCGAGCATTTCACCCGGCCGAAATCCAGAGAAGACAGCCATGTGCAGCAGAAGCTGCTCTCGCAATTCGACAGCTCCCAGTGCTGCGTTCACCTCGTCAACCGACATGGCGCGCGTGGTTCCCTTCGGCGCATGTTTTGGCGTGTAGATGCGAGTCCCCGGGTTTGATGCAAGTACCTTTTCCGCGACAGCCATTTCAAAAATGGCGCTGAGATCCCAGCGCAGATGGTCCACCACGGAAAATGACAATTCCTCGTCGGCTTTGCTTTCGAGGAACGCCTGAAGCGATGTAAGGGAGAAATCTTTCAGCGCAGTGTCCCCAAGACCCTTCACAACGTGATGCATGATTCGGTTCTCAGATGTTCCTTGCGTTGATTTCTTCCACTTCCCACGCTGAAACGGGAGGTATTTCTGATCTATGAACTCCCGCAGCAATATCGGCCGAATCCCACCTTCCTCCGGCTCGTCGCTGCCGTTCAAGGTGCGCATGAACTCGTCCCGTTTTGTGTTTGCATCGGTTTTGGTCATGCTGCCAGCCCCGAGCGTGTGATATCGGCGATGCCCGGCATCGTCGTAGTACAAAACTACCCATTTCTTGGCCTTACCACGCCTCCTTAACTGGAGGCTTCCTTTCTGAAATCTTCTGCGTTTCAAGAGGTTCTCCTGAGCCGCAGGTGTTGGTTTGGAGTACTCCGAGTTTACCACCGCTCGGCGCTCTCCTTCCCGATCGGCCGGGCCAGCTCAGGCCTCCACCTCGGGTTGATTTTGAGCTTTTCGTTTGCACGCTATCGCGTCGTTATACGCGTTGCTGAACTGCCCCGTCGTCTCCGAGTTTCTCGACGTGCCTGATCCAGTCTGTCAGGGCACCCCGGCGGACTCGCAGGCTACGGCCAGCGCGTACGTGGTGAACCGGCGGCATACCATTGATTTCTCCTCTTACAAGGCGGAGCATGTGCGAATAAGACACTTTCAGTACGCTCGCAGCCTGCTGGACAGTCAATACCTCGTCAGGGTCGGCTCCAATCCCCTGGGGCTGCTGATCCAACGCCATTCCGTTCATGACTTCCCCCCTACAGCACGACCTGCCGTGGGCACGCGGCCCAAGTCATTGCTGCGTGTTGCTCTCCATCCACTGGTCTGGCCAGTCCCGTGGGACGAGCTTTCGGCTGCCCATGGCTTCCGGCACGCGGATGGTACGGCGACAGCTGCTCAACTACAAGGGAATGGCAGAGGTGGGCGGGGACATCTGTGATCGCCCGGTACAGATGGGCACTACCGGCTCAACCTCCTGCCCTGTCCCGGCTGTCCGTTCTTGTTTTTCTGCGGCGCGACTGTGGGTGAGAGTCCATAGACCTTACCGAATTGCTCTCTCATCTGGAAAGGGAATGGCGCCAACTCCTCGGGACGCGGAATCGGCAGATTTTTGTGTTTTGAAACCGTTTGTTATCGTCTGCAACACTTTCGGCCGTGAGTTTGGCCTCTGAAACCGTCTGCAACCGTTTGTAACCGTTTGTAACAGGCACCCGCAGCCAAGAGCCCTCCCAGACAGCCGACAACCCGGTAGTGGAACATAAAGGGTTGGGATGCGGCGCGCGCGTCTTAGTTGATTTCTGCCTGCAGCGCTTGTACTTCTCGCGGGGATGCGTTCCGTGAAAACGCATCCCGGTTGGGATGCGCCATCGATTTGATGGATTCCCGCTGTCCCAAAGCGACTCCGCCGTTCCCTTAGTCATTGAGAGGACCCACATGGCCCAGCGAGCGATTCGATTCTCCGAGTCGACGGACAAAGGCATTCGAGAGGCCACCCAGAAGCACGGCTTCTCATCACCCACGGCTTTCATTCGCCATGCCGTCGAGCAGGCATTGTCCGGGCACAAGGAAGAACTGGCGAGCGCCGAGCAGAGACTGGCCGCCAGTATGGAGCAGGTCCGGCAGGAGCTGCTGGCACTGGGGCGAACGCAACAAGCCTTGTTCGCGTTGGTGGACAGCCTGGCCAAGATTCTGCTGACCTGCATCCCCGAACCGGCGGAGAGGCAATCGAAGCCGCAGTTGCCAGGGCGCAAGGCCGCCACGCCCGATTGCTGAAGAGCGCGGGCCAGGCGATGGTCGGCGACTCGCGGTTGGCAATGCGGGAGTTGGTGAACCATGGCGAACGATGAGGAGCGGGAGTTTCGGCTTCGACCGCGCAAACCGGCCGCGCGGAGCGAGCACGCAGTATGGGCCTCGGCCTACAAAACCATAATGCACTATGCCAGAATGACCAGCCGTCATCGGCGATCGGCCGGAAAGGGCTGCTACCGCAGTCGCCCCCACTTCCAGCGATGCGCTGTTCGTGTGATTTACACGAAAAATAGGACTGCCGGCCAGTGGCGAGCACATGGGCGGTATCTGGTGCGCGAGAGTGTCGCGTTTGACGGTGGCGCCAAGGGACTGGGATTCGACGAGAAGGGTGAGTCAGTGGAGGTCGCCGAGCGGCTTCAAACGTGGCAACGGGCGGGGGATGAGCGTCTTTGGAAGCTTATCGTCTCGCCTGAGTTTGGCGACAGGGCCGATCTGAAGAAGTTGACGCGCGATTTATTGTCGCGCATGGAGGAGGATCTCGGAACTCCATTCGAATGGGTCGCGGTTGCGCACTACAACACCGAACACCCGCACGTTCACGTGGCGCTCCGCGGCGTCGGCGCCGGGCGACGACCGCTGTGCCTCAGCCAGGATTACGTCACACAGGGCATCCGCGAAATCGCTGAGAATCTTTGCACACGCCAGCTTGGGTACCGGTCGCATTGGGACGCTGTCGAAGCCCAACGCCGGGAGGCGCATGAACACCGCTACACTTCACTCGACCGGGTGATCAAGCGTGATGGAATGCGTCCGGAGGATGGGACCTCAACATCCCTCACGGTAGCGCTGGACCCAAATCAGGGCCTGGCCAACAGGAATGCGCGGCTGGCACAACAACACATGACTGAACGGCTGTTAGTGCTCGAAGCGATGGGATTGGCCGAGCACGGCGGGCCGAACCTCTGGCGGATACGGGGAGACTTCGAGGATGTGCTCCGGGCCATGCAACGCAGTGCTGACCGTCAGAAGACCCTGGCGGCGCACGGAGCACTGATGTCCGATGAGCGGCTTCCGCTGGTTGTGCTCGATCTCCACCGCCTCACAACACTTGAGGGCCGGATCCTGGTGCATGGGGAGGAGGAGAGTGGACGCCAGGCCGGACACAGCTACCTCATGCTGGAAGGTACCGACGGGCAGGTCCACTACGTCTACTACACGCCCGAAATGGAAGCGGGGCGAAATCGGGGAGGTCTGAAGACGAATTCGTTTGTGCACCTTGGAAAGTCATTCTCCGAGGGTCATCCGGTGCTGGAAATCGACGAGTTGGGCGACGCGGAGGCGATCCTGCGCAACCAGCGGTACTTGCGAGAAACCGTGCAACGCCTGGTCCGGCGCGGGATGCTTCCGCAACAGGACGGCTGGAATGGTTGGCTCGGGCGGTACCAGAGGGCACTCCATGACGCCGCGGCGACTCTCGAAGGCCAACACTTCACGAAACGAGTCGAGCGGGACAAAAACCGAGACCGGAGCCGCTAGGCCCGAGAGCGGGCAACCTGTTCCTCAGAGAGTTTTTCAATGGGGGCCCAAAACGGAGGCTCCACCATCGGTATATGAACTGGGAAAACATCGCTTTAAAGCCGCGGGCGCAAACTGTGGTCGAAAACCTGCGAATCGAGTTATACATGCGCCGCCTTCCACTTCTGTATACATTGAGTCAGGTCTACAGTGCGGACCTGCTGTCTACGGCCCGCCACTCCCTTGCGCCTTTCGCCAATCGGAGCAACGTAATCCTCCGCCCGGCACGTAAACGCAATCACCTGGATATTCGCTGAGACTTTCGCACCGTCGACGAAAATGGAGCACTACGTCGGAAGCGTCTAGAACGCCAAAAGCTGGATACTGAGGTTATCGGACCAGTACGGCTTCGGCTGCGCGGTTCTTTCTCCGGAGCACTTCCGATATTTCGTATTAACGCCACAATTTCCGTGCCCACCTTCCGTGTTCCAACAATCCGGGCCTTCGCCTTGGCTGTGGACGTACTCGCCGTGATCCGATAAAAGCTGAAACCGCCGCCCGCGGCGTACAGTAGGGCGTGCCCGCCCTAGACCCCAGCGCTATGGCCAATGGCTTTAGGCGTTCGACGAATCACTTTACAATCGAGAGCCCGACCCCTGGCGGTAGCTAGTTTATCGCGACTGGGTGGACCGTAACTCTGTTCCTCGTGTGGGACGACTCGACGCTCCTCTTCCATGCGGCTAGCAACTCCCCGAGGACTTTCATGGCCACGTCGCACTGGATTTCGCTGCCGAATACAGCTTCGATACCGACGAAACGGTGAAGTGGATTCTTGGGCGGTTCGGCTGGTAGCGTCGGCATCGGGTTACCTCGCCCACATCTTGGATTGATTTGCGTCCGGAATGCAATGGGCGCGGGGCAATGGCGCCCAACACCCTTCACGGGACTTCCACGGGTCGGCGACTTATCCAAGTGGATGCGTAAACGCTTGCGGCGTCAGTGAACGATCAAACCGGCTTTACCGCCATTCCGTGAGGCGGACATCATGCGGGTGACGCAGAGGGATCCCTAGGTTACAAGACACATAATTCCTTAGTGGACATCATCCGATGATGCCTTTTCGCCGGACTGAGCCCATCGAGCACACACATTCCCGGACCATAGGGATCAGGTCCTAGAGCCTCTCCAGGGAGATCGTTCCTCCGCCGGCTAGGGACGCCGCCGGGGGGGCCTTGCGCATCTCGGCCCGTTTCGCTCCCGTAAGCGAGCGGGCATTCACGTAGCCGTCTTCAAAGCCATCTGACATTGCAGCTTCGATCGATTCGGCGAATAACCGCGGTGAAAATCCGATAAAAATCATCAGCAGGCCATTCCCCAGGAAGATCAGAGTGGACCGTGATAAAAACCCTGCGGCCGCTAAAATCGAATTCCACCTTGAAATCCGGTTTCCTGGCAGTGTCGCTTTGCCAAGACCTCTCGAACTCGGACTTGTCAACCAGCTTGCTGAGTTCCGCTATGAACCTCTGCATTGCAACCATCCCGCGCGGAGGGTGATTATCCCCGTCATTCAGAGTCCCTGCGTGATTTCCTCCGGTTCCGCTTGCGGGCGAGCACCTGCTTCAACCGGCGCTTTTGGCCAGGCTTTAAGTAGAAGGCACGGCGCTTCACCTCTTGGATGATTCCCTCTTGCAAAACTTTCCTCTTGAACCGCCGTAAGGCATCTTCTAAGGTTTCACCCTCATGGAGCCTCACTTCAGCCAAACCCTTCCTCCTCACTCGAAACGGAGACCACACCCGCGGTGCACGAAGTTGGTTTCATTCTACTGGATCGAGACGCTAAGCTGGGAAGCCACGGCCCCAAGATTCATCTGGTCGAACACTTTTACGTTATGAAAAGCGAAACCCCGCAGGATAAGCGTTTGGTGGGCTTCGGCTACTACTACCGCCGCACTCGCTGCGATCTGGATTGTTTCAAATTTCGTGGAATCGTACACCCCCGGTGAGATCGCCCGGCTCGGGCGATCGCCCGAATCGATCAACTGTCGGGCTCAGTCCCTTTTTATGGGGCGACAAAACCCATCTTTGGCGAAAGTGAGAGGTGCGACGGACTAGTGAAGTGGTTAATTCTTGTTTATCGTGGCTGGCAGGTACAACCACCCGGCTGAGAAGATCATGAACAGCGGCATCAGGATTCCCTCTGGAACAGCCCCTGAGCGAATGACCGTGTATCCGTCCAGGCGGTTGTGGACAATCTTCGGCCCCTCACCATCCGGACCAAATCAGTCCGGTTCTCCGAAACGACTATTGATTCGGAGTGTGATATCCGATATAATCTATTTATGCGGTAAAGGAGTGCCGGGAATATGGCGGGTCCTGTTCGTAGGGCTGAGAGTGTCTTATCAAGAGAGACAGAACTTGCCCTGTCGAAGTTCCGAAGATTCAGGCGGCACCTTCTGAAATGCCCCCGTATGAGCGAGTTTCCCGTCCCAAGTGACGACGCGATGAAGGCTGCATGGTTGTTCTTGGAACATGCCGGTCACCGTTTGAAGCCTGCTGCGGTCGTTCGGTCTGCTGATGGTGGAGTGACGATCTGCTTTACAAATCACGGTCACTACGCCGATATCGAATTCTGTAACGATGGAGAAGTCCTGGGTGTCACATCGAACGGTCCTGGCAACGCTGACGTGTTTGATGTGACCCCCTCTCCCTCCGGAGAAGACTATGCGATCGCCCGTATTACTGGGTCCCTCCGATCTTCGGAATCGCCCGTGCTGCGACCAGCGTAAAGTTGACGACCACTTTGGCGGCAAAGCGTTCTTTCGCAAAGTTGCACGGGAAAGCATCCTTGATGATGGCTACCCTGTCGGTGGCGAATTACAAAATCGGCGTGAATTCCAGTGCTTTTTGGGGGCAGCGTAAGGGCTTTCGTTTGTTCTGGAGCTGGCGGATTCGCCACGGCAAGCCCGGCCGTCCGGCAGTGCCGAAAGAGGTTCGCAAGTTGATTCGCATGCTGAGTCAGGAGAATCCGCTCTGGGGCGCTCCGCACATTCACGGCGAACTGCTCAAGCTCGGCCTCAACATCGGCGAGACGAGCGTAGGCAAGTACATGGTCCGGCGCCGAACGCCGCCCTCATAGACATGGAGGACGTTCCTCGATAATCATCTGAAAACGTTGGTGTCGGTCGATTTCTTCGTCGTGCCGACGATCCGGTTCCAGATCCTGTACGTGTTTCTGGTGCTGGCACATGAGCGGCGGCGCATTGTGCACTTCGCGGTCACTGCATATCCCACGGCGGAATGGACGGCGCAGCAGATGCGTGAAGCCTTCCCCTGGGACAGCGCACCGCGGTACCTGCTGCGGGATCGCGATCGGATCTTCGGCCAGGACTTCGTGAAGCAAGTCAAGGCGA
>Ga0306922_10006390_pt1 | contig 11313 bp, 8 predicted proteins | sample sta12Cox44000082_FD_203758 | JGI IMG/M metagenome (GOLD analysis project Ga0306922, IMG submission 203758) | Lab enrichment of tropical soil microbial communities from Luquillo Experimental Forest, Puerto Rico - statoxic.12C.oxic.44.000.082 (v2)... | ecosystem: Environmental > Terrestrial > Soil...
TGGCTACGTGATGAAATATTTCGCCGACAAGGCCAAAGACATCCCGCGTGCCGCATTCGTCGCAGCGCTCCAACTCGAAGGCGTCCACTGCGATGGCCTCTTCTATGAGCCCGTCTACAAAAGCTCACTCTTCCCGGTCGATCCTACCGATTTCCCCGCTTTGAGCTGGGGCCGCGAAAAGCCGCTCGAACTGTGCTCCATGTATTCCTGCCCCGAATCCGAAAAAGCTGCCTATCACCAAGCGGTCTGGTTCCCCCACCAGCATTTTCTAGGACCGAGCAAGGACGTGGACGACATCGCTGAGGCCATCCACAAAGTTCTCGAAAACATCGAGGAACTACGCGGTCTTGACCACAAGGCTGTTCGCAACCAGCGCCTCGGCCGCGCCGACCGCGAAAGTTGAGCCGGTGACGGCATGAAAAAAGAGATGAAAGTGGGTTTTGCCATTGTCGGGCTCGGTGCCATTGCGCAAATGGCGGTCCTGCCGGCTTTCCGCAACGCCAAGCGTGCAAAGTTGGTCGCGCTCGTCAGCCGCGACAAACGCAAAGCCAAAAAACTCGCCCGCAAGTTCAAAGCCACCGCGGCCTATTCCGCCGACGAGTTCGACACTTGCCTGAAAAATCCGGATGTCGCCGCCGTGTATCTTGCCACGCCCCCAAGCGAGCACCTCAGCGCCACAATCGCAGCTGCAAAGGCAGGGAAGCACGTCCTCAGCGAAAAACCCTTGGCGCTCAACTCCGCCCAATCCGCTCAAATGGTCCAAGTCTGTGCCGAGCAAGGTGTCCAACTGATGACCGCCTATCGAAAGTATTTCGAGCCCAGCACCCTCTTCCTGAAAAAGCTGATTGAAAGCGGCCAGCTCGGCAAACTGGACATGATCCACACCGCCTTCAACGAACTCCACGTCCCCGGCCGTTCACTTCCGTGGTCGCTCGATCCCAGCATCGCCGGAGGCGGCCCGCTGATGGATCTGGGCGTCTACTGCGTCAACACCACCCGCTGGCTCGTCAACGAAGATCCCCTCGAAGTCAGCGCGCATTCCTGGAAAAAAGATGCTGCCCGCTTCCGAGATGTGGAAGAAGGGATCTCCTTCCGTATGAATTTTGCAAGTGACTTGCTCGTCCAAGGCAGCACGACATATAGTTCGGTGTTCTCGTCGTTCCTCTTTATTCAGGGCAGCAAAGGCTGGGCGTGCCTCTCCCCGGCCTTTCCGTTTGAGGTGGAACGCCGGCTCACGGGAAATATCGGCGGCAAGTGGATCGAGCGCAAGTTTCCCCGGGTGGACGAATTCGCTCCGGAACTTGACGCTTTCGCTTCCGCGATCCAGACGAAAAAGCCCGTCGAGCCCGACGGCCGCCAGGGCCATCGCGACATGCTGATTGTCGAGGCTATTTATGCTTCGGCGAGGAAAAACGAGGCGGTTGCCGTAAGATACTGAATCGATTCGGCGGGTGGGGCACGACAAACGAATTCATCCGCGCCTCACCACGGTGGAACTACCGCAACACCAAATTGGGCACCGAAGCCGCATCTCCGACGACACCAGCAAGCCAGTCTTGACCAAATTGCAGCCAGAACTCCGCATCCGCGAATCCTGCGGCTTGGCCTCCACGCCGACACCCCCGACGAAAAATCCTCCATGTAAGTGCGGTGCTTTAGCCCGCCAAGCTTCTAGTCTGCACAGGCTTCAGCCCGGGCTCTTGCTTCACGCTTCTCTGTGCATCCTCCGTGCCCGCTGTCTCTCTCAGGTCTCACTAAAATCAAACAGCTTCGGTCGCAACGTAAATCCCTTAGTCTTATAAGCCGCGTATAGCGTCCCTATAATCAACCAAATAATCCCCGCCCATTTCGTCCAGTTCTGCAAACTGAACAGCAGCCCAAAACAAAATACGAACCCAAACCCGGGCACAAACGCGTCCACAAAAAACTTCCGTTTTCCCCCGTTTTCCGGTCCAAACGAAAAATGCAGAAACGCCACCAGGTTCACTCCCATAAATGCGATAAGGGCCCCGAAGGTCACCATCTCCGCCGAAAGCTCCCAGGGAATTGTCACCACTCCGATGTACGCCAGCCCTCCCACGATCCACACGTTATAAATCGGATTGCCTTTCTTCGCGCTAATATGCCCAAAAATCTTTTTCGGCAGCACATCGTCGCGCCCCATGCTGTAAAGCAATCTCGCCGCTCCCACATGCCCCGCCAGTCCGCACGCAATACTAGAGACCAGCAGCATGATTCCATATGCGGTAAACAGCCAAGGCCCGCTCGCCGTCCGCGCCACATCCATGAAAGCCGTCTCCGGATTCTGCAGTGTCGTGTAGTCCGGCCAAACGCGCTGCGCCATGTAGACCTGAAACCCGCTGAAGAGTCCTGTAAACACACAAACCAGCAGGGAAGCCAGCAGCACGTTCCGCCGCGGATTCTTCACCTCCTCCGCCAGAATCGAAACGCCATCGAATCCGATGAACACCAGCGCGGCCAGCGACGTCGCCCAAGCCACGCCGCGCAGCTGAAACGTCTGCGGGTCATAAACCGGCTGCAGCGAAAACAATCCGGAGAAATGCTGGTGCAGCACCACATAGCGGAACGCCTCCGCCAGAAACACCACCGTCACCAGGCACATGAACGCCAACAGCACTTCGTTCGTCCGCGCCGTGAACTTGATCCCCTGCACGGTCATGTAGGTGATCAATCCCACGATCAGCGCTGCCAGTATCGCGAACGGAACTTCCGGCACCATCCTCTGTATCGCCAGCACCGCGTACAACGCATTCTGAATCGGCTGAAACAGATATTCGAGAAACATCGCCCAGCCCACCACGAATCCGACGTGTGGGTTGAGCCCTTTGCTAATGTAGGTGTAAACCGATCCGGTTGAGGGATAAACTGCGGCCATCCGGCCGAAACTGATCGCGGTCACCGACATAGCCACCATCGCCAGCAGCATTGTCGCCGCCGCGTGTCCGTGCGAAATCACCTGCACTTCGCCAAACAGCGGCACCGCTGCAATCGGCGAAGTCAAAATCACGCCGTAATAAATAAGGTCCCAAAGTCCAAGAACGCGCTTCAGATGTGGCGCTGGGGCTCCTGGCTGGAGTGACTCTGTTGAGGTGGCCAAGCTGCCTCTTTCTCCGTCGAAACAATCTCTTCGGCTGACTGTCTCTTTCTGCTAATCTCCGATCAGAAAAAATACTCTTCCCAATGAACTCTGGCGCACAGCACCTGGCTCGCCTATACCTATGATTGCAGACGCCGCACTTGAAATTCCGTGACGCAGAGAATTTTCAGGAGCTATTTTGGCTCAATTACGCTTAGGCCGCTTATTTGAGCAAAGTGGAGTTTGTTGAACGTGGCCACCTGGCTGCCGCGTTCCAGAGCTGTCGCCCCGACGATCAGGTCGTAGAAGCCAATCATTTTTCCACTTGCTTCCAATTCGGCCCAGATTCGCGCGTGCTCGTACGCCGTCTGCTCGGTGTAGGGGATGATTGGCAGCTCTCCCAGAACGGCGTTAAGGTAACGTTGCCGCGTGACCCGATGTGCCCCGATCGCTCGCTCCACGCCGTGCCACAGCTCGGCCACCGTGATCGCAGCGATCTCAAAGCGGTCATTCGCGCGGGACTTCAGCCAGTTCGTCAGGTCAAAAGTACCCTTCTCACCTCGAATCACGACATCCGCATCCAACATTATCGCCATTTGTCAGCAGGCGCTTTTGGCGTTTTGCGGGCATCCCTCAGGTCACGATGCCACGCCTTGGCTTCGTTATCCGGCAAATTGGTTTTGGCCAAAGCTTCGGCCAAGTCGCAGCCGATGCAAACTTTCTCGTTATCCGGCACCAGGCGCGCCACCGGCTCGCCATTCTTCAAAAGGACAAAGGTAACCTTCTGATAGTGTGCGCGGTTAACGCAGTCCGCGAAATTGCGCGAAGCCTCCGTGACGGTTATGCTGGTTTTCTTCATGAATCTGATTCTCAGATTATCTGATTACCTTCGCGATGTCAACGGTCAGCTGCGGTATGCTGCGCTGCTTATTCTGTGGAGCGCTGGAACCGCTCGAAAATCCGTTGGGCCCAAAAGTGATGGCATAGCGCTGTAGCAGAGTCGAAAGGTCCATGCCACGCCGGTTCATGACGACCCTCGCGGCTGTAGCGTTGCCAGTCTCAAAGGGACCTACGCCTTTCCGCAGGACGGGCCAGCACAATGGCGTGGGCCCTATCGCCCAGATCGGCATCAACGTCCTTAACGGAGATGGGACGATCGGCCTCATTCGCACGACGAGAAGCACCAACGGTGAAATCCTGGACTGGACAGATCAGCCTAACGGCCATCCGCCGCCGAACGGAACCTACACGGTCGATCCGGACTGTACCGGGACGTTTCTTAACAATTTGAACAACCTCGTCGTCCTTGACGGAGGCAAGAGATACCTCTTGCTCAGCGTGGCACCGGGAACGACGGTCACAGAAGAGGGGACGAGGATCGAGGGGGAGAAGTAATTTTATCGCGAATCGGCGTGGCAGCACGGTCCTGGTTCCCGGACAAGTTGGTTGTGGTACGGACCGAACTTCACCAACAATCTCAAGACCTACTCTACCGCTACTGCGCCCGCAGTTTCGCCAGTTGATCGCGCGCACCATAGTTCTTGGGATTCAATTCGAGCGATTTGCTGTAGTTCTTGATTGCCAGGTCCTTATCGCCGCGATCCAGGTAGGCCTCGCCCAGGCTGTCCCAGGTGTTGAAAGAATCAGGATAAATCTCTACGTTCAATTTGAGTACCAGGATCGCCTGATCTAGCTTCTTGGCGTTTATAAAGGTATACCCCAATTGGTTGATGTCCGACTCTGCCGTCGCGTACTTATGCAGTGGGTCTTGGATGAACGCCTGTAAGGCAGCCTTCGCGCCAGCATAGTCGCCTTCCTCCGCTGCGGCACGGACCAGTTCGACGATGCTTGGTCCCGGCTTGTACCTCAGGATTGCGTCCATGGCGGGATCGCGGCCGGCGCGGTAATCGGCGAATGTTAGCTCCGTCGAAAGATCAGGCGCTTGCCACACACGTCGGTCGCGGGGGTCCATATCCTGCCACCAGAGTGTCGAAAGCCGCACCGTCAATTTGCTGTTTGGCAATACAACTGGCGCATTGTCGCCATACATGTTGGGGCTGGAACCCGTCGGTTCGCCGACAAAAAGAGTGTCGGTGTTCAACTTCATGCGGTTGACACAGTTCATTGCTGCGGAGAAGGTCTGGCGTCCGATGATGGTAAACAACTTGCCAGGTTGATTCACGCTGTCAGAGCGGATGAATGCGTGGATGATCGGTTGCAGGAGGTAATTGTTTCCCCCACCATTCAATCGTTCATCAAGTACGAAGCGATCCACCGCATGCGTGTCCGCGAACGTCATGACCCGCTTGAAGAATGCCTCGATGGTTTCGTCTGACTTTTGAGCCACGGCGTTGAATTGAACGTAGAGCGTCCGAGAATCGGTCAGATACTCGAACCAATAGTGGTTGGCTGGATCTTTTTGCCACAGGGGCTGAGGAGCAGCGGGGTCGCGAGCATCCACCCAATCTGCCGGAAGAACGAATTCGTCGCGTGGCAGATCTCCCGCTTCGGGTGTGAGAACCACGGTCGTTTGCACCCCATTCTTTTCGACGGTGAGCGGTACCGCTTCCTGGTCGTCTACTAGCCTGAGTCCGTCGAGCACCCCGGCCAGTGACATGTAGAACGGCGTCATCCATTCGACCTGGGACAGATTGTCCCGCGGAACGATCTGCCTTACGGCTTCGAAGGCATTCTGTCCTGAGACTTTGCCCAATCTTACGATGCGACCGCCCACAGCCGCGGCGTACTTCTTGTCGGCCTTCACAACGTAAACTCCGTCGGGGAACCAGTAGAGCTTGACTGGATAGTACCGAAAATTAGTGGGAGGCTGCTGGAGTTCCACGTATGTGTGTCCATCGCCAACCATCGCGACAATCCGCGTGATTTCGACGATGATCTGGTTGCGAGATAGACTGGGGATGCGCTCGTCCAGGTTCTTCAGCGCAGTGTCAAACTGTTCCCGCGTCATGGAATGGAAAAGATTCTTGTGAACCTGCGGTGCCTGCTCAGCGAAATAGCGGAGGTCCTCGCGCCACCGGCTAGCTTCCGCAGGAGTGACCGAAGACGCACGACTCTGCAACAAAACAAGGACGATGAGGCAAACCAGAATCGTTCTTTTCGGCACCATGGATTCCTCGGAAGGGCGCGGAGTGCCCTGTATGCACTTACGCTGAGTTATACACGGAAGTTCCCGAAAAATGTTAGCGGAACTGGTCTTGGGCCTCGATGAGCCTGCACCGAGTGGTCGTTATCCGGAGGTTATGGCAAGATCCTGGTAAGCGGAAAACCACCGAGTTGATTTTGCCACGGGGCAACTTTCCGGTTTCCCGACCAAATCGGGCACTGACTGGTAAAGAACGTCGATTTCACCCATGGCACATACTGACGGTGCGCAAGAAACCTGGGAGTACGAGGCCGTTGGAAACATTTCGAGCAGGACTACTTGCTCGATTGTCCTGACCTATGGCTGGAAGCCCACGCTTTGCCAAAGCGGCGCAGAATCGTACACAACCCCACCCTGAATAACCTTTTCAGTGCGGCGAATATTGCTGACGTTGTCCAAAGGATTGGCGCCAAGAATAACCAGGTCCGCTCTTTTCCCGGGTTCGATGGTTCCCGACTCCTTTTCGAGCCCCATAACCTTCGCCGGCACCAGTGTCGCTGCCTGGAGGGCTTCCATGGGCGTAAAACCTGCTTCCACATAAAGCTCCATCTCGCGGTGCACGCTGTGGCCCGGCACGGTTTGGTCTGTTCCCACGACGATGGGTACTCCGGCGCGATGCAGCGCAGAGACCGCTTTTAGCTCCGCGGCGAATTGTGCTTCGCCCAGTTCAGCCCGGGCAGGTCCAGGCCCGACGTTGCGAAGCTGGGTGGAAAGCGCCGGAGCGACTTTTGCTACGCCGGGCTCGAAACTCTCCAGTGGCTTTCGCCCGGTCCGTTGGAACATTTCGAAAACCGCGAGGGTCGGATCCACCACCGTGCCGTGCGACTTCAGAAATTGAATCGCGTTCCGAGACTTTTCGGAATCCGGATCGAAATTGCGAAGGGACTTCAGCGTTTCCTCTGGGTTTGCGCCACGACCTCGCGGCACGTCTGGCGCCATCATTTGGACTACATAAGTGATGTGATTGATTTGATCCATGCCGGCGTTGACTCCGTCAAACCCGCTCATGCCTTCTGGTATGTGTCCGGTTACGGTCATGCCGAGTTTGTGGGCCTCCGCGGTGACGACTTCGAGGTTCTCCTTTTTTACGGAGCTGTAGATCTTGATTTGATTGAAGCCGGCCTCGTGATAGCGATGGACCCACTCGCGTGCCTGTTCGGGAGTGTTTACCCGCGCTACACCGAGCGCCGTTGGGCCCGAGCCGTCAACGATGCCGGCCAGAAGCAATCGCGGGCCAAGACCGCGGCCGGAGTTGATTGCCTCACGCACAGCGGTGATGAATTCCAATTCATTACCGCAATCTCGAACTGTGGTAACCCCCGCTGCCAAATAGACAGGCCCCCACTCCACTTGTTCGAAGTGCGCGTGCATATCCCACAAGCCAGGGACGATGGTCTTGCCAGCAACATCTAGGACTTGCGCATTCTTTGGTAGAGCTACTTTGCCGCTTGGGCCGACAGACAAAATTTTGCCGTTCTGGATGATCACAGATGAGTCTTGCAGCGGCGGGGTGCCCGTGCCATCGATGAGCGTTCCTCCAACCAAAGCGACTGTTCCCTGCGGGTTCTCGGTGCGGAAGTTCTTCGAGAGTTCCGCCAGAGCAGCCATCTCGTCAACAGCCGCTCGCTGCACGAAACCCCCGAGGTCCTCCTCGTACTCGGGCCGGATGGCTTCGAAATGATCATATTCGCCGTCAACCGTGACCACCGCCGCAAGCCGGCTTTGCGCGTCCAGCCAGAGTGTCTCGCGACCCCACGTCAGGTCCGCAATGCTAAAACGCTCCAAAACAACCTTCGAGCCATTTACCGGGAACTCATCCGGTCCGCGATCCTCGATAGCCAGCTCCCCCGCAGGAAATGTCTGCAATTTCTTTGGGCGGCCCGCGGTATGCCATTTGCGGAGGAGCATCATCTGAAGGGCGGCGGGAGCATAGGTTGCTATGGTAAAGAATTGTTCGGGTCGTTCCGAGATACGCCAGTCGGCGTTAGTGCGGGTCAGAACTTTGTCGTTTTCTACGAGAACCGCATCATCAATAGGCGTGCCGCGTGCCATGTCGCCATGGATTTCCATAGACCGTGGTGCAAGATCCTGAGCCATCCTAACGAACGCGCTGAGCGGAACATCCTGGCCACGGTCGTTGAAACGAAAAGAAACCGCTAGCTGCAGTTCATCGCCCTCCCGCTGCACGGTGTATTTTTCTTCGCCGATGGGTTGCTCGAACTTGTGAAGACGGAATGTGCCTTCTTCGACTGTAGTCGCGGGTGGGCGCGCGTTTGCTCCAGGCTGGGGCCAAATCGAGAGCGCGGCGACGAATGCAACAGCAACTCCGAACAGAACCACATATGGCTTGCGGCGCCTCGTGACCATCGACACTCCTCCAGATTCTACTGCTTCCGAATCGCGGGCCATGCTTGGCAGCACATTCTAAGAGAATATCGCGTCATCGCTGCCAGTCGCCAAAAAACTCAGGTCAGTCCTTCGAGCGAATCGGCGCATGAGCTTGCGAGCCCCGACTGGCATCGGGCTTTTCCTTTTGATTACAGCACGGCTGTCAAGCGCTCGGCCACAACGACGCATGCACATCAATGTGCGCAGCCACAGACGAATTGGAATCGAACAAGTGAGGCAATCAAGAAATCACACCATACTTAAGATCGTACCCTTGCGGCCAAACAAGTCTATCGCGGCATCCCCAATCGCCTGTGTTTAAGGGGGTTTCCACACAGTTTGCAGCGTTTCAATCGGAACTGATTGCATAACAATGTCGGCTCCTCGACCCGAGTAGACTTTGGTTGCTTGACGACCAGAGGCTCGGGAGAAAGGAGCAGAACGCGTTGTTAATAGGCGTAGATTACCACCCGAGTTTTCAGACGATTGCATTTTTTTGTGGAAGAGACCGGTGAGTGTGGTGATTCCTCTTGTGCGCCAAAATGAAACGACCGGCTCGGGGGAGACGAGACGTCAAGAGAGGAGCGCTTGGTGTACAAAAGCCGAACTCAGCGACCCCGCTGATCCGTCCGTGTTTACGGCGATACCGTTGGCGGACTCAGAACACTCGCTTCGTTGACTTGCCTCAGGGTGCAACCTAACATGTCGTCACTGTGGCGGAATCCGACACCCTCATCGGCCAGACCGTCTCCCATTACCGCATTATCGAGAAACTCGGTGGCGGCGGGATGGGCGTGGTGTATAAAGCCCAGGATACCCGACTGCACCGTTTCGTGGCGTTGAAATTCCTACCGGATCAGGTCGCTTCCCATCCGCAATCCCTTGCCCGTTTCCAACGCGAAGCACAAGCTGCCTCTGCTCTCAACCATCCCAACATCTGCACCATTCACGACATCGGTGAAGAGAATGGCAGAGCATTTATCGCCATGGAGTATCTGGAAGGCAAGACTCTCAAGCACAGAATAATGGGTCGGCGAATGGAATTGGACGCCGTGCTGAACATAGGCGTCGATGTGGCCGACGCGCTCGATGCGGCGCACGCGAAAGGCATCGTCCACCGGGACATCAAGCCAGCCAACATCTTCGTCACGGAACGGGGTCATGCCAAGATTTTGGATTTCGGCTTGGCGAAGGTCAGTTCAGAGGGAAGCGCGGCAAGCACATCCGCGAGTCCGGATTCTTTCGCCACATTAGGAGAGGATGCGGAACAGCTCACCAGCCCGGGCAGCACCTTGGGTACGGTCGCCTATATGTCGCCGGAGCAGGCGCGTGCCAAAGAACTGGACGCACGCAGCGATTTATTCTCCTTCGGAGCCGTTTTGTATGAGATGGCAACCGGGCAGTTGCCTTTTCGCGGTGACAGTACCGCGACCACCTTTGAAGCCATTCTCAACCGCGCGCCTGTTACTCCGACACGGTTGAATCCCGATATGCCGCCCGAACTGGAGAGAATAATCCGCCGCGCTCTGGAGAAAGACCGCGAGCTTCGTTACCAACACGCCGCGGACATTCGCGCGGAATTACAGTGCTTGAAACGAGACACAAGTTCTAGCCGTTCCACAATTCCTTCTGCAGCTGTTGAAATGGCGGACTCAAGAGCGAGTTCGACTCCGCAAGCCGCATCCGGGCATACACAGGAAATGGCCGGCGGGGTTACGAGTACCGATACCCAAATCGCCGTGGGGTTGTTCGCACGACATAAGGAGGCGCTGTCGGCAGTAACGGCATTGGCCATAGTGGTTTTGCTCGGACTCGGTTACGGGGCGCACCGCTGGTTTTCCACTACTTCGGGTCCGACGATCCAGTCTCTTGCCGTACTCCCATTCGCGAATACGAGCGGAGACGCCAGCACTGAGTATCTGAGCGATGGCGTCACCGAGTCTTTAATCGCCAGCCTCGCCCATGTCCCCGACCTCAAAGTGAAGTCGCGCAACATCGTTTTCCGCTACAAGGGGCAGGATGTTGATGCGCAGAAGGCTGGAAATGAATTGGGTGTGTCAGCGCTGGTAACTGGGCGGGTAACCCCTCGCGGAGACAGCGTGGAAGTAAGTGCCGAGTTGACCGATGTGCGGGACAGCACGGAAATCTGGGGACATCATTACAGTGGCAAGAGCGCGGACATCATCTCGTTGCAACAACAGATCGCCACCGACCTTGCGGAAAAGCTGAGTCCGAAGCTGAGCGCTTCCGAAAAGCAGCAGGTCACCAAGCAAGGCACACAAAACCCAGAAGCCTATGAGCTGTATTTGAAGGGGCGCTACGCGTGGAACAAGCGCACACACTCGGACATAGCCACGGCGATCTCTTATTTCAACCAAGCCATTGCCAAAGACTCCGGCTACGCCATGGCCTATGTAGGTCTGGCCGATGCTTACGGCATATTGCCTTCGGAAGGTGCTGCTCCCAGTGAGAACTTTCCAAAGTCGAATGCCGCCGCCCGCAAAGCGCTGGAACTGGACCCCACTTTGGCCCGTCCCCACGCTGTTCTGGGCGGCAACGAGATGGAGTACGATTGGGATTTTGCTGGAGGCGAGGCAGAGCTCAAGAAAGCTATCGAACTTGACCCGAATGATGCGACGGCGCACCAATGGTACGCACAAAGTCT
>Ga0306922_10006392_pt1 | contig 11312 bp, 12 predicted proteins | sample sta12Cox44000082_FD_203758 | JGI IMG/M metagenome (GOLD analysis project Ga0306922, IMG submission 203758) | Lab enrichment of tropical soil microbial communities from Luquillo Experimental Forest, Puerto Rico - statoxic.12C.oxic.44.000.082 (v2)... | ecosystem: Environmental > Terrestrial >...
TGCGGCGAGCTGCCGGATCAGCCGGTCGTCGCTGAGATTTTCGAGAAATACCGCCGGAATCTTGTCCACCCTGATCTGACCGATGATGCGGGCGATATCACGGGCGCTCGGCTCGGTATCGGTGGAGACGCCGAGCGGCGCGATGAAGGCGACGCCGTAGGCCGAGGCAAAGTAGCCGAACGCATCATGGGTCGTGATCAGCTTGCGCCGCTCCGGCGGAATTTCTGCGATTTTCTCCCGCACCTCCGCATCGAGCGCATCCAGCTCAGTCAGATAGCGCGCGGCGTTGTCGCGGAACGTCTTGGCGTCGGCAGGGTCGGCCGCAACGAGGGCGTCGCGGATATTGGCCACATAGATCCTGGCATTGGCGACCGACTGCCAGGCATGCGGATCGGCATCGGAGCCGAGCTTCAGAGGCGTAATGCCCCGGGTCGCAACGACGATCGGCGCCTTGCTCCCGGAGGACTGCAACAGCCGCGGCAGCCAGCCTTCAAGGCCGAGGCCGTTGATGACGAGCAGTTTCGCGTCCGCGATCTTCTTCGCGTCACTTGGCGCGGGCGCGTAGACATGCACGTCGCCATTGGGGCCAACCAGCGTCGTCACGTCGACATTGTCGCCGCCGACATTTTTGACGAAATCGGCGAGGATCGAAAAGCTCGCGACCACGTTGAGGCGGTCCTGCGCGCGCGCCGGACAGACGATCGCGGCCAGACAGATCGACCACACCATGAGCCGTCGCATGGCCCTAGGCCTCCAGGTGTCGGCGAGGGAAGAGTTGCCGCACCAGCCCGCCGACGCTGCCGAACAGGATGGAGGCGATGTAAAGTGCAGCCGCCACCAGGATGATCGCGGGACCCGAGGGTATGCGGGTCTGGAACGACAGCACCAGCCCCGCATAGCCCGACACGATCGCGCTCAACACGGCAATGCAAATCATCGGCGTCACGTCGCGCGACCAGAACCGCGCGATGCCGGCGGGCAGAATCATCAGGCCCACCGCAAGCAGCGTGCCGAGCGCCTGGAAGCCGCTGACGAGGTTGATCACGACAAGCGCCAGGAACGCGAGATGCGCGGGTGCGCCGGCCCGGCTCACCGTGCGCAGGAAAAGCGGATCGACGCACTCGATCACGAGCGGCCGGTAGATCACCGCCAGAACGAGCAACGTGATGGTGGCGTTGATCGCGACCAGCAGCAGGGTCTGGTCGTCCATGGCCAGGATGTCACCGAACAGGACATGCAGAAGATCGATATTGGTGCCCTTGATCGAGACGATGGTCACCCCGAGCGCGAGCGAGGCGAGATAGAAGGTCGCCAGCGAGGCATCCTCCTTCAATCCGGTCGAGCGGGCTACGACACCGGCGAGAATTGCGACGGCAAAACCCGCGATCAGCCCGCCCGTCGTCATTGCGAAGAGATTGAGGCCGGACAGCAGAAAGCCGATCGCCGCTCCCGGCAGGATCGCATGCGCCATGGCATCGCCGACCAGGCTCATCCGCCGGAGCAGCAGGAACACGCCGATCGGCGCACCGCCGAGCGACAGCGCGACGATCGCAGCCAGCGCGCGGCGCATGAATTCGAATTCGGTGAATGGCGCGATCAGCGCGTCGGCAAGCATGACGGTCAGGCCGCGCGCGACGGCGTGTCCACCGCGCAGGCGGCAGCGGCGTCGTCGAAGGCTTCGCACATCCGCATCGCGACGAGGAGATTGTCCGCCGTCAGCACGTGCGCGGTCGGGCCCCACGCCACCGGCCCGCGAGCCAGCAGCAGCGTGTCGGGAAAATGGGCGCGCACCATTTCCAGATCGTGCAGCGCCGCCAGCACGGTGCGCCCTTCGCCGTGCCAGTGTTTCACCAGCGCAAGCAGGTCGGCACAGGTCTTGGCATCGATGGCATTGAACGGCTCATCCAGCACGATCAGGCGCGCATCCTGCAACAGCACGCGCGCGAACAACAGGCGCTGCATCTGCCCCCCGGACAGCGTGCCGATCGGACGATTCTCGAAGCCGGTGAGGCCGACTGCACCGAGCGCGCTTTCGATCTGGTTGCGCTGCTCCTTGCCGATGCCGCCAAAAAAACCGACCCTGCGCCACAGCCCGGTGCCGACGAAATCGAATACCGAGACCGGAAAACTGCGATCGATCTCGGCGGTCTGCGGCAAATAGGCGATGTCCAAAGTGTCGATGCTGCCGAGCGAGATAGAACCTGACAGCGGTTTGAGGATGCCGGCGATGCCACGCAGCAGCGTCGATTTGCCGGCGCCGTTCGGTCCCATCACCGCAAGCAGCGCGCCGGAGACGACCTCGCCGGACAAATGATGCACAGCCGGGTGGCGGTCATAGCCGAGCGTGACGTTCTGGAAGATGAGTTTTGGCGCCATGCTCATCTCATCGCGAGCAGAACGACAGCCCAGAGCGCGGCGCAGACGAGAAGCGCCGCCGCTAGGCGCGAGGCAACGGGCATGCGCAGGATCGACCATGTCGCGGCCTGCGCGGGATGCGGCGAGGCAGGACCGTGCCTATGGGCAAGCACATGTCCGTGCGCATGGGCGTGATCCGCCCCGTGCTCGTGGCTATGGGAATGCGGGTGAGCCATGGTGCATTGTTATATTATAACGTTACAGCCCCCAGGCAATGCCGCGTAGGGGGCATCAGGGCTTCCCGATCGCCATGGCGATGGCGGCCGCCAGGAACGGGAAAGGAACGGAGACGGCAGCCCGAAACCAGACGAAACGGGCCGGCATGAACGGGATTTCCCATAACAGGAGGCGCTGAAAGGCGAACAGGGCCCAGGCAATGACGTAAGCCAGCACCTGGGGCGCGCCCCCGCCGGACTTCAGGGCCACCGCCCCGATCGAAAAACCCACCACCGGTCCGCCCGGCGTCGCGGCGCCGGCGAGAACGGCCGCGGCCACCCCGAACCATCCGCTATTCGGTCCCAGCCAGGTTGTAATGACCTCCGGGGGAATGACGGCGGCGATGTAGCCAGAGCCGATCACGCCCAGCGCGATGCGCGGTATGATATTGATGAAATCCATGGCGCCTTCGCGCAGCGACGCGTTCAGCACGGTCGGGCCGCGCCGATAGGCGATCAAGCCGACCGCCGCGACCGAACCCCACAGCATGATGTCGATGAGAAGCGCGGCGCTCATTCGCTGTCGTCCGTGCCTTTGGCAGGATACATCCGCGCATAGACAAAGCGCCCGAGCGCGCCGGCGAGCACCGGCAAGGGCAACGAGATCACGATGCGCCACAGCGTGAAATCGGTGCCCATGATCGGCAATTCCCAGGCAACCGCACGGCCGTAGCCGATCAGCGTCCAGCTCACGACCATCGCAATGGTGGCCCCGAAATCGGCGCCGACCGCAAGCAGCGCGCTTGCCACCGGATAGGCCGTGAACGGCCCGCCGGGCAGGATCGCGCCGAACGCGGTGCCGATCAGAAGGCCCTTGACGCCCGATTTCGGCCCGAGCGAGCGGGAGACTTTGTCGTGCGGCAGGATTTCGGCGATGAAGGCGCCGAGCAGGCAACCGGCAAGGACGCGCGGCAGGATGCCGCCGAACAGCGAAACATCATGGGTCAGGATATCGAGCACGCCGGGAAGACCGTCGCGCCGCCACACCAGCGCGGCGCTGACCGCAACCAGCACGGCGATCGTGATCATCGACCAGCCGACAGGTTTTCGCGCGCGTGCCGGACGCGGTTCGCCTTCGGCGTCGTTCGTGGGGCGGATTTGACGTTCGAATCGGACCACTAGGCTTGGGCCGGGTCTTTCAAGGGAAGGTCTGACAACAACTTGGTCTGGCGCGACATGAACAGCCCAACCTGATTAATTGCGGCCGGGAGGCGATGCAAACGGAAGTGCGGCAAGACCCATGCGCTCGCCTGAGGGGCCCATGCGCGATTGGGTCGCCAGGGGCACAAGGAAAAGGCGGCAGCTTGCGCCACCGCCTTGGCTTTGAGGACCTTCATCCGAGCAAACGGGTTCGCGCGAAGCGCGGCCCGATGACAAGCTCGGCAATCCAGCGCCAATGAAGATACTGAATTGCTTCGTCGCTTGCGCTCCTCGCAATGACGGCCGTGAGCGCGATCAGCTCGTCTTGGCGAACAACTGCTCGACGTAATCCCAGTTGACGAGATTTTCGACGAACGCCTTCAGATAGTCCGGTCGACGGTTGCGATAGTCGATGTAATAGGAGTGCTCCCAGACGTCGCAGCCGAGGATCGGGGTCGCGCCATGGACCAGCGGATTCTCGCCGTTGGCGGTCTTGGCGATTTCGAGCTTGCCGTTCTTCACCTGCAGCCAGCACCAGCCGGAGCCGAACTGACCGACGCCGGCGGCGATGAAATCGGTCTTGAACTTCTCGAACCCGCCGAGGTCCTCGTTGATCTTCTTCTCGAGGCTGCCGGGCAACTTGCTGCCGCCGCCCTTGGGCTTCATCCAGCCCCAGAAGTGGATGTGGTTGTAATGCTGACCGGCATTGTTGAAGACCGCAGCATTCTTGCCGAACGAGCCCTTGACGATCTCCTCCAGGGACTTGCCTTCGAATTCGGTCCCCTTGATCGCGTTGTTGCCGTTGGTGACATAGGCTTGATGGTGCTTGTCGTGGTGGAATTCCAGCGTTTCCTTCGACATATAAGGCCCGAGGGCGTCATAAGCGTAAGGCAGGGGGGGAAGCGTAAAGGTCATGGGGTGTTGTCCAAGAACTGTGGGAGACGTGAACTTAACGGACCCCCTTATAGAAGGTTCCGAAGGTCTTAGACACCGCATTTTCGCCGACGCCGACCCGCGGACCGGCGAAATGGCGCGTCTCGGGCGATCCAGGTCTGGGCGCCGGACGCTTACCATGTCCCTCGAGCTTCATGCCGTCATGGCCTTCAGCGCGATTGCAGCGGAAGCGTAGCCGCCGCGGGCGCCGTCGATGAAATGCACGTGGTCCGCGCGCATGACCGAGGGCGTGAAGCAGGTCATCATCGCCGCGTCCTGGCGATGCAGCCCGTAGCGAACCGTGCCGCTCGCGGCCGCCGCGGCGATGCGCTCGGTCAGCGCATGTGCGAGTTCCTCATTGCAGTCGAGGATCATGCGCAGGCCATCGTCGTATTTGCGGAAGTCGGAATTTTCGACCACCTGCTGCAAGTAGGTCTTCGGCACGAATTTGCCGACCTTGATGCCGAACCGCATCACCACATAGGCCCACAACGTGACGGCGAGCACGACGACGCGACGCTTCGCAAGCGAGCCGCCGCGCGCCGCGCGCGCCTCGTACTCGACGCCCTGCGGCGGCCATCGCAGCGGCGGCCCGCCCGGTGGCACCGGCCGCCCGGAATCCGGGCTCTTCTCGACGAGACCGACGATGTCCTCGATCACCTTGCGGAAGGCGGGCAGATCGGCGCCTTGCGTCGGCAACACCAGCACCGAGAGAATGAGACCGCGTGTTGCGGGAATTTCCTCGAAGCGGCAAGACAGTCCCGACAGATCGGGCTGCGTGCCCACGGCCGCCTCGGCCACCATGAACTCGCCGCGCTTCATCGCGGCCTCCGCCCAGCCCAAACCTCCGCCCGAAAACATCGCGTAGGACAAATTCGCCGATGGCCCGAAGCGCGCCACCCGCACGTCCGCGCCCTGCGCGCGGATCGCCGCCACCGGCACCAGCGCCACCCGCATGACGAGATCGAGATCTGCCTTGACCCAGGCGGCCGTCGCCGCAAGCGCCTCGCGGGCAGCGGCGAGGTCCTCCGGAGCAACCGCAAAGCTCGCGCCGTCGCCGCCGAACACGAAGGGAAATTCCCGCCCTTCGAGTGCATTGGTCACCGCCGCAATCACGGCAGCGCCCGCCATGTTGACCGCCTTGTAGCGTTTGGCTGCAATCGCCTTCGTCGATTCCACGATGTCGGCGACGCCGACGGTCCAGTCTCCGGGCAGCGGGGAATAGAGCGACGGTTCCATCAACCTGGTGAAGCCGCGAAACACCGGTATGCCGGCATAGAACGTGTCGCTGCCGCCGCGCGTGGTCATCGGGGGAATTTCGCTCAGGTTTGCCGTCGCAGAGATATACGGCCGAAGCGGTGATCGGGTTCACGGCAGCGTACCGAAGCTCTGCGACGAAAGCAAAAGCAGCGCTGCGGAGCCGTGCTTTCGCGGCCGCATCAATCGAAAAAGCGCCGACAGTCTGCTAGCCTTCCTATGATGACAGGCCCGGACCCGACGTCCCAGCAAATCACCGCGCACGCGCTTCTGATCGGCGACCGCATCAACACGGCCGGCTTCGAGGGTCAGGTCTTGTCGAACACGCCGCTTGCGGTGCGCATCGGGAGAAACGGATTGGCGGTGGTGTTTCGCTACGGCGTTGCCGTGTTCCTCGGCCTTTCCGCCGACGAAGAAGCGGAGTTTCTCGAGCGATTGCATCCGCGCACCTTCGGCAAGATCACTCCGTACGAAGAGGAATTTGCAAAGGTTCAGGTGGCAAGAGAATCCGATGAGCCGATCCCGCCCGGCGGCCCGATCCCCGTGCGAGAGATGTCGTTGGAACGGCTTCTGGTCGTCGCCGACGCGCTTGCCAAGAGCGTCGTGCTCGCGCGCGACGAGCGACAGGTTGCAAACGTCGTCGACACCGTGGAGCCGTTCGCGCGCGAGCTTGCGCGCGCGGGCAGAACGTCGAGAAACCGCACCGACCTGCTCAAGCTGCTCGGCAACGCCTTGCTCGTCCAACATCGGCTGTCGGGTCGCGTCGCGGTCGGCGAAAAGCCTGACGTGCTGTGGGACCGCCCCGATCTGGAGCGGCTCTATGCGCGGCTTGAAGACGAATATGAGCTCAGCGAGCGTGTGGAAACATTGAACCGGAAACTCGCGGTCATCTCGGACACCGCAACTACGCTTGCCGACATCATCGATGCGAAGCGCACGCTGCGGCTGGAATTGGTCGTGATCTTCCTGATCGCCTTCGAGATCGTGGTCACGGCCTATGAAATCTACGGCCGCGGCCACTGACGCGCGGCAATCCCCGTCGCCGGATCAAGCGTGAGCGTCAAGACCGCTTCAGCTCTGTCACGCGGAACGGTTCGAGCGTGTCGATCACCTCACCCGGCTGCTTGTGATAGTTGAAACGGAAGTAGCGCACGGTAATGTTTTCGGGCGAGAAGTCGGCAAGGATGAATCCATTCTCCTCGATTGGCTTCAGATCCTCCTCCATGGTCAAGTGATTGGGCGGCGAGGCGCCGATGCCACGGAAGGCGGACGGCCAGCCGCGATCGCCAGTGCCTAGCGGTCCCGACAAGATCACATTGACCGGCTTCTTCGCGAAATCGAGCGCCCCGCACTGCATCATGCGGCCCTCGGCGATGGCGTGCAGGTCGCCGGAGACGACCAGCGGAATCCGCCCCTCCATCGCGGCAATCGCCGCCATCAGCCGGTCGTGTTGCTTGAGCCAGCCGCTCTGCCAATAAGGCTTCGCCACGTCGGTGGTCAGTTTGCCGTCCTTGCCCAAAATGTCGGGATACCATTCGCCCCACTTGCCGGCGCTCCATCCGGGCGGATTGGACGGAATGTTGACGACGTGGATCACCTCGCGGTCGGCCATCCGCGACTTCAGCCAGGCTTCGACCGTGCCGTCGACGAAAACCGCGCTCGGTCCGGCGAGCGTCTGCGTGCGACGGATATCGTACAGCAGGATCTCGGCGAGCTTGCCGTAGCGCAGTGTGCCGAAGGCTTCGGCGACGCCAGGCGGCCGGTCGGCGGCGGAGGCACCGGGAAGACCGAGTGGGCGGTTCGGATCCGGCAGATATTCCGGATAATAGAGCTGGCGCGTGGCGCGCGCCAATTCCAGCATGAAGTGATCGGGCGGAAAGGTAATGATCTCGTCGGTCGCTTCGTCATTGTCGAAATAGTCGTGGTCGTCCTGCATGAAGAAGACGGGCGTCGAACGCAAAAGCGCACCATATTGCGGAATGATCTGGGGTCCGGTCGCGCGGCGGAAAACCGCCTCGTTTGCCGTACCGAACACCGGCTGCGCGCGATCAAAGGTGCCCGCGATCTGGGCGCCCCGCTCGCCGATCAATTTGGACGCCTGAGGCGCGCGCAGATCCCAATAGATCTGGTCTCCATTGGCGATCAGCGCATCGGGCTTGAAAGAGAGACCGCGCTGCAGAAGCCGTCTACGCAGCGCCGATGGAAGCCATGTCGTCTTGCCCTCGGGCAGTCCCTGGTTGAGCGCATCATGCCCACCGCCGCAGGTGTAAATCATCAGGCGCAGCCGGTCCGGCGTCGCATCCGGCGCGGGGAATGTCGAGAGCGACCAGGGCGCACAAAGCGCGCGCCCGTTCGCGGAAACAAGCGAGAGCTGGTAGGTCGTTGCCGGCGAAAGCCCCGTCACGTCGAACTGCCAGAAATCGCCGGCGGCCGCATTCGGCTGGCCGCGCACGCGTGTGGGACCGACCTCGAGCTCGGGTGCAGCCTCTTGTGCCTGGGTGAACGACACCTTGATCAGAAAGCGGTCGTGACTTGCGGTCGGGATCAGGTGTTGAACATCACCCTGATCCCAGTCCTTCTCGCGCGGCGGCGGTCCCTCGGCTGCCGATGCCGGGCCGCCGATACCCGTCGTGATCAAATGTGGAAGCGTTGCCGCGGCTGCGCCAAGCACGAATTCGCGTCGCGTCGCCATCTGTGCTCTCCTTGTTGTTCACGTCCTTCCGCTGCGCGCGTTTTCTTCGGATATTGCGCCCGGCCTGCCGATCGAACAAGGTCGAAGCTCTACTCCAGCGCGCTCATGCTCCAGGTGGCATGACTGACCCCGGGCAACTTCGATAGATCGCTGACAACGGCGTCGAGTTCGCCAGGTTCGACCGCGAGCGGCACCAAAATGGCGGCGACCTCCACATTGTCGTTCGACCGGAACACGATCTTGCTCTCCCGCACCGGATAGCTCGCGGCCTCGAGACGTTCGTTCAGGATATCGCGCACCTCGGCCGCACGCTTCGCGTCGGTCGTGACGCTGATCTCGTAGACCGCTTCGGACGAATGCTCGCTCAGCGGGATGCGGTCGATCGCATTGACGATCGGACGGAGCAGCGTATTGCCGGCCAGCACGAAGATCGTGAGCGCCGCCGATTGCGCGACCATGTCTGCGCCGGCGCAGGAGCCGACCGCAGCGGATGCCCACAATGTTGCGGCCGTGTTGAGCCCGCGGACATTCATGCCCTCTTTCATGATCGCTCCGGCGCCCAAAAATCCGATGCCGGAGACCACATAGGCGACCACCCGCACCGCGCCCTCGGCCCCGTTCAGGTGATCGGCAAGATCGACAAAGGCGGCCGCGCCGACCGCGACGAGGACGTTGGTGCGCAGGCCCGCGCTGCGCTGCCGGTATTGGCGCTCGGCCCCGATCAGGGTGCCGAACACGAACGCGACCAACAGGCTGATCAGGGTGTCGAGAAAATCATAAAGCTGAAAGGTCTTGACGAACTGCACGGGGCGCACCTCGGTCGGGCCGCGGCATCTAACGCAAAATAGCATGGCCGAACAAGGCAGCCGCAGGACCGAAAGCGGCGCGCCCTCATTGATCTCAATCAAATCCGGGCTGGTGAAAAAGCCTATAGAGAGCAAGATCGAGAGGTGTCGAGGGTAGAGTCAAAAGTGTGTCTGATATCGGCAAGAAAAACCACACGGTTCGCCCGGGTCGCGATGCCATCAGCGCTGTTCAACTGTCGCAAAGCCTCACCGCGGAGATCGACGCCTGGGCGGAAGCGCACCACATCAGCCGCTCGGACGCGATCGGCCGGCTCGTGGAACTCGGTCTGAAGGCGTCGCGGGCAGTGAGTTCGCAGCACTCCCTCCAGCAAGACTCACTCAACATCGAGGACGAGGCGATCAGGCTGATCCGCAGTCTGCTCGATCCGTCGCTTCCTGACGAGGAGCGCGAGCGTCGTATCCGGAGGCTCGTCGAAGGACCGCCGGAGTTCTCGGAGCAGCGTATCGATTTACCTAAACACCAGAAGTGATGCAGACCGCCATGTACTAATGCACGCGCTCGGGCACTTCGCGCTCGGGCACTTCATCTTCTTGCTTCTTGGTATCCCTGCAGCCGATCAGCCGCACAAATTCCTGCGGATGCATCTGATGACCATGCGCCCCCATGGCCCCCTGTTGCGCCATCGGGCCGCAATTGGCGGCAGGTTTTTTCCGCGGCAGCGCTTCAGGCGCCGAGACCATTTTCGAAGCGGTCATGGACAGCTCCCTTTTTGAAGAAAAGGGCAGATCGATTGACCTAGTGGGAACCAATCGATCTCGCTTATCATATCACCTATCCGCGTCGGGCACGAATTGATTCGAATCAACTCAGAGTCGCGTTCCGTCGCGTGGTTGAGCTGTATCAACACGCTATTTCGCAGGGCTCCTAATCATACCGGTGCCCGGTATGGGTCAACGTCGAGTTGACTCGGTGCAATGAATGCATCGGCGGCGTCGAGGTACTGGGCACAAGTGGATGTCATGCCTCGTGCTCTCTTCCCCGCACTGTTTTGCGGAAACAACGTAGCGAGTGAGGAGTCTCGCGAGTTCGCGCAGCTCGCCACGACGATTTCGTTTGGCACCGGAAAGACCATCTTTGCCGAAGGCGAGCCGGCCGACAGCGCATTCGGAGTTTCACAGGGCGTCGTGCGGCTCTACAAGCTGTTGCCGGACGGACGGCGTCAGGTTGTGGCGTTCGCGTTGCCAGGCGATTTTCTCGGAATGCCGCTTGCGACGCGACATAGCTGCTATGCCGATGCAATCGGCGCAGTTTCTCTTTGCCGGTTTTCGCGCACGGAGCTTTCGAGCCTGATTCAAAGCAGCCCCGACATCGAACGGCGGTTGATCGAGTTCATCGCACGCGAGCTCGACAGAGCGCGTGATCAGTTGCTGCTACTCGGCAACGCCTCGGCGGAGGAAAGGGTGGCAATCTTCCTGGTGAACTGGCGCAACCGCCTGGAGCGCGTCGGCCCGGTTTCGCAACCTCTGCCGCTTCCCATGCCACGCCAGGACATTGCCGACTTTCTGGGCTTAAAGCTCGAAACGGTCAGTCGCACGCTCGCCAAGCTCGAGCAGAAGAACGTCATTCGACTCGTTCCAAAGGGCGTCTTCCTGAACGGACTGGAGGAGACGCCGCTGGTGACGGGAAGAACGTCGACCGAAGCGAAAAGGGGCTGCCCTATTTGACAAAGCTGAGATAGGAAGCGAGAGCCTCAATTTCCTGCGGTCCCAATTGGCGCGCAACGATCGGCATCGGCGATGATGGGTCGGAATGGTAGCCTTGTCCCCACTGTTGGAGCCGCGCCTTCAAATAGA
>Ga0306922_10006393_pt1 | contig 11312 bp, 22 predicted proteins | sample sta12Cox44000082_FD_203758 | JGI IMG/M metagenome (GOLD analysis project Ga0306922, IMG submission 203758) | Lab enrichment of tropical soil microbial communities from Luquillo Experimental Forest, Puerto Rico - statoxic.12C.oxic.44.000.082 (v2)... | ecosystem: Environmental > Terrestrial >...
GTGATCTTCCGCCGCTGTGGGACGTGGAAATCGGCTGGCGCAATCCTGACACAAGGCACGGGCTTACTAAGAAGTGGCGCTATGCCGACTTTGAAACGGCGGTGAGCGATTCTCGCGACGGCTTCAACATGCTTTTGCATGATGTTTTAAAACGACGATTACGGAGGATTCAAGAGCGATGAGGATAATTAACGCAACCGGAAAAATCCTATACGGGCGCGTGATTGCGCTCGTGAATGAAAAAGGCTTCCATGTATCAATGCCGCCAGAAAAGCGCCCGCCATCGGAATGGAAGCGGCGAGCAATTCAAGCCGTTGAACTAATCAACAAAAGCCGAACGGATATGAAGCTAGTTCTCTTGGAAGATGGGCTTGATGTTGTCAGCTTACCAGAGGCGAAAAAGTGAACTACTGGTATGCCTCTCAACCGAACGAAATCTTTCTTGATCTGGATTCCAACCGCGCAACGGCCCGCGCTTTGAGCGTGCTTCGGCTGGCGATCATCAAGCGAGACTTGCGAGTTAAGCAAGTATGGCTGTATGGCACGCCAACGGCCCACCATGCCCACATGATAATTGTTTTGAAGGAAGACATGGCTTGGCTCACGCGGCTGGCATGGTCGTTGTGGATGGGAAATGATCGGCTTCGGGCCGCCTACGTGTTAGAGCGTTCGCGATGGGTTGACGGCAAACAAGACTTGCTTGTGACAAAGACTCCGTACTATCGCGAATGGGATTCAATCTGTAAGTGTCGGCGGAAGCACAAGCCGAAGTTCGTCACAGATCGTTGTCCGGCAATGGGGATTCTGTTGGGCAACCAGCGGAGCGCGGATTACTTCACGCGCACTGGAAAGGCTCCGCCGCGTCATAAGATCCGCGTTCCGTGGGGCAAGGTTAGCTTGAAACAAATCAGGAATTGGAGCGATAGCAAATGAAGGAAAAAGATTTTTACAGCATTGCGGAAATGTCGGACGACTTTAAGATGTTCGAACAATCTTCGATCAAGCGAAACATCGAACGAACAGACATGACAGAAATTCAGCTATGGCAAGCCCGCTTTATGCTTGCGATAGCTCAACAACTTTCCGTAGTGTCAGCACACTTAGGAAAAATCGTAAGAAAGGCGGAAGACTTGAATGGTAAAGATTGAAATGGCGGTTGAAATTTCGGTTGAATTTCCAGCGGGGCGAGCACATGAAAAAATCTGGATGGCTGGTAGTTCGTGGCCCGTTAGTCCAGAGGATGACGCGAAGATTATGAGGATTGAAGCCTTCGGCCCGGAGCTAGAAGCCATTGGCCCGCGCTTCTTCGGCGGCGAAGTTATCAAGAACGATGCGGGCCTTGTGACGTGCCGAACGTGGCGCACGAACGATGCGCGTTATGTGTCGGAACAAATGCGCGTCTTCTATCCATGAAACGGAAAGGCACATATGAAAAAACATTGTGGTATATGTGATTCTGAGGAAACCGACGTGGAAGAATGCAAACTACATGTCGAATGTGATTTAAAATGTGGAGCATTAAAAGAACCAAAAACGATTGAAGATTATCAAAAATCGTTGAAGCACTGGGAAGAACATCCTTGTCTCAGTGGATGTTCTCACGGGTGTTAACCATATGGGGAGGCTTTTTATGATACGTCTCGTACATGATTCCCGATAATCGGATCAACCGAAAATCCCGCACGATGGATGGGATTACATGACGTGGCATCCGGTTGCCGATTCGCACGGGCGGCTAGTGGGCAAATTTCAAAGCCCATCGCCGCTCTTACAAGAACAGTTGAGCGTTGTACGTGGTTTCCTAATTTCAATTCAGAAAGGTAGATTAGAAGAAATGAGCAAGACACAAAGTAAGAGCGAAAAAACGAACATGGTTTTTCTCGCGGGAACATTGAAATTCGATCCGAAGGTTTTTGACAACAACGTGAAGGCGTTGATCGATGTTGGCTTGAAAAGTTCGATACAGGTAAGCATCTACACCGGCAACGATGATAACAAGGAGCTGGCCGCGAAGTTGAAGCGCTTCAAGAAAGACGATTTCATCAAGGTTGTGGCAATGATCCGCCCGTATGGAGTGAAGCAAGAGGATGACTCTTGGCGCAACAACATCAGCATTGACGTGACAGAAATCAAGACGGAGCCGCCGCAACGCCAGCGGGAACAGCGCCCCTCTGATGACGACATTCCCTTTTAACTGGCAACACGAAGGAACACTAATTCTGAAGCACGGAGATTATGAAAACTATGAGCAAAATAATTCAGCCTTTCGGCCAACTGGCAAAAGAAATCTACATCAAAGCTGATGTGAACGGCTTAGTTGTTGTTGAAGCCCGAACTATCACAGCCACATATACGAAAGGCTTTCGAAGCCCAACAACACGAAGCGTTCCGATGGATGCCCGCGAAATGGTTCTTGCTCTTATCAAGATTGTGCAGGATTATTCAACTGTCATCTTCGCCAGTATGGGCGAAGGATTGATAGGAGCAATGAAAACAAATGGCGAAGCGAACAAGGACAACAATAATTCGGGACAATCCGGATGATGATGTGAATGAGCGCGGCGATCTGGCCGCCCGTGAAATCGAACAGGATTCCGGAGAGCAAGCCTTTTCGGAATTCATGACGAAGAATCGGGGCGTGGAAGGTTGCCGCGTTCGAATCCGCCGCCAGACTCCGCAAGGTAGACAATTCTGCATAGCCGAACCACCTGAAGCCATTGAGAACATCGAAGAGTATCTAGCCAGCTATCACGCCCGCCAGTTGTGGGCAACTGAAGAAGGCGTGTACTTCGTGAGCGTTGATGTTCACGGAGAAACACGAAGCGCGTTCACGATTCGTATAGCGCCAGCCACACACACGGCACAAGCGCCCATGTCTGGCGGTATGGCGGTTGCGGGCGATGTGAACACGCGCATTCTTGAGCGGATCGAACAGCGCTTATCCATGCCGCAAGAAAAGCCGCCGATACTCGATATGATTGATGGAATGGCGAAAATAGATCAAATGCGCGGCGGAGCGAACGGAGGAATGAATCTTGATAGCATGGTGAAGCTGATTGAAATTGGCTCACGCTTGAACGGCGTCGGCGGAAGCGGCGAGTCTGGCGGATGGGAAGGACTGGCCCGCGATGTATTGAAAGATAACGCGCCCGGAATTATCGCGCTACTTCAGATGGGCGTTCAGAAGTTGGGCGCGATGGGTAAGCCCGCCGAACAACCAGCGGCGGAGCCCGGAAAGGTAGAAGACACAATGCAACCATCGGAACAGGAAACCGCGATACTTCAGCAAGCAATCGGATTCTTGAAGAAGAAAGCGGCGGCACATAGTGATCCGGGCTTGTACGTTGATTTGATCGTCGATAACAGGGAAGATCCACTGTATGCAAGACTCATATCTAAAATCGTTGAGAATGACTTTTCCGCATTTGCAACACTCGATCCGGACATTGGAAAACCAGAGTACAGAGATTTCTTCGGTTTCATCCATAACCGAATCCGACAGGTATTTAAGCCAGCGAATACAGTGGCAACCACTGGCGGCGGGAAGCACGGGAACAAGGGTAACGCTTCAGGCAATGGCACAACTGGCAAGAGCGGCGGCCAGTGATCCAGACTTCAAAGCGTTCGCCCGAAGGCTTGCCACACTTGAAGGAATCGAAGCGTTCGTTCGTTCGCATTACGCTTACCGTGATGAGCACGAAGAAATCGTTCGTGATCCGCGCTTCATGTTGGGCGACATGGGGCGGATTGATGAGGGCGGGCGCGTGGTTGGGCTTGAAGGCGATTGTGATGATGTGGCAACGTTCTACGCGGCTTGTGCCGTTGCGATTGGCAAGGCGGCCCGCTTCGTTGCGATCCGGTACACGCCCGGAAATCCAAACTTTGAACACGTCTTCGCGGAAGCGTATGATGGCGGGAAATGGAACATCTTAGATGCTACCGTTCCCGCTGGTACTCCGATGAAATGGATTGAATCCATGATCGAGGATGTTTGATGGATGATGAAACCGCATTGTTGATCGTGGCTGGCGTTGTCGTTGTGCTGTATCTCTTCAACGCTGGAAAGAAGAGCACGGGCAATGTCGGTATCACGCCCGGAAGCGGCCCGATGTTGCCGTGCTGCGATGTGAACGGAAACATTGTTGATGCGGGCTCTTCGATGTATTGCCCGGAAGGGAGTACGACAACACAATGTCATTAAGAGCGTGTGCGACACAGCCGCTTATATCCACGATGGCAACGTGCAACAACGCGCAAGCCAGCGTGGATCAAATGAACGCTACTTTTCAACAGTTAGGTAGCGAATCGAAGTACAGTTCATCCGTTCAAACCATCACACAGAGCCTTGCGGCGAACATGCCGATAACGGCAAGCATCGGCTTCGGCATCGGGCTATGTGCAACCGTGTATCAGATCGGCATTCAAGCCGACATGCTCACAAATCAAATGTTGGCGGATCACGGAATGGCTACCGTTCCGGGGCCAACGTGCTTGGATCAATCCGCTATCGGGCTTCCCACTGGCGGCCAGCTAACCACGGGCTTGGTAGTGCTTGGAGCGCTGGCGCTATTCCTTTTATTGAGAGGCAAATCCTTATGATTTACGGAAACGTTGCACTGATGCCGCATCCGCGCCCGCTTCGGCGGAAGGTTTCGATGGATGGTTATTACAGGTATGGAACGGTCGTAACGCTTCAGGGGCTTCGCGGCTTGGGCGTTGCGTTCGCGGATCTTCCCAACGGCGGCCACAACCTTCGGCTTTATACCTACGATCCGATAGGCTCACAATTCGGCCCGAAGAATTCCTGTGGATCGGAGCCAACGAACACTTGGATTTACAACACGGGACACTATGACATCAGCTTAGGTACTCCGTGTTCACAACCAGACGCGCAGGGTTTTTGTGATTGGAACACGATGGCCGCTTATGCGGGCCAGCACGGAGAAACGCTTGTGCTAGTGTCGCGGGCGGATCTAACAGCGCTGTGCGGCTATCGTGCGCCAGTACAGCCAGTGAGCGTGACAACGCCCGGAGCAACGCCAAGCGGTTTGACTCCGGGGCGGCCCGTGTCACAGCCTACCGCGCCATCTGGGACAACGCCCGGAGCGGGCGGAACGGTTTCAACGACAGTCACAACAACGTCAACGCCCGGAAGCGTATCAGCGGGAACAGCGCCATCAGGCGGCGGCTTTCCGATAGCTGGCGGCGGAGTACCAGCCGCGCCCTATCAAGGCCGGGCAGACAATACATTGTTGATCGTGGGGCTTGCCGCGCTTGCATTCGTGATGTTGTCATGATTGAAAGAATCTACTGTAATGAGTGCGGATCAAGAGTGCGGAACAACTTCCGCGCAAAGTGGCGTCACATGGTTGAAAAACATCCGGAACATGTTGCGGCCAGGATTCTTCCGATGGTGTTTCTTCCAGCCGAAGAACTGCGTCAGATTGGCGTGGATCTGGCGCACTCATTTATAAGGAAGCTGAAAAATGGTTAATCCTGGCGTGGGGCGCGGCTTCTATTTTCTTGGCTCCTACCATTCGAAGATTCTGGCGGCCCGCCAGGAGCGATCACATCCGGGCTCGTTCCTTCATTTCCATCGTGGTCGCTGGTACGTGCTGAAACCGAAGCGTATTGGCAATCCGCAACATTGGCTCACGACCATATATAAGCGCGTGCTTTCGATCCAGGCTCAAAAGATTGGCTTCCATCGGCATTGTGATGCAGAATGTAAGCGTGTGAATCACAAATACATTCATGATTTCAAGCCCGGAGCGCGGTTGTTAGGAATTCCGGATGGATCATTTTTGATGCTGGCCGATGGCCGAACGATCCGACTTTCGAACGGATCAATGCTCGTTTCCGATAAGGAGTACTGACGATGATTTACGAACAGCGCCTTGATGCCGTCGATCCGCTGGCCGTGGCGATGGCTGCTGGCGGATATAAAGCCCGCCGCTTCGCCGCTCCGATTCCGCCCGTGGTCACTCCGTTTCTTCTCACTGGTCAACTCAAGCGCGGCTTAGGTATGTGCTGTGCTGGTTGTGAGTCTGGCGGTATGGCGGCTGCAATGATACCGCCCGATTATGGAACGCTCCGCGAATACGTAGATCTGGATCGGTACGAATATGAAGGCTTGGGCGTGTACTCGTGCCCGCCATCCTACAGCCAGCAAAATCTAGGCGTGCCATCGGCGGGCTCTAACGCAATATCCGTTCTTCAGACTATCGCCAACGGAGCGGAATTCATTCCTGGCATCGGCACTATCGGCGCAACGTCCATACAGACAGTGCTTCAAGCCGTGAATCAATTCGAAGCGTGGTTTCACATCGGAGCGGGCCGCCGCGAAGCCAATATTATTGTGCCAGTGCAGAATCAGTTGATGGCGCACTTGGGCACGATCACGAATCAGATTCTTACCGGATCATCGCCAGCAATTACGGATCTGCAAAGCATGTACCGCGATGTGTGGGCTTCGGCGGTTGCATTTCAGGAATTCGTGTTGATGTGCAACTTCACGGATCGGCGGGCATCGGGCCAAGCGTTGAATACCGTGATGCCTTACATTGATGGATCGTGCGGCTACTCTGTTCCTGTGGGGCTCACGGCCACGCCTTCACAGTTTAATTGCCTATCGTGGGGCGATGGGACCATAGGCGGAGTCGGACAAAACGGAATGCTTGGCGCGATAAGCCGCGCCATCACGAATGCGGGCGGTACTGTTCCATCGTTGCCGGATCTTCATCAGTCGGCTAATTCCGGAATCCAGCCGACACAGGTTAGCCCCTACAATCCTATTCTTGGTCCTGGCGGAATCTTTCCGCCAACCATCGGCGGAATTTCTACGCCTCTAGTTCTTGCTGGTGCGTTGGCGCTGTTCCTTGTGTTGCGTAAGTAGGCGGGCCACTATGAGACTTTGGAAGCACGTTGATGGTGAGCCCTACATGATAAACCCGCGCCTTGGTATCCTCGCGATGCAGGCGCTTAATCCGAAGAGGCATAGAAAGAACATGGCGAAGCACTACGGAGCGCGTCATATGGCTTGGGTACGATCCTTCCGAAAGAAGAATCGGCATCACAAGCGGCATCGTAAGCACAATCCTTATCCGCTGGCGGGCGCGGTTTCCGCGCTTGGCAATCCGAAGCACCGCAAGCACCGCAAGCACAATCCTGGCGGGCTCCGCCAGATTGCACGCGGCACGCTAGGGCTTCCGCCGTTGATGCCGGTTGTGTACGGCGGAGCGGGCTTCATCGCAACAGCGGCAACGCAAGGCTTCATCGATACGCTTGCGCCCGCTGGCTACACGGCTTCAACTTCGATGCTGGCGAAGTACGTGGAAATCGGCTTAGGCATCGTGATCGTGACATGGGCGGCGAAACATTTCTTCGGCGGCGGAGCATCCGCGTTCGTGGCTGTGGGCGGAGGAATCTTCGCGCTTCAGCAAGCCGTTCATGATTTCATTCCGGGCATGATTCCGGGTATGCACGCTTACACGCCATTGAAGGCTTACACGCCAGTTCGACGGGGCGCGGCTTCCACGATGGGCGCTATTGTCGAATCGGCTGGCGGAGCAATGCCGCAACTGGCTACACGCGATGGTATGCCGCAACTGGCCGCGATGCGGGGTCCGGATCAAGGCTTCAAGAATTCGGCGGCTTATGCCGCTGATGGCGGTATGAATATCGTGGCGGAACGCTTCCGCCGCTTCTAAGTGGTTTCGGCTTTCCTCTTTGAGCCGTCAACGTCAACAACGTTCAATTAAGGAGAACTGAAACCGTGGCAATCAATCAAAACATACCAGATGCGTGGGCATCCTATGTCACACAGGTAAACCTTGGGCTTGAAGTCGTACCAGATGTTTTGTACGACACGCTAACCATCGGAGCGGGCGCGGGCTCTACTCCGGAACTTCGATTCTTTCAGCAAACGAACGTAAACTTGGATATTTCCAACATGAAACAAGCTGGCATGTTGGGAAATCCGGAAGCGTTCCTGATTGAGAACATCCGAATCTTTTTCAAAGTGCCAGCCAACATCATCGCGGCTTCCGCTCCGGGCGCGTTCACTGGCTTGTTCAACGATGAAGTTGTTGCATCGAACACGGGCATTGCTGAACTAACCATAGGAAACAAAAAATATGGCCCGTGGCCGTTGTGGATGCTGCCAGCATCGAACTTCGTGCAAGGCTCTATCTCTTCGGCTGGCGCAACGGCGGCGAACGTGGCAGTTGCTTACGGGCAATTGTCCGGGCCGCTATATCCGCTGTTCCCGAATCTGATGTTATCTCCGCTTCAGCCGTTCGTTATGTCCGTTCGCTGGCCATCAGGTTCGCCAGCGCTTTCGGCGGGCCTTGTGACAGAATGCCTGTTCGACGGACAACGCGCACGTTCGATCCAGTAAGCGAAGGGAGTGCAAATGCAATTCGGAACATCGCCGCTTGAAATAATGGCAACGGCGGCTATGCTCAAGGGGCTCTGCTACCTTGATGAATTCACATATGGAGCGCGATTCGATCCGACAGTTGCAACGGGGCTTCCCGCTAACGGGGCTTCAACTGTAGGAATCAACATCAACTCCGATTCCGATTTCATCGCGATACAGTACAACCTTGAAGCGTTTAGCGCGGCTGGAACGCTAGTCAACCAGCCGGATCTTTTGTTGTTGCTTACTCGATCCGGAGCGGGGCGCAACATCATGGATCAAGCCGTGCCAGTGATTAACTTCTGTGGAAATTATGCTTTCACAGATCGTAACTATCCGGGCTTTCTGCCGATTTCTTCCCTGTATCAAGGGAATGGTAACGTTCAAGTACAGTTGACGAATAGAACAGCCACGAACTTCAACACGGGAACAGCGCGAATTGATTTCACAATGCGGGGCTTCAAAGTGTTCTATCAAACGAACGCACAGGGGCAAACCGGAAACCGGCAAGACATCTTCCACGCTTTGTAAAGAGGCGAAGCGTGCGAAGGGCGAAGGGGCGGCGGCTTACTAGGCTTGGCCCGCCGCCTACTTCTGAAAGGCAACCATGACGGCAAAAACAAAAAAGATTGTGGGCGTTGTGGCCGTTGGAGTGATTCTCTATGAGCTATGGAAGCGTGAGCAAGCCATCGCGGGCGGGCCATCGGAGAACATTCAAACGAACAGCATGTCGCCCGTTCCGATATGGGCGCAACAACTTTCCGCAACCAGCGGCGACGTAACAAGCACGATCACAGATTTGATGAACATTCCTCAAGGTCCGGGCGGCACGCCTTCTCCGGGCTTCGGTTTCAACTTCTTCGCGGGCGAAGATTGCATCCTTCCGCCCATCGCGTGAGGCATCATGAATTTCGGAATTGCACGCCCGCAAGTCACACAATCCGGTATCACGTTTCCGTTGACTGTTCCGGGCGCGGGGCCGCCCACGCCAATCAGTGCAACGCTGGATAAATCCAAGCTGATTACATCCTTCATTATTTCGAATCCTCAGGCTGGCTCTTCTGTCTACCTTGGCTTTACTCCGGGCGTTTCGAACGCTGGCGTAAATCAAGGCTTGGAAATTCTCGCTGGAACAGCTCCAAACTTCCGGATCACTCAAGAGGGCCGCCAGCTTTACGAACTACAAACCTTGTCCGCTTTGATTGCGCGGCTTATCAATTGCCAAGTTCCAGACATGGAAAAAATCCCGTTCAAGGTTTGGGATCTAACACAAATTTTCTTATTCTCCGGAAACGTGGCGGGCTCGCAAGTGACAATCGCGGCGTTTCCGGAAGTCTACTTATAGGTATGGCAGTCGAGGTAAGCCCGTTAAACATTCTTGGCGGCGGCACTCCGGCAGTAACAGGCTTCTCTGACACGATGGCTACCGCTCCGGCATTCGCACGCAACGCGATTTCCCCACCTAGTGATGATTGGTTATGGACTCCATTAAGTGGTGATTCGCCATTAGCCACGCCTACCGCGACAGGGTTATTTAGCTTTGGCGTGGCTTTGCCAGCGGGTGGAGGAAACGGCCTTCAGGTATCCACGCTGCAATGGGCTATTAATCCGCTATATGAATTGACGTGCGGTATTGTTCCGGTTGTTTGCTACACAAAAAGTCTCTATTATGCGGCGCAAAAGAAATTCGTTCAAGTTCAATACAACAACGGCTCCGGAACGATAGCGTTTGCACTTGGATGGATGAACTATATCGACTTGAGCGGAAGCGGGGCGGCTGGCAATCAAAATTTCAATCATGATGGTTATGCAATTCGCCTCGACACGCGAGGATTGCTTCAGCGCTGGAATTCTGGCGTAAGCGGCCCAACTGGTTTGCACGCAGACTTGGGCGGGATCACGCAAGGCGACGTACACAGGTTATCCATAGATCAAACCGTTGGCGGGCAAGTGTCGTTGACCTACACGTTGAATGGAGTGGCTCAGTATACATTCGTGGACAACACGGCTAGCCGCGTGGCGAACCAGCTTTTTCCGTTCATCGGATATATCAATACCGGAGCGGGCGGATCTGGAGGACTAAAGAACTTTTCGTGCGGGCTTGGACTATGAAGGCTTCCGGATGGCTAGTCCTAGCGGGATTGGTTGTGCTGGCGGTAGCGGGCGGCGGTATCCTCGTGAATACCATTCCGGGCATCGTGAAGCGGTTTTCAGACGCTATCGCGGCGGCGGAAGGTTTCGACGTGGCGGGCTCTAGGGCGCAACGGAACAACAATCCAGGGGATATAGTCTCCGGGGGCGTGTTTGTCGTTTATAGCTCAATTACGGAGGGCTGGCAGGCACTTTACGATCAGGTTTATAAGATGTTCTACGGCGGATCTTCATACTACAATCCAAACATGACAATTCGTGAAGTGGGCTTCATTTACGCGGATGGGGCGCACGATCCTTCCGGGGCTCAAAATTGGGCTCAAAATGTCGCGAACTACTTGGGCGTTTCGCCCGATACAACACTGAATTCCTTGATGGGGGCATAGATGCGCGGAAATGTCGTTCCTTTTCAGCAACGGATGTATGAAATGGTGGGGCCATCGCTTTCGCCGCTTCCGCCGCGTGGCACGCTAGGGCAAGCCAATACCAGCGGCCCCACTTACTTTGATGTGAACGGGAAGCCGATCAATACCATTCAGTGCGGCGGGGCTTTCACGTTCGACGTTCCTGGCTCCGGGCTTACGTCTATCTGGCTAACAATCTACAAAAACGGCCAGAAGACTTATGACGGGCTCTATACGATTCCGATGCCGTCTTACATCACAAGCTGTGAATCCGATATCGGGCAATATCAGGTTGTGGCTTACGATCCAGCTTCCGGAATCGCGCTAGGACAGACACA
>Ga0306922_10006395_pt1 | contig 11310 bp, 4 predicted proteins | sample sta12Cox44000082_FD_203758 | JGI IMG/M metagenome (GOLD analysis project Ga0306922, IMG submission 203758) | Lab enrichment of tropical soil microbial communities from Luquillo Experimental Forest, Puerto Rico - statoxic.12C.oxic.44.000.082 (v2)... | ecosystem: Environmental > Terrestrial > Soil...
AACCCCACGCTCGCCCGCCGCGTTGATCCAGCCGTAGACCGCCTCGGTCTGCCAGAGGTAGTCGGCGACGGACTTGTACGATTTCAGCTCGGCCGCGTAGTGGTTCTGGTCGACGGTGAGCGGGGTGCAGGACGGGGTGACGTTCTGGTCGCAGTCGACCGTCGTGGCGAGGCCGCCCTCCGCGGTGATGTTGCGGATGGCCGGGTCTTGCTTCACGACCGCCGTGCCGTCGGGCTGGCGGACGACCATCGCGCGGCCGTAGGCGTTGTAGCCGGCGGGCCTGCCGTTCGCGGCGGGGTAGTTCGTCGTGTCGAGCTTGTAGCCGCCGGCGGTCAGCTGGTTGGCGTACTCGAGGACGCGCGCGGCGATCCCCTTCTGGACGATCTTGCCGCCCGCGCAGCCGTTGCTCGCGTCGCCGTAGAGGCACTCGGTGCCGATGGTCCGCGCGTAGTAGGTCTCGCCGGAGATCGGGTCCTGCCATTCGATCCGCGGCGTCAGGTCGGGCGTGGGGTTCTGGCCGAGGCGCCAGATCCGCAGCATGTCGGTCCAGTCGGTCTTCTGGTTGGCGCGGATGAAGGAGATGGTCCAGACGATCAGGAACTTCTGCACCTCCCAGCCGACCTGCGGGTCGACGGCCACGGTGTTGGCGGGCGCCGTGGGGGCGAAGCTGCCGTCGCCGGCGAAGTTGGTGCAGGCGTCGCGGCCGCCCGAGGGGAAGCAGATCTCGGGGCCGCCGGTGGGCCAGAAGCTGACCCAGCCGACGGGGAGCGCGGGATAGAGGGCCGCGTTCGGGTCGAGGGGGTCCTGGGCGGTGTTGTCGAGCATCGGCAGGCCCGAGGTGTCGGCGGCCAGGCGCGGCGCGAGCAGCGAGCGGTCGCCCGTCAGCGCGTTGGCGATGAGGCGCCGGAAGCCGTCGGGGGCGATGTCGGCCATGCCGACGGAGCGGAAGCGGGCGTCGTAGAAGTCGCGGCGGCTCTGGCTGATGAAGCGGTCCTCGGACTCGGCGAGCAGGATGGCGGTGTTGATCTTGTCGTAGTACGAGCCGGCGTTCTGGATGAAGTCGACGTTGTAGTCGCCGTTGGTCGAGGACAGTGCGTTCTCGAGCGGGTGGCCGCCGAAGCCGACGTCTCGCAGGTAGCCGGTGGCGCCGTTGGGGATCACGACCGAGGTCTGGCCGATCTGGCCGTTGACGGGGCCGAAATCGTCGGGGTCGCTCGCCGAGTGGAGCACCGGATCGTTGAACGAGCCGGGGCGGCGGTAGTGGCGGCCGGGCTCGGGGCGGGCGAGCTCGCGCGCGAAGTGGTCGAAGGCGACCGTCGCGGCGATGGCGTTGTCGTGCATCTGCAGGCTGGCGACGTAGGGCCAGAGCGTGCCGAAGGCGTAGCCCTGGTTGGTGCCGATGTCGCGGTAGATCGAGGCCAGGAAGCCGACGCCGCTGGAGATCCCCTGCAGCTTGGAGTTGTAGCGGTCGAACGAGCGTTGCGCGGCGGAAAGCAGGCTGAACGTCGTCCGGTTGCGGCGGTAGTTGTCGAGGATGTGGCGGTCCTCCTGCGTCGTGATCAGGAACTGCACCTGCTCGTAGGGGTCGGCGCCGTTGTCGTGGCGGAAGACGGAGACGTTGCCGATGTCGGCCCAGTTGTCGCTGGCGAAGGCGTAGGGGACGCGGAGGCGCTTGGTCGCGGGATCGACGCTGGGGCCGCCGGAGTAGGGGCCGCTGTTCAGCTCCGCAGTCGTCGGCTGGCGGAGCTGACCATAGCCGACGTAGTCGACGGGTTGCTGGCGGCACTTGGTCGGCTCGCCCCCCACCGACACGACGTGGCCGTCGAGCACCGGGTCCCAGGTGCCGTCGGCGGAGGCGTCCCAGTCGGCGGGCGCGCTCACCGTCGCGGCGGCGCAGTTGTTGATGAGGCCGTAGTTGTTCTGGAGCTGCGCGTAATGGAAGTCGTCGCCGCCGGTGCCGGTCGTCGAGCGGAGGCTGTAACGGATGCCGAGTAGGCCGCCGAAGGTGTCGGTGGCCAGCGACAGGCCTGTGCCGACGCTGGTCCCGGCCTGGAGGTTGGGGTTCGTGTAGACGGCGACGTTGTCGCCGTAGAAGAACCGCGCGGCCGAAAAATCGGTGACGCCGAGCCCGAGCATGTCCTGCGAGGTGTCGCCCGGGTAGTCCATCACCGACGACTGCATCCACATCCAGATCAGGTTCGCCTGCTCCTCGTTGGTCACCGGGTCCCAGTAGCGGGGCCCGACGCAGGTCGAGCCGTCGGCGACGGCGTCCGTGCACGGCGTCTTCACCGCACCGTTCGACGTCCGGAGCTGCCAGTACTGGGGCCGGTAGAACAGCGGCGCCGAGCTGGAGACGAAGTTGTGGCGCAGGCCGACGGAATGCCCCATCTCGTGGGCGATGACCGCGTAGTGGTACTTGCGCTGCACGTAGTGAAACATCTGGTCGTAGCGGGCCTGCTGCGCGGCGGGGGTCTCGTTGTTGGCGCGCGGGAACTTCTTGGTCAGGATGTCGGCGAGGCCGGTCATCGACGACGGCTCGGGCGCGGCGTCGATGAGGCAAGCGCCGCGCGCGGCCATCGCGTTGTCGCGCAGCTGGTTGAAGCGCGGGCCGGTGAGCGGGTTGTTGAAGGCCAGCGGCGAGATCTGGTCGCCGACCGGGCCGGACAGCGACGCCGTCGGCGGCAGCCCGGCCAGCTGCAGGATCGCCGGGTTGACGAGCTGGGTCTCGACGTCGCTGCCGCGCGCCGACGCCAGCGTCGACGACAGCCGGACCGCGGCCGGCGAGGCCACGTCGTTGCGCGTCTGCACGTCGAGGGCCAGCGCCTTGCCGGCGTCGAGCACGGCGCGCAGCTCGGGCCCCGGCGCCGCGGCGGTGAGCGCCTGGAACCCGGTGAGATCCATGCCTGACATCCCGGCCAGGCGCCGGTCGACGTCGGCGCGCGGCAGCGTCGGCAGCCCGCCGGCGGCGCCGAGACGCGCCGCCGCCGCCCAGTTCTGGACGTAGGTGCCGTTGGTGATGTCGTCGGTCGAGAGCTCGCCGTTCATGTAGCGGACCAGGTCGACCAGCTGCTGCGCCGCCATGTCGGTCGTCGCCGTCCAGATGTTGATCGACGCCGCCACCTTCTCGCCGGTGAGTGGGTCGTCGGCGTCGACCATGATCCCCCAGTAGCTCGGGAGCTCCGGGTTGGGAATGTCGAGGACGGTGTTGTAGCGGATGTCGCCCGTGCGCACCGCGAGGCCGGCCGCGCCGCAGGCCGGGTTGTCGCCGGCAACCACCGGGTTGTGGCAGAGGACGATCACCGGCGGCATCGCCGCCACCGCGCCGATGGCCAGCGTGCTGTCGCGGTCGGGGGTGTTGCGCGCGTCGGCGAGCGCGCCGGCCTCGGACATGGCCATGTCGGCGCAGGCGGTCGCGTCCCACCCCTGTGCGCGCCGGCAGACGTCGACGTCGTGGGCGATGCGGACCGCCTCGTCGTTGTCGTCCTGCTGCCCGCGCCACATCGGGAACGTCGCGTCGCAGCTCGGGCCGTCGGTCTTGCGGCACTCGACCAGGCGTGACGTCTGCACCGCGGTCTTGAGGGCCAGATCCCACTCGATCGTCGCGGCGTTGGTCGGGTCGAAGAGGCTCGTGTCCCCGGCGATGTACCAGGGGATGGTGCGCGCGTGGCGGAGGGCGTAGGGGAGGGTGCACTTCTGGTTGAACACGTCGCACCGCGAGCCCGGGCCGGCCCCCTCGCACTCGTCGGCGGTGCCGTTGCCGTCCTCGTCACGGTTGGGGTCGGCGTTCGGATCGCCGGTCGCCTCGACGGTGGTCGCAAGGGTGGCGCAGGCGATCGGCCCGCGCATCGCCGGGTCGGCGTTCGTCGGGTCGGCGTAGTAGTGGCTCTGCTGCCAGAGGTTGTACCGCGAGATGAGCCGGCTCCACTCCTGATCGACGAGGCCGTAGTTGCGGGCGTAGCCGCGCCTGTCGAGCGTGAAGGCGCCGATGGCCTGGAAGCGGACGCCGTCGAAGTTCTCCGGCTCGTAGTCGGTGTCCACCACCTTGCGGAACGACTCGCGGATCGTCAGCTCGACGGGGTTGCAGTCCGCCGCCGGGTAGCTGCCGCCCGTGACGTAGGCGCTGGAGAGGTAGCAGGCGGGGATGGTCCCCGGGCCGGCGCCGAGGCTGGCGAGGTCCACCTCCTGGGGCGTGGCGTAGACCTTGTTGGTGACGTCGAAGTAGCCGGCGTCGGTGTCGAAGTGCGGCGCGTCGGGGTCGTTCGGATCGAGGACCGTGTAGGCGAACGGCTCGTAGGTGACGCCGCCGATCACGCCGATGAGCGACAGCGTGTCGTAGTCGTAGGCGTCGCTGACCAGGTTCTTCGACCAATCGACGCGGAAGAACTGGCGCTCGTTCCAGACTCGGTCCGTCGTGTTCTCGACGATGATGTTGAGCGTTTCGCCGGTCTGCGGGTTGTAATCGTTCTTGATGTCGAAGTGGCTCAGGATCTTGTAGCTGGCGACGATCTGCCCGTCGTTGGAGGCCTTGGGCTGGACGCCGCTGTATTGATTCCCCTTGTCGTCGGTGCCCGTGATCCGCTCGTAGGAGAGGCGCGCGTTCAGCGTGTCCTCGGTGATCTCCCAGCGGATGCGCGACAGCGGCTGCCCGTAGCTCGACGTGAACAGGCCGTCCTGCGCGGCGCCGTAGGCGACGTCGACGACGGTGCCGCGCTTGTAGAACTCCGGATCGTCCGCGGGGCTCTGCAGGTCGGGCCCGACGAAGAACGACTTGTCGAGCGCGTTGGCCTGGACCCGGTTGATGGGCGGCCGCTCCTGCGCGCAGGCGACCAGGACCAACGTGAAGACTCCGGCCGCGAGGGCGTGGCGCACCCGCGCGGCCGAGGGGAACAGCGTTTCGACCGACATGGCTCCTCCGAGGGTCGTTGGGCCGATGGGCTAGCCCCAGCTGCAGATGCCGTGGTTGATCACCGACATCACCGACGTGTCGCACATGACGCCGGTATCGGTCTTGTCCGTGCAGTCCGCGGCGGTGTCGCACTCCTGGGCGCAGAACCCGATGTCGCCCTGCATCGCGGTCATGTCGGAGAACGCGCAGACGCCGTGCGCGCCGCCGGAGCTGAGCGACCCGGTGCCGGCCGCGTTGCAGGCGTTCAGGTTGCCGATCACGCAGGGGATCGAGCAGAAGTTGGCCGCGGCGGTGGTGCCGCCGGACGCCCCGCCGACCGCCAGGCAGAAGCTCGCGCAGCTCGACGCGCCGGAGTCGGGATCGGACACGCAGTGCGTCCCCAGCGGATCGCCCGTCGCCGCCGTGTCGGCGCACAGGCTGTCGGCGAGGTTGCACTTGCGTCCCGGGCAGTCGCTGTCCTGCGTGCAGAGCGGCCGGCAGTAATCGGGCGTCGCCCCCGAGTAGTCGTGGAGGCAGGCGACGTCCGTGCGCCCGTGGCACTTGGCGGTCCCCGCCGCGCCGCCGAAGGTGCAGGTCTGGAAGCAAGTCCCCATGGGCGTCGTCGAGCCGACCGCCGATATGTCGGCGCAGATCCCACCGCTGCCGCAGTCGGTGTCCGCCGAGCAGCTCTTGCTGCAGTAGCCGTTGGGCGGCCCGTCGGTGCCGAAGAAGCTCTTGCCCGAGCCGAGGAGACAGGTGGTCCCGCCCGTGCAGTCCGTGTTGGCCGCGCACGCCTTCCCCAGGTCGGCGAGGGCCGCGCCGGCAGCGCCGCCCGTGCCGGTCGTGCCCGCCGTGCCGGTCGTGCCCGCCGTGCCGGTGGCGCCTGCCGTGCCGGTCGTGCCGGCGTGGCCGGTGGTGCCCGCCGTGGCCGCGGCGCCTGCCGTCCCCGTCGTCCCGGCGTGCGCGCTCGAGGTCCCGGCGGCGCCGGTGCTGCCGCCGTGCGGGCCGCCGTCGCTGGGCCCCTCCTGCGAGGAGCCGCTGCAGCCGGCGCCCGCCGCGAGCAGCAGGGCGATCGACGCCGCGCAACCGAGGGGGCCGCGCCCCGACGAGCCCAATGTACCGATGATCAAACGCATGACGGTCCTCCCTCGTTCTTTGTGAAACGCGCAAATCGTTCGTTGACGCGGGCGTTGGGCTGGTTGACGCTCGTTCAGGAACGAAACGCGCCCAAGCTAACAAAGCGCGAGGTCCGCACTCCCGGGATTATCCGAACAGCACCGTTCGATCGCTTCGTACAATTGGCGCGCCGACGTTTCGTATGATGCGGGCCATGGATCTCGGCTCGCTCCGCTGCTTCGAGACCGCGGCGACGACGTTGCGCTTCCGCGCCGCCGCCAGCCGCGTGCACCTGTCGCCGGCGGCGTTCTCCGATCGGATCCGCCGCCTCGAGGAGGAGCTGGGCGTCGTCCTGCTGCGCCGGAGCACGCGCCGCGTGTCGCTCACCGACGCCGGGCAGCGGCTCCTGCCGCTGGTGCGCGAGGTGCTGGGGAGCGCCGAGCGCCTCGCCGCCGGGGCGCGCGCCGGCGGCACGCCGTCGCCGTTCGAGCTGGTGATCGGCACCCGCTCGGAGCTCGGGCTCTCCTGGCTCTGCCCCGCCCTCGCGCCGCTCATGCGCCGCCGGCCCGAGCGGACCCTCCACCTCTACAACGGCGACGGCCCCGATCTCCTCTCCCGCCTCGCGCGCGGCGATCTCGACGCCGTCGTCGCCAGCTCGCGCCTCACCTCGCCCGGCCTGGTCTACTCGGCGCTGCACGTCGAGGACTACGCCTTCGTAGCCGCGAGCCGCTGCCTGCGCCAGCGCGACGAGGCCGGCCGGGTGACGCTCGTCGATCTCACCCCCGACCTGCCGCTCTTCCGCTACTTCCTCGACGCCCTCCCCGACGCCGAGCCCTGGCCCTTCGCCCGCACGGAGTTCATGGGCGGCATCGGCAGCATCAAGCACCGCGTGCTCGGCGGCGGCGGCCGCGTCGCCGTCCTCCCGTGCTACTTCATCCGCAAGGAGCTCGGCGCCGGGCGGCTCGTCACCCTGCTGCCGCGCGTGCGGCCGCGCTCGGACGCGTTTCGACTCGTCTGGCGCGCGGGGCATCCGCGCGAGGCAGAGCTCAAGGAGCTGGCGGAGGAGCTGCGGCGGATTCCGTTGCGGTAGGGGCTAGAGCAGACCCCTAGTCCCCCTGGCAGCTCGTGCTCGTGCCGACGGAGAAGTCGTCGAACCAGACGGACTCGGCCGTGTACACCTGCGAGCAGCCGAGGGTCGAGTTGCCGGTCGCGTTGAGCATCACCGGGACGATCTGGCCGGCGGTCGTGGGATCGAGACAGACGGTCACCGCCGTGTAGTTGGCCGCGGCGACCAGGGCGCCGCTGGTGCCGGTGCTGGCGGTGACGGTCACGTTCGAGGACGTGAGGGTCGGCGCCCTGTAATAGAACGTCAGCGCGGGGCCGGCGGTGCCGGCGGACGGGGGGATTGAGATGGGGAAGGTCGCAGTCGCGTTGCCGCAGCCCACGTTGTTGGTGAGCTTGAGGGAGTGCGTGCCGGCGTGGGCGTTGGCGGCGGTCGCGTCGATGGCCACGGCGGCGGCGCCGCCGGCGGCGCCGTTGTTGGAGATGGCGCTGTCCCACATGCTGCCCGGATCGGTGCGCTCGAAGCCAGGGTCGGGGACCCAGGCCGTCGCCGGGCAGGTCGCGTCGGTGACGAGCGTCAGATCGTCGAACACGAAGTCCTTGGGGTGCATGCCACAGCCAACGCCGCCGCTGATCGGCAACATGATCCCGAAGGCCAGCGTCTGGGTCATCCCCTTGGTCATCTCGGGCAGGCAGATCTTCGCCGTCTGGAAGGCGCCGGTCCCCGTGAGGGCCCCGATGCGCGTGCCGGCGATCTGGATTGTCCCCTTCTCGCCGAGCGTCCCCTTGGCGGACAGCTGCAGCGCCAGGTTCGGGATCGACGCGAGCGGCGGCGAGACCGGCCCCTGGAGCAGCGCCTGCTGGCAGAAGTCGCCCGTGGAAACGTGGCCGGCCTTGCTGCCGGACGTGCCGGCGCCGGCCAGGATCTCGCCGACGGGCGGCGGCGTGTTCGCCATCTGGAGGTTGGGCGTCCAGTTGTTCGTGGCGGCGTCGAAGTTCCCGTCGGGGAGCGTCCCCGGAACCGGACAGGTGGTCGACGGCTCGATGTCGACGTGGTCGACGAAGAAGTCCAGCGTCGTCGCGCCCTGGCACATCGTCCGGCTCGACGGGCGGACCACGATGTCGAACGTGCCGTTGTAGGCGCGCTCGCCGAGGCAGCCGGTCGCGATGGCCGACAGCGAATTGTAGGCGAAGATGTTCGCGCCGCCGTTGATGACGATGGCGGCGCCGGCCCCCTGGCAGCTGAAGCCGCCGTTCTGGACGCAGTCGCCGTTCGACGCCACCTTGAGCCCGAAGATCTGCGAGTCGGCGTAGCTCGGCATGGTGATGGACTGGCGGCCCCGGCCGCGCGACGTGCACAGCACCGACTTCGAGAACTCGAGATCGCCGAGCTCGATGTTGCCGCCCGCCGTCGGGTTCAGCACCGCCCCCTGCTCCAGCTTCCAGGCGCCGGCCGGCACGTTCTGGAAGCCGGGGTCCTGCGGGACCGTCCCCCAGGTGCAGGCGCCGCCCGACATCACATAGCCGGCGACGCAGGTGCAGGTGGCCGTCGTGCCGCTGACCACGCACTTGGAGTGCGCGCCGCACGCCGGGGTGCACGTGGGCGGCGTCGTTCCGCCGGCGCCGCCTGCGCCCGCGGTGCCGGTGGTGCCGCCGGTGCCGGTGGTGCCGGCCGTGCCGGATGTGCCGCCGCGCCCGCCGGCGCCGCCTGCGCCCGCGGTGCCGGTGGTGCCGCCGGTGCCGGTGGTGCCGGCCGTGCCGGAGGTGCCGGCGGTGCCGGTGGTGCCCGCAGTCCCGGAGGTGCCGCCGCGCCCGGCGCTGCCGGTGGCTCCGCTGGCACCGGCCACGCCGGTGCTGCCGCCCGTCCCCGACGCCGAGCCGTCACGGCCGCCGCTCGCGGCGCCGTCGTCGCTCGGCATCACCGGACAGCTGGTCGTCGCCGTCGGCAGGGGATCGTTCTCTGGCCAGCAGGTGTTGGTGCAGTTGATCCCGTTGGTCCCCGTGTAGCACATGTACCCGTCAGGGCACTGCGGCGTCCCGGAGCCGCAGGTGACGCCGCCCGCGAGGGGGTGGCTCGAGTAGGAGCAGGCAGAGAGCGCCAGCCCGACGATCGCGACCGCAAACGTTGCTGTGCGTTCGATAAACGTTGCTGTGCGTTCGATTCGCATCGATCTCCCCCGTTAGAAGCGCAGCGCGCCGAACGCCAGCCCGCCGCCGCTCGTGGGCACGAACGAGACGACGGGCGTGCCGGGCGCCGGCTCCTGGCCCCGGTTTCCGAGCAGGTAGCAGGTGACCCCGCCGGCGATCATCGCCGCACCCATGGCGTAGCCGACGTACTGCAAGGTCTGGTCGCGGTGGCCGGCGTCGTAGGCGCTCTGGCTGAACGTGGCGCCGGTGCGCGAATTCTCGTCGCCGTTCGACTTGGCCGCCAGGCCGAATCCGATCCCCACCGCGACGGACACCACGCCGGCCGCGCCGAGCCCGATCCCGAGGATGCGCAGGCGCGCGCCGCCGTCGCCGTTGCCGCTGGCCGGGGCCGCAGTCGCGGTGACGCCGGCCGCGGGACCCGGCGCGCCGGGCGCGGCCGCGGGGGCCGCCGCCATCGGCGCGGCGCCGGCGCTGGCGACCGGCGGCGGGGTCACGGCCGTGGGCGCGGGGACGCGCGCCGCGACCGAGGTCAGCTTGACCGCCACGCGCACCTTCTGCCCGGCGATGGGCGAGACCTGGCGGACGTCGGTCACCATGTCCGGCTTCTCGACGCGGACCTCGTGCGTCCCCGGCGTCACGACGATGGGGCGGGGCAACGGCGCGTTCCCCCACACGCGCCCGTCGACGGAGACCGTGCTGCCGACGTCGTCGGTCTGGACCTCGATGTACGCGAGGTGCGGGCGCAGCGACTCGACGTGCTTGCGGGCCTCGTCGCGGCTCTCCTTGGGCGCGAAGGGGGCCTCGTCGAGGAAGCGGTCGAGCTCCTCGAGGGCCTTGGCCTGGTCGCCGAGCGCGAGGTGGGCCTTCCCCATGTTGAACAGGATCTTGGGGCTCGGCACCAGGCGGAACGCCTCCTCGAACTTGGCGACGGCGCCCTGGTTGTCGCCCTTCTGCATGAGGCGCAGCCCCTCGGCCTGCAGCGCCTGCGCCTGCTTCTTGTCCCCCTCGCTCTGGGCGGAGGCGCGCGGCGCCGCGGCGAGCAGCAGGGCGGCGACGGCCGCCGCCGGCAAGAGCCTAGAGGTCGCTGAACCCACTGAATCCCCCGTGTTTGCGCTCGGACTTGTCGGACTTGTGGTGAGACTTGCCCGACGGCTTGTCCGCGGGCTTCTCGGCCGGTTTCTCGGCGCTGGCGAGGGTCTTCTTGAGTGTCACGCTCACGGATTGGTCCTTGCTGCCGTCGACCGACAGCTCGAAGGGCTCGAAACCTGCGGCCGTGACCGTGATCCGGTGCTTGTCGGCCCCACGGGGCAGCTGTAGGGGGAGCACGGCAGGGCGACCATCCAGGGAAACGGCGGCGCCGGCGGGAATTCCCTCGAGGTCGATGCGCGAGGTGCGGGGCGCTGCGGGCGGCGCGGGGGCCGCCGAGGGCGCGGGCGCGGCCGCCACCGGCGCCGGCGCGGCGGCCGGCGCGTCGGGCTTGTGGTCGCCGCCGCGGCCCATGACCAGGATGCCGACCAGCACGGCGGCGCCCACGGCCACGCCGCCGATGACGAACTTGGCGTTGTTGCTGCGCGCCGGCGCCTCGAGGTCGACCACCTCCCCGGCGGTGCGGCCCAGCGTGGTCTCCGATGGGGCGGTGGCGCTCCCGTACGTCTTCGTCGCCTCGCGCGGCTGGCCCGGCGCGGTGACCGGCGTCGGCTGCGCCTTGATCGTCCCGCCCGCGCCCGGCTTGGGCGGGGAGAAGGCCGGGATCCCGGCGGGCGGCGGCGTGGTGGCGGCCAGCGCCGCCGGCGAGCGGATGCCGACCGGCGAGTTGATGCCGGAGTTCGGCCCCTGGGCCGCCGCGGCCGAGAAGCTGACCGCCTTCTTGAGCCGGACGATCTCGCCGGCCCCCGCCTCGGTCAGCATCCGGCCGAGCTCGGCCATCGACTGCGGGCGCTTGTTGGGGTCCTTGGTCAGGCAGGCGAGGAGCAGGCTCCGGACCGCCGGCGTGACGCCCGGCGGCTCGGGCGGCGGCTGCGCCACGTGCGCGACGATCAGGTCCCCGAGCCCCTCGGCGACGAAGGGGGGCGTCCCGCAGAAGAGCTCGTACATGATGC
>Ga0306922_10006405_pt1 | contig 11298 bp, 7 predicted proteins | sample sta12Cox44000082_FD_203758 | JGI IMG/M metagenome (GOLD analysis project Ga0306922, IMG submission 203758) | Lab enrichment of tropical soil microbial communities from Luquillo Experimental Forest, Puerto Rico - statoxic.12C.oxic.44.000.082 (v2)... | ecosystem: Environmental > Terrestrial > Soil...
AACTGCCTGGAGCGGGCGTGCGCGCTGACTTCCGGTCCCACCGTCCACATTGGCGATCTGCCGACCACGCTGCGGAATTTCCCCGCACAGGAACCAGTCGTCGCGGTCAGCCTCGAAAGTTCCGGCATTCGAACCCTGGCGGAGCACGAGAAGCGCGCAATTCTGCACGCGATCACGACGCTGAACGGGGATAAGCTGAAGGCCGCCAAGCAGCTCGGTATCGGCAAAACCACACTCTATCGCAGGTTGAAGGAATACGGCTCGACGGTCTAAATTAACCCTCGACCGGATTTCCAACGCAGAAATCCTGCAGTGACACGGGGCAGGTGAAGTGTCCCCACTATGCGCCTTCACTTCGCCTCGGGAGGAAGACCATGATCATTGTTGTTAGCGCGTCGTCGCGGGCAAAGGAGTGCGCCGCGGCGATCGAGCAGAAGAACCTCCTGGAAACGCGGGTAGCGGCTTCGCTGCCGAGGGCCATCCAACTCCTCGAGACCCATGAGTACTAGATTATCGTTGTTGACGACTCTTTCCAGCAGGTGGAATCGGGCGCGGAGAGTCTTGTTATTAGCCATCTAGGGAATGCGATTCCCGTTTACGTCAACCTGGCGCTCGACGAAACGGATCCTGTGGCGCTCGCGGTCAATCGCGCGCTCGAGCGCCTCACAACCGAGAGGCTGGCGTCGATGGCCACGGCAGAGAACCTGCGGCGCAATGAGCTGCGCGGAGAAGTCATCGCCATCCTGCAGAACTCGGAACTGGGGTTGCGCGAGGGGCAACTTCCGGCAGCCGCCGCGGCGAAGCTGCTCGAAGTTCACAGTATTGCCGAACCGATGCGAGCCAGGCTGGAAGGCCAGACGACGGGTCAGGCGCGCGTGAAAGCCGCATGTCCGCAAGATCAGCTGCGCCGCCACGCCACACTAGTCTAGAATAGGCCGTGCCTTGCCCCGACCGCATCACCCTTCGCGACTGATCAGCTATTCCGTCCGCAGGGCCTTCATGGGCTCAACCGATGCGGCCCGCCTGGCGGGCAGAGCGGCTGAGAGTAAAGCAACGAGCGCGATCAGCAGCGTGCCTCCCAGCAAGCTTAGCGGGTCAAACGGACTGACTCCGAACAGCTGCCTGCGCAGCATGTTTGAGATGAACAAAGAGAGAGGGACGGTCAGCGCGACGGTGATTCCCGTCAGCCACAACACATCGGAGAGCACGAGTCGCACGACGCTGCTGCGCTGCGCACCGACGGCCATACGGATTCCGATCTCGCGGGTACGCTGCGCGGTCGAGTACGCGAGAACGCCATAGAGGCCAATGGACGCCAGCAGGACAGCCAACACTCCAAAGCTCATCGCCAATAACGCGATGATGCGTTCGCTAGAGAGGTTGTCGGCGATCAGTTCGTCCATGGTGCGAACTTTGCCGAGCGCGAGCTTCGAATCCAACTGCTGCATCGCGGTGCGAACCGAGCTTTCGGCAGCGGAAGGAAGCTGATAGGTTCGCAACAGGAAGGTTGTAAAGTTGGGCTGCGGAGACTGGAACAGTGCGCGGTAGGCAGTACGACGCACCGGATCGCGTACTCCGTGGTGCTTGGTGTCGCCGACTACACCGACGATAGTCGTATTTTCCGGCTCGCTCACCCTGCCGAAGTTCACCACGCGCCCCAGAGCGGCCTCCGGATTGCCGAAGTAGTGTGTCGCGAAGCTGGCATTCACGATGCAGACGTTCTCCTTGCCGACGGTGTCATCATCGGTAAAGACACGCCCCGCCAGCAAGGGAACCTGCATGGTGGTGAAGTATTGTGGCGTGACCCAGGGCTGCTCGGTCTGCATGTCCTCGTCTTCGCGAGCGTTGTAGCCGAGGATGCGGACATTACCGTTGTCGTCGGCGCCGGAAAGATCAGGATCGTCGGTTGCTGCTACGTTGCGGACTCCAGGCAAAGCTGCCAGCGTCTCCAAAATGCGTTTGTTGAGGGCGTTCACCTGGTCAGGCTGATATCCGGCGAGCCGAGGATTTACGTTGAATCCCAGCAAGTGATCGGGAGTGAATCCCAGGTCGACAGACTGCAGATTGCGCAACGTTCGCACAAACAGTCCTGCAGCGATGAGCAGGAGCAGGCTCAGGCCGATCTGGGCACCAACCGTGATTCGTCGGAACCGCAAACGAGCGCCGGCCGAAGTCGTGAGCGTTTGCTGCTTGAGTGAACCGACCAGGTCGGGATTCAGGAAGTGCAAGGCCGGAGCAAGACTGAATGCCAGCGAAACCACGAAGGCCAGTACGAAGGCGAACAGTAGAACGCGCAGGTCGGGGACATAGGTGAAGGAAGAATCGCTGCCGCTATCCAGAAGTCGGTCCCTCAGGAGACGGGAAACCACAGGCGCGACAGCCAGGCCTAGGCCACAGCCTATGAGGCCGAGCAGGATGCCCTCGATCAGCAACTGGCTAACAATCTGCCAGCGGCCAGCGCCCATGGCGTAACGTACTGAAATCTCGCGGATGCGGCCGGCAGCACGCACAAGCAAAAGGCTCGACACGTTTACGCAGACCATCAGAACCAGCAGGCCGACCATTCCCATCAGCACCATCAGAGGCATGGTGACCTGATCGCGGAGCGGAGAGAATCCGCGCGCTCCGTCGACGACCTCGAGGCGTGAGTCGTCGAGAAACTGCTTTTGCCAGCGATCCTTGTGCTCAAATGTCTTGAACTCCTCGGCGCGAAGCGAGTGCCACAGCGGAGCCAGCGAAGCTTCGGCCTGTTGACGGGTGACGCCGGGCCTGAGTCTCGCCGAGAGGGTGATCCAGTTCGAACGGCGGTCTTCGAGGTCTTGCCAGCGCGGCGTAATGATCGCCTTGGCAGTGACGGGGACGAACAGGTCCTGGGCAGAGCCGGCAACGATACTATGGAATCCAGACGGCGCGACTCCGATGATGGTGAAAGGCTGCGCGTTGATGAGGAGCGTCTGGTTCACTACGGTCGGATCGGACGCGAAGTGAGCCTTCCAATAGTTGAAGCTCAACACCACGACAAGGTTGGCGTTCAGCGCCTCGTCGGAAGGCACGATCAGGCGACCGAGCGCCCGACGAACGCCCAGTCCTTCGAAGTAGTTTCCCGAGACCAGTTCGCACGCTGCCATGTCAGGCTTGTTTTGCCAACTTATGGAGACGTTCTGCTGGTCGTTGGCAATGACGTCCTGGAAGACTGTGTTCATGCTTCGCAGGTCGCGATACATGGGATAGGAGAAGTACTCGTTGTCGTCGCCGCCGTATGTGTTGAAGTGTCCGGGAGCGGCACCCGTCCAGTGCAGACGGACGAGTTGTTCGGGATGGGAGACAGGAAGAGTGCGCAGCAGGGCCTGATCGAGCAGGGTGAATACCGCAGTATTTGCGCCGATGCCCAAGGCAAGTGTGAGGATAGCGACGGCGGTGAAGACAGGGGCTCTGCGCATCTGCCGCAGGCCCAAACGAATTTCCTGAAGAAAAGTATGCATACCTTCCTCTCAATTCCAGAGCAAATCGATTACTCCGTCCTCAGCGCTTCGATCGGTTCAATCGAAGCTGCGCGCCGGGCGGGCAGGAAACTAGCCACCAGGACGACACTCATCAGCAGTACAGCCGCACAGAGCCAGGGCAGCACATGCAGCACGCTGACACGGAACAGCAGGCTGGTGAATAAGCGGCCGAGAAAGGCGGCGAAGACGATACCCACCACAATGCCAATCGCCGCGAGGCGCAGTCCCTCGATCAGCACCAGTTTCAACACTGTGGCGCGCTGGGCGCCCAGGGCCATCCGCATCCCAAGTTCGCGAGTGCGGAGGCGTACGGAGTAGCTGATGATGCCGTAAAGTCCCAGCGCCGCCAGCAATAACGCCAGTGCGGCAAACGTACCCAGCAGCATCACGACGAACTTACGCCCGACCAACGACTCATTCACACGCTGGTCCATCGTCTTCACGTCGTAGATCGGAACGCTGGAGTCGCCGGCGCGAACCGCGGCTGCCAGATCGGCCGTCAGGTCCGCTGCCGGGCGCGAGCCGCGGACCAACAGTCCAGCGGTGTCGTTGGGGACTTGCGCGATGGGCAGGAAGTACGTGCCTTCATTGGTGTCGGCTTCGAGCGAGTTCTCGCGCGAATGCTTAACCAGGCCGACAATGGTAATCCATGGGCCTTTGTTAGGGTCATTGATGGAAATGTGCTGACCGATGGGATTCTGGTCGGGCCAGTACTGATGAGCGAGCACGTCGTCGACGATGGCTACCTGCTCGGTTGACTTCCGATCTTCATCACTAAAGTCGCGACCTTCGAGGAAGGGAATCCGCAGCGTCGCGAAGAATCCGGGCGAAATCAAATGGATGTTGCCGTGCGGCGGTGGGGCATTGGGAGATCTGGTTTGTCCCTGGATGAAGAAGCTGGACGAGCCGCCGTTGTTGCTGAAAGGAATGGCATCGATCAGAGCAGCCGAGGGTACTCCCGGAATCGCACGCAGGCGCTCCTCGAGCGAAGTCATGAAGGCGGCTTGTTGTTCATCTTTTTCATAAACGCTTTTGGGCAGCGAGAAGTAAGCACTCGCTACACCACTGACTTCAAAGCCCGTCTCAACCGTCTCCAGGGCCTTGAGACTGCTGAAGAGGAGGCCGGCCCCAGCCAACAACAGAAGTGAAAGTGCAACTTGCGCGATCACCAGCACGGAACGCGCCTGCTGTCCGCCCCGTCCGGCAGTGCCGGAACGACCGGATTCGTGCAGCGCGCCGTACCATCCAGGCCGTGTGCGATGCCAGGCAGGCACCACTCCACAGAGCAGGGAGCAGACAACGGCTACGATCACCACGAAAAACAGAACCGGCCCGGCGAAGGAAAGATGCAGGTGCTCGGCCAATGAGCGAGGCAGGCCTTTCAACAACAGTGGCGCGGCCGCGAGCGCTACGAGGAATCCCAAGACCAGGCCGGCAATCGTTAGCACAATACTTTCCGCCAGGGCCTGACGAATCAGTGTCCACCGGGAAGCGCCTAGCGCAACCCGCACGGCGAGGTCACGCTGCCTGGCTGATGCGCGTGCGATTTGCAGCCCGGCGATGTTGGCACAGGCGATGAGTAACACCATGCCTACGGCAGCCAGGAGCATCAACAAGGGCTTGCGGAGATTGCCGCCGATGAACTCGGTCAACGGCATGGAGAACATGCCCCAGCCGCTGATACGGCCGTAGCTGTTGCTGCCTTCGGAGACGATGTTCTCCTGAGCTTTCCTCTTCAGGTAGGTATTAGCTTGCTCGAAGGTCACACCCGGCCGCAGCCGTGCTACACCGAACAGATACTCGTTGTAGCGGTAGTTATGGTCGTGATAACGGGCGGGCGGGAGGGCGATCGGAACCCAGAGCTCAGCCTGATTGGGCCAATTGAATTCCCGACCCATGACGCCGATAACACGATACGAGCGCTGATCGAGAATGATGGAACGGCCAACGATGTTCGGGTCAGCGGCAAAGCGCTTTTGCCAGGCCTGATGCGACAGCACGGCAACCAGGCCCGCGCCCGGCTGATCCTCTTCCGCCGTAAAGGTTCGACCGAGGGCGGGCCGCACCTCGAACACGTCGAAGTAGCCGGAAGAAACCCGCGCACCTTGCATCAGTTCGGGGTTGGCGTTCTCACGGCTGAAGTTGAAGCTGCTGCCGGTCATGATGGCAGCGTCCCGGAAGATGTCCTTGCCTTCGGCGGCATCGGCAAAATCAGGAGGCGACAGCGATATATTGCCTAAATCGGGCGGGCTGTCGTAGTGAGCACGCAACGCTACGAGGTTAGCGGAGTGCGGAATTCCGCTGGGATTCAGCAGCACGGCATTCGTGACCGAGAAGACAGCGATATTGGCTCCGATGCCGAGTGCGAGCGTCATTGCGGAGACAATGGCAAACCCCGGCGAGTTGGCGAGCTGACGAATCGCGTAACGAAATTGATGAGCGATGGAATGCATTCCGATCTCCTCGCGATTGACTACTCCGAACGCAGCGCCTGCATCGGCTCAATGGAAGCGGCACGGCGTGCCGGTAGCCATGCCGCTAATCCAGCGGTGAAGGCCAGCACAAGTACAGCAGCAGCGGCTGAGAAGGGATCGAATGGCGAGACGCCATAGAGCAGGCTCTTGATAACGCGCACTGCAAAGAAAGCGCCTATGGCGCCGACGACGATCCCACCCAGCGCAATCCTTCCACTCTCATTGAGAACCATGCTGAAGATACGCTGTCGCTCAGCGCCCAGCGCGACCCGGAGTGCGAACTCCTTGGTGCGTTCGACCACGGAGTAGGCGAGTCCGGCGTAGACGCCGAGAATGGCCACCAGCAGACTGCAGATGCCGTAAACCCCGATCAACTCGGCTGGGGCCTTGGCGTCGGAGTACGAGGTCTGAACGTGATCGTCGAGCGTCTCGATGTCGTTAATCGGCAGCGTGCTGTCGAGCGCACTGACCTCGCGATCGAGCTCAGGAAGCAGGTTTTGAACCGACGCCGTACCGCGCATCACGATCGAGAACCAACCCTGGTAGTCCTCGAGCATCGACAGGTACACGACGGGATCACCGCTGTCGTAGGTCGCGCTACGGTAGATGATGTTTCGGTTTACGCCAACTACCTCGCAGGAGCGCTTGCCCACCTCGATCGGTGAGCCGACGACGTTGCCCCCGCCGCCGCGGGACCAGTACTTGCGCGCCATGCTCTGGTTCACGATGGCGACGCACGGAGCGGTATCAGTATCGCGATCGTTGAACTCGCGCCCTTGGAGAATCGGGATGCGTAGCGTCTTGAAGTAGTCGGGGCCCACCGAATCCACGACAACGGTCATGCTCTCGTCTTTGGCCGGCTCGTACCCGGCAACCGCTATGTCGCGAACGTTGCTGCCGCCGCTCATCCCCATGGGAACGTAGCTGGTGACGGAAACACGGCTCACGTCAGGCAACGCCCGCAGGCGTTCCAGCAGCGCGCGTTGAAAAGCGAGGCCCTTTTCCTCGGAATAGGCCGCCCGGTTCAAGTCCATCGACGCGACGAGGGTATTGTCGGTCGAGAACCCCGGATCACGATGAACGACATTCCATAGCGTGCGGGTTAGCAGTCCGCAGGCCACCAGCACGACAAAGCAGAGAGCCAGTTGCAAGCTGAGCAAGACGTTTCGGCGGGTGCGCGACCGCGACCCAAGCACCGCCGTTGCTCCGTCGTGAAGCGCCGCCGTTTGCGAAAACTTCAGGACCTGACGCGCGGGGAGGAGCCCACACGCCAGGACGGTGATGGCAGTCAAGCCGAGAGCGAAAACCAAAATGCGTAGATCGGGCTGAAAGTTGAAAGCAAACGATACGTCAGCCTTGGGAAGCAAGGCATACATCGTCCGCGACAGTGCGATACTTGCCAGCCAACCGGTCACTCCCGCCAACCCAGCAAGGACCGCGGTTTCCGTCAGAAGTTGCTGCAGAAGTCGAGAGCGGCTTGCGCCGAGTGAGGTGCGGACTGCGAGCTCACGGGTGCGCCGCGAGCTGCGCTGAATCAGCAGCACCGCAACGTTGGCATAAACCAGCACCAGAAGCAGACCAGCCGCGCCGAACAGAATCGGGATCGCCTCGCTGATCGTTCCGTAAAGTCCACGCGACATGTGGCCCGGGTCCGACATAAGCAGATCCCAGTTCTTGTAGAAGGCAGAGGTCTTTTGGGCGGCAAACTGTTGGGCCAGATGATGCAGTTCGGCGGAAGCCTGCTGGTCGGTAACACCGGGGCGCACACGGGTCATGACTTCGAGGCCATAGCCGTTCATGAGCGGGTCGGGCTTGCCGTCGGTAAGAGCAGGAAGTTCGCTGAACGGGACCCACAGGGACTGCGCCATGCCGCCATAGATTCCGACGAAATTTTCGGGCGCGATGCCGACGATGGTGAGTGGTTGCCGATTGACGCTGATGGTGCGCCCAAGCACGCCGGGATCGCCATGAAAACGAGATCGCCACAGATCATAGCTGATGACGACCTCGGGTCGAGAGCCGTAGGCGCGATCGTCGTGCGGCGTAAAGCCACGTCCCAAGATCGGAGTTACACCGAGCATCGGGAAGTAGTTACTTGTAACGATGCCAGACCAGTAGCGCTCGGGCCGAGTGCCGGTGCTTGCCAGATCGACCGCGAACATTTCGTGTGCGAGAGCGTCGGCGAAACCGTGATGGTGCGCTCGCACATAGAGCAACTGGTCATAGTGCAACGAATATCCGCCGCCTGCGTCGATGCGCGCTGCAAGCGATCGAATTTCGTTGGCGCGCTCGACCCGCGGCCAGGGATTGAACAACACCGCGTTCGCCCAGGTGAAAACCGTCGTGACGGCGGCAACCCCGACGGCGAGAGTCAGAATCGCCAATGCGGTAAACGCCGGGTCCCGTTTCAGTTGTCGCAACGCGAATCGCAGGTCTTCGAGCATCGAAATGACCTTTCACAAAACAGTTTTGGGCCGGCTCTCGAGTGAACTCCCCAGGGGTGTTTCTGCACGGAGCGAACCACTCGGAGCAGCTTGTTTTCAACAAGTTCCGCTGTAGTTACAACCTGCGTTGTCCAGCCTCGCCTTGAATTGTCCGCTACCGGACACAGCCCGCTGTGATTAGGTACGCAGCGGGGTGAGATTGGTTCAATGAGAGTCTGATGGGTGGCGCTAGAAACCTGGGTCAGTTGGTTGGTCGGACTTCGCTACAATGAGTTCACGGCGCTCGGCGCCGCGAACCTGGGAGGACAAGAATGACGCAAGTGAAGATCACGGTGCGTAGGAATGGGCCTTATCGGGTAGAGGCCCCCGAGGGCAGCGTTGAACTGGTTGATGCTGATGGCAATCCTTATGACCTTACCGGCAAAACGGCCTTCTCGCTATGCCGTTGCGGCGGCTCAGTCAATAAGCCGTTTTGCGACGGCACGCACTCGAAGATCGGATTTCAGGGAGCTGAGGCGGCAGTCGAGAAGGCAGATGCCGCGGCTGCTCCTGAGCCGCCGAAGAGCTAAGGGGCGTACCAACATAAAAAGCCTTCAGGACCGCGAGATGCGGTCCTGACTTTTTTTTTGCCAAGCGGTCTAGCCGCTTTAATGCACGGTCCGCGTTTTGCGCGACATGTAATCCATCAGCAGATATTGCCCTAGTGTGTAGGGCGTGGTGAAGTAGGCTTTGCCGCGGCACATCTCCGTGACCTTTTGGACGAACTGTACCAGCCCATAGTCGGAGGCCAGCATGAATGTGTTGATTAGAATGCCCGCCCGCTTGCATTTCGACACTTCCTGCAGGGTTTCGCTCACCACCATGGGATCGAGTCCAAAGGCATTCTTGTAGATGCGACCATCTTCGAGCGTGAGCGCGGAAGGCTTGCCGTCGGTGATCATCACGACCTGCTTCATGTCTTTGCGTTGGCGCTGCAGAATGCGTTGCGCCATGCGCAGACCTTCACGCGTGTTGGTGTAGTAGGGGCCGACCTGCACCCGCGCCAACTGCGACAATGGAACTTCCTCGGCAGAATCGTGAAATAACACAAGCGAAAGCGAGTCGCCAGGATACTGCGTGCGAATCAGGTGAGAAAGCGCCATCGCCACCTTCTTGGCAGGCGTGAAGCGGTCTTCGCCGTACAGAATCATGGAGTGCGAGCAGTCGAGCATTAGCACGGTCGCGCAGGAGGACTGGTACTCGCACTGGTGCACTTGCAGATCGTTGTATTCGATGTTGAGTGGAAGGCTCAGACCTTCGCGTTGGATCGCGCTCGATAGCGTCGCGGTGATGTCGAGGTTAAGCGTGTCACCGAACTCGTAGACTTTGGAAGCGCCGCTGGCTTCGATGCCGGTTGCGTTGTCGCGTGTGTCGTGACGTCCAAAACTCGATTTGCCCAGCGAACCCAGCAAGTCGCGCAGAGCGCGAAAGCCAAGGAAGTCAAGTCCCTTGTCGGTGATTTCGAAGCGGGCCTGGGCCTGCGATTCGCCAACCTGGCCTCCGACGGAAGAATTTCGCGCGGGATCGTGCGGCTGATCGATAGAGATGTAGTCCTCTTGCTGCATGCGGTCGATGAGTTGCTCAATGAGCTGGTCGAGCTGCTCAGCATTCATCGACTCGATCTGCTCGCGCAGCTTGTCGTCGAGCATGTCACTATTCATCAAGGCTTCGGCGATGGCGTTGCGAAGGTCTTCGAGCGACTGATCAGCGCGTTGCTGATCGTAGAAATCCATGTACTGGCGCTGAAATCCGCTCTGCAGCAGATAGTCGGAGAGAGCGGCGAGCAGGTCTTCCGTGCTCATCTCCGACGCTGGCTCGGGAACGTATTTCTTGTACTTGATGAACTTCATACAGCAGGGGCTAGTGGTCAGCGGCTAGCCAAAACGATTCGCTCCTCGATATCGAATTGCTGGTTAACATGATGGTCCCGTTCTTGTTCGCTCACGGACTCTTCTCTAGTCACTAGCCACTAGTTGTATGGCCTGCGTTGCCGGCGATAGTCGCGCTCATCCTCTTCCTCGCGCAGGCTTCGTTTCTCCGGACGAGGCTGCTTCTCTCCGGCGGTGAACACGCGCTCTTCGCTGCGCCCGATGCGCTTGTGAGCGTAGAGGCCTTCCAGGATGAACTCGGCGGCCGAGACCAGCATTTCCGATGGCTCCTTTCCGCTGAGTCCAAGCGGGGCTAGTTTGTCGAGGAGGCCCTGAATTCCACGCAGCTTGTGCAGCATCTCTTGCGCGCTGGCGGAGTCACGCAATTGAATCTCGCCGCCCAAATCAAACCATTGGACAATCTGATTCATGTTGCCGTTGCCGTGATAATAGTGATCATAGGTGCGCGCGACTGCGGCACGGATAATGTCGCGTGCCACCGTGTCGGCGCCCTTCAGCTCGCCTTCATATTCCAACTCGAGCTTGCCTGTAATGGCAGGCATCGCGGCATAGATGTCACCGACCCGCGGTACCACCAATTTCTCGCCGGACCGAATAGCCCGCCGTTCGGCATTGGAAATGACATTCTCCATCGCGCTAATGGGGAGGCGCTGGCTAACTCCTGAGCGTTTATCCACGCGCTTGTCTTCACGGGCCACGAATGCCGTGTGCTCGATGATCTCGCGAATGAACTCCGGAACCTCGAGCGGGTGCCCATTGCGTCGTGTCCAGGCTTCCTGATCCGTGATGGCAATGCCTTCCTGAACCGTTGCCGGGTAGTGCGTGCGAATTTCCGAGCCGATTCGGTCTTTCAGCGGAGTAACGATCTTTCCGCGAGCCGTGTAGTCTTCCGGATTGGCGCTGAACACCAGCAGCACGTCCAACGGCAGGCGGACAGGATACCCCTTAA
>Ga0306922_10006410_pt1 | contig 11294 bp, 10 predicted proteins | sample sta12Cox44000082_FD_203758 | JGI IMG/M metagenome (GOLD analysis project Ga0306922, IMG submission 203758) | Lab enrichment of tropical soil microbial communities from Luquillo Experimental Forest, Puerto Rico - statoxic.12C.oxic.44.000.082 (v2)... | ecosystem: Environmental > Terrestrial >...
CGGCACCGAGCGCACCTCGATGACCTTGCTCGTCACCTACGCGGTGGCGCTGATCATCGAGGGGATCCTCTACAAGGTCTACGGCGCCGACAACGTGTCGCTGAACGCGTCCTACACGACGTCGAGCCTGCATGTTTTCGGTTTCTACCTGCCGTGGATCTTCATCTACGGCTTCATCCTCGCGGTCGTGCTCGTCCTGGCGATCTACGCGCTGCTGTACCGGACGCGGTTCGGGCGCAGCGTGCGGGCCACCATGCAGGACGAGACGGCCGCGCGGCTCGTCGGCATCGACGTGAACCGGGTCGCGGCGCTGACCTTCGGCATCGGCGTCGCGGTGACCGCGGTCGGCGGCATGCTGTACGGCGCGACCAACTCGTTCAACCCCAACAGCGGCTATGACCTGATCTCACGGCTGCTCGCCATCATCATCCTCGGCGGTCTCGGCAGCGTCGGGGGCGCGCTCGCCGCGGCCGTCTTCATGATCACCCTGGAGTCTGTCGTGACCATCTGGCAGCCGACCTGGGCGGTCGCCGTCTTCTACGCGGCGCTCGTCCTGGTCCTGCTGATCCGCCCGACCGGGTTCTTCGGCCGGAAGGCGGTGCGTGCCCAGTGAGCGAGACAAGAACCCGGGACCGGGCGCTCAAGGGCGGCGGCCTGCTGGCGCTCATCGTGATCTTGATCGCGTTCCCGAAGGTCTTCACCAACCCCGCCATCACGAACTACGGCGTCTTCGCGATGATCTACGTCACCGTCGTCTGCGCGTGGCATCTCTTCTCCGGCAACACCGGCTATATCTCCCTCGGCCAGGCGGTGTTCTACGGCAGCGGCGCCTACGCCATGGGCATCGCGGCGCGGGACTGGCACGTCACCGGAACCGCGGTCTTCGCGCTGCTGCCGCTGTGCGCCGCGGTCGGGGCGGCCCTCGCGGTCCCGCTGGGGCTGGTCGCGCTGCGGGTGCGGCGGCACACGTTCATCGTGATCACGATCGCCTTCTTCTTCATCTTCCAGCTGATGGCGTACAACCTGAACGGCTTCACCGGCGGATCCTCCGGCCTGGACTCTCCGTTCCTGACCTGGCCGGAATCGGGCTACAACACGCCCTTCTACTACATCGCGCTGGCCTGCGCCGCTGGGACGGTCGCCATCGCGTGGCTGATCCGGCGGTCCCGGTTCGGCCTGCAGCTGCGGGCCATCAGGGATGACGAGGACCGGGCCCGCGGCCTCGGGGTCAGGGCGATGCGGGTCAAGCTGTCCGCGTTCGTGATCTCCGGCGCGATCACCGCCACGATCGGCGCGGTCTGGTTCTACTACATCAACCAGGTCGAGCCGAACACCGGCTTCAACCCCCTGTTCGACCTGACGATCGTGCTGATGGCGTTCCTCGGCGGTTACGGGTCGATAGCCGGGGCGGTGCTCGGCGCGCTGATCATCGAGCCGCTGACGCTGTGGCTCAACACCCAGCCGCAGCTCGGCGGCGGATCCCTGAACGAGATCCTGCTCGGCGTCATCTTCCTGATCGTGGTGCTCTTCTTGCCGCGCGGGATCATCCCGACGGGCGGGGAGTGGATCACGAAGATCCGGACGCGGGGACGTCCGGCGGTGGTCCCGGCGACCACGATGGGGACGCCCGCGGCCGCGGGGTCCGGGACCGCCACGTCGGTCGGCTCAGGAGGTGCCCGATGACCGTCCTGCTGCGAACGGACGGGATAAAGAAGGCCTACGGCGGCGTCCAGGCGCTGGACGGCGCCACGGTCTCCGTCGAGGAAGGCACCGTGGCCGGCCTCATCGGGCCGAACGGCTCGGGCAAGACCACCCTGTTCAACGTCATCACAGGCTATGAGCGGCCGGACGAAGGCCAGGTCTACTTCGGCGACAAGGCGATCACGAATTACGCGCCCGACAAGGTGTTCGCCGCGGGCATCGGCCGGACCTTCCAGCTCACGCGGATCTTCCCCAGGCTCACCGTGATCGAGAACATGCTGATCGCGGCGCAGGCCAAGGACCGGCCGCGCGGCCTGACGTCCTGGTTCGGCAAGGACGCGTGGACGCACCACCGCAGGCACGCCATGGACCTCCTGGAGTTCGTCGGCATCGAGCGGCACGCGAGCGTGCTCTCCGGCTCGCTGTCCTACGGGCAGCGCAAGCTCCTCGAGCTCGCCTATGTCCTGGTGGCGGACCCGCAGGTCATCCTGCTCGACGAGCCCGCCGGCGGGGTGAACCCGACGCTGATCAACCACATCGCGGACCGCATCCGCGAGCTCAACTCCCAGGGCAAGACGTTCCTGATCGTCGAGCACAACATGGAGTTCGTGATGGGGCTGTGCACCACCATCACGGTGCTCGAGTCCGGCGCGGTCGCGGCGAGCGGCGCACCGGACATCATCAGGACGGACAAGCGCGTGCTCGACGCCTACCTGGGCGCGGACCTGGAGGAGGACGCCAATGACCAGCCCGAACAGTGAACCCGCGCTGGTCATGAACGGCGTCGTCGCCGGCTACGGCGGCGGCGATGTGCTGCGCGGCGTCAGCTTCGAGGTGCCCGAGGGATCCATCACCTGCGTGGTCGGGCCGAACGGCGCGGGCAAGTCCACGGTGATGCGCGTGATCAGCGGCCTGCTCAAGCCGCGCCTCGGCACGGTGACGCTGCACGGGGAGAAGCTCAACGGCAAGTCGCCGCGGCAGATCCTGAAGATGGGCGTCGTCCAGGTGACGCAGAACCACAGCCTGTTCAAGGACATGACCGTCAAGGAGAACATCGACCTCGGCGGTTACATGCTCTCCGACCGGGGCCTGGTGGCTAAGCGGATGGACGCGGTCTTCGACACCTTCCCCCAGGTCAAGGGCTGGGCGGAGATGAAGGCCGGGGCGCTGTCCGGCGGCCAGCAGCGGCTCGTGGAGTTCGCCCGCGCGCTGATGCTCGACCCGGTTCTCATCCTGCTCGACGAGCCGTCGATGGGCCTGTCCCCGATGGTGCTGAAGTCGGTGTTCAGCGCGGCACGGCAGATGAACGCCAACGGCGCGACGGTCCTGCTCGTGGAGCAGAACGCGCGGGCGGGGCTGAAGCTGTCGCACCGGGGCGTCGTGATGGAGAACGGCACCGTGCGGCTGGCCGGCACCGGCCGCGAGGTACTCGAGCACCCGGAGATCGGCGAACTCTACCTGGGCGGTGCCGTCAAAAGCTCGTCCTAGCGCTTGAAGGCGACCGTCAGGCCGTCGCCGATCGGGAGCATGATCAGCTCAACCCGCTCGTCGGCGGCGGCCATGTCGTTCATCGTGCGCACGGCGATGACCGAGGGGTTGTCGTTGCCCGCGTCGAGCACCCGGCCATGCGAGAACGTGTTGTCCACCATGATGACGCCGCCGCCGCGCACCCGCGGCACCACCTCGGCCCAGTACTTCGGGTAGGCGATCTTGTCCGCGTCGATGAACGCGACGTCGAAGGCCTCATCGTCGGGAAGGGCGCGCAGCGTGTCGAGCGCGGGGCCCAAGCGCAGCTCGATGCGGTCGGACAGGCCTGCCTTTTCCCAGTACTTCCGGGCGACCGACGTCCACTCCTCGCTGACGTCGCAGCACAGCAGCCGCCCGCCCGCGCCCAGCCCCCGCGCGATGCAGATGGACGAGTAGCCGGTGAACGTTCCCACCTCGAGTCCCGAACGGGCGCGGCTGACTCTCGTCAGCAGCGTCAGGAACGTCCCCATCTCGGGAGCCACCTGCAGGCTGATCTCGTTCGGGTAGCGCTCCGCCGTCTCGGTGGCCAGCTCTCGCAAGATCGCGTCCGGCGGGGTGCTGTGCGCCGTCAGGTAGGCGTTGAGGTGGAGGCTGATCTGCTCGCTGCGCCGTGTCATGGCACAAACTTAATCCAGCGCAACAGCAGTAGTTCGCGCGGTCGCCCTCGTGAGCGGGCGCGGATTGTTAAGCTTTGCGACGACTCGGCTCCCGGTTCGCCTCGGAATCGGCCGGTATACCCCCTCGAAAGTGAGCGCGCCGATGAGATGTAACCTCCCCTGGTTCTCCAGGAACGCCATGGCGATGGGCGCGGTCGCGCTCTCCGTGGGCGTTCTCGCAGCGTGCAGCAGCGGTGGCAGCAGCACTCCGAGTGCGGGCGCGGCTGGCCCGGCATCCACCGGGCCGATCACGATCGGCGCGTCGCTCTCCCTCCACGGGGGCTTCTCCGCCGACGGGGTGGCCTTCCAGCAGGGCTACGAGCTGTGGGCCAAGGACGTGAACGCCCATGGCGGCCTCCTCGGCCGGCAGGTGAAGCTGAAGATCCTGGACGACGACAGCTCGCCGACCCAGGTCGTCACCAACTACCAGATGCTGATCAACAGCGACCACGTGGACCTGACCTTCGGGCCGTTCTCCTCGCTGCTGACCGCCCCGGCGTCGCAGGTGGCGGCGCGGGCCGGCTACGCGTTCGTCGAGGGCGCCGGCGGCGCGCCGTCCGTGTTCGACACGCCGGCTAACCAGGCCGACCACAACGTGTTCGACGTCAGCCTGCCGGTCGAGGACACGATCATGCCGTTCGTGGACTACCTGGGGTCCCTGCCGGTGAGCGCGCGCGCGCACCTGTCCGCGGCCTACCCGATGGCCCAGGACCCGTTCGCCGACCCGCCGGTGCAGCTGGCCAAGCAGAAGCTGCAGGCCCTCGGCATCCGGACGGACTCCTCTCCCGCTATCGCCAACCCCTTCCCTGAGCAGCCCTCGAGCTACGGGCCGGCGGCGCTCGCGGTGGCGGCGCTGCACCCGGAGATCGTGGTGCTCGGCTCCACCGACGTCCCGACCGTCCAGGAGTTCATGAAGGTGTTCGCGCAGAAGCACTACACGCCGAAGATGTTCATCGCCGCGGCCGGCCCGGACCAGGGCGCCGCGTTCACCTCGGCGGTCGGCGCGGGCAACGCCGTCGGGATGATGGTGCCCAACGGCTGGTTCCCGCTTTTCAACAACGCTGCCAGCAAGAAGATGGTCGACGAATACGTGCAGCTGCACGGTGGCACCAAGTCCGGCGTCAACGCCGACGTTGCCGAGGCGTATTCGGTCGGTCAGGTCGCCGCCCAGGCGATCCAGGCGACCGGCGGCACGGACAACACCGCGATCATCAAGTACCTGCACAGCGGCGTCCCGCTGGCCACGGTGCAGGGTTCGGTGCAGTTCAACTCGCTCGGGGAGAACGGCGCGGCGGCCTCCTTCGTCTTCCAGTGGCAGCGGCACAAGACGGGCTCGCAGGTGGACTTCGTCCAGGTCCTCCCGCAGGGCGTGGCCGGGACCGGCTCGATCCTGGCCACCAAGCCGGCCTGGGACACCACCGGCCCCGCCGGCGGCTGATCCTTTCGAGACCGATGTTCCCGTGGCAGCAACTGGCCAGTAACATCAACACGCCAGTGGCATCAACAAGCCACGGGAACATCACGTCTTAGCAGTGGTCCGCATTCGCCGGATATTTCACTCCTCATCGCATTAAAGTAGCGACAGCACTTGTGTGCTGTGGGCGGTTGGTCGTACGGGCTTCGGTCGCGTCCAGTTCCGTCGTTGTAAGCGGCTTGCAGAGAGCGCGTATCGAGCAAGGACACTTGAGCAATGGGTAACCACGGTGCTTCCGGCGCCAAAGCGCGCGCCGTCACGGCCGGCAATCGCGCCAGGAAACCGGCCGACGTCAAGCCGGGCGGTTCGCGGCTGCTGAACCTGTCGAACTGGCCGGTGTCGCGCCGGCTGTTCACGGTGATCGTGCTAGCGCTCATCATGGGCCTGGTCTTCGGCGGGCTGCGCATAGCGTCGGCGGAGAGCAGCGCGAACCAGTTCGGCCGGGTGTCGCAGCTCGCCACCCTCGGTCAGCGGCTCAGCGTCCTCATCCAGGACTTGCAGGACGAGCGTGACGCGTCGCTCAGCCTCCTCGCGAACGGCAGGCCGACGGTCGTCGTGGCGACGATGAACCCGCTGTACGCGCGGACGAACAGCGCGGCCGCGGCGGTCCAGGGGGCGGCCGCCGGGATCGGCGGCAGCTTCCCCGTGAACATCCAGAACAGCGTCACCACGGTGAACGGCGACATCAAGCGCATCCAGGGCACGGGCAGCAACAGCCTGGGGACCCTGCACGCGACGCTGAACCCCGCTGCTCCCCAGGACGAGCTCGCGGTCATCGCCAACTACGGCGCCGTCATCAGCGACATGATCACGCTGGCCGACCAGGTCGCACAGGGTGTCTCCGACGCGAGCCTGACGAGCGACGTCCGGGCGTTCAACGCGCTGGCGCTGGCCAAGGAGCAGGCGTCCCAGCAGCGTGCCTTGCTCAACTACTCGTTCAGCAACCCGAACGCCGCCCCCACTGCCGGGGCCGAGCTGGTCGACGCGAACACGGTGTCGGCGCTGCAGATCGCCTCTCATGAGGAGCTCATCGACCAGTCGGCGTTCCAGCAATCGGCCACGCCGGCCGAGAAGGCTGTCCTCAACAACGCGATCACCTCGGCCGCGGCTGCCAAGAACGTGGCATACGCCCAGGAACTCGAAACCAATATCCTCAGCAACGTAGGCCTGGACGCCAACGGCAACCCTGCCAACATTCCGCAGGGAAGCAGCCTGCTGACGGTAAGCGTGGCGGGCCTCAGCGTCGCCAACGGCCAGGGTTATAACAATGGCGTAACCTTCGCCACCCTGCCCCAGGGCGCGCAGGCCTGGCAGGCGGGAATGGGCGACGACATCAGCGCCCTGCAGTCCACCGAGACGCAGATCGCGAACAACATCGCCAGCCGGGCCAGCGAGCTCAAGTCCGGCGCCTCGCAGTCCGCGCTCATCACCGGGATCATCACCGCCATCGTCCTGCTCCTCGTCCTGGTCGCCACCCTGCTGGTGGCGCGGTCCCTGGTGCTCCCGCTGCGCCGGCTGCGGGCCGGCGCCCTCGACGTCGCCTCGGTCCAGCTGCCGGAGCGGGTCAGGCAGCTCAGCGAGTCGCCGGACTCCGCCGCGACGCTGGACGTCGCGCCGATCGACGTGCTGTCCGAGGACGAGATCGGCCAGGTGGCCCGCGCGTTCGACCAGGTACACCAGGAAGCGGTGCGGCTGGCCGGCGAGGAAGCGCTGCTGCGCACGAGCTTCAACGCGATGTTCGTCAACCTGTCCCGCCGCAGCCAGTCCCTGATCGAGCGGCTGGCGCGGATGATCGATGGCCTGGAGCAGAACGAGGACGACCCCGAGCGGCTGTCCAACCTGTTCTCCATGGACCACCTGGTCACCCGCATGCGCCGCAACTCGGAAAACCTGCTGCTGCTGGCCGGCCACGAGGGCGCGCGCAAGTGGAGCGAATCGGTGTCGCTCGCCGACGTGGCGCGCGCCGCCACGTCCGAGATCGAGCAGTACAGCCGGGTCATCCTGAACGTCCAGCCCGGTGTCGCGGTGATCGGCCAGGCGGTGTCCGACGTCGTGCACCTGCTCGCCGAGCTCATCGAGAACGCCACGCTCTATTCGCCCAAGGACACCCAGGTGCAGGTGGCGGCCCAGGAGCTGACGAGCGGCGGCGTGCTGATCGAGGTCACGGACAAGGGCATCGGCGTCTCCGAGGCCAGGCTCGCGGAGATGAACTGGCGGCTGGACAACCCGCCCACGATGGACGTCTCGGTATCCCGCCACATGGGCCTGTTCGCCGTCGCGCGGCTGGCCGAGCGGCACCGCGTCCGGGTGCGCCTGCGGCCCGCGATGCCGCAGGGGCTGACCGCGCTGGTCTGGCTGCCGGACAGCGTCATCGAGCGGACGGGCCGGACCTACGGCGGCACCGGCGGCTGGCAGCAGCCCGCCGCCGTGCAGGGCACCGGCGGCTTCCAGGCCAGGCGCACGCCCGGCCAGAACGGCAACGGGCACGGCACCGGCACAGGTATCGGCAACGGCAACGGCCACCAGGCGGTCACCCAGCCGGGCTACGGCAGGCACAGTCTCCCCATGCGCGCCACGGCCGCCGAATCGCCCGTGAGCGACCGGTCCGAGGCCGTGGCGCTGCCCGGGCAGAGCGGGAGTGAGGGCGCGAGTCTGGCCGGGACCGCGCAGACCGCCAGCGTGCCGACATCGAATTGGTTCCGCAGCCGCCGGACGCCCGGCGGCATGCCTGCCGGCGGCCTCGGCAACACCAACGCCGGCGCCAGGCCGTTCGTGGGCTCCCCGGCACAGCAGACACAGTCGACACAACAGGCACAACCGGCACAGCAGGCTCAAGCCGCTCAGCCTTTGCAGGCGCAGCCAAGCGGCGGCCGTGACGCCGGAACCGGCGGCTGGCCCACGGCGCAGAACCCCGGCGATCTCGCCGCCGATCCGGTCCGTGGCGAGGAGACCGCCGCCGGGCTGCCGATGCGCGTCCCGAAGGCCAACCTCATCCCTGGATCCGCGGCCGGCGCAGCGCCGGGCGGGGGCAACGGCCGGACCTCGAGCCGTCCAGGAAGCACTCAGGAATCGCCAACGCTGCCGGCACCGCTGCCGCAGCGATCACCCGAGATGGCTCGCAGCCGCCTGAGCGGATTCCAGCGCGGAGCCCGCCGGGCGGAAGGTCAGACACCCAGTGCAGGAGAGGGAACCGACCGTTGAGTTACGTATACCGCCAGGATCTCAACTGGCTTGTCAGCGAGTTCGCCGTGCGCGTCGCCGATGTCGCGCACGCGGCGGTGGTGTCCGCTGACGGCGTGCCCTTGGCCCTGTCGGAAGACATTCCCGAGGAGTTCTCCGAACAGCTCGCCGCCATCACCTCCGGCCTGGCCAGCCTGATGCAGGGTGCCGCCCGGATCTTCGAGGCGGGCATGCCCACCCAGGCCCTAGTGGAGATGCAGGGCGGCCTGATGCTCGTCAAGTCGGTCAGCGACGGCTCCAGCCTGGCCGTCCTCGCCTCACCGGACTGCGACACCGACCTGATCTCCTACGAGATGTCGCTGCTGGTCGAGGCCGTCGGCGAGGTACTGACCCCGGCTATCCGCGGCGGCCAGCAGAGCTATCAGAGGTACTGACCACACTTACGGAACGTGTCGAGGTAGCCCCTCCCGGCAGAGGATGCCCGAGTTATACCTTTTATCACGCAACGTCCGCTCCTGATGCCCGGCGGCGCCGCCAGCCGTATGAGGCCTGTGGCCCCCTGGCCTCACAAGATGAGGCTTGTGGGCCACAGGCCTCAAACCCTGCCGCCACAGCAGGGCGCAGTAACTACATGGCGCATTCCGGAAACCGGACAACAATAACTTAATCCCCTACGAGTCCATATCGCCTATTTTGACCCACGATCATGGTTCCTGGGGGGTCAGGCGGTAGACGGTGACCTTCCTGACCGGGACGTCTTCTAGGACGCTCAGGACCGGGACCTCATAGGTGATCAGGGGCGTGAGCGATGCCGTCGGCAGAAACGCTCGCCCGGGATCGGCGACGAGGACGTCGGCGCCTGCCTGGACCGCATCCCGGAGGAAGCGCAACGCTACCTGTGCGAGCTCCCGCTGGTAGAACACGTCCGCGGCGAGGACTACCTCCGCGCCGCGGGTGCCGTCGGCGGCGAAGTCGAACGTCCGGCAGCCGACCGTCACGCCGTTCGCCGCGGCGTTGATCCCGATCGCCGCCACCGCGTTCAGGTCGATGTCGCCGGCGACGACGCTGGATGCGCCGGCCGTCGCGGCCGCTATCGCCACCAGGCCTGATCCCGAGGCGGCATCGAGCACGCGGCGGCCGCGCACCGCGGCGGGGTGGTCGAGGACGTACCGCGCGAGCGCCTGCCCGCCGGCCCAGGGATAGGCCCAGAATGGCGGCGCGTCACGCTGGGTCTGGTCCCACAGGTCCCAAAGTCCTGACGGCTCGGCCGTGGTGAGGAGGGTGATCTCCGGCACGAAGGGAACCGTTTCCAGCCTTGTGGCGGACTGGACCAGCGCCTCCGGTGTCATTGCATGAGCATACGCACCCAGGCGGCGACGCGCTCGGCGGCTTCATCCGGCGTGAGCACGCCGGTGTTCCAGGATGGCTGGATGTGGGCGCGGAGCCAGTCGGCGAACCGCTGGTGATTGGCGATGGTGGTCTCGACGGAACCGTGCCGCCAGGACGGACGGGCCCGGAGCCGTGCCGCCAGGATGTCGTCGGGACAATCGAGGTTGCAGAAGTGGATCGGGCCGAGCAGCTTGCGCGCCGGAACGCTCTCCAGCTGATCCGGCAGCAGTGACCCGCACAGCACGGTCACCCGGCCGTTCAGGGCTACCGCGTGGGCCAGCCGCAGCCAGGTATCGCGCCATGTCTCCCAGCCCAGCGCGGCGACCTGCAGGGTGAGGTCCACCTCGAACACGTCGCAGTCCGGCAGCAGGCAGCGCAGCGGCCCGGTGACCGCCGTCTTGCCCGCTCCGCTGGCGCCGGTCACCACGAACAGCGGAAGAGCAGGGACCGGCACGCTATGGGCGCAGCGCGGGCACTGCAGCACGGGGGCCCGCGGATCGCGGCGCAGCGGCACGTCCGGACCGCAGGTCATGCAGAAGACCTCTTCCGGCAGCCGCCGCGGCGCGGTCATGTCCGGTCGAAGGGTTCGGGGTAGGTGAAGGTGCCGCGTACCGTCGGCTGGTAGGCGGTCAGCGGCCGGACCTGGAAGTGCGGCCCCCATTCCGGCCGCTGCGGGTCGATGCCGAACTCGCCGCTCAGCAGGAACCCGAACCGCCGGTAGTAGTCCGGCGAGCCCAGCAAGGCCACCAGCGGCTCATCCAGCGCGTCGGCCGCGCCGAGCACGGCGTGCACGAGCGCGCTCCCGGCGCCGCGGCCCTGACTGTCCGGCCGGACGGACAGCGGCCCGAGGGCGAGCACGGGCGCGTCCCCGACGTGCCCGCGCGTGCATGCCACATGCCCGACGACGTCACCCGCGGCGTCGATCGCGACCAGGGATAGCGGCGGCAGCCACGCCGGACCGGCCCGCAGCTCGTCCACCAGCCGTGCTTCCGCCGACGGGCACGGGACGCCGGGCCGGGCGAACGCGGCATCCGTCACGGCGCGGATCACCGCGGCATCGGCTGGCAATTCGCGGCGTATCAGCACGGACTCACAATGTTCGGCCGGACAGCGTGCCGCAACTCATTTTCCGGCCGGGGTGGTGATGACGAAGAGGGTGAAGTCGTCGCGTGCCTTCGCGTCGATGGCCGTGGGCAGGCGGATGCGCCCGGAATCGACCATGCCTCGCACGGCGGACCGGCTCAGGCCGAGTCCGGTCGTGAGCAGCTTCTCGACCCGGATAGGCACCGGGACTTCGAATCTGATGATTACCGTGAGCGGCACCGGATCCGCACGCTCGAGCTCGCGGGGCGGCATGTCGGTTTCCA
>Ga0306922_10006413_pt1 | contig 11291 bp, 12 predicted proteins | sample sta12Cox44000082_FD_203758 | JGI IMG/M metagenome (GOLD analysis project Ga0306922, IMG submission 203758) | Lab enrichment of tropical soil microbial communities from Luquillo Experimental Forest, Puerto Rico - statoxic.12C.oxic.44.000.082 (v2)... | ecosystem: Environmental > Terrestrial >...
ATTGATCAGGATATTAAAGAGCTTTTACTAATCTGGCCCGATGCACCGATCGGCATCAATTGCGACGGTTTAGGTCAACGCGATACCGATACGCAGATCCTGTTCGTCCTGGTGAACTCGGTTTACCGTAATCCGCGGGCGCTCGGTAACCGCGATCTCATCATCGTTGATGAATCGCATTTTATTCCTCACCACGAACAAGGAATGTACCGCGCCACTATCGAGGCGTTGCGCGAACTCGTACCCGATCTGCGGGTCGTCGGGTTGACCGCGACGCCTTACCGCCTCGACAGCGGGCATCTGTGCGAAGGCGAAGGGCATATCTTCGATCAGGTCGTCTACGAGTACGGTATAGCCGAAGGCATTCGCGATGGCTGGCTATCGCCGCTGTCGTCAAAGGCGACCTACTCGACCATCGACGTCTCCGGAGTCGGCAAGCGCGGCGGTGAATTTATTGCCGACCAGCTCGAAGCTGCGGCCATTCAAGGCGATATCGTCGTACGCGCCTGCAATGAGATCGCCGACTATAAGGGCTCTCGTCGGGCATGGCTGGTATACTGCGTCGGAATCAAACATGCCGAGATGGTGCGCGATGAGCTGCGCGCCCGCGGCGTCGACTGTGAGATGGTACTGGGTGAGACGCCGACTGCGGAACGCGATCGCATCATCGAAGACTTCCGCGCCGGGCGACTGACCGCACTCGTCAGCTGATGGTTCTCTCATATGGCTTCAACGTGCCGCACGTTGATCTGATCGCCATGCTGCGGCCGACCTGCTCAACCGGACTTTACGTTCAGCAGGTCGGTCGCGGCACGCGTAAGGCAGAGGGGAAAACCAACTGTCTCATATTGGATTTCGCCGATAACGTGCGCCGCCATGGCCCGGTCGATGCTGTTAGAGTCCAAATCGACGATCGCGACAGAAAAAAGGGCGAGGCACCGGTCAAAACCTGCCCATCATGCCGCGAGATCGTAATGCTCGCGGTTAAGGAATGCCCGTGTTGCGGATACGTATTCCCAAGCAGGGAGATCTCCCACAGACCAATCGCCGACACGGTTGAAATCCTTGCCAGTCAGCGTAAGCGCTCCGGCTGGATCAAGGTTGAGGATTTCAGCTGCTTCTATCACGCTAAAGAGACGCCTTCGCTAACAGCTACCAGTGCGGTTTCGAGAGCTATAGCAAATGGGTCTGCCTTGAACATCAGGGCTGGGCGCGCATCTTCGCCGAGAAATGGTGGCGACAGATGACCGGTGGTGAGCAGCCGCCGCGCACTGTTGATGAGGCGCTCCAGCGACAAGATGAATTGCTGACGGTGACGCACATTCAAGTCGCACCAGCAGGCAAGTACTGGGAAATCACCGCCTATCGCGTCGAGCTCGAAGATGGCGAGACGCGCGAGTTCGACCGCAACATGAACCGCATGAACATGCCGCCGCCGCCTCCACCACCAATCAATGACGAGATCCGATTCTGACGGGGATCATGCCGTAGCCAGGAGGTTTTTTGCCACGCCATTCTAATTCTAGGGAAGGACCGGATGGGAGTTTACGCCGAGAATTCGGGACCGTTAATCAAGCGCGGCTATGGCGCCGTACCGATCATCGCCGGCACTAAAGCGCCCGGCTTTTACTGTGCGGGCATATGGGTGCCGCTGCTCGGCTGGCAGAAGCGTTATCTAGGACGCTCACCTAGCGCTGAAGATCTCGCCGCCTGGGGTAAGGGCGACGCCGGCATCGGCGTCGTCGGCGGACGCGCCTCGCATGGCCTGGTCGGTGTGGACATCGATACCGACGATCCTGGGATCAAAGTAGCAATCACCGAGGTGCTGCCGGAGACGCCGGTTAAGAAGATCGGACAGAAGGGTGAGACGCGGTTTTACTACGGGCCCGATATTACTGCCTCGCGTTCCTGGAACATTGATGGCAGGCGCGTGTGCGACATCATCGCCGACGGCAGACAGACTGTGCTGCCCCCAACCATCCACGAGAAGACCGGGCTGCCCTATCGTTGGGTAGGCCCGCCACTCGACGCCTTCGACCCCAAAGATCTGCCGCTCCTGCCGGCGGACGCGATAGCCAAGATTGATGCTGTCCTCGCCCCGCTCGGCTGGAAACCAGAGCCCATTAAAGCAGGTAATGGCGGCGCCGCCTTGTTTGACATGGACGGCGAGTTCACACCGCACCGGCAGCTCAACGAATTCGCGCTCGCGCATCTTGATCGCTGGATACCCAAGCTCGGACTCTACAAGTGCTTGCGACGATCCGATGGCGCTGGCTATGCCGCGGTGGCGCACTGGCGCGAATCATCGACCGGTCGGGAGCTCAAGCTGCGTAAGCGCAATCTTTCCATCCACCCAACCGGCATTAAAGATTTCGGTGACGGCCGCAACGGCGGCAGTGGCTTTACTTACACGGCACTCGACCTCGTGATGGCGGCCAACGATTGCGACCTCGACACCGCGTTCAAGTTTCTGAGCGATCATACCGGCTGGGTGACTGAGCGGGTCATCCTAGTCGATGCGGCGACCGTACTGGGGCCGGCGCCGACGGCGGTCGAAACGCCGACTGAGGAGCCGGCCAAGGCGTTCGAGGAGCAGGCGCCAATCGCCGAGACGCCGGTACCCGCCGAGGCGAAGACCGAGGCGCCTGCACCGGCGGACGCGTTGGAGCCCTACACGCGTGACGTCCCAGGTGTTGTGGGCGAGGTGATCGAGTGGATCTTGGCGACCGCGCGCCGCCCTAACCGCGTGCTCGCCTTGGCGGCCGCAATCCCGCTGGTTGGAACCCTAATCGGCCGCCGCGTCGCCGGGCCAACCATGTCGGCGACTCACCTGTACGCAATCGCGGTGGCGCCGACGGGCGCGGGCAAGCAGCACCCAATTAACTGCATCAGCGAACTGCTAATCGCCGCCGGCGCGTCCAATCATATCGGGCCTAACCGTTTCATGTCGGGGTCGGCGCTGTGCAGCTTCGTCATGCGCAAGCCGCTGTCGCTCTGCTGTAGTGATGAAATCGGCAACTTTCTCGCCAAGGTCACCGCCAAGGGCGCCTCCGGGCACGAACGCGAGATCACCAGCGTCTTGCGCAACTTGTGGAGTGCCTCGTTCATGATGGCGCAGATGCCAGAATGGGCTACGCGCGAAGCGCGCAATATACATACTCCCGCGCTGAGCTTCTTCGGCACGAGCACGCCCGACGAGTTGTTTCAGGCGCTGCAAGGTGAGTCAGTCGCTAACGGGACGCTCAACCGGTTTCTGGTATTGAACTCGCAGTTACGATCCAGAGACGCAACTGCGCAGTTGGCAATCAAACCGGTGTCGCCAATATTGGTAGAGCACTGCCATGCGCTTTATCGCTGGTACGGTACCGAAACCGAGGAAGCTAGTATCAATTTGCCAATCGAGCAGGAGTTCACCCAGCTTCCTTGGGCGAATAAGACGGCTGAAAATGAATATCTCGACTTCGGCCGCATGATTGACGATCGCATCGATCGGAATCCGTCGTGGCGGCCATTCCTTGCCCGTACCGTCGAGACCGCCATCCGCCTCGCTACAATTCGCGCCGCCGGCATCGGATACCAATCCGCCACAATCAACGTGGACGACGTCTATTGGGGCGCGGGCATTGCGTTGAAAGCAGGAGAACGCCTTTACACAAGTATGCAGGATACCGTGCCAGTGACCGATCGTAACCAACTGATCGATCGCATTTTCGCTTACATCCGTGCAAAGCCTCGAGAAAAGCTCAATATCCGCGATGTCTATAAAGGTCTCTGGCGGCACGCCAGGTCATCCAAAGAAATTAAAGAAATCGTCGTCGATATGATTGGCGCCGACCAGCTGTGCCAGGAACCGGATGGGACTTTGATCATCGTGGAACCATAGTGCCGCAGAATTTCCGTCGGAGTTTTTATTTTGCCCAAAACGACTGGATGTCTCCGACCCTTTCACGCGGACCAGGCCGCGCTAGCCTCTCAATGCGTACCGGTGACGGATAGTCACCGGAGACGTCCTTGTAGCCGAGACCTTACGGGCGCCGGTACTGCTCATCGAGAGTCACCTCCCTGACGGTAATTTAGTGATGCAGAAATGACACAACTGGTGGTATCTCAGAAGCGCCGTCGTGCCTCCCAGGGCTGGGCAGGCCGGGCATGCCCGAGCATCTCGGGGTGTCCGGGATGCCGGGAGGGGCGGCCGGCGGTGTCTACATTCGTGGCCATGTCCACGGCATCGCGTGGACATCAACTTATGCTTATTCTATTTCTCTCTCTTCTCTCTCTCTTTCTATCTTGTCTACGTTGAGGGGGGTGTTGGAAAAGGGAGAAAGATTTTGAATTTGAGTCTATATAGGCGAAAAAAAGCGTGTACATGTGGCCAAATTCGTAAGTGCCCGTTCTATATAGGTTTTTCGTGTCCACCGTGGGTACGCAGTTAAAAGTGTCCACGTGTGGACAAACGCCGCCACCGCCGTCGCCGCCTACTGTCGATGAACCGGTATTCGCGGCCTGTCGTACGCCTGCGGGCCGCTGGTCGATCGTCGCGTTAGGTTGCCGGGACTTGAGCGGACGGATGGGCGTGTACAGAATTGCCGTGCTCGGCGAGCCTGTCGCTGCTGGCGGGTCGAAGGTGATCAAGTTGAAGGAGCACGCTGGGATCGATCGGCGAGCCTAGAGGTCGCCCGTCGGCCGCAAAAATATTATTTTCGACTATTTCTGGTCAGCAACTGGATTTTCCGGCTTCCCCTATATAAGGGGAGGGAGGCGCGCCAGGCAAAATATAGTCAACCCAATATTTTCTGGTCTCAAAAGCATATTTGCTGGGATATTCCAAATAGTCAGCTAGCCAAAATCGAGGGTTCTGGTTGGAATATTTAATTAGCGGATACTGGCTACGGCTGGGGGATGAGGGGGTCGCGGTTAATTTTCCATGTGTACGAGTTGATGCGCGTGAGGAAGCCGTGCGCGGCCAGAATTTCGGCTGATTGGATCGCGATCTCTTTGTTGCGGACGGGTCTCGGGGCGTGATTACGGATCTCGCGTTGGGTGATGGTGGTTCCGGGTCTTCGATTCAACCAATTGAGGAGCAGCTGGGCCGGCTCTTTGGATGGTTGTTCGATCTTTGGTTCAGGTGGCCATCTTCGGGCAAGTCGGTTAAAGATGGTGGTCATTCGGTTCTGAATCCTGGCAGCGGCTGTTGTTGGTTGGTTTTGGGCTTGTTCTTGGAGCCGGGCGGTCGGCCGGGACCGCGCTTCGGAGGAACCGCTTCTTGCTGGTCTGCCTCGATCATCGGAGTTTGATGATCTCGTGGTGCAGCGTCTATGATTTTCCCATCAGCATCCCTAGGCCGAACCTCCGCCTCGATTTCAATGATATCGGCTGGGTTGCTTTCCAGACCTTTGGCCCTTGTGTCCGCGCCAAGGTCAATGCGAATCACGACGCGCTCTTGCTCGGGTGCGGCCTTTGGTCCGTTGGCAGCGAAGTCGTCCAGGACTTTGGCGCTGTCGATTCGGTGTTTGGCCGACTGTTTGGGGTCTGACATAATTCCGTTGAGGATGTCCGGCGCTTTTGTGATGTGTTGTTGTGAACGCTCGCGTTTGAACGAGCCATCTCTCACTCTACGAACGCGTTCGAGCTCGACAGCCTCGACGAATTTTTCGTCGGTACCGAGCGCAGTCCAGGTTGCTTCGTCGAAGCGATATTTTTTGCGGACGTGTTTTTCCTCGAGCAGTCCCTCAGCGAAGCGGGTGAGATCGGTGATGAGTTCAAAATTGTTGAGGAAGGGTGATGGCGGATCGTTGGCAACGTCGAACTGTGGGAGTGGCGTGCTGCGCTCGGCGAGAGCTTTTCGGAGCTCCGCGACTTCCTGGCGCAATCGCTCGATCTCGTCCTGGGCGTTCATGGGACGCAGCTCCTCGGGTCAGCGCATCATAGATTGTCCACACACTTGAGCAACAGTGCGTTGAGGGCTTTGTTGATTTTGGATCGGCGTTGGTTTTCGTTTTGCTCGGATCTTGTGGACCATCGAAGATTGCCGGGAAAGTATCCTTGATCATTATCAACGCGGTCGAGTGTACAACCGTTCGGCTTCGGACCGAGGTTTTGGTTGATATAGTCGCGGAACGCCCGGAAATCGTCGACCCATTGTGGGGCTATCGTGATTCCCCGGCCGCCATAATTTTTGAATCGTCTATCTTTGGGTTTGAGGCAACGTGTTTTTATGTTGCACCAACAAACGTAAAGGGGTGACTTCTTGTCGTTACTGCGTGCGTCTCCATGGCGGTAGGCTCGTTGTGCTGTTTGTTCGCGCTGGAGACATCCACATGATTTGGTGTTGGTTCCGAGAACTGCAGCCCGAGATTCAATTTCTTGTCCGCAATCGCAGCGACATCGCCAAATGATACTACCGTTGCGACTTCTTCCTGCTCGATAGAGAACGGTGAGACGGCCGAATTTTTGTCCGGCTAGATCTCTAGCAAATCGCTTGCGGGTGATTTCCTTATGATAGCAGCCACAGCTTTGCGTTGTTCCGCGTCGAAGCGAAGAAGCAAGCGGTTGCGAAAAATTTCCACAATCACACCGGCACTTCCATCTGGCTTCACCTGACGTGGCCGATTCCGCTCTGGCAACCACAGTAAGCCGCCCGAAGCGCATTCCGATTTGGAGTAGACTACGGCGACCCATTGGAGCCTCCTTGCGAGCATTTATCGCGGCCCGCGCTTCATGGGGCGACGGCCGCGCCTTCCGCGAAAGGGGCTGGGAGCTGCCAGCTTAACGTGTCCACCCCGTGTCCACAGTTCGACTCGAAGGAAATGACAATGACCCCGACTGAATGGCTAATCTTGATTATAACGACTTCCGTCGTTGTGATTGTGTTTGGCGTATGGTTTTACCGGCTAACTCATTGAACCTTGAGCTCAGTCCTTCCACCAGCCCTTGAATCGGGTTGTGGCCAGTTCCGTATATCTGACGGTGTGTTGAATGTTTTTGTGCCCCAGGTAGGCTTGCAGCGAGCGCGTGTCCCGACCGGCGTTTGCTTGGTGGAATCCGCAGGCGTGCCTCAGCATGTGCGGGTGGGTCTTGATTTTGAGTCCAGCGGCTTCGCAGGCTCGGTTAATCAGCTTCTGAAAGTTGGACACTGTCATTGGCGATCCGCGCTCGGACAGGAACAGGAAGGGCGACTTGCCTTCGGCCTCACGATGCAGTTTGCGCAGTGCCCGCAGCTCCCGGCCGGTCAGCGGGTGAGTTGACGGCGTGCCGTGTTTTGCCCGGGTGACTGCGAGCGTTGCGGCCTCGAAATCGACCTGGGTCCATTGCAGGTCGCAAGCTTCGGAGGCTCGCAACCCGTGCCGGAAGGTGAGTAGGATCATGGTTTGGTCGCGATGCGGTCGGCGATTGCCCTCGCAGCCCTTGATCAGCCGCTCGACTTCTGGCTCGGTCAGGTATTCTCGGGTGCGCACGTCGGCGTTCCTGGGGCGGCGCGGGGTTTCGACTTTCCGTATTTGGGTGTCTGGCAACACGATTTTCAAGGCTGGTTTTGACATATGAATCAGTGCTCCTGTCGTAATGACTTTCGGCAAAGTACGCAAAATACGGAAAGTTGCAATGGTCATTTATTGGACAAACGCCCCGATCGAGGGCGGCAAAAGCTTCCGGCGGCGACCGGGGCTAAACCAAACACCGCCCAGTCATCGTGGCCCGATGGGGCCGCGATGGAAAAGAGATGCCGGAAGCCTGATCGCTCGCGGAACATCGCCTCGAGTAGCGCGGGATGAGTGTTGTGCGGGCCGGCTGGAGGGACAGCTATGGGGCTAGGATGGCCGACCGGGGTACCCCCATGGACAGGCCCTACCCCTATCTCTCTTAATAACCTCCGCGAAAATTATGTATGAGCAAAAAACTCGCGGGGGAGCTGGTGATATTTTCGTTTTCCGATTTGCTGCAGCAGCCGGTAATGCCCATGATTTCGATTCACATTTTGCACGAGGTAAGAGGCCCCGGACAAGGACGACCGGGGCCAACACCAAACACGGGCGGTTAACGCCGACCTGTCAGTGCAGATTTCCCATAGCGCACGCTCCTGGGCACGGTTGTCCATGCCCAGGCACTTACAATCAGTTGCCGCCTGCGTTGCTGTCGTTACGGCACCGGCCGAATGTCGGCGATCTCGGAAAAAAAAGCGTGCTGACCGACGTGGAAGGCCAGCACGCTCAGGCGACGAGCTGACGACGACCGCGTCGTGCCAAGGCGAGAAGGCCACCGCCCGCCAAGATCAGACCGGGAAGGCCAGCACCGGTGATGGGGCCGGGACTGAGGTAACTGAAGTAGGATAAGTGAGGGGACCCTCAACGATGCGAACGCTAGCAACGTCGGTGAACAGTCCGATATTGGGTATCGCCTGAACAACTCGGTTGCGGTCGCATGACCACGCCGTCATGGCGACGGCCGCAATGCAATTGTACTTCGATGGCACATCGTTGACGCCCCGAGCCCCCGCGCCCTATCCAACGCATGCCCGTGCCGCTCGGCTTCGTCCTGCCCTGCCTGCCACAGCCGCCATAGCCGCCAGACCGGGCCGTGACCGCGCGGATAAACCCAGTTGGCGAGGTGGCGAAGCTGGCGAAGCCCAGACAGGAATGTGCCGAGCACGACGTTCCTGACCATGTCGCCTGCTACATACTCCGGTAGCGCAAGGTCCAGGTACCGGTAGGACTCAGTGCTGGCCCAATCCGTGCGCTTCTGACCTCTGTTTGAACCGTTAATGATCCGCTCCGAGGTACTGTGCGGATCAAAGAGGCTCGCCTCACCTTCCGGCCCTTCTGCCAATGGTTCGAGTTTTTCAAACCGCGAATTGCCCTCGTGTGAAATGCAGTGGTCCTTTAGAAGTTGCCTTACCGATTGTTCAAAGTTTTCGAGAAACCACGAATTGCCCTCGTGCGAAATGCAGTGGACCTCTAGGATTTGCCTAACCTCCTCTTGCCACCTTGGCGGGAGCAGTTGCCTCAGTTCGGCGTGTTTTGCCCACACACCGCGATAAATCTCATCAGTGGTGAGGACGCCACCTTCCCACAGGACACCTTCAACAATGCCCCGCATTGTCCACCTTAAGGTCTGCAATTTGTGTTGGTCCCGCATCTAGTGAAGAAGTCCCTCCTCCAATGCAGCAGCACTATTCTGCGCCTGTTTCGTAAAGTTGGTCAGCGAACGCACTGCCGCAACCGCCCCAGCGTGGCTTTTGCAGAACGACTCAGTCAATTACGCACAAACAAGTATAGTTAACGAGGTGCCTAGGCCCGCCCCGCTTGCCGAGTAATCCCAACCTCCCCAAAAACTCACCCAGAAGCCCCCGCCGCCCGCATACAACGCGCGTGCCCTACGCCGGATGCTCAGGCGATCTTCCGCCGCCGTCTCCACCAGCCGAGAAGGCCACCGCTCCAATTAGCCATTGCGGTGCCTAAAGCAAAAGCGTGCTGACCGTAGAAAGCCAGCACGCTCGTAAGCGCGTCAGGGATTAAGGGAGGCGCCCCCCTCAGGCGACGAGCCGACGACGGCGACGGCGCGCCAAGGCGAGAAGGCCACCGCAAGCTGCGATCAGACCCGGCAATCCCGCACCGACGATGGGACCGGGGACGGCTGCGATGGGAAGCAGCTCGGCTCGGATCTCTCCACCGGTAAAATTTGAAGTGTGGATGTTAAAGTAGGTATGCTCGCCTTCGATTCCTGCGATCAGCGCAGCCTCGGCCCCTGCGACCGTCCCGCCATTGGCTGTGACAAAGGCAGGATTGTAGAACCTAGAGTCCGAGAGACTAAAGGTTTGATCATATGCGCCGAGGGTTACTCCCAACGGGAACTCGGGATTGGGCCCTAAAGCTCCAAAGGTAGGCAGCGTGGTGGCGACGCCCACGTTGGTGCCGGGCATCGTTTGGCAACAATGGATGTGCGCCATCGTATCGGGCGCGGTCAAGCCGACAAATGATGCGCTGATTCGTATTGTGTCGGCCGTCGTATCCAGAACTACGGCTGCGGAGCCAAAGCCTGGCGAGCCAGTGGGAGGCACCTCATTTGAGCCGGAGAGGATACCTCCAAAGGTCAGCATGTCTGCACGGGCAACAGGTGCTGGCAGCATTAGGGCTGCCGCTACAGTGATCAACGCGATATATCGCATTTCCTCTCTCCCCTAAAGTTGGAGTGATACCTCCCCAATAAACTTGGAACTCAGCGCGCCGATTGACGCACCAACCCGTCGAAACAAACGCACCGAGATGACAGTTGTTCGGACGGAACTCAATTACCGTTGAGTGTCGCCCCTTTTTGAGCGCACTATCGCAACCGCCGCCAGCGTGACTTTCACAGAACAACTGGTCAACTACGGTTTACAAATATGGTTAACGAGCACACGGCCTTTAAGCCCGCCCCGCCACAGAGAAGCCCGCCGTGTGCTGCGATCTGCGCGTTAATGAGGTCCATACTGCGGGCTGAAGAACCGGCACGTCACCAAACCAGGGTCCCGAATTATTATGCCCCCGCCCAGCCGATTTCCCCCTTGTGACTGCGACCGCCTGCCACAGGAGTAAGGACCGCCCAAGAAACGAAGGTGCTTGAAACTGAGGGCCATCTTTATGCGCATCTAAATATAGGGTGCGCTTTAGATCATGTGACGACCCTGATCATCTCGATCACCATCATCTTGTAGCCCGTCAAAAGGGCGATATTATCAAGCGCACAATCCGCACACGTCGTTTGCGGCAGCCAGCGATTGCCGAACAATCGCGATTTATGAGTACACGGCATCTAGGCTAGTTCCCGAGCACAACGGGATCACCCGTGCGAGCGGCGAGAGGTCGCGGGTTATCCCAGAAGGGCCCATTCGGTACTAGGAGTTGATAAGTGCGAGTGCATTCTCCAACATCGCGTAGTAGTAGCAAAATCTACCTATCGATTTGGGACTTATTCTGGGCCTTAGTGTCTCCAATCTTGGCTTTGCTTTTGCGTGATGTTGGCGTCGCCGCCGACTGGAGTGTGATTGCCAATTATTGGGTGCTTTCTGCGGGATTTGCCATCCTGGCATTCTTCGCCTTTAGGCTCCAAGACGGGATGACGCGTTATTTTTCGGTGCACGAGGCATTGGATATCGCGGAGGCGGTGCTTTTTGCCGAACTCATGACTTTCGCCGTGCTGTTCACGCTTACGCGTCTTGATGGCATCCCACGCTCAATGCCGCTCATTCACGGATTGCTGCTCGCGGGTGGGCTCCTCGCGGCCAGAGTCTTCGTGCGCATCGTGGCCAGCGAAGACAA